>Ga0156245_1114_pt1 | contig 45088 bp, 42 predicted proteins | sample RifCSPlowO2_12_FD_107892 | JGI IMG/M metagenome (GOLD analysis project Ga0156245, IMG submission 107892) | Ignavibacteria bacterium RIFCSPLOWO2_12_FULL_56_21
GGATCAAGAATGGCTCATACACTTCTTCGATCGTCCCCGGCTCCTCCCCGACCGCAACGGCCAGCGTGCCCACGCCCACCGGTCCGCCGCTGAATTTTTCGACGAGGGACATCAAAATGCGCTTGTCCATTTCGTCCAGACCATACGTGTCCACATTCAATGCCGTCAGCGCAGTCCGGGCGACTTCAAGCGTGATCTTTCCCTTCGCATGCTTCAGCTTCGGGTCCGCCTCCGCAAAATCGCGGCAGCGACGGAGCAATCGATTGGCAATTCGGGGCGTGCCGCGCGAACGATGCGAGATCTCGTGTATCGCCGGCGCCTCATACGAGACATCGAGCAATCCGGCCGAACGCTGCAGAATTCGCTCTAAATGCGTGGAATCGTAATAATCGAGGCGATTCGATATGCCGAACCGGGAACGGAGCGGAGCGGAAAGAAGACCGGCCCGCGTTGTGGCTCCTACAAGCGTGAACGGCCGCAGGCCAAGCTGGATCGTCTTCGCCCCCGGTCCGCTGTCGATCACAATGTCCACTCGAAAATCCTCCATCGCCGCATACAGATACTCTTCGATCTTTGCGGGCAGACGGTGGATCTCATCTATAAAGAGGACTTCGAACGGCTCGAGGGAGGTCAGTATGCCGGCAAGGTCGCCCGGCTTTTCCAGCGCCGGACCGGAGGTTATCTTTATGCCCGTCTCCAGTTCGTGCGCAATGATGTGGGAGAGCGTGGTCTTGCCCAGTCCCGGGGGACCGGTAAGCAGGACATGATCGAGCGGCTCTTTTCTCTTCCGGGCTGCAGCGATGAAGATCTTGAGGTTGTCGACAAGCGATTCCTGGCCGACAAATTCTTTGAAGACCGATGGACGAAGCGTGCGGTCAAATTCTGTTTCGTCAGGGGCGCCTTCGGGGCGGGTGGTTTCAATGGAGCGCATTGTCAAAGATATGCACAAGGAATGGCAGAGTAAAGCGTGCGCAGAAGATTACCCCACGAAGGACACGAAGAGAATTATATGTGCGTTCTGCATGGAATTGCTTCGTAGGCGTTGCCGAAAGAATGTACTCACCAAGTTCACGAAGAAGGAGGATACGCTTTCATGACTTTGTGATCTGCGAGGGAAAGTCCCTCCAAGAAACCGGATCCACCGAAGCCAGACCTTTTGCCATTAGCCGCACACAAAACGCCTCCACTCCAATGTAGGGTGCGCCCCAAAGTTGATAAGAACTCCAACTCGCAACTCTTCTGCTTCCAGATAGTTCAAAAGTATCGTTTGGTCCTTGGAAGTCAGTCTTTCCTCCACCTTGATCTCGGCAATTATTGAGTGGAAGCATACGAAATCGGCTTCGTATTTCTTCTTAAGTGACTTCTTCTTGTATTTGGGTGTGAGCTTCTTGTGGGATTCGAACGGAATGTTGCGTGCCGTAAATTCGATTTCAAGAGCCTCATGGTATACGGCCTCCAGGAAACCAGGTCCGAGTTCTCTGTGGACTTCAATTGCTGCGCCGATGATTCGGTACACCTCTTCTTTGAAGAGGAGACTGGTCTCTTTCACTGTATCCCCCTGCTTGAAGATGGGACTCCAATTCCTCAAACACGAAGAATGGAATTTTCATACATCAATCTTCGTGAACTTCGTGGGAAGATCTTTTCTTATCGCCCGCTTCCAGCCAGCCTCAGCGCTCGCTTCAGCAGTTCCTCAACCCCCAACGCCTTGCCCTGCGTCTCTTGCAACGCCCCTCGCACTGCTTTCTCCGCTACGCTTCGCTGAAATCCCAGGGCGAGCAGCGCTTGAAGCGTTTCCGCCCGCACTTCCATGGGCGTCTGCGAATCGACGGACAACGATTCCGTTGAACCTGCGTCCTTCGCGAGTTTGTCCTTCAATTCAATGATGATCCGGTCTGCTGTCTTGCGTCCAATGCCCGGAATAGAGGTGAGGGCGGAAGCGTTGCCCGTCCGGATCAACGATTGCAGCTCGGCCGCCGAAATGCCCGACAGGATATTCTGCGCAAGTCGAGGACCGATGCCGTTCACGGACAGCAGAAGCCGGAACATCCGGCGTTCGTCGTTCGTGGCGAATCCAAACAGCACAAGCGCATCGTCACGCACCTGCAAATGCGTCAGCAGTGTGACGGACGTGGGGGGATCGGGCAGCTTGGCGTACGTCGAGAGGGGAATCTGGAGAACATACCCGACGCCGCGAACGTCGACGACAGCCTCTGTCGGGGATTTGACAACGAGCGTTCCGGTGAGCGATGTGATCATCGGGATCTCACGATCCGTTCGGGGTGCCGGATGACGTACTCCTTCCAGGTGGACCTGGATGTGCGCGCAGATTTGTTGGCCGGTCGAAGATGCTGCAGATGGCACAGTGCGACTGCGACGGCATCGGATGCATCCAGCGACTTCGGAATCGTCCGCAAGGTCAGCAGCGATTTCACCATGTACTGCACTTGCTGCTTCGAAGCGGCCCCGTTGCCTGTTACGGATTTCTTGATTTCACGCGGTGCATATTCGGTTGTCGGAAGCTGCCGGTGCACCGCGGCCAGGATCGCAACACCGCGCGCGTGTCCGATCTTCAGCGCAGACTGCGCATTCTTGCCATAAAATGCGGTTTCGATCGCAAACTCGTCGGGCTTGTACTGTTCGATGACTGCGAGAAGGCTGTTGTAAATGGCTTCCAATCGGAGGGGCATGGAACGATCCGCGCGATTGCGGACAACGTCGCAGGCAAGGAGCGCGACCCGCCCGCGTTCGGCAGAGATGACGCCAAAACCGGTAACGAGCGTACCGGGATCAACGCCGAGGATAACCATTGGAGGACATCATGGAGGCGTGATGGAGCAATGGAGTAACGGAGTGATGGAGTACTGGAGTAATGGAGTGGGTACGGCCGATTTCGGGAAACCGGGAAGTGAACTTCAACGAAACGTCGCTTCTTGGCATTTCTCCAATTCTCCAAATCACGGACGTCCTCCGAATCTCCATTACTCCAACTACTGTTCTCTTAAGCTTCTCTCTGCTTAATATCCCTAATCTTCAGTTGTGGCACAACTTCCCCCTGGTACTCGTTCTCGTCCAGTGAGAATGCCAGGTCGATTCCTTTTGAGGCTGTTCGGACGAGGTCGATGTGTTTCCCCAAATTGAATCCAATCGCGTCGATGACATGGTTCCCCTTTCGCACCTTGAACTTCAGATGGTTCTTCCCGACGATGCGAGGGGAGCCGACGACTGCGACGTCCCGGACGGCAAAAACAGGACGCATGTTCTCCGGTCCGAACGGAGCGAACTGACCCAGGACCCGAATGAATTTCGGGGAGATCTCACTGAGCGGGATTTCGGCGTCGATCCGAATCTCAGGAGTGAGAATCTCCTCCGTCAACACTTCGTCCGCAGACTTCTGGAAGGCATCCCGGAACTCTTCGACCCGGTCGAGCGCGACGGTCAATCCGGCCGCGTACTTGTGCCCGCCGAACTGAATGAGCTTGTCCTCGACCCGTTTCAACGCTTCGTAGATGTTGAACCCGCTGACGCTTCGGGCCGAACCTTTGACAACGCCGTCGACCGTTGTCATCATGATCGTCGGTCGGTAATAACGCTCGACGAGGCGCGATGCGACGATGCCGATGACTCCCGGATGCCATTCGTCCTTGTGCAGAACGATCGTCGTGTCGTCCGCGGCAAGATGGTTGTCCACGATCTCTTGTGCCTGCGTGAAGGTCACTTCGTCGATCTTTCGCCGTTCGGAGTTCTCATGCTCGAGCACGCGGGCAAATTCCAGCGCGGATCCGTACGAATCACAGGCAAGCAGCTCCACGGCGCGGCGTGCGTCGCCGAGACGTCCGACGGCATTAATGCGCGGGGCAAGGACAAACACCGCCTGGCCGGACGAGATCCGTCCCGCATGCATGCCGGCGATGTCGATGAGCGCCTGAATGCCCGGAACGGGCTCAGTGTTGAGAAGCTCAAAGCCGATCTTGACGATCGTACGATTCTCGCCCGTAAGCGGAACGATGTCCGCCGTCGTCGCGAGTGCGACATATTGGAGGTACTTGCGAAGGGGGTCTCCCTCGGTGTGCTCAAGCTTGGCACGGAACTCGTCGACGGTCGCCAATGCCTGAACGAGCTTGAACGCGACGCCCGCCCCGCACAGCGATTTATACGGATACGTGCAGTGCTCCTGGATGGGGTCGAGTATGGCAACGGCGGCCGGCGCTCCGTGTCCCGGCTCGTGATGGTCGCACACGACAACGTCGATGCGCGCCGCTGTTGCTGCGGCGATCTGCGTCCCCGCAGTAATGCCACAATCGACGGTGACGATCAGAGAAGGATGAAATTCTTTTGCCCGCTCCAGTCCCGCGAGCGACAGGCCGTACCCTTCCTTCTGGCGGTCGGGGATGAAGTACGAAACATCCGCACCGATGCTCTTGAGGAACGTCCAGAGAATGGTCGTCCCGTTTGTCCCGTCAACGTCGTAGTCGCCGTAGACAAGGATCTTCTCGTTCGACCGGATCGCGCGTGAGATCCGTTCCACCGCCTTGTCCATCCCCGACATCAGGAAGGGATCGTGCAAGTCGGCGATCTCCGGCCGGAAGAAGCTGCGCGACTTTTCAAAGCTGTCGATCCCGCGCCGAACGAGGATATCGGCAAGAACGGGGGAGACAGTGAGCTCATCGGAGAGCTTTTTGACGATCGCCAGATGGTCGGGGGAACTATCGGCTTCGGCAAGTTTCCAGCGGTATGAACGTACAGAGGTCATGTTGAATGACTGAATGGAAGTTGAACTACGGGGGGACAAAGTCCCGCACATGTCTGGCTCTCTCATCCCGCCAGCTGTGCGTCGCGGGGGAAAAATTCGATATCCAACTACCTCTTTTCTCAGATGACACCGGACGCCGTCTGTAAGCCGAATTCTGTCTTTCCCAACGTTGCCGTCGGGAGAGGCAGCCATTTCTCTCATGCGACCTACCCGTTCCGTTTCCCGTCCGAAGACGGAAGTTGCGCGGGCAGCGCTTCCTTCGCCGAAGCGAAGAACGGAACTTACGTGGTCTTGCACCGGGCGGGGTTTATCGTGTTTCGCGCGTCTTGCGACATGCAAAATCCCTTTCGGGACCTGCTTCATTACTGAAGCAGCGGTGGTCTCTTACACCACCTTTTCACCCTTCCCCCTTCGACTCGTGCGCCTTTCAGCGCACTCGCTCAGGGGAGGTTGTTTTCTGTGACACTATCCGTTCCGCCGGGATGTGGCCCGACGGACCCCCGTTTTCACGGGGCGCCCTGCCCTGCGGTGTTCGGACTTTCCTCCCCGCCCGTCCGAAGACGAACGGAGCGGCTGCCCGACGGCACCCGGCTCGGTCTGAGATATCTTTTTCGCGCGGACCTCCGAACCGTGGCCTGCACGCCGGTCTGATGCTGTCCGTTTCTCATCTTCATCATTCTACATTCTACATTCGATATTCATTATTCAATGGGAATTTCGAATATCGAATAATGAATAATGAATTTAGAAGTTGAGAAAGACAGCCTCAGCCCGAACCCCCTATTGGAAAGAGCCACCCTTGTAGCGACCCGGGAACGCGGAGCGGAGCCCGGGTATCGATCGCGAGGTTAGCGAGACGGTCCGCCTCGCTGTTCTGCTCGCGGAGCACATGTTTGAGTTCAAGCGTGACGCCCGAGCGTCGGGCGAGGTCGCGCACTTCATCCGCTAATTTGCGGAGCGAACGGTCCTTGATCTTGTATCGTCCCTCCATCTGTCGCACCATCAGCTCGCTGTCCGAATGGACCGTCAACTGAGTGCAGCCGCGCTCGGCGGCAAGATGCAAACAGGTAAGGAGGGCGGAGTATTCAGCCCGGTTGTTCGTTGAGCGTCCCAAGTAACCATGGAGCTGGGCGACCGTCGCTCCTTCGAGCGTTTTCAGGATGACGCCGATGCCGCTTTCGCCCGGATTGCCGCGCGACGCCCCGTCGGTAAAGCCGATCAAGCGCATCAGATCGGCGATGCGGCTTCGGTGATCTCGTCCGACACCAGGATGCGTCCGCAACGCTCGCAGGTCATGAACATGTCGTTCTTCCGGAGTTCCAACACTTTCTGCGGCGGGACGCGGTTGTAGCAGCCGCCGCATGCTCTTCGCTTCACTGCCACGACCGCACGCCCATCCTTAGCCTTGCGTATGCGCTCATACATGGTCAGGTCGGCAGGTTTGATGCGGACGACGATCTTTTCCCGCTCGTGCTTGAGCTTCAGTTCTTCCTCTTCATGCTCCTTGTTGACGGCTTCGAGCTGATTGCGCTGATCTGCAAGTTCGCCTTCGAGCGTTTCGATCTCCGGCACCAGCCGGGCTGCATCGTCGCGGGCCACGGTCGCGCGTCCTTCGAGCAATTCCAGTTCCTTCGTCATCCGGGCGACCGCTTCCTGTGCTGCGTCGATCTCGCGCGCAAGCATATCGTACTGCCGGTTGGTTTTGACCTCGAACTGCTGGGTCTTGTACTTTTCGGCTTTTTCGCGCAACGACAGGATTTCGGTATCCGTTGCATCGCGGCGCACGAGCGCGGCCTTTACCGTCTCTTCCAGCGCATGTTTCTCTCCGATCCTTTCCTTGACCTTCTGCACAAGGTCCGCGACGATCTTCGGCAGATCGCCCTTCAGATCCCGCAATTCATCCAGACTGCTGTCGATTTTCTGCAACGAATACAATAACCGTAAACGATCTTCCAAGGTGGCCTCCGTAAACGTACACTACATCGATTGCACAGGGTTTGTCACTACGCGGGTGATATACACATTCAGTCGTTCGTGTCGTTCCGCGGCGGACTCCCGCAGCCGGCGCGCAAGCGGTTCAAGGATCACATGTTCGGTTTCCCAATGTCCCGCATCGATCAATGCCATCGACGCCGGCACATCATGCCAGGTGTGATAGGTTACGTCGGCGGTGACAAAGACGTCGGCGCCCGACTTGGCCGCAGCCGTGATAAGGTCGCTGCCGCTGCCGCCGCAGACTGCCACGCGCTGTACGATGCGATGTGCATCGCCGCAAAACCGTACGCTGTCGGCCTTGAGATGGCGCTGCACGGAGCGCAGAAAAGCGCCGAGCGTTTGCGGGTGCGGCAACATGCCAACTGCCCCCATTCCGTATCCGGCCTCGGGCGTGTCCACCGGATAGACATCGTATGCCATCTCCTCGTACGGGTGCACGGCGCGTACGCGTTCGACCGTCTCACGCACGCGAGCGCGAGGAACGATGGCTTCGATGCGGAGTTCCTCCGTCGATTCGAGCGACCCGCGGGTGCCCATGAAGGGGTCTGCCTGCCGCGTCGGCAGGAATGTGCCGACCCCGGGCGTGCGAAACGAACAATGTGTGTAGTTGCCGATCTCGCCGGCGCCGGCGGAAGCGAATGCCCGTAGAACGTCCTCCTCGTGACCGGGAGGGACGAAGACGGCAATTTTCGCGAGGACGCCTTCCAGCGGCGCAAGGAATCGGATGTCGCGAAGGCCGAGCGTCTTTGACAGTGCGAAACTGACGCCGTCGCGCGTAACGTCGAGGTTCGTATGGGCCGAGTAAACGGCGATCTTCCGTTCGGCGCATTCGAGCGCGAGCCGTCCCGTAGAGCTGCCGGGCGTCAACGTGCGGGGAGGCCGGAACATGAGCGGATGATGCGTGACGAGCAGGTCCGCATTTCTCCGGACCGCTTCAGCGATGACTCGGTCCGTTACTTCCAAGGCGACACCGACAGTGCGGACTGTGCGGCCAGGATCTCCAACTTGTAATCCGACGTTGTCCCGCTCCCATGCAGTCCAGCGGGGGGCCCACGCCTCTACGATATGTTCGATGTCGGAGATCCGCATCCAAAAAACTTCTGAAGATCATGAGAAAACTTGCCACCAAGACACCACGACACGAAGGTGAGTGTCATTGTCTCTTTTCTTGGTGACTTCGTGTCTTTGTGGCTACTCTTCCTGTTTCCCCGTCCTTATCGTGAGCGAGGGTTTAAAAAACGGTGTCCCGCCTTTGGGGGGCGGGACACGGGAAACCTTGTTCTCGTTGTGTTGGTTGGTCCGGGGGGTCGATGGGAACTTGAGCTGTGTTTGCTGTCGATTCCGGATCTGCATCATTTCTGTCTGCTATGCGGCGACGTCATACTTTCTCAACATAAGGAAAATCTCCTGGAGAATCAACCGCTTTTGTTCCGTTTTCCGTCCGTAGCGTTCACCCGTCCGTATTCAACGCGCTCGAAATTAAGGTCGCGAAGTCGGACAATTTCCCCCTCGATCTTTTTGAAGGAATCGTCGAACTTCTCAAGGAGAACCCGGTCGTCGGGCGAAATAAGCATTCGTTCCACGAGGTCCGCGCTGATCTTGATGGCGGCGAGCGGGTTGTTGAATTCGTGGCAAAGTGTCACAACGAGTTCCTTGATCGCCTGGGCGCGGCCTTCCGCCATCGTCATTCGTTTCTCAACTGCGTCGAGCTGACGCCTGGTGCGGATTCGTTCGAGCACATTGACGAGCGTTTTTCCAAGATGCGCTTCGGGAAGGTCTTCTTTGACGATGAAATCTTCTACACCGAGTTTCATGGCGTCGATCGCCAGCTTGAAATCCCGTACGCCCGTCAGAAAAATGATCGGAATCTGAAGTCCGCGCTCGTTGAGACGAAGGCAAAAGTCGAGGCCGTTCGAGGCGGGAAAATTATAGTCCGTCAGAATGATGTCGTAGCCGCTGTTCTTGGACAGCTCAGTCAGGGCATCGGCCACCCGTTCCTTCCATGTCAAATGGAATTCCCGGGCCTGGTAACGTTGCAGGTGGTGTTCGACGATCTTGACGAAATTCGCGTCATCATCGACCATCAACACTTCAATCGGTCGGGACCCGATTTGGTCGGATTCTTCCATGGGAAACATATGGTACAGGAAGATTGACTGACTGTCAATCCGTCAGTCGAAACCCTCACAGCCAATTGCTTTTGCGGTCGATTCTTTCTATGTTCACGCCTGTTCGTAAAGACGTTCATACACTCCGGAAGCAGTCAGGCCGGGAGAGGCCACATGCCCGCCAAAAACCGCATATTGGTAGTCGACGACGAGGAGGCGCTCAGGACAGTCCTGAGTTCTGAACTCGAAGGGGAAGGATACAGCGTTCGCAGCGCCGCGGACGGTCAGGAAGCCATCACGCAGCTGACCGGCACGGAGTTCGACCTTGTCCTGCTTGACATCAAGATGCCGAATGTCGACGGCTTCGAAGTCCTGAAGTTCGTCAAGGAACGCCACCCGAAGACCAAAGTGGTCATGCTCACCGGGTTTGCCGACCTGAAGAACGCGATCGAGTCGAAAAAACTTGGCGCGGAAGATTTTGTCAGTAAACCCTACGATCTCGTCGACCTCCTGACCACCGTGGAGCGCGTGCTGACGAACGATTGAGCCGCGAACCGCTATGACCCCCAGTGATGGCCGGAACGTATCACATCCTCCTCGTTGACGACGAAGAGTCCGTCACCTACCTGCTGCAAACCGAATTTCAGGAATTCCCCGAATTCTCCGTCGACGCTGCGCAGAACGGCACGGATGCGATGAACCTGGTGCGTTCGCGCGTCTACGACGTCGCGTTGCTCGACATTCGCATGCCCCGCATCTCGGGCATGGAGGTTCTCAAGTTCATCAAGGAGGTCAGTCCGACCACGCAGGTCATCATGCTGACCGCCCAGGCGGACATGAAGAACGCGATCGAAGCGACCCGGCTTGGGGCCTACGATTTCCTCGGCAAGCCGTATGAGATCGATCATCTTCTGACATCCGTCCGGAGGGCGCTGGAACACCGGCACCTGCTGATCGACAAGGAGGTCAGCCAGACCAGCCGGCCCATCGACATTATCGGCGGCAGCAAGTCCCTCACCGATACCATCGCGAATGCACGAAAGATCGCCGCAAGCGAAGCGTTCGTCCTGATCCAGGGGGAGAGCGGCACGGGAAAGGAATTGTTCGCACAGCTCATTCACCGCGAAAGCGGCAGGCGGCATTTGCCGTTCATCGCCGTCAATTGTGCCGCAATGCCCGACCAGCTGCTGGAAAGCGAGCTGTTCGGACACGAAAAGGGGTCGTTCACGAGCGCCATCAAAACAAAACAGGGGCTCGTGGAAGTGGCCAGCGGCGGAACGCTGTTCCTCGACGAGGTCGGCGACATCAGTCCGCTCGTCCAGCCAAAGCTGCTCCGGTTCCTTGAGACCGGGGAGTTTCGGCGTGTCGGCGGAACGAATTCGCGCACCGTTGACGTGCGGGTGATCTCGGCGACGAACAAGAACCTTCAGGAGGAAGTTCGGGCCGGACGTTTTCGCGACGACCTTCTCTATCGGTTGAACGTCGTCAGCCTTCGCCTTCCGCCGTTGCGGGAGCGAAAGGAGGACATTCCACTCCTCGTTGAACATTTTCTCCAGCGGAAGACTCGGACCAAGCGTATCGGCCCGGGCACGACGGAAGTGCTCACGAACTACGACTGGCCGGGCAACGTTCGGGAGCTCGAGCATGTCATCGAAGGGGCGATTGCGCTTGCTCATTCGGATGTGATCGAACCCAAAGATCTGTGGATGAACGTATCGCTCCATCGTCAGAGCGTCGAGGAAAAACCTGAAAATGCGCCCGGCTCCATAGAACCTGAATCACTTGAAGAGGTTGAACGCCGGCATATTGAGAAAATTCTCCGCGCCAACAACTGGAACCGTGCGAAATCCGCACAAATATTGGGCATAACGGCCAAAACCCTCTATCTAAAGATAAAGCGGTACAAACTCATTGAGCCCAGCAACGGCCAATAGAAGCGTTTCAGGATACATGTAGTTTTGGTGCGTGCAACTTTTTCGACCCAGTCCAGTATATACTCGTGGGAAACGCATACACAAGTTTCCTGAACTCCTTCTAAGGAGCCAGTGATCGGGTACTCGTGGTGGGGTGATCCGAGGAGCTGGCTCTTCCTTTTGTACGGTGTAGATCATGGTAGGTGAATAGAGAATAGATAATCGTCAATAGAAAGGCGGATTGATCGACCTCGATTGCCTTTGGGTGCGACGTTTGAAAACGCAGTTCGATTGACTATTCTCTATTTACTATTCACCTCGATTTGCTCTTCCGCGGTTTCTTGACTTTTCCCCCATTTTTCGGTAGTTTTTTCCGCAAGCCAATGCACGCAAGGCCCACTCGGGCCTTGTGTTGTTTCTATCGACTTCTGGTGTGACCCTCCCAAGGCTGACCTCATGCCGCACTTTCACGGTGTAGACTACTTCAATACCGATTCACTTTTGTCGGAAGATGAACGGATGGTGCGGGACACCGTCCGGGAATTCGTTGACGATAACGTCATACCGGTCATCGAAAAGCACTATCGGGAAGGCACGTTCCCGATGAGCCTCGTCGGAAAGATGGCCGAGCTGGGCCTGTTTGGATCCACGCTTCCCGCGAAATACGGCTGCGCCGAAATGAACAACGTCGCGTACGGCCTGGTCATGCAGGAGCTCGAACGGGGCGACAGCGGCGTCCGTTCGTTTGCCTCTGTCCAGAGCGGATTGGTGATGTATCCCATCTTCACGTTCGGCACGGAAGAGCAAAAGGACCGCTGGCTTCCAAAGCTTGCCAAAGGAGAGGCCATCGGTTGTTTTGGTCTGACCGAGCCGGACTACGGCTCGAATCCCGGCGGCATGGTAACCCGGGCGGAAAAGAAGAACGGCGGATATGTCCTGAACGGCGCCAAAATGTGGATCACCAACGGAACAATAGCAGATCTGGCGGTTGTCTGGGCGAAGCTGGAAGGGGAGATCAGGGGATTTTTGGTGGAAAAAGGGGCGAAGGGATTCGCAGCCCCCGAAATGAAGGGGAAACATTCACTGCGAGCCTCCGTGACTTCCGAGCTTGTGTTCCAGGACTGCTGGATTCCGGAGGCGAACCGCATGCCGAAGGCCGAAGGGCTCAAAGCTCCGCTGATGTGTCTTAGTCAGGCACGGTACGGAATTGCGTGGGGCGCGATCGGATCGGCAATGGCCACGTACGACGCGGCGCTCACGTATGCAAAGTCGCGTATCCAATTCGACAAACCGATCGCGGCATTCCAGTTGACGCAGGAGAAGCTCGTGCACATGGTGAACGAGATCACCAAGGGTCAACTGTTGTGCCTCCACCTTGGACGATTGAAGGACCAAGGGAAGGCGAAATTCACTCAGATTTCATTGGCGAAACGGAACAACGTGTTTCATGCCCTGGAGATCGCCCGCATGGCGCGCGAGATCCTTGGAGCGAACGGTATTCTTGACGAGTACCCGGTCATGCGTCACAGCGCCAACCTCGAATCGGTCAAGACGTACGAGGGAACGCACGAAATGCATACGCTGATCGTGGGGGAAGACATAACCGGGATCGCCGCGTTTCAGTGACCGAACTTGGTTCATAAGAGAATCTCGCAACGGCCCCTCGACAAGCCCTCGGCCTGAGGCTCGGGCCGAAGGCTCGGGGCAAGCGCCACGCTCGCAACGAAATGAATTTTGGTGAATGTCCTGAAGCAATAATCCTTTGACAATAATCCAATGCTGAACAAAGTGATGACATCAAGTAAGAAGATCGCCTTAGAAGGCATCACCTACGACGACGTTCTGCTCCTTCCGGCCGCATCGTCAGTACTTCCCCGTGACGCCGACGTTCGGACGCGCCTGACCCGCCGCATCCAATTAAACATCCCGCTGTTGAGCGCGGCGATGGATACTGTCACTGAAGCGGAGATGGCCGTGGCACTCGCTCGCGAAGGCGGCATCGGCATTCTCCACAAGAATATGTCGATCGATCGTCAGGCCGAAGAGGTCGACCGCGTCAAGCGTTCAGAAAGCGGCATGATTCAGAAGCCCATTACGCTCGCGCCGGAACAGACGGTCGCGCAGGCGCTGGAGGTAATGCGGAAGTACAGTATTTCGGGCATCCCGATCACGCGGGATGAACATCTCGTCGGCATTCTCACGAACCGCGACCTGCGGTTCGAGCCGAATCTGGACCTTCAGATCAGCAAAGTGATGACGACCGGGAATCTTATAATTGCTCCGGTCGGAACGACGTTGGAAGAGGCGGAAGTCATTTTGCAGAAGAACCGGATCGAAAAGCTGCCGGTGGTGGATAAGCAGGGCCGCCTCAAGGGACTGATCACGTTCAAAGACATTCAAAAGAAGAAACGCTACCCGCACGCCTGCAAGGACGATCACGGACGGCTCCGCGTCGGCGCCGCCGTGGGAGTCACGGCCGACACGCTCGACCGTGTTCACGCACTGGTCGCCTCGGGCGTTGATGTCGTTATCGTCGACACCGCGCATGGCCACTCGGTCGGAGTCATTGACATGGTCAAGCGTGTCCGAAAGGCGGTGCATATCGATCTGATCGCAGGCAACGTGGCCACAGCGGAAGGAACGCGCGCGCTCATCAAGGCCGGGGCGGACGGCGTCAAGGTTGGCATCGGTCCGGGTTCGATTTGCACCACGCGGGTCGTTGCGGGCGTTGGAGTTCCCCAGATCTCGGCGATCATGGAATGTTCGCGCGAGGCGAAGAAATCGCGGGTACCGATCATCGCCGACGGCGGCATCAAGCAAACAGGGGATATTGCGAAGGCGATCGCAGCCGGAGCGGATTCCGTCATGATCGGCGGATTGTTCGCGGGCGTCGAGGAAAGTCCCGGCGAGTCGGTACTGTATGAGGGCCGTTCATTCAAGATCTACCGGGGGATGGGCTCCCTGAGCGCAATGAAATCCGGCAGCAGCGACAGGTACTTCCAGGACGTCGAGGATGGATTGCCCAAGCTCGTTCCCGAGGGCATCGAAGGGCGCGTGCCGTTCAAAGGCTCGCTCGCCGATACTGTGTATCAAATGGTCGGAGGATTGCGCGCGGCCATGGGTTACTGCGGCACTCGTACGATTGCGGACCTGAAAGAGAAGGGCCGATTCGTGCGCATGACCGAGGCTGGGCTCCGCGAAAGTCATCCGCATGATATTGCGATCACCAAAGAAGCTCCGAATTACCATCTGTAATCCCGCCGCATGACCAAGCAGCGGATCGACGCAGTACGCCGGGCGTGCGCCTCGCGTCGTCTCCAGGCGCTGGTTGTTGCCCATCTCCCGCAGATCCGTTATCTCACCGGTTTCACCGGCTCGAACGCATTGTACTGCATCACGAAGAATGCTTCCTGGCTCCTAACGGACGGACGGTACGCCGAACAGGTAAAGGACGAAGTCCGCGGCGCGCGTGCGGTGATCGTCAAAGGACGTCTCTTCGATGCATGCGCCCAGCTCATCCGTTTGCCGCGCAACGCGCGCATCGGGTACGACCCGGCTTCGGTGTCCGTCGCAGGTTTTTCGCAGTGGAAAGAAGCACTGCCCGGACGCCGATGGATCGCTCTCGATGGCATCGTCGAAGCGGGCATGGCCGTAAAGGACGAGCTGGAAGTGGCCGTCCTGCGCGAGGCGATCGCGATCAGCGAAAAGGTTTTTCGTGAAATCCTTCGTATCTTGCGCCCCGGCGTGCGTGAATCGGACGTCGCGGCGGAGATCACCTACCGTCACAGGCTCCTCGGAGCGGAAGCCGACGCATTCGAGCCGATCGTTGCCAGCGGCGTCCGCGGGGCTCTTCCGCACGGAAGAGCGTCGGACAAGAAGATCCGGTCGGGCGAACTGGTCACCATCGATTTCGGGTGCAGAGTCCGTGGTTACCACAGCGATATCACGCGGACGGTCGCCGTGGGACGGCCCTCGTACCGCCTTCGCGCGATGTACGATGCCGTTCTGGACGCCCAAACAGTTGCGATCGATGCGGTTCGGGCAGGGGTGCGCGGAAGCGACGTTGACGCCGCGGCCCGGAGAGCACTGCGATCCCACTCACTGCTCAGGTACTTCCGACATTCCTTGGGGCACGGCTTGGGGCTCGAGGTTCACGAATGGCCGAGACTCTCTCCGTTGAGCAAAGATGACCTGCAGACCGGCAATGTTGTGACCGTCGAGCCCGGCGTGTATGTACCGGGTGTCGGCGGAGTTCGAATCGAAGATGACGTGCTTGTCCGGCCGAATGGAGGGTTGGTGCTGACGTCCTTACCGAAGAAATTGATTTGTCTATAATAATGCGCCAGTCTTACATCCACAGTTGGTACCATATCTTTGAACCTGCACAATCCTGATGCGGCCTGAGATCCGTCGCGTTCTGATCATTGCCTACTACTTTCCGCCGCTCGGATTGAGCGGTGTTCAGCGGACCGCGAAATTCGCCAAGTATCTCTACCGCTACGGCTGGAAGCCGACCGTGCTGACCGTCGAGCCGGGCGGATACTACGCGTTCGACGAATCCCTCCTCCAGGAAGTTCAGGAGGCCGGTGTCGAGATCGTCCGCGCTTCGTCCCTCGATGCGAACAGGCTGTTCAAGCGCACCGGTGTCGTCTCCCTTCCCCGCGAATCGGTCAGGAAGCTGCTTTCTTTCCTTGGTGATACGTTCTTCATTCCGGACACGAAAATTGGATGGAGGAAAAGGGCTCTCGCCGCCGCCGTTCACCTGTGCGCCCGCCAGCAATTCCACGCCGTCATCGCCACTGCTCCGCCGCAGACCGACTTTATCGTCGGCGCCGACCTGAAGAAGAAGACCGGAATTCCGCTCCTGCTCGATTACCGCGACGCCTGGCTTGAATATCCTTTCAAATACTATCCTACGCCGATTCACACGTGGCTTCACAAGCGTCTTGAGCGCAAGGTCTTGCGCGCCGCCGACCGTGTAGTCGTAACACATCGTCGGGTCAAGGAGAGTCTGGTGAAGCGTCATCGCACCCTCCACTACAACGACGTAACGATCGTATCTCAGGGATTCGACGCCGAGGATTTCACCGTGGAGCCCGAGCACCGGCCCCCGGGATCGCCGATGCGCGTCGTCCATGCCGGAACGTTCTACGGTCATCGATCGCCCGATGTGCTGATCAGAGCGGTGCACCGGTTGGTAACCGCAGACCCCGGCCTCCGAAAGCGGATCGAGGTGAGATTGATCGGCGCCAAACGCCGGCAAGACGGAAAGCTGGTGACAAAGCTGGGGGTTTCCGACGTCGTCCTGTTCGACGGCTATCTAGAACATCGTGCATGCATCCGCACGCTCAAATCGGCGGACGTGCTGTGGTACGTGAACGACAACGATACGCAATCTCCGGGCAAACTGTATGAATACTTTGCAGCCGGTGCGCCGATCATGGCTTCTGTTGTCGAAGGTTACACGAAGCAGCAGATCCTTGAATCTCAGGCGGCGTTCTGCGTGCCGCTGCTCGATGTGGCCGCACACGAAACGACGCTGCTGCATCTGTTGAAGCTCCATGACGCCGGAACTCTTCCGCGCGTGTCGAGTGAGTTCGCAGAACGATTTGAGCGGCTCAAACTGACGGGCGAACTGGCGCGCCAACTGGAATCGATGATGGATTTCGACCGGGGAGAAATCATTCGCGTACAGGAGAACGCCCGATGAATGTCCTTGTCGTCGGCGGCGGCGGGCGTGAACATGCTATCGTCAAGTCGCTTCGCAGAAGTCCGCACGTGTCGCGATTGTTGTGCGCCCCGGGGAATGCAGGTATCGGACGCGATGCGGAGCTTGTCCCCATCAAAGCGGAGGACATCAACGGACTGCTCCGGTTCGTGCGCGAACAGCAGGTGGACCTCACTATCGTCGGACCCGAGCAGCCGCTCGTCAACGGCATCGTCGACCAGTTTCGATCGGACGGCCGGGCGGTATTTGGCCCGTCCAAGTCGGCCGCGCTTCTCGAAGGGAGCAAAGTCTTCTCCAAGGCGTTCATGGTCCGGCAACACATCCCTACGGCCGCGTACTCGTCGTTCCAAAAAGGGGACGCAGAGGCCGCGGAAATGTTCATTGCGGGCCTCCGACCGCCGATCGTAGTCAAGGCGGACGGCCTTGCCGCGGGCAAGGGAGTGAGCATTTGTCCGTCGCGGCCGGAAGCGGTGGAAGCTGTTCGCGCGATGTTGTCCGGCGGATTGTTCGGGTCTGCCGGCGAATCCGTCATTATCGAAGAGTTTCTTATCGGCGAAGAGGCGTCCGTTTTTGTCTTGACCGACGGCGAACGCTACGCCATGCTTGCACCTGCTCAGGACCACAAACGTGTTTTCGATAACGATGAAGGGAAAAACACGGGGGGAATGGGAGCATATGCGCCGGCCCCTGTTGTGACGCCGGACCTCCTGAAACGCGTAGAAGCCGAAGTGATCATTCCAACTCTCAAAGGAATGAGGGACGAGGGTGCGCCCTACACCGGATGCCTGTATGTCGGTCTGATGATCACGCAACAGGGACCGAAGGTGCTCGAATACAATTGCAGGTTCGGCGATCCGGAGACGCAGGTTGTCGTTCCATTGATCGAAAGCGACACCGCCGAAGTGTTCGCCGCAATTGCAGCCGGCCGGTTCGACCCCGCGACAGTGCACATTAAAGACGCGTCAGCGGTGTGCGTGGTGATGGCTTCGGGCGGTTATCCCGACTCGTATGTGACAGGAAAGCGCATCGAGGGACTTGATGTGCTGGACGGCAAGGAAGAAGTCACGGTCTATCATGCGGGTACGAAGATTGCCGACGGCGATCTGGTGACTTCCGGCGGGCGTGTCCTTGGTGTGACCGCCTTCGGTCCAAAGCACGACCTCGCTACCACAGTCAAGAAGGCCTACGAGGCGGTACAACATGTCCGTTTCGAAGGTGCTCATTATAGAAACGACATTGGGAAGAAAGGAATCATGCGGGGGGGATGATCCAAGAGAAGATTGCGGATTGAGGTCCCTCGACTACGCTCGGGACTTGAATGCAGACCTGCCCGCCGAACTCACGTCAGTGAGGCACGCGGGGACTGATTATCTGGTGAAGGGCCACGATCGTTATTGTTGCATGGGAGGCATCTCCCAACTTAAGTCGGGGTCTGGTAGTTTCGCTGTAAAGCTGCCGAAAAGTCCTTAGCACTTTCTACAAGCGCCATTTAACCATCTAGCCAATTTCGTTCATCTCATGCCAATTAACCAATCCCGTTCTCCAATGGCCATTTAACCAATTCCGTTCACCGTCCTTGTTCTCTGTTCCTAACTATCGATTTTCGATTGACGATTCTCTATTTACTATTCTCCATTCACCATCAACACGCTTTCCTATGAAGATCCTCGTGACAGGCGGTGCCGGCTTCATCGGTTCTCACGTCGTTGACGCGTATGTCGAGGCGGGGCATGACGTTGTCGTCGTCGACGACTTGTCCAGCGGCAAACCCGAGAATGTGAACGCAAAAGCGAAGCTCGTCCAGATGGACATTCGGGACGCCGGGTTTGAACGCGTAGTTGCGGAACATCGGATAGAAGTGATCAGCCACCACGCAGCACAAATGGACGTCCGGCGATCCGTAGCCGACCCTGCGTTCGACGCATCGATCAACGTTCTCGGCGGACTCAACGTTCTGGAGGCCGCACGGAAACAGGGCGTTGTCAAGTTCATCTTCGCTTCAACCGGAGGGGCCATTTATGGGGAGCAGGAATATTTTCCTGCCGACGAGCAACATCCGTTGCGTCCGCTTTCCCCCTACGGGATCACAAAACTCGCGACGGAGAAATACTTGTACTTCTACAAAGAAGTGCATGGACTGAATTCCGTCATTCTCCGGTATGCGAACGTATACGGTCCCCGGCAGAATCCTCATGGCGAAGCCGGCGTGGTCGCAATTTTCTGCAGCAAGATCCTGGAGGGTCAGCAACCGGTGATCAACGGTAACGGCAAGCAAACGCGCGATTACACGTTTGTCGGCGACATCGTCAAGGCGAATGTGTTCGCGCTTTCGTCTGCAAAGACGGACACCTTCAATGTCGGCACGGGCATCGAACACGATGTGAACTATGTTTTCCAGAGGATCGCCGCAACGCTCAATCCGAAGTGCCCGGAGCAGCACGGCCCGGCAAAGGCGGGAGAGCAGATGCGGAGTGTTATCACCTCGGAAAAGATGTTTCGTGTGTTCGGGTGGCATCCGAGCGTGACGCTCGAAGACGGCCTCCGAAGGACCGCTGAGTGGTTTCGCGGGCATGGGCCGAAATAATGTCGTCCACCACGGACATCGTCGACGGAATTCTCCGGGGCGACCGGCGGTCGATCGCCAGGGCCATCTCGTACGTGGAAAACGGCGCCCCGGGTGCAGCCGAAATTCTCCGTTCCGTGTACGCCAACGTCGGTCGCGCGTATCGCATCGGTATTACAGGACCTCCGGGGGCCGGCAAGAGCACGCTTACGAACAGGCTGGCGCGCCTCTACCGAACTTCGGGAAAAAGCGTTGGCATCATCGCCGTCGACCCGACGAGTCCATTCACCGGCGGCGCGCTGCTCGGGGACCGCATACGGATGACCGACGTAGAGACGGACGACGGTGTCTTTATTCGGAGCATGGCCTCGCGCGGGAGCCTCGGCGGACTCAGCCGCAAAGCGAAAGAAGCGGCCGACATCCTCGACGCCGGCCGTCTCGACATCATACTTTTCGAAACTGTCGGCGTGGGTCAGTCGGAATTGGACATTGCCGGCGCAGCAGACACGACGATCGTCGTTCTCGTTCCGGAGTCCGGAGACGGCATCCAGGCGATGAAGGCGGGGTTGATGGAGATCGCGGATTTTTTCGTCCTCAACAAGTCGGACCGCCCCGGAGCGGACCAGGCGGCCATGTCGATCAAGATGATCCTGGGGTTTCGTCCCCATGACGGAGGAAGCTGGCTGCCGGACGTGGTAAAAACGAGGGCGGGAGAAGGCAAAGGGATCGATGAAGTAGCGGCAGAGATCCAACGCCATCGGACGCATCTCGAGACGACGGGACGGCTCCAGGAACGCCGAACGGATCGGGTCAAACGCCAGATTCGGGAGCTTGTCGAAGAAGAACTGCAGGTGGTGTTCTGGAACGACCAACGGGTGAAGCTGTTGAACGATCGCCTGCACGGCTGGTCCAACGGCACATCAACGCCCTTTGACATAGCGCACGAATTAGTGGGTAATTTTAGGGGAAGATGAACGAGGAAAACTCAAATTGTATCGGAGAATAGAAAACCGCGAATGAACGCGAATTCCTGTGAAAACGGTTGAAATGATCTGACGCATTTGAGATAGCTTCTAAGTACTGTGGAGAAAGAAGCGCTCTGATATTCACGCTTATGGTGTTCGCATTCGACAATCGACAATCGACAATTGACAATTGACAATCCAATGGATCTCTCCTTTACTCAAGAACAGAACATGCTTCGCTCGGCGGTGCGGGAATTCGCCGAGAAAGAGATCAAGCCGAACGTTTTGAAGTGGGACGAGGCCCAGACCTTTCCTGCGGAAGTTATGAGAAAAATGGGAGAGCTCGGTTTCCTCGGGACGGTCGTTCCCGAAGACCTGGCCGGGGCCGGACTTTCCGCGGTCGAGTTCTGTGTTGTCATGGAAGAGCTCTCCCGCGTCGACCCTTCCGTCGGATTGACATTCGCTGCGCACAGCGGACTCTGCCTCCAGCATCTCCTGATGTTCACAAACACGGAACAGGCGAAGAGATACATTCCTGATCTGGCGACGGGGGCAAAGATCGGTTCATGGTGTCTTACAGAGCCCGGTTCGGGCAGCGATTCAGGCGGCATGCTGACGACGGCCATATTGAAGGGGGACCATTACTTTGTAGAAGGGACGAAGACGTTCATCACGAACGGTGGACATGCATCGACGTTTGTCGTCATGGCGAAGACCGACCCGAAAGCTGGGAAGAGCGGCATTTCGGCCTTCGTCGTCGACGGTACACTGGGGGGCGTGCATGTCGGGAAAAAAGAGAATAAGCTCGGCATGCGGGCAAGCGACACCGTACAATTGTCGTTCGACGGAGTCAAAGTGCCCAGGGCGAACCTTCTGGGAAAAGAAGGAGAAGGATTCAAGCAGGCGTTGGCTGTTCTGGATAGCGGACGCATCGGAATCGCCGCCCTGTCGGTCGGTCTCGCTCAGGGGGCGCTGGAAGCCGCGACTGCGTACGCGAAGCAGCGGAAACAATTCGGAAAGCCGATCGCCGATTTCCAGGGGATTCAGTTTATGCTGGCTGATATGGCGGTGGAGCTTCACGCGTCCCGCCTGCTCACATTCCGAGCTGCGGCGGCAAAGGCAAATGGTGAGGACATAACGCTCGTTGCGGCGCAGGCAAAGTATTTCGCATCAGAATCCGCGCAGCGAATCGCAACCGCAGCCGTGCAAACGCATGGCGGCTATGGCTTCATCAAGGAATATCCCGTCGAAAAATTCTACCGCGACGTGAAACTCCTGACGATCGGAGAGGGAACGTCGGAGGTCCAGAAGATGGTTGTCGCTCGAAAACTGCTTTCGTAGGAAGTGCTTACGTAAGTTTGCCGCAAAGAAGCAAAGGGGACAAGAGAGAACGCAAAGAGAACGTCTGATCGGATGCACACAACGAACTTCTTTGCGACCTCTCTCTTGTCTCTGCACCTTTGCGGTTTCTCTTTGTGGGTGGTTGTGAGGACTTCTGGAGAATGATTGTGAATCGTGAATCCCGCGCAAGCGTTGTTGCCCTCCTCTTCGTCCTGTCCGGATCCCTCGGCCTGATCTATCAGATCGTGTGGTTCAAGTATCTGTCGTTGTTCCTGGGGAACACGACATACGCACAAACGATCGTTTTGGCGACGTTCATGGGCGGACTCGCGATCGGGTCGGCCCTTTGGGGACGCGAGTCAGACCGGCTTGCCAGACCGCTGATGCTCTACGGATGGCTGGAGGTAGGCATCGGCGTATACTGCTTGTTGTATCCCACCCTCCTGGATGGACTTCGCTCGGCGTTTGTCGGCATCGTGCAAAGCTCGGGCTGGGAAAGCGGCAGCACGGGAGTTCTCATGCTCAAGCTCGGCGTCAGTTTGACAAGTCTCCTTGTGCCGACGATCCTAATGGGCGGAACATTGCCAGTCTTGGTTCGCACTCTCTCCCACACTCTCCGCGAAGCGGGACGGACAGTGGCGGTGCTCTACTTCCTGAACAGCTTCGGTGCTGTCGTCGGGTCATTGCTGGCGGGGTTCTTCTTTATCCGGCTCGTGGGACTCGAGTCCACGGTCTATTCCTCGGCAGTCTTTAATCTTCTTGTCGGTGCGGTGGCGATCGTTGTCGGCCGACGGTCTGAAGAGCCGGAACCATCGGCGCCATCCCAGTCGAAAGAAGATGTGGGGTCGCCGTATACGATACGCCAGGTCAAAGTGGCCATCATTGTGGCCGGACTTTCGGGTTGCGCAGCAATGATTTACGAGGTGTCGTGGGTCCGCATGCTCATTCCGGTCCTCGGATCATCGACGTATTCATTCTCTCTCATGCTCGTTGCTTTCATTTCGGGCATAACGCTCGGGAGCATGATCGTCGCCGGCCGCATTGCGAAGGTGAAAGACCTCGTGCCGTGGCTCGCCGGGACTCAAATGGGAGTTGCGCTCTCTCTCCTGGTGACATTGCCGGTCTTTGGTATGGTCCCGTATCTCTTCTGGAAAACGGCGCACATGTTAACGCGTTCGGAGGCGACGTACCCGTTGTTCCTTTTTCTCCAGTTCCTGCTCGGGTGTGCGCTCATGATCGTCCCGACCGTTTTCATGGGTATGACCCTGCCGATCGCAATGCGCATCGCCTCGCGCAGCATGGATCGTCTGGGCCGTTCGGCGGGTTTTGTGTATGCCGTGAATACGGTGGGTACGGTCGTGGGTGCGCTTGCGGCCGGGCTTGTGCTGTTCCCTGCGGTCGGTGTGCAACGGACGACGGAGATCGGCATCATCCTCAATGCCGCTGCGGCCGTGATCGTCCTGGTGTTCAGCGTTCGCGTAGTATCCAGAAAGTTAACGTACATCCTGGGCACATTTGGCGTGCTGGTCGGGATGGGCTTCGCGTTGGCGCCTGAGTGGAATCGTTCGACAATGCTCACGGGCGTCTTTCGACTGATCAATAAGAACACGCCGCCGCCGGAGAGTTTTCCGGAATTTGTCGACAGATATGAACCTTCGGACGTGCTCTACTACAAGGAAGGAACGACGGCCACGGTAGGGGTCGTCGAGTCGCCAACGCCCGAGGGGATGCAGAACGTACTCATCATCAACGGTAAATCGGACGCATCATCGCGCGGCGACCTCCCAACACAAGTACTCCTTGGACAGCTGCCGTCGATGTTCCATCCGAATCCGAAGAACGCCCTGGTTATCGGTTACGGCAGCGGCGTGACTGCCGGCAGTATTCTGCGGCATCCGATCGACCGCCTGGATTGCGTTGAGATCTCTCCGGAAGTTGTCGAGGCGTCAGAGCATTTTTCTCACGTAAACAACCGTCCGATGGACGACCCCCGGACGCACATGCACGTCGAGGACGCGCTAGCCTATCTCAAGCTGACGTCGCACACATACGATATCGTCGTCAGTGAGCCTTCGAATCCCTGGATCGCGGGCATCGGCAACCTGTATACGCGCGAATTCTTCGAGCAATGCCGCAGCAAGATGGGCGCCGACGGCATCATGGTGCAGTGGTTTCACTTGTACGAGATTGATGATGAGATGCTCAGGCTCGTGCTCCGGACTTTCGCTTCCGTGTTTCCGCATGTGACACTGTGGGAACCGATGGCCGCCGACATCATCCTCGTGGGTTCAAACTCGCCGCTGGAGGTCACAGACGCAAAGCTCGCGGCCGCCATGAAGGCCCCGGGCATCAAGAGCGACCTCGAGCGCATCATGATCCGCGACCCTGTGACGCTGTTGACGCTGCAGGTCATGAGCGACCGGACTGTGCGCACGTACGCAGGTGAAGGCAGGCTGAACACCGAAGATCTTCCGCTGCTGGAATACGGCGCCCCGCAGGCTTTCTTCGTCAACAGGGGCGCTTCGAAGATCGACGACAACGACGATCGAATACGTGCGTCGGGTCCCGAGACCTATCTCCTTCGTCGCCTTCGCGAAAAGCCGATGACGGCCCAGGAATTGCTGAATGCCGGACGCCTGCATGCCAGTCCAATGCGCGGACATCCACTTCTGGCGTACTTCTTCCTGGCGGAGTACCTCAAGAAGCAGCCGAAGGACGCGCGCGCCGTCGCGGTTATGGCGGATGCGCTTGCGCGGCTGCGCAAACCGGTGGAAAGTCTTGCGTATCGGAAGTTGTTGACCGAACTGACGCCCAGAGACCCGAAGGCGCTGGAGCGGTACGCATGGGAGAAGTTCGAGTCGGACCTGAAAATGATGAGCGCGATGGCAGCCCTTAACACCGCCGAGCCGGAGCGGCTCCTTCATAAGAGTGTGGAATTGACGAAGGATACGGTGGACCTGTACCGTGTTCGTTTAGCTGACATTTTGTATTCGACGGGCCGGTATCGTCAGTCACTCGATCAGTACATGCGGGCACTCGAGATCCGGGAAATCTACGAGCCCGATCAGTACATTCCGCAGGACCAGATCCTGCTCCGGGTTGCACAGTGCTTTTACCATCTCAACGACCGACAGCGGGCAGCCGGCTACGCCCTCCAGGCGAATTGGGCAAATCCGCGGAATACGGGGGCGAGGGAGCTCATTAATCAGATTTGGCTGGATGGAGGCGGGGGAGTTCGATAGGGACAACGCGGACGATGAGAGGAGCCCGGTCCGGCTTATTTACACTCCCGGGATCTTAAGATTCCCGGGATCTTACTATGTACTATAAAGAGAGCAAGAATTCAGCCATCTGACCCGCCAATGCCTCCCCACGATAAATCAGTCCAGTCCTCGCGCAATGCCGAGCACATGCAGGCACTCCTGAAGCGCATTCGCACAGAAGGTGACCGCGTGAAGCTGGGGGGCGGGCCCGACGCGCATGCGAAGCAGCGGGCAAAAGGAAAGCTCTCCGCGCGTGAACGCATCGAGCGTCTTCTCGACCCTGGCACGAAATTCCTCGAGGTCGGTCTCTTCGCAGCGCACGGAATGTATGAAGAGTACGGCGGGGCCCCTTCCTCCGGCACGGTGTTCGGCATCGGTACTGTTCACGGGAGGGACGTTGTTATTGTCGCGAACGACGCAACCGTCAAAGCCGGCGCTTGGTTTCCGATCACGGCAAAGAAGAATCTCCGTGCGCAGGAGATCGCGATGGAAAACCGCCTCCCCATCGTCTACCTCGTCGACTCCGCAGGCGTTTTCCTGCCGCTCCAGGCCGAAATCTTCCCGGACAAAGAACACTTCGGCCGCATCTTCAGGAACAACGCCGTCATGTCGTCAATCGGCATTCCGCAGATCGCCGTCATTATGGGACCCTGCGTCGCCGGGGGCGCGTATCTTCCGATCATGAGCGACGAAGCGATGATTGTCGAGAAAACCGGCAGCGTGTTTCTCGCCGGTGCACATTTGGTCAAGGCGGCAATTGGCGAAGAGATCGACAACGAGAAGCTGGGGGGAGCAGATGTCCACTCCGAGATCAGCGGTGTCACCGACCACAAGATGAAGGATGATGCGGCGGCGTTGGAGAAGGTCCGCAGCATCATCTCCAAGCTGGGTACGAAACCCGCCGCGCCGTTCAATAGAACGGAACCGAAAGCGCCGAAACATGAGCCGAAGGAGGTCTATGGACTTCTTCCCGCGGATCGCGCCAAACCGTATGACATGTACGAGGTGCTCGATTGCATAGTGGATGATGGTTCGTGGGATGAATACAAGGCCGACTACGGGAGGACGATCATCACCGGATATGCACGCGTGGACGGATGGGCGGTCGGCATCGTGGCAAACCAGCGCGCAGTTGTCAGGAATGCGAAAGGCGAGATGCAGGTTGGAGGCGTTATCTACAGCGACAGCGCCGACAAAGGCGCCCGGTTCATCATGAACTGCAACCAGAAGCTGATTCCGCTCGTATTCTTTCAAGACGTCACGGGATTTATGGTCGGAAGCCGGGCTGAACAGGGGGGCATCATCAAGGACGGCGCAAAAATGGTGAATGCCGTCGCCAATAGCGTCGTCCCGAAGCTCACATTCATCGTCGGCAACTCGTATGGCGCGGGTAACTACGCGATGTGCGGAAAAGCCTACGACCCACGGCTCATCTTCGCTTGGCCCTCGGCGCAGATCGCCGTCATGGGCGGGAAGCAGTCGAGTGAAACGCTCCTTGCGATCAAGGTTCAACAGATGGAAAAAGGGGGCAAGCATATCAGCGCGAAAGAACAGGCCGCGCTGCTCAAAGAGATCCAGGACCGCTATGAATCCCAGCTCGACCCGCTCTACGCCGCTGCCCGGCTCTGGGTGGACGGCGTCATCGACCCGGCCGACACGCGCGAGGTCATCTCCCGCGGCCTGCGGATGGCCGCTCACAATCCCGACATACCGCGATTCAATCCGGGTGTGATCCAAACGTAAAATTCGGTCGTTTCATGCGGCTCTTGAAGTTCGTCATCATCCCGCTGTTGATGCACACTCCGCTCCGCGGGCAATGCGAAGGCGACCTGTCGTGGGAGTATGGCGAAAAGAAGGAGGAAGGATTTTCGATCGGACAGATGTTTTCCAATGCGTTCACTCCCCAGCTTGTCATCGACACAAAAGAGATCCGTTCATACGTTCGGGATGCGCGATACAAGGAGCTGACAAAACGGTGCGGGGACCTGAGGGCTGTCGACGCCATCTACATCAGGTCGCTCAAGATCGCCGGCTACAGCATCGGTCGTGCGCTGTTATTGTCGATGATGGCCGTCCTTGAGCACCAGAACCTGCATGTCCGCATACCCATCGTCTCGTCTATCAAGCTTCCGCTGACACTCGAAGAAGATTCACTATTCCTGCAGCGCATCCGACACCTGCCGGGAAGGGTGTATGCGGATTCACCTACGAACGGAGAAATGGACAAGGATAAGTTGCAGCATTTCTTCGCTTCGGCGTACATTGCGTATGCCTCGGAGTCTGTCGACCTTGCGCGTGGGGCTGGAAATATCGTGGAATGGGGGGAAGCCAAGTTCGTGGTTGGGGGAGCCGACGATCCGCGGGACAAGCGAGCCAACAAACAGGGAGAGTTGTTCGGGCGGGACTTACTGGCAGTGAAGAACTTGCTGCCCTCGGATTATCTTTTGTTACCTGTTGAAAGTGAAGAGTAATGAGACTCTTGAAAAAAGCGGTCACGAAGTTCCACGTGGTATGATCTTTTCATTCGCCCTATGAAGTCCATCCTTATCATCGACGACGAACAGAGCATCCGCGATTCGCTCAGGATGATCCTGGAGTACGAGAAGTACGAAGTGCAGTTTGCCCCGGACGGAGAAGCCGGCCTGCGCGCACTCGACAAGCAGAAGCCCGACCTTGTGTTGCTGGACGTAAAAATGCCGGGGATCGACGGACTCGACGTTCTTCAACAAATCCGCCGACGCTCTGCCGATCTTCCCGTTGTCATGATCTCCGGTCATGGCACGATCGAAACTGCCGTTGAAGCGACAAAGCTCAGCGCATTTGACTTTCTGCAGAAACCGCTCGACAGGGACAAGCTTCTCGTCGTCGTTCGGAATGCGCTTCAAACGGCGCGGCTATCTCAGGACCTGCAGAAATTACAGGAAAGCGTCGAAGGTAAAAGACAGATCATCGGTAATGGTCGGGCGATCAAGGAGATACTCACTCTCGTGAGCCGAGTTGCGCCGACGGACGCACGCGTGCTCATTACCGGAGAGAACGGGAGCGGAAAGGAGCTCGTCGCCCGCGCCATTCACCGCAACAGTAAACGGGCCGAGAAGCCGTTCGTCGAAGTGAATTGTGCAGCGATCCCCGCTGAATTGATTGAATCCGAGCTTTTTGGACACGAAAAAGGCTCATTCACGGGGGCGACTGCGCAACGCGTCGGCAAGTTCGAACTGGCGGACGGCGGTACGCTCTTCCTCGATGAGGTCGGCGATATGAGTCTTTCAGCTCAGGCAAAGGTCCTACGCGCGCTCGAGGAACAGACGATCGAGCGTGTCGGAAGCAATAGAATGATCACCGTGAACGTCCGCGTGATCGCCGCGACGAACAAAGACGTTCAGGCGGAGATCAAAAAGGGATCCTTCCGGAACGACCTGTTTCACCGCCTGAATGTCATTCCTGTCCACGTCCCTCCCTTGCGCGAAAGGCGCGAGGACATTCCCGACCTCGTGGGTTCGTTCGTGGAGGATGTGTGCAAACGGAACGGTATGGCGCTGAAAAAGATCTCCGACGACGCATTGAAATTGCTTTCCATGCGTGATTGGCCGGGAAATGTGCGGGAGCTCCGGAACGCCGTCGAACGGCTGGTCATCCTATCACAGGGGACGGAGATCGACATGTCCCTCCTTGAGGACCGCTCGTCCGCTCCGACCGAACTCTCGGATATGTTTGGGATCGGACTCACATTCCAGGAATTCAAGGACAGAGCGGAAGCCGCGTTCATCAAACGGCAACTGGAGGCGAACAAATGGAATGTGTCAAAGACCGCCGAAAGTCTCGACATCCAGCGGTCTCATTTATATACGAAGATGAAGCGTTACGGACTTGCGAAGGGGGGCGAGGAGGAGGCTGAGGAAAGCTAATGTGATTGTCGAGTGCGGAGTGTCGATTTCGGATTGCCAATGGTAGAGCTGCGAGCGTTTTGGCGTTGATATTTGGCGGTTTGCAGTTTTCGTTCACGGTCCATTTCATCGCTTTTCGATTGACGATTCACCTCTCATTATTGATCTGCTGCGGATTTTTCCCCCTCGCTCTCGCCGCTTCGTAGAGCACTAACGCCCCTGCAACAGACGCGTTGAGCGAGTCGAACGAACCGCCCATCGGGATCCTCACCAGTAGATCGCAGTTCTCTTTCACCAGCCGGCGTATTCCCCTTCCCTCGTTTCCAACAACGATCGCGATCGGACCTGAAAGGTCCGCCACGCCGAGCGTCGCCTGAGCCGCAGCATCCGTTCCCACCACGCGAATTCCATTCTCCTTCAATTCCTTGATCGCATTGACAAGGTTCGTCACGCGTGCCACGGGCATGGACAAAGCGGCTCCCGCCGACGTCTTGATTACCGTCGCATTCACTGTTGCGGAATGATGCTTCAGGAGAACGACGCCGTGCACGCCGAAGCAGAGCGCAGAGCGGATCAATGCACCCAGGTTGTGCGGGTCTTCGATCTCGTCGAAAAGCAGGAAGAAGGGCTGTTGTCCCTCAGGAACGCTGTCGAGGAGCTGATCGAGCTCAAGGTAGTCAACGGATGAGGCCACAGCCACGACCCCCTGCGTCTCCGCACCCCCTCCAAGCTCGCGAAAGCGCTCTTTTGGCGTCTGTCGGATCGGAATCCCGCGCTGCTTGGCAAGCTTGAAGATACTGTCGATGGCTTGACCATGCGTGCCGAATTGCACGAAGACCTTCTCGATCGCCTGACCACTTTCAAGCGCTTCGAGCACCGGTTTGCGGCCGACGATGTGAGATTCGGGGTTCAATGGAGAACCATGGTGAAATCACAAGAACCAACGGACACATCACCAATAAATTCCATATGGTGCTTATTTGTGATTTGCAGTTTGTGTTTTGGAAATTTCCTCAGGCCCTAATCGCGCCTCATCTCCCGCTTCTCGATCATCCGCCCTGCGCCAAACACCGCAATGCCGCCGATGAAGAAGTACAGGTCAGTATACATGTCCCCTTGCATTCCTGCCATCAGCCCGACGGCGACAGTCAAAAAGCCCAATGCTTCCAGGAATTTTCCGAAGTAGTACAGTTTTGTCGGAGGGCGTTCCTCGCGAATGACCTTTCTAAGTTCGGCTTCGTCGATGACACTCTTGAGCTCACGCTTGTCATTGATCACGACCACGGGAACAGCAATATGCCAATCGGCAAATCTGGGATGGTCCTCTGTCAGCGTTGTGTATTTGAGGTCGAACAGGAATTCCTTCTGAAGCTTTTCAAGAAGAACCTGGGCTTTCTGACAAAGGCTGCATTCGGCGGTCGAGTACAGATGGACTTGCATAGATGTTCATGGGAGAAAAATCGTGTGTCTCTCGGAATACATACGTTGAAATCACAAGATTGTGTTTTGGGTTTTCTTCAAAGGGAAGCCGGCGATTTGTCCGTTTGCCTCGGTTTGAGCAGGTTCCATCCAATGAACCCCGCAGCGATCAACCCCACCGAGATCAATTGCGCCTGGCTCAATCCAAACGCCAGCCGCGGATTGAGGCGTAGGAATTCCACCGCAAACCGTTCGATACCCGCGAACATCAGATAGAGCATGAAGAGCTTTCCATCTGGACGAAGCCTGGCCCGGTACTTCCAAAGGATCCAGAAGCCGAGAGCGCAGATAAGGGTTTCGTAGATCGGCGTCGGATGGCAAAGAACATTGTTAGGAACGATTCCGCCGGGGTACTGACTCGTCACCTCTGGAAAGTCACGGAAGGCCGCGGACGGGGGAAACGTCCCGTTTGAGTAATCGGACCCCCAAGGAAGTGCGGTCGGGAATCCATAGTCGCCGTCCCCTGCCAGGTGACAGCCTATTCTTCCGATGCCGTAGGCGAGCAACAATCCCGGCGATGTCGCATCGGCGACAACGAGAAACGGGATCTTCTTCCTTCGCACATACCAGGCGATCCCAAGAATCGACAGGATGAGACCTCCATGAAACGTCAATCCGCCCGGAGAGAACGCCATGCGCATCGGCGTCGCCATGAATTCGCCCCAGTTCTCGACAAGATGCATCGCTTTCGATCCGACGATGCCGAGAATGATCGCGAGAAGCGTGACGGTGCCGGCAATCTCGGTGTCGAGTTTACGGCGCTTGAATTCGGATGTGAGCAGCGAGCTCGCGATCAAGAATCCGATCGCGACCATGACACCGAACGAATGAATGGCGAAGGGACCGATTTCAAACAGCGTAGGGCACATAGAGAAAGGAAAAAGAAAAAAGGAGTTAGGAGTTAGGAGAAAAAGGCGTGAAGCGCGTTATGGAACACCGGTGAATCTTGCGAACAGTTCCTACCGCAGTTCAACTGCTTCCGTCGATGCTGCGATGAAAGGATGTTCGGGCGACTTCAACAATTTCACGTCGTCCTTGCTGATGTCGATCTCAAATGCGTTGACGGTTTTATCCTGCTTTGAGACTATGACCTTGTAACGACCCTGAAGATGTGGGAATTCGAGGCGACCGCGGGCGGGTCCGCTTCCGGGCATGAGGAGCTCGGGAGCATGCAAGCCCTGAACCTTGATATGGACCGCATCCCCTTCCTGCTTCGCCTGCAACAGAATATCATATTGGAAGCTGACAAAGACTTTCGTGGTCTGAACGAGGAAGACCACGCTTCGGACGTTGGTCTCTTTGTCCTTGTGATGGAAGACGTTGAGCGTGTAGTCGGGTTCTTTGACTTTTCCCAAGCGTTCACCCGATCCGTATGTCGTTCAGGTCGACGCCGACCTCGGCTCCGGACTGCATGTTTTTCAGCTTTCCAGTCCCGGCGGCGAGTTCCTGCTCCCCCACAACCAATACGTACTGTGCGCTGACCCGGTTGGCGTCGCGCATCTGAGCTTTCACGCTCCGTTCAAGGTAATCGACCTCAGTCTGGATTCCTTTCTTTCTCATCTCCGAGGCCTTTGTAAATGCCCATTTTCTCGACCGCTCATCGAGAGCCACAATGTAGAGCGCCGGACCCGGTTCTACGAACGATTTTTCAAGCTTTTCCAGCACCATGAGAAGCCGCTCAATTCCCGCCGCAAATCCAACACCAAAGGTCGGTTTTCCGCCAAGTTCTTCCACAAGCAGATCATACCGACCGCCGCCCGCCAAAGCATCCTGCGAGCCAAGGGCCGTACTCGTGATTTCAAACGCGGTCTTCGTGTAATAATCGAGGCCCCGTACGAGCCGGGGGTCCACTTCATGCTTCAACTGAAGTGAATCCAACAGTTGGGTCACTCCCTGGAAGTGCTTTTTGCACTCTTCGCACAGATGGTCCTGGAGGAGTGGAATTCCGCGCGTCGCCGCCCGATCCTGCTCTTCTTTCGAGTCGAGGACTCTGAGCGGATTGCTCTGGACGCGCGCCTGACTTTCGGGGGACAGGCGGCCGTAGACCTTCATCAATTCGGCCTTCAGGAGTTCTTTGTATCGCGGACGGCATTTCTCACAACCGACGGAATTGATCTTCAATGAGAATGCTTCAACGCCCAGGCTCCTGTAGATCTCCAGCGGCAGCAGCATCATTTCAACGTCGAGTGCGGGGGATTGACCGCCCAATGCTTCTGCGCCGAACTGGTGGAATTGCCTCAACCGCCCCGCCTGCGGACGTTCCTGACGGAACATCGGTCCGATATAATAGACCTTCGTGAGGGGTGACGCCTCGCCGAGATTGTTCTGGATATAAGCGCGAAGTGTCGAAGCCGTACCTTCAGGTCGAAGCGTGATGCTGTCAGAGCTCCGGTCCGTGAAGGTGTACATTTCCTTGCTCACGATGTCCGTGAGCTCTCCGATACTTCGGGAAAAGAGCGCCGTTTGCTCAAACACGGGCGTTCGTATCTCGCGGTAGTGGAAATCATGCATCACCCTGCGGACGGTCCGTTCGACGGCCTGCCATGCTGCAACGTCGGCGGGAAGAATGTCCTTGGTGCCTTTGATACTGCGGAACTTCATCAGGAAGGGGGGCGGGGAGGGAAGGTCAACTTTCAGCGTATGCTGCTTCTTCACTCTTGAAAAGCTGCAGAACGCTCGGTACGTCGGGGGCTTCCAGGAGCTTTTGTCGGAATTCTTCTTTGTTCATCAGGCGGGATATACGACTCAGGAGTTTGATGTGGGGGCCGACCATCGTGTCCCGCCCGACGAGGAGGAAGACGAGGCGGACCGGCTGTTCGTCCAGCGACTGGTAATCGATCGGCTTCTCTGTGATGGCAAACGCCGCGACGATGTCGCTGACCGCGTCTGTTTTGCCGTGCGGAATGGCGAATCCCGACCCGACGCCCGTCGACATAATCTTTTCCCGCTCGAAAATGGCGGTGCGCATCCGTTCCTTGTCAACCACCTTGTCGGACGCAGCGGCGAGGTCGATCATGGCGTTGATGATCTCTTCTTTGGTCGATCCGGCAAGCTTGACCTGGACAGTGCGTTCGTTCAGGATGTCAGTGATCTTCATGCATTACTCCCGCGTACACCACGGTAACGAAGTAACACGAAGTTCCACGAAGATTGACACGAAGGCCCACGAAGATCGAAAAATCTTCCCTTCGTGGAGCTTTGTGATTCCTTCGTGTGCTTCGTGTCCAATTTTCCAACTTCGTCTGTCTTCAAGATTGCGGAAAAATTGCTGGAAACTCAAGTTGCTTCACGCATCACGGAGTACGCATCACGTTTTACTCGGTCACCCCGGGATGAATACCATGGCTACTCCGCGTCTATCCACCTCTTCACCTTTGCCTCGAACTCTGTGCACAATTGCTGAGCTATTGCGGCGTCGGCAGATTCCGCATTGATGTGGAACAGCGGACGCGCGCGGTCGGGATTCAGCAAGACGGAGGTTGAATGTCCGTTCGAATCCGGAAAGATCTTCACGCCCTCGATGAGTTGTCGCCGGAACGACTCGGTATCCTTCATCAAATGCCGCATCACGCGTCCTTTGGCGTGCCACGGACACGGGATGTTCCGCTTCACAAAATTGAGCCGCGGCGTTTCCCGATCGAGCAACCCGAGCTTCTTGCCGCTCACGGCGATGCATTCGTGGAGCTTGGCCAGTGAAAACATGCCGTCCGACGCGAACAGGAAATCGTTGAAAATGAACCCGCCTTTGGTCCCGCCGACGAATTTCGTGTCCTTGTTCGTTGCGGCGTTCATCAATGCAAGATGGCTGTCCCGCGTTCGTTCGACGGCAAACCCGAACTCGGCAGCTAGGAGGTCGACCTCGCCCGATGCGGTAATGGGGACTGCGATCTTGCGGAGGCCTGTGTGGGTCATGGCCATGTACTTCGTCATCAACGTGAGCAGACGGTCGTTGTCGACCGTCGTGCCGTTTTCGTCCACCACAAAGATCTTTTCGCCCCCCGCGTCGAGCATCACACCCAGGTCGTACTTCAGCGATGTGACGACGTAGGAGACCTGGCGCAGGGATTCTTCGAACTGCTCCTTCGTGCGCGTCAGCTTGTCGCTATCGAGGTAGGCATTGAGCGCCACCACCTGGGTGTTCAGAGTGCCGAGAATATTGGGGAAGATGGTGGAAGCGATCCCGTTCGAATAGTCGACGACCAGCTTGAGTCCGGACGAACGAATGACGTCGGCTTTCGTCACCGCCAAAAAGGCCTCTATGTAGCTTTCCGTTGCCCGTTCGGGGAAATGAATGGACCCCACCTGGCGGTGCGGAGCGCGGGCGAAATCTTCGCCAAAGAAAAGTCGTTCGACAGACTTCGTTTTGCTCGTCGGGAGGTCCTTTCCGCCGGCGTCGAACAGAATAATATCGGTCGAATTCCGGTCGAAAGGCGATTTGCGGACATGGACCCCGCCTCGGGCCGTACCGTTGCGAAGTTCATGGCGGACGATCGGAATCGAGGCGGCGCGGAGATCGCTGCAATGCACGCCGGCCGACATCAGTCCCGTCATGATGGCCCGGTTGATCATGCGGGAGACGTTGTCGGTGTCGCGCGATGTCACCACAGTCGCGCCGGTACCAACCAGCGCGCCGAATGCTGCCCCCAGCTTAGCGCCAAATTCGGGGTTGACCTCGATGTTCGAAAGGCCCGACACGCGCGCGTCGGAGAAGAGGTCGCGCAGCCAGCGCTCTTCCCACACAAGGCTCCGTGTAACGATTGATCCCTCTTCCACCGTCTTTTCGGGCCAAAGCTTGATGTTCGACAGGAGCTTGCTTTTCCGGCCCACAATGCACTGATCGCCGATGAAAACGTTCTCTTGTACTGTGGCTTCTTCACCGATGATGCACTTGAAGCCGACGACGTCGGAGGAAAGCTCTGCATTCACGCCAACCTGCGTGCCGTTCCACACGATGCTGTTGCTGATGACGGCACCGGGGAGTATTTCACAATCATTGCCAATGACGGAATTGCTGATGCGGACGTTCGAATGAACACGCGTATTGCGGCCGACAAGATTGACTCCGGCGACATTGCTCATGTCGGTTTCAAACACCGTATGCTCGCCCACATACGAATCGCCAACCCGGGTGCCGTCGAGCGGCAGGCGAACAAGGCCGCGGAGCACATCCATCTGGGCTTCCTGATACTCGTTCAGATTGCCGATGTCGCGCCAGTACCCTTCGGCAATGTAGCCGTAAAGACCGCGATCTTGCTCCAGGAGCAAGGGAAACACGTTCTTTGAAAAGTCGAATTCTTCCCGGTGAGGGACGAGGTCCATCACCTCTGGTTCGAGGATGTAGATTCCGGTGTTGATCGTATCGCTGAAGACCTCGCCCCACGCGGGCTTCTCGAGAAACCGGGTGATCTTCCCGTCGTCCCTCGCGATCACGACTCCGAACTGGAGCGGATTGGCTACGCGGGTCAGAAGGATCGTGGCCATCGCCCGCTTCTGTTCGTGGAAGCGGACCGCGGCCGTGAGGTCGAAATCGGTAAGGACATCGCCGCTGATGATGATGAATCGCTCATCGAGGAAATCCCGGGCGTTGCCGACGCTGCCCGCCGTTCCGTAATCTGCCTCGGACCTCCGGTATTGCATGCGAACGCCGAACTTTGAACCGTCGCCGAAATGGCCCGAGATGATGTCCGGCTGGTAAAACAACGTAGCGACGATATCAGTGATACCGTGCTTCTTGAGGAGACCGATGATGTGCTCCATCATGGGGCGGTTCATCATCGGAACCATCGGCTTGGGTATGTTGCAGGTCAGGGGGCGCAAACGGGTGCCGAACCCGCCTGCCATGATGACGGCCTTCATGGCGCTTTCGTTCAAGGGGAATGGACGCAGTTGAATCTAGGCATTCCGCGTTCCCCCTGCAAGTAAATGAGGGTGAAGGATTTGCAGGAGTGACCCACTCGCGAAAGCATTGATTCTTCTCAATCCTAATTCGGTACACATGAGGTCTCGCTCATGGGGGTAAGGGTTCACCAATTCTTGACTTTTCGTCCTTAAATCCCTAAATTTTCAATGGCTTAGTGGAATCTCACTCATCAAAAAAGGATCGATGACTGACGCCCGAGGGCTGAGTACATTCCGTTCCTGGATACAGTCGTTGACCGTAGCGCAGGAATTGGGTGTGCTATTGGGCGTCGTTGTGTTTTTTGTCGGAATGGCCGCAGACGCCGCCGTTAACAAGATTGTTTGGCTGGCGCTTGCGGCTTTGTGTTTCGCAGCCGTCGTTTGGTCGGTCCGTTCGCGCCGTTCGCTGAACATCATTGATGACGAAGAACCAACGACTGCCACGTCGGGCGAAGCCGAGCCCGTGCCTGCGACAGGGGCCTCCGATGTCTTGCACGAAGAGGACGAAGATGCTCCGTCTGCGGGTCGAACGGCCTTCGTTCCACGGAACACGGTGGCCGGCGAATCGGCGCCGGGCCCGGCATTTGAACGATCGTCCGAAGCGCCGGCCCCGTCGTATACATTTCAGATTTCTGATTTCTTTGAACAAGACCCCGAGGCCAGAACGGATGACGGGCCGAAAGCGGAGTTCCATTATCTCATCCGGAAGGTTCTGACGGTCATCAAGGAAGTCCATTTTGCCCATTCTGTCGCATTGTTTTGGGTGAACGTGGAAAAACACCAGCTCGTCCTGGAAAACCATGTGACCGAAAGTTCCGTGTTCACCACGCACAGGCGGCGTGAACTGGGGCTTGACCTCATCAGTCAAATTGCGATTGCAGGAAAGCCGCAGATCCTATCGAGCGTGAATGCCCGCAGTCTGCAGGAGATGCTGCCGTATTACACGTCGCCGGAGCCCGTGCGGACGTTTGTCGGCGTGCCGATTTTCTATACGCGCACAGCGCTGCCGCCGAAAGACCCTGTCGCCGTCCTTACCGTGGACTGCAAGGGAGAGGACGCTTACGGTCCGGAGACTCTGGCCCAGCTCGGGCAGTTCACAAAGCTGATCTCCGCGCTGATCCAGAGTTACACCGATAAGTACGATCTGCTCCTCGACTCGGAGGTGCTCCGGTCGATCACGAGACAGCGGGACCAGCTTCGACTGGACTTTACGGTGCACAACGCGATCCGGAGCCTTGCGGAAGAGGTCTCCCGCATCGTGCCGTGGGATTATATCGCGGCCGTCGTTTTCGACGACGCCCGGAAGGCATGGGCGCTTCACTATGTAATGAACCGGATGAACGACGCGTATGTGCCGATGGGACAGGAGATCGACCTGCACCACAGCTTGACGGGTCAAGTCATCCAGTACAGCGTTCCCAAAGTGGTAGATAATATAGCCTCGCTTTCCCTGCCGCGGTATTACAGGGCCGAACGCTGCGAGTCGGCCGGCTCGCTCATTGCGCTTCCGCTGTCGTCGGTCCAGCGCTGCTATGGGGCGCTTATTGTCGAAAGCAAGGATGCGGGCACGTACTCCGACGCAGACGCACGTCTGCTCCAAAAACTGGCCGACACCACATCGTGGTCGCTTGAGATCCTGAGCCTTACCGACGTGGCAACGAATTTTGTTGCGACCGATGAGGTGACGGGAGTTGCGACACGACGACATTTTTTGGACCGCGTGCAGGAGGAGGTCCAGCGGTCGAGCGACTTCGGCAGCGAGCTGGCGGTCGTGATGATCGCCATCGACAACGTGCAGGAACTGGCGGCGCGTCACGGAACGGATTCCGTTGACGCGGTGCTCCAGACGATCGGACGTCTCATCAAAGCGTCCGTCCGGCCCTACGACGTGGTCGGACGCATTGACGTCAACAGGTTCGGCATACTCCTCGTCCGCACGACGACGAACGAAGCGTCATTGTGGTCGGAAAAGCTGCGCAAGAACGTGGCCAGCCACATCGTGAACGTGGACGGCAAGAGTTTCTCGGTGACCATCAGCGTCGGCGTTTCCGGCGCTGCGACTGAAGTGACGGACATGGTGCTGCTCGAGAACGCGGACCGTGTTCTGAAAAAAGCGGTCGAAGCGGGCGGGAATATTGTACGAGTGTTTTAACGGAATGAACGCGAATAATGGAGTAAGGCATGGCAAAACAAACCGATTTTGCAGAGAAGGCCAAGAAGTCTGCCGAACCGCGGGGCGTAAAGTGTCCCAAGTGCGGCAGCATCAAGACGCCGACGCTGTACGTTAACGCACTTCGGACCACGACGGGCTCTTACCGGTTCAACCGGTCGCACGTGCAGGTCTGCAAATGCAACGAGAAAGAGATCTTCGGCTGATCATCCGGCTGCCGTCCTTTGACCCCGGTTCCCAGACCGTTGCACGGATCTCGCGTTATACTGATCGTGCTTGACGGCGTCGGTATCGGCGCACTGCCCGATGCCGATGCGTACGGAGACCGGGGAGCCCACACGCTCGCTCACGTCGCAACTGCCGTACACGGACTTCGTCTCCCCCATCTTGCCGCACTGGGGTTGGGGCGGCTTGTTCCCGTTGAGGGCGTTCCCGGGGCCGACCGTCCGTCAGCATGCTTTGGACGGATGGCAGAACGATCCAAAGGAAAGGACAGCACGACAGGGCACTGGGAGATCGCGGGACTCATCACCGAGCATCCGTTTCCAACGTATCCGCATGGGTTTCCACAGGACCTGATCGATGCTTTTGTCCGCGCGACAGGCGTCGCCGGCATCTTGGGCAACACGGTGGCATCCGGCACGACGATCATCGCCCAACGTGGCGACGAGCATGTGCGGACAGGTCATCCGATCGTCTACACGTCGGCCGATTCAGTCTTTCAGATCGCAGCGCACGAGCGGGTCATCCCGCTCGAACGTTTGTACGACATATGCCGGACAACTCGGGAGCGGGTCACCGTCGGCAAGCATGCAGTCGGACGCGTCATCGCACGGCCGTTTGTCGGTGAAAGCGGAGGGTACACACGCACGCCGAACCGCCGGGATTTTGCGATGCAGCCTCCCCGTCCGACGATGCTCGATGCCCTGCACCTGGCGGGAATCGCAACGGTGACGGTCGGTAAAGTAGACGACCTTTTCGCCGGGCGCGGCGTGGCCAAGGCACTTCACACTTCGTCAAATGCCGAGGGCATTGACAGGATTGTGGAAACCCTCAGCTCGCTCGATCGCGGCTTGATTTGGGCGAATCTTGTGGATTTCGACACGCACTTTGGACACCGTCAAGACGCGGCCGGATTCGCCAAAGCACTGGAAGCGTTTGACACTGAGTTGCCGCGAATCATGTCGGCGATGCGCACGGGGGACCTGTTGGTGTTGACGGCAGACCACGGCAACGACCCGACAGATTCCAGCACCGATCACTCCCGGGAATTTGTGCCGTTGCTGTGCGCGCTCAGCGGCGGAGCGAGCGGTGTGGACCTCGGTTCGCGGAACACGTTCGCCGACCTTGGCGCAACGGTGATCAAGTACTTCGGCCTGCAGGACAACGGTATGTCCGGGACAAGTTTTCTGGAATCGCTTGTTTAGAGACCAGTTCAAATCCTCAATTTTCTTTTCGTTGCGCCACTGCGAGATATCTCATTGGGATGAGTTCTACTTATGGAAAACAATCCCAGCGGTCCTTTTACGCTGACGATCCGCGAGGACGGCAGCGTTGTTATTCCGGCTTCTGTGCTCCGGCGGATGGGATTTGACCCCGGTCAACGGATGAGCGTTCGGGTGACCGCATTGGCGCTTTCCGAGGAACTGGAGCAACGCGGGGTCGGCGAGGACGAAGTGGACAGGATCAGCGAGACGCAGATGGAGCCCCGGGAGAATGTCCTGAAATTCCTGGCTTCGGAAGGCCGTCTCAAAGGGGACAAGGCGTTTCGGTCGCGATTTCTCAGGATCGGCCGATGATTCCCCGCAAAGTCGTGGTCGACACGGACCTGTTGCTGTCGCACGTGGCGGCCGGCGGTCCATCGGCATTGCGGCGGCTGATGTCTGCCGCTTTTTGCTACACGACGGTGTTTCATGCGATCGAAGCGTTCGGCGTCTGCCGGACGCCGAAGGAAACAGCGGCGGTCGAAGATACGATGCATGCGTTAAAGATCCTGGGGTTGAACGCGAAGAGCGGCAAGAATATCGGGATGTTATTCACGTCTTCGACGAAGAGGCGCGACCTTCACGCGCTTGCCGCGGGTGTCTGCATCGAGAGCCGGCTGCCCCTGATCACGGGACGTCCGGCGGTCTACCGTGGGATCGGCAGCCTCGAGCTGCTCCCCGTGGAACGCGCCCTCGAACTGATCGGAAAGGCCTGAAAGACCATGGTACTGGGCAAAGTAGCCGGGACGATCTGGGCGACCAGGAAAGATGAAGACCTGGTCGGCATGAAGCTTCTCATCGTCAAGCACGTCGGATTGGACTACACGACGAAAGATACGTTCATCGTGGCGGTGGACACCGTTCAGGCGGGCGTGGGAGACGTCGTACTGGTGACTTCGGGCAGTTCGGCCCGTCAAACGGCGCAGACGAAGAACAAGCCGGTCGACGCGGTCATTGTGGCGGTCGTGGACAAGCTGGATGTCAGCGGCTCGTGACGCGGCCTCAGATGAACTTAACCGCGAATGAACGCGAATAGACTCCGATGAGAAGTGTTTTCATTGAACGCTTTTTTTTGACGACCCATCTACCCTCGGAGAGCCTAAAGGGCGGGAAGGTTCACGATTAACTATTTACCCAAATATTATTCGCGTTCATTAGCGTCGATTCGCGGTTCCATCTTTTCATAGCTCTCAATGTACTTCGGAAAAGTCATCGGCACCATCTGGGCGACGCGGAAAGACGAGCAACTGAATCGTTTTAAGCTTCAGCTCGTCCAACCGGTGGATGCCCGGCGGAAGCCGCAGGGAACTCCGATCGTCGCAGTCGATACCGTTGGGGCAGGAGCGGGCGAGACGGTCTTTTACATCACTGCGCGTGAAGCGGTCATTCCGCTGCCGGTGGAGGAAGCTCCGGTGGATGCGAGTATTGTGGGCATTGTTGATAGAATCGATCTGCAAAGCGGAAATCGATGAGAGATTTATCCTCGAATCCACGCGAATAGTGAAGTATCCGTGGGTCATTCATAAAGATTCGCGGGTGCAATCCAGTAGGATTTACAGCGCCGCCTTGGAACGAACACGCCGGATATCCGTAGAACCGGAGTGTCCTGAAGACCGGAGAATACGTAGTGAAGATCAGCAAGCAATATACGAATCGTGAAAGCCAATCCCTGGACAAGTATCTCCAGGAGATCGGCAAGGTGGAACTCCTCACGCCGCAGGAGGAGATCGACCTTGCACGCCGCATCAAGAAAGGGGACCAGAAGTCCCTCGAAAAGCTGACAAAGGCGAACCTTCGGTTCGTGGTGAGCGTCGCAAAGCAATACCAGAACCAGGGTCTGTCGTTGGGCGACCTCATCAACGAGGGAAATCTCGGCCTGATCAAGGCAGCGAAGCGCTTCGACGAGACGCGCGGTTTCAAGTTCATTTCGTATGCCGTATGGTGGATCCGGCAATCGATCCTCCAGGCTCTCGCCGAACAGTCGCGCATCGTCCGCCTACCGCTGAACCGCGTTGGCGCACTGAACAAGATCGGCAAAGCGTTCAGCACACTGGAGCAGGAATTCGAACGCGAGCCGAGCGCAAGCGAGCTTGCGGAAGAGCTCGATATGTCGTTGTTCGAGGTCTCCGACACGCTGAAGATCTCGGGTCGTCACCTGTCGATGGACGCTCCGTTTGCACAAGGGGAAGATAATCGCCTGCTCGACGTCATTCAGGATTCGCGCCAGCCCGCTCCGGATTCGGGCCTCATGGAGGAATCCCTGCGTGAGGAAGTGCGCCGCGCGTTAAGTACTCTGAGCGAACGCGAGGCGCAGGTGATCCGATTGTATTTCGGCCTGGACCAGGAACATTCCCTGACGCTCGAGGAGATCGGGGAGAAATTCAATCTTACGCGCGAACGCGTTCGTCAGATCAAGGAAAAGGCCATTCGTCGGTTGCGCCATGCCTCGCGCAGCAAAGCGTTGCGCGCCTATCTCGGATAATGATTGTCGCGTGCAAGAAAGGACGCAAAGGTTGCAGACTATAGGAGAAAGGACGCAGAGCAACATTATTGATCGTTGACGACGCAAAATCATTGCGTCCTCTTTCTTCACCTTTGCCTCTTAGCGGTGTATGTCCATACAGTGTAAGTACGGTAGCTCCTTAGATTGACGCAACGGACAGCGCTACCCTGAGAATGTGCATGGAAACGGACGTGCAGAGTGGCCCGTGCAGAACAGGAAGCCCCGCCGTGCGGGGCTTTTTTGCTCTGGCGGCTGCGGCGTCTGTCTTGTGGTATACCGGTTGTTCCACGGCATCGCCCCGGTTCGGGTCCTCGTCAAAGCCGACGCGACAGTCGTCCCCCGGCGGCTCCGTCCCCCGATTCGCATCACGCGAGGCGGAAGAGGAGCGGCGCGAGGATGACAAGCGTCCCGACACGGCTGTCGTCAAGAGCGTCACATCTGGTGTCCGAAGCTTCAAGACGGAAAAGAATCCCGCGATTCAGCCGCTCGACCAAAGCAAAATGATGCGGGAAATCTCGCGGTACATGGGAGTTCCCTACGCCCTCGGCCGGGCGGATAAAGACGGAATGGACTGTTCCGGGTACACGATGACCGTGTACAAAAGTTCTGTCGGCAAGTCGCTACCCCGGACAAGCTCGGGACAGGCAAAATTCGGACGTTCCGTCAAGTTGTCCGACCTTCAGTTTGGCGACCTCCTCTTCTTCAACACCACCGGTGAAGAAGCCTCGCATGTGGGCATTTACATCGGCGACGATCTGTTCGCGCATGCCAGCGTCTCGCAGGGCGTGACAATCTCCTCGCTGCAAAGCTCATACTATGAGAAGCGGTACGAAGGCGCGAGACGGATCATTGAACAGCCACCCGCGCAGTAAATGAAAGGTCCACGAAGAATCACGAAGGGGTTCTAAGGGCCACGAAGAGGAAATCAATGTATGGTTCTTACACTTCGTGATACTTCATTTCCCTTAGTGGCCCTTCGTGGACGAAAATTTTTCACCAGGATTTTTGACTTCATTATTGACCTTGCTGCCATGCCTCGAAGCGTGGAATTCTGACGATGGCAATCCTTCCCATATACCTCTACGGCTCCGACGTCCTTCGCGCAAAAGCAAAGCCCGTCACTGGTGTCGACGATGAGCTCGTGCGTCTGGTCATGGACATGTTTGCGACGATGCACGCCGCAAATGGCATCGGTCTTGCCGCAAACCAGGTAGGCGCCACGAAACGCGTGATCGTCATCGACATCTCGGGCGTAGAAGACGAAGAAGAAAAGGAAGCAGCGTCCCCGGAACCGCTCCACCGGACATCACCGGGCCTCCCCACGGTCCTGACGCTCATCAATCCTGAATTGTTGGAATCTTCCGGTGCATGGAGAATGGAGGAAGGATGTTTGAGCATTCCAGAAGTTCGCGGTGAAGTTGAGCGGCCGGAGAAGGTACGCTTACGCTTCAAAGACACGTCGTTCAAGGACGTTGAACTGACGGCCGACGGACTTCTGGCGCGCGTTGTTCAGCATGAAATGGACCATCTGGACGGTGTTTTGTTCATCGACCACCTTTCCACCACGGAACGGGCTCTGCTGAGCAAAGGCCTGCGGAAGGCCAAGAAAGGGGAGGTCGAAACGAAGTATCCCATCATGTCTGATCGCACATCCTAGGACGACTCCATGCGCATCGTCTTCATGGGGACGCCCGACTTTGCGGTCTCCAGTCTGCGCATTCTGCTGGACAATGGTTACGCTGTCGCAGCCGTTGTGACTGCGCCGGACAAGCCCCGGGGGCGGGGCCAGCAGATCACGTTCACTCCAGTCAAAGATGCCGCGCTTCACGCCTCCATTCCCATCCTCCAACCCAACGATCTGCGGGACCCCGCATTCGCCGCTACGATTGCGGACCTTGCACCGGACCTTATCGTTGTCGTCGCTTTTCGAATTCTGCCCCGTGAAGTGTACGCAATCCCAAGGCTCGGATCGTTCAATCTGCACGCATCCCTGCTCCCGAAATATCGCGGCGCCGCACCGATCCAGTGGGCGATCATCAACGGAGAGAAGGAAACAGGCGTGACCACGTTTATGCTGCAGGATACTGTGGACACCGGGTCAGTCATCCTGCAGGCCCGGGTCGTGATCGGTCCGGAAGAGACGGCGGGCGAACTTCACGACAAGCTGGCGGAGGTCGGTGCGGAGATCGTGCTGCAGACCGTCCGGTTAATCGGAAGCGGAAAGGCGAAGTCACGGCAACAGGACGATCGGCAGGCATCTCCCGCCCCAAAGCTGTTCAAGGAAGACGGCCGCATCGATTGGACACAGCCCGCACTCGACGTTCACAACCGAATCCGCGGATTGTCGCCCGTCCCCGGGGCGTGGACAACTGCGGACACCGCAGTTTTGAAAATCTTCCGGTCGCAGATCGGTGCGGCAACGTCGTCGAACGCACTTCCCGGGACCATCGTTAGCGTCGATCGAACTTCATGCGAAGTTCAAACCGGATCCGGCACTATTGCACTTCAAGAAGTGATGTTGGAAGGGAGGAAGCGGCTGGGGATCGAAGAATTCCTGCGCGGTCACAGGTTGGTGGTGGGGAAGAGGTTTGGATGATGGAGTGCTAGTGGTCGGTGGTTAGTGGTCAGGTGCCAGAAGAGAAAGCAGAAGGCATGGGGCCGCGAAGGGTGATTCCACGCTGGCCACTAACCACCAACAACTGACCACGGACTCCTCTCATCCATTCATTGCCGCGGCGTCAAAAAAGCCCTATATTGGGCCGGTTCCGGGCATCGCTCGAAGTGGAGTGTGAATCCCTTGAACCATTTCCCTGCCACTCGTTTTTCCCAGCATTTCAGCGCCAATGGAATTTGTGGTTTGGGCCTGCCGGAGCGTGCACATCATGTCCGCGGTGGTTTGGCTCGGAGGTCTCATCTATTTTAACGCCGTCTTGTCGCCGGTGGCAAAGCACGAAGGTCTGCAACGGCACACCGCGCTTCTTGCCGTTCAGGAGCGGTTCCTCGGATTTGTCTGGTCCACATTGTGGCCGTTGGCGGTGACG
>Ga0156245_1117_pt1 | contig 44065 bp, 39 predicted proteins | sample RifCSPlowO2_12_FD_107892 | JGI IMG/M metagenome (GOLD analysis project Ga0156245, IMG submission 107892) | Ignavibacteria bacterium RIFCSPLOWO2_12_FULL_56_21
CGGACTTCGCTAACCGTTCAATTTGTGGCGCCGTACCCAAGTGGTAAGGGAGAGGTCTGCAAAACCTTTATGCGGCGGTTCGAATCCGCCCGGCGCCTCAAAATTGTAGATCGAAAATTGTAAATTGTAAATTGTACGTATGGCTGCGTCTGCGGCGGCTCGCCCGCTGTTCAGGTCCCACGTCGTAAATCATCAAGAAAGAGGCCGGCCAGTGGTCGGCCTTTGCTTTGTACTGTGCTCGAAATGCCCGTCCGTTGCTCCTTTTCTCAACTCCGAAAAAGTCGGACTTTCGCTCGTCCTCTGGAAATCGTATCTTTGACCGGTCGGATGTGGCGTTCGTTAGGGCTTATTGACCGACCTTCTGCCGCTTGCGGGACGTGCAGTTTTTCATTTTACAATATTCATTTTTCAATGTGCATTTGTATGCCGCGGTGGCGGAACTGGCAGACGCACAGGACTTAAAATCCTGTGTCCCGCAAGGGACGTGCGGGTTCGATCCCCGCCTGCGGCACGAAGCAAGGAAAAGCGAAGAATGTAAAATGTAGAAGGTAGAAGTCGAATTCAATGATTTCTGTAGGAGGGCGAAAAAGTCATGACAAGGGCTGAACAGACACGGCTGTTCGAAGATCTGGCACCGCTTCAAGTCAGGATGTCGCCAAAAGACGGCGAGACGTTCGCCGCTTTGCTCCAACGTCACAAAGACGAGGAAGAGCTCGACGCTCACTCCTCGGAACGGTTACGACAGCTGCATTCGGCATATAAGCCTGCAAAGAACAGGCAGGAACTCGAACTCCTCTGGCAAAAAATTGCTTCGGGACGGAAAGATGTCTCATGAAGTACCGAACATTGGGGCGAACCGGCTTCAAGGTTTCGGAGGTCGGGTTTGGCGCCTGGGGTATCGGAGGAGGCCTGTGGCACGGGTCTGAGGACGCGGCATCGATGCGGGCCCTCGAAAAAGCCATCGACCTCGGGCTCACATTCATCGACACCGCGTTAGCCTACAACTCCGGGCACAGCGAACAGCTGATATCCCGGGCGCTCCATGGTCGAAAAGAGCGCGTCGTTGTCGCAACGAAGATCCCGCCCAAGAACGGCGTGTGGCCGGCCCAGCCTGGGACTCCGATCGTCGAGGCATTTCCTGCGCACTATATTCGCGAGTGTACCGAAAAAAGCCTTCGCAACCTTGACGTCGATGCAATTGACCTCCTCCAATTCCATGTCTGGAACGATGCGTGGGCGCATGAGACCGAATGGCAGGAGACCGTTCGCACGCTGAAGAAAGAGGGGTACGTTCGCTCTTGGGGTATTTCCATCAATGACCACCAGCCCCGGAATGTCCTGAAGACTCTCGACACCGGCCTGATCGACACGGTCCAGGTCATCTACAACGTCTTCGATCAATCACCTGAAGAAGAGTTGTTCCCCATCTGCCAAGAGAAGCGAATCGGCGTCATAGTGCGCGTTCCGCTGGACGAAGGTGGATTAACCGGCGCGATCACTGAAGGGACCGTTTTTTCCGCGTCCGACTTCCGGGCAAGATATTTCCGGGGCGACCGAAAACAACAAGTTCGCGAAAGGACTGAGCGGCTCAAAAAGCTTCTCGGGCTGGAAGCCGCCACGCTTGCCGAGCTCGCCCTTCGCTTTTGCCTCAGCCATCCGGCAGTCTCCACTGTTATCCCTGGCATGCGCACTATCGTCAATGTCGAACGCAATTGCGCTGTCTCAGACGGACGCGCACTCACTCCGCTCATGCTCTCAGAGCTGAAGAAACATCGTTGGGAACGTAACTTCTACGGCGCGTGACATCTGTGGTGCTGTTGATTGGTTCCCTTGTTTTTCGCTCAATTATTGAGTATTTTGATTCGCAACATGGGTTCTTAGCTCAGTTGGCTAGAGCGCTACCTTGACATGGTAGAGGTCATAGGTTCGAGTCCTATAGAACCCACTTCTGATCAATGTTCATTCCAAAGAGGAGTCTTGCCTCAAGTCCTGACGTGTAATAGCCATTACCAGGAACATGGACGGCAATCGGAGCTTGCTCCGATTTTTTTTTATGGAACAGATCTCAATAACATTTCCGGACGGCAGCAAGCGTCAATTCGCCCGCGGTTCGACCGGACTGCAGATCGCCGAGAGCATTAGCAAGGGTCTCGCACGCGAAGCATTGGCGGTCGAAGTGGACGGCGAAGTATGGGACCTCTCACGGTCGATCAACGCGGATGCCGCGATACGACTGCTGAAATGGGCCGACGACGGAGGTAAATACGCCTTCTGGCATTCGTCTGCCCATCTCATGGCCGAAGCAGTGGAATCGCTCTACCCGGGGACAAAATTCGGTATCGGTCCGCCGATCGAGAACGGATTCTACTACGATATCGATATGGGCGATCATTCCCTGACAGCGGAAGACCTCGTCCGCATCGAAGAGAGAATGAGGACCCTGGCGGCGCGGGACGTACCCTATGTCCGCGCGGTGAAGACTTGGGATGAAGCTGTCGGATATTTCCGGAAGAAGGACGACCCGTACAAACTTGAGCTTTTGGATGGACTGAAAGGGGAGACGATCACGTTCTATCAGCAGGGTGAATTCACCGACCTCTGTTACGGTCCGCATATTCCTTCGACGGGCCGGATCAAGGCGATCAAGCTGCTGAATGTGGCGGGTGCGTACTGGCGGGGCAGCGAGAAGAACAAGATGTTGCAACGCATCTATGGTGTGACCTTCCCAAACCAGAAAGAGCTCGACGAACACCTCTTCCGGCTGGAAGAGGCACGGCGACGGGATCACCGTAAGCTCGGACAAGAGCTGGAGATCTTTCTCATCACACCCGCGGTCGGGGGTGGCCTTCCGCTCTGGATGCCGAAAGGGACGGTCGTCCGCGAATCGCTCATTGATTTTCTTCGTGATGAACAGAAGAAGCGCGGCTATGAGTTTGTCACCACGCCGCACATCGCGAACCTCAATCTTTACCGGACGTCCGGGCATTATCCGTACTACAAGGATTCGCAGTTCCCGCCCATCGAGATGCCGGAGGGCGAGAAGTTCTTGCTGAAGCCGATGAACTGCCCGCACCATCATCAGATCTACTTGGCCAAGCCGCGGTCGTACCGCGACCTGCCCGTCCGGCTCGCGGAATTCGGCACGGTGTATCGCTACGAGCAGTCGGGGGAAATGAACGGACTGATCAGGGTGCGGGGTTTCACCCAGGACGACGCTCACATTTACTGCACTCATGAGCAGCTCAAGCGCGAGATCACGTCCACGGTCGAATTGACCCAGTTGGTTTTCCTCACATTCGGCATGGACGTGCGTATCCGGCTTTCCTACCGAGACGACAAGAATGTCGAGAAATACGGCGGCGACGTCGCATTCTGGGTGCAGGCACAGCGGGAGATCAAAGAAGTTGCCGATGAGATGAAACTCGACTACTTTGTCGGTATCGGGGAGGCTTCCTTCTATGGTCCCAAAATCGACTTCATGGTAAGGGACGCCCTTGGCCGCACCTGGCAGCTTGGAACCGTGCAAGTGGACTATGTCATGCCCGAGCGCTTCCAACTGGAGTACACTGCCAGCGACGGCAAGAAGCACCGTCCCGTCATCATCCATCGTGCGCCGTTTGGCTCGCTCGAGCGCTTCATCGGAATCCTTATCGAGCACTTTGCAGGCGAGTTTCCGCTCTGGCTGGCTCCCGTGCACGCGGTGATCCTGCCAGTGACGGACGCTGCAAAGGACTACGCGTCCGCTGTGGCAAGAGACTACCGTGCCGCAGGGCTCCGCGTCGAGGTGGACGATCGGAACGAGAAGATCGGCTACAAGATCCGTGAATGGGAGACCAAGAAGGTTCCCTTCATGCTCGTCGTCGGTGAAAAGGAATTGGCGTCCGGCACGGTCGCCGTACGTCAGCACAAGAAAGGCGACCTCGGCGCGGTCACGAAAGAGGCGTTCCGCGACCGGTTGCTTGACCTCATCCGTACCAAAGCACTCACTGCGTAGGAGAACACACTATCAAGCAGGAACGAGCACGTGTCAACAGCGAGATCCGGGTCCCCCAGGTTCGCGTGATCAGCGACGACGGTCAACAGCTTGGTATCTTTATCACAAAAGAGGCCATCCGTCTTGCCCAGGACAAAGGTCTGGATCTCATCGAGATCGTCCCAACTGCTACGCCACCGGTCTGCAAGGTCATGGATTTCGGCAAGTACCGGTACGAGATCTCAAAAAAGGAAAAGATCCAAAAGAAGCATCAACACACGACGCAGGTGAAGGAGATCAGGTTCCATCCGAACACCGATACCCATGACTTTGAGTTCAAGGTGAGGCATTCCCGGGAATTCCTTGAACAGGGACACAAGGTCAAGGCCACCGTGGTGTTCAAAGGCCGCGAGATCACGTATCAGGCGATCGGCCGTGAAGTGCTGGACCGCTTTACCGAACGGATTTCCGATATCGCGAAGCTCGAACAAGATGCGAAGCTCGAAGGCCGTCAGCTCGTGGCGATCTTCGTCGCCGACAAGACAAAGAAGAGAGCTCCCGAGACCTCCAAAAAATAAACTTACGTCAAAGGATATCATCCATGCCAAAAATGAAGAGTCACCGGTCGGCCATGAAGACCTACAAGGTGACGGCCAACGGAAAGATCAAGCGACACAAGGCGTTCCGCCGCCACATTCTGACGTCGAAATCGACGAAGCGGAAGCGGCACCTGCGAAGGCCGGGATTGGTCGACAAGACCGAAGTCCGGAAAGTCAAACGTTTATTGTTGGCGTAACGAAAAGGAAGGATTGAATTATGCCCCGTTCACAGAACAAGGTGGCGTCGCACCGGCGCCGCAAGAAGCTCCTTGCACAGGCCAAAGGCTATTGGGGAGGCCGCAGCAAGGTCCACACGATCGCCAAGCATCACGTCGAAAAAGCGGGTACACATGCCTACAGGCATCGTCGTACGAAAAAGCGGGAGATCAGGGGATTGTGGATCACCCGCATCAATGCAGGCGCCCGCTTGCACGGCGTATCCTATTCGAAGCTCGTGGCAGGACTTGCTAAAAAGAAAGTGGAACTGAACAGGAAGGTCCTCGCGGACCTTGCCGTGAATCATCCGCAGGCCTTCGCAGAGGTTGTCAAGTTCGCAACGGCGTGACCTCGTGCCGATGCTCGATCGCATCGATCAGACCCGGGCTGAAGCCGGATCGGACGCCGCGGGATTGCTTTCGGCTGAATCGCTCGAACAGTTCCGCGTCAAATATCTTGCCCGCAAAGGCGCGATTGCGGAGCTGTTTGAAGGGTTGAAGGCCGTCCCTGCCGGGGAGAGACCGCTTGTCGGAAAGGCTCTCAACGCGCTCCGCAACGATGTTCAGTCGTTGTACGACAACGCACGTGCAACCCTCGAAGCCGGACGGGGTGAAGCAGCGGCTGTCGATGTTACCCTGCCGGGACGCGGACGCTACATCGGATCGACGCACCTGGTGACCCGAACGCTCGAAGAATTCCAGCGCATCTTCGTCAGCATGGGATTCAACATCGTTACGGGACCGGAGATCGAGTCCGAGTATTATAACTTCGAAGCCCTCAACTTTCCCCCCGATCATCCCGCTCGGGATATGCAGGATACGTTTTTCATCACGAAAAACGTCCTGCTCCGCACTCACACGACGCCGGTTCAGGTACGCATCATGGAGCGTCAGCAGCCGCCGGTGCGCGCCATTATGCCCGGAAGGGTCTACCGCAATGAGGCCGTCAGCCCACGCGCGCTTGTTCAGTTCCATCAGGTGGACGGCATTTACGTCGACAAAGGCGTGACCTTCGCGGAATTGAAGGGTACGCTCGTCTCGTTCGCCCGGCAATACTACGGCTCGTCGATCAAGTATCGGTTCCGGGCGTCCTACTTTCCGTTCACAGAACCGAGCGCCGAGATGGATATTACCTGTTACCTCTGCGGCGGCAAAGGCTGCCGGGTGTGCAAACACACCGGGTGGCTTGAGATCGTCGGTTCAGGAATGGTCCATCCAAAGATCCTTCAGCGCGTTGGCTATGACACTGAAAAAGTGACCGGTTATGCATTCGGATTCGGCGTCGAACGGACAGTCCTGCTTCGACACGACATCAACGACATTCGACTGCTGTACGAGAATGATGTAAGGTTCCTGAGACAGTTTTAGCGTCATCTTTGTGTGACTTCGTGGTCCTTCAATGAAGATCTCTTACGCCTGGCTCAAAGAACTCACCGCTGTAAACTGGTCTCCCGAGCGTTTTACGGAAGACCTAACCATGGTTGGGCTCGAGGTAGAATCCCACCAAGATCTGGCGCAGGCCTTCGACGGGTTCGTTGTTGGTGTGGTGCGGGAACGCGAGAAGCATCCGAACGCGGACCGCTTGTCCGTGTGCAAGGTCGACGTCGGTCGTGGAGATACACTCCAGATCGTTTGTGGAGCTCCAAATGTCGCCGAAGGCCAGAAAGTCGCGGTCGCCCTTGTCGGTGCTACTGTTCCCCACAATCAACACGATCCGGAAGGCAAACCATTCGTGCTGACGCGCGCAAAGGTCCGCGGTGTGGAATCTCACGGCATGATCTGCTCTTCGTCGGAGCTCGGGTTGGGCAAGGACGCTGAAGGAATACTCGTCCTCGATCGGTCGGCACGCGTCGGTCAGTCATTGGCAAAGCACCTGCGGAGAACCGATGTCGTATTCGACGTTGGCATCACTCCGAACCGACCTGACTGCCTCAGTCATGTCGGCGTCGCTCGCGAAGTGGCCATGCTCGCGGGAACGCGCATCAAGGTTCCGTCGGCAAAAGTCTGCGAAGTATCGCCGCCTGCATCGACCCTTGCCAAAGTAATCGTCCGGGACTCCGACCTCTGTCCTCGATATTCGGGCCGCGTGATCACCGGAGTGACGGTCGGTCCCTCGCCGCAATGGCTCCAGGACAGGCTCAGTGTGGTTGGCGTCCGGCCGATCAATGTGATCGTCGACGTTACGAATTATGTGATGCTCGAGCTCGGCCATCCGCTGCACGCGTTCGACTTAGATACGCTGAATGACCGGAAGATCGTTGTTCGTCGGGCGGGCACGGACGCGGAGTTCACAACGCTCGACGGCAAAGTGCGCCGCCTTGACAAAGACATGCTGATGATTTGTGACGGCAGGGGACCCGTCGCTCTTGCAGGGATCATGGGCGGAGCGAACTCGGAGATCTCCGGTTCGACGACGCGCATTCTCCTGGAAAGCGCGTACTTTCTTCCGTCAAGTGTCCGGCGAACCGCCCGGGCGCTCGGCATGTCGACGGAAGCATCCTACCGGTTCGAGCGTGGTATGGACCCTGAAGGCACTGTGAACGCTTTGAACCGGGCCGCTGGATTGATCGCAGAGTTGACGGGAGCCCGGGTTCAGGGCGGTGTCATCGATGTGTATCCGAAAAAACTGAGGCCGCCCGCGATTCCAGTGCGGGTGCTACACACCAACAAGGTCCTTGGTACGGACCTCGGTGCTGCGGACATGGCGAGGTTTCTTAGGAAGATCGGTGCGCAGGTCAAGAAACGTACCCAGAAACGATTGACTGTTGTACCGCCGACGTATCGTGTTGATTTGACGTCGGAGATCGACATGATCGAAGAGGTTGCGCGCGTCTTCGGCTACAACAATATTGAAACGCGAACAAAAGCGGGCATTGACTTCTCAACAACGCAGGGAAAAGACTCGGTCGTCAACGAACTTCGCGCCTCGTTGACAGGGGCGGGGTTTCAGGAAATTCTGTCGATATCGCTCCAACAAGAACAGCTGGGTGCTCTTGAAGGGAAGCCGGCAATCCGGGTGTTGAATCCGGTCAGCACTGAAATGCAGGTGCTCCGGACGGGAATGATTCCCGGAGCATTGGAAGCGGTGCGTTTCAACCACCGTCATGGCAACACCGACCTTCGCCTTTTTGAGATCGGAACCGTATTCAATCTCAAGGCAGCAGGCGACATTGAGTCGCTTGATGGGTACATCGAGGAAGTTCGCCTTGTGCTTGCGTTTACGGGTAAGAGGCTCCCGGTTGCCTTTGACAGAAAACCGCAAGAAGGAGACCTGTTCGATGTCAAAGGTGAAATCGAAGCATTGCTGCGCGGCCTTTGCCTTGACAAATACCGGTTTATTTCTTATGATGCCCGCAACACTTTAACTGAACCGACTGTAGCCGTTGAAATCAACGGCACTTATGCAGGTCGGTTCGGTAAAGTGAAAAAAGAGGTCACAGACAAATTCGATATTGAGGGAGCGGTTTATGTCTGCGAACTCAGCGCGGGAGTATTGGAGTCAGCTTGGGTACGCGAGCGAAAGTATCGTGCTCTGCCGAGGTTCCCGTCTGTGAAAAGAGATCTTGCATTTACAGTTGACCGTTTCATTCGGCAGGAAGACGTGGCGTCAGCCGTACGAACCTCGGCCGGCCCGCTTCTCGAGTCATTAATGTTGTTTGACATGTATGAAGGATCACAGGCGGGAAGTGGAAGGAAGAGTCTCGCCTACGCCCTGACATTCAGGGCTGAGGATCATACGTTGACCGATCAGGAAGTCGATGCACTTATCCGGAACGTGGTGGACCACACGCGTTCAGCGTGTAATGCGGAGTTGCGTGCGTAGGCCAATCCGACTGAACTCTCTGAGGATCGGAGCGTCACGTTGAACGATTCGGAACTAACGGGGACCTCAATTGTGTCAGAGACGAACCTGGATACGGTAGAAGAACGGACCGAGCGAGGCCGTCCGCTCGAGTTGGTCCTCCAGCAATTGTGGGAGAAAGCCCGCCGGGTGTCCGCGATCGTTGTGAAATTGCGCGACGAAAATTCTTCGCTTCGGGAACGTGTAAAAGAACTTGAAGACGCCAGCCGGTCCCTGTATACGGAACGGGAGAATCTCGTCGTCCGGCTCGCACAACAAGAGTCCGAGGGAAATACATCGCGCGATGAGGCACGTGATCTTCGGCAGCGCGTCCGGCAGCTTGAAGAGTCGGACACTCAGGCGCGACGAATGTTGGACGAGACTTCGCTCCACACTGAGCAAATGAAACGGGAACTGGCCCGGCTCCAGGCGAACGGTAGCGGATCGTTTACCAAGGAGGAGAAGGAAGCGCTCAAGGTGCGTGTCATGGAGTTGATCGGCAAGATCAACTCCCGACTGTAGAGCGGTTCCAACTTCGAACACCCATGACGACCAAGAGCATCAAGGTCAAGATCTTCGGCGCAGAATACCCTCTGCGCGGTGATAACGAAGATTTTACCAGGCGCGTGGCGGAAAACGTGGATCGCATGCTAATGAAGATTCACGAAAAGATCCCGGAACAACCGCCTCTCACTGTTGCTGTGCTCTCGGCGTTGAACATTACGGAAGACCTGCTCAAAGAACAGGCACGACATCACGATAATATGATGCTGGTCGAGTCTGAGGTCACAAAGCTTTCGAACTATCTGGATAATCTCCTTCTTCCTGGAGACGAGCAGCTCCTCTGAGCGTTACGGGTGTTCTTTGCATACTGGTGCAATGGTGTACACAACACCGCACCGTTGTCCGTCACCAACCATATTAAAGAACCTGACAGTTTCTTAATATGGGAACCTGACTCATAAGTGTGGAGCGCAAGCCACCGTCCCGCGTTTAGCGGGAGTGCCTCGCGATGACCCCCGCCTTGGCGGGGCGAGCGGGTCGAGTGGAAGTGTAAAATACTTAGGCAGGTACCCACTGTGTCTTGAAAAGAGGTTCTTTCAATACACTTGGCGACGGCAGCGCGCGCGGTGTTTTTTTTGTCCTGAGCGGCACGTGAAAACGAGGCGAGTATGGATCCGAATATGATGACGATCGTAATCGGCGCGGCTATCGGCGGAGTGTCCTTCTTCCTGGGCTGGTTCCTGAACGCCCGGAGCGGACACAATAAGCTGTCGTCCGCCGAAGAACGCGCAAAGAAGATCCTCGAAGACGCTGAAAAGGAAGCCAATACTCTCAAGCGCGAAAAGCTGGTCGAGGCGAAGGACGAGTGGTTCAAGCGCAAAAAGGACATGGAGGCCGAGCTGCAATCAAGGCGCAACAAGCTCCAGGCATACGAAAAACAGATCCAAAATCGAGAAGAAAACGTCGAGCGCAAGTTGGAACTCCTGAACAAGAAGGAGTCGTCCGTGCAGCAGTCCGAGCGCGATATCATGGACCGCCAAAAACGGGTGGCGGATAAGGAACTAGACCTGGAGCGATTGATCGAGGAGGAGATCCACAAACTCGAACGGATCTCGGGCGTGTCGAGGGAAGAGGCTAAGAAATACCTGCAGGAGAATCTCCTGGAACAGGTGAAAACCGAATCCGCTGTGATGATGAAAGAAGTGCGGGATAATGCGAAGATCGACGCCCGTCGTGAAGCCCAGAAGATCGTTGTGCAGGCGATCCAGCGTACGGCGGCCGACCACACGGTCGAAACGACTGCGAGTGTGCTGACGCTCGAAAGCGATGAGATCAAAGGTCGTATCATTGGCCGAGAAGGTAGGAACATCAAGGCGTTCGAAGCAGCGACGGGAGTCGACGTCATTGTCGACGACACGCCCGAAGCTGTCATCCTCACCGGGTTCGACCCGTTCCGGCGCGAGATCGCCCGACAAGCGCTCGAGCGGCTGATCGCGGACGGTCGTATTCACCCCGCACGCATCGAGGAAGTTGTCGACAAAGTCAGGAAAGAGCTCGAAGAGGAGATCGTGCGGATCGGCGAGAACACGCTCCTCGAGGTCGGTCTTCACACAGCCCATGTGGAGATCGTGAAACATATCGGCAAGATGAAATACCGCTCGTCGTACGGACAGAACCTCCTGCAGCATAGCATCGAAGTTGCCTACCTTACGGGCATCATGGCGTCGGAACTTCGGCTCGATTCGATGATCGCAAAGCGCGCCGGGCTTCTGCACGACATTGGCAAGACCATCGATCGTAGTGTTGAAGGACCCCACGCGCTGCTCGGTATGGAATTGTGCAAGAAGTACAACGAACAGGCCATCGTGTGCAACGCCGTCGGATCGCACCATGAGGACATCCCGATGGAGCACCCGATTGCCTCCCTCGTACAGGCAGCGGACGCCATCAGCGGCGCCCGGCCGGGAGCGCGCAGAGAGTCGGTTGAGGAATACATCAAGCGTCTGGAACGACTGGAAGGGATTGCAAAGTCCTTCAACGGAGTCACGAATACGTACGCCATTCAGGCCGGGCGCGAAGTGCGTGTCATTGTCAATCATGAAAAGATCGACGACGCGCTGGCTGAACAGCTTTCGCATGACATTGCGAACAAGATTCAGCAGGAAATGGAATATCCCGGTCAGATCAAAGTTGTGGTGATCCGAGAGGTCCGCTCCGTCGCCATCGCAAAATAGAAGGTCCGTTGGCCGTTCAATCCCCTCTCCCAAAGACAGTCGGTGTCACAGGCGGCATCGGCAGCGGCAAGACCGCAGTCTGTGCCGTGTTTGCCGAACTTGGCCTTCCCATTCTCTCCGCCGATGCAATCGCACGCGAACTGAGCGAGTCCGACCCCGGACTTCGCAAGCGCATCGTGAAACTTCTCGGCGGTGCGGCCTACCTCTCCAACGGAACGTACAACCGTTCGTATGTAGCCGAACGCATCTTCAGCGACCGTACCCTGCAGCGTCGTCTTGAGTCGGTCGTCCATCCCGCGGTAGAGAGGGAACTGCGCACCCGGTTGCGCCAGGCGCACTCCAACGGGCACAACGTAGCGGTTGTCGAAGCTGCTCTCGTCTTCGAAGCGGGTATGGACCGCTGGCTGGATGTGATCGTCGTGGTCGACGCGCCGGAGGAACTGCGGCTGCGCCGGGTGACAGAACGTGACGGCTCAACAGATGCGGACGTCCGCCGCCGCATGCGGGCGCAGCTTTCGACCGAGGCGAAGCGGAAACGGGCGGATTTCGTCATCGTCAACGACGGCACGCGGGAAGAACTGGAGCGCAATGTGAAGTTTGTGTATGTTCTAGCGCAGGAATTGCTTGGGAATGAATAGAAAATGCCGACGCTCTTCGAAAAAGAAAACGAACTCTTCTTCCACACCTACAAACGTCTTCCGCTGGACATCGTCCGCGGAGAAGGTGTCTATCTCTTCGACAGATCTGGAAAACGCTATCTTGACTTTTTCGGCGGCCTGGCAGTTAATGCCCTCGGGTACGGTCATCCGGCGGTGCTACGGGCAATCGAAGAGCAGTCGCGCAAATATATCCATCTTTCGAATTTCTTCGTGCAGGAACCGCAAGTCGAGCTCGTTGAGCGACTGTTGAGTGCGACGGGATTCCGCAGGGCCTTCCTCTGCAACAGCGGCACAGAAGCCCTCGAAGGTGCGGTAAAGCTGGTACGGAAGTGGGGAGGGGGAACGGGGAAAACCAGGATCTTTGGAATGTCCAATGCGTTCCACGGACGCACTTTCGCAGCGCTTTCGCTGATGGACAAAGCCAAGTATCGGGACGGCTATGAGCCGATGCTGCCCGGTCTCGGCACGTTGAAATTCAACGACGTCAATTCGCTGCGGGCCGGGGTCAATGCAGAGACACTCGCGGTCGTGCTGGAAAGCATCCAGGGAGAAGGAGGCGTCTTCCCGGTGACGTCGGAATTCGCCTCGGCGCTGCATGAACTTCGAGACACGTTCGGCTTTCTCATCATTGCAGACGAGATTCAGGCCGGGATAGGCAGAACGGGCACTTTTTTCGGGTTTGAGCAGACGGGTCTTCGCCCGGACATCGTGCTGGTCGCCAAAGCAATCGGCGGAGGACTCCCCCTGGGGGGGATCCTCGGTAATGACCGCGTTGCCGAAGCATTTACCTACGGCGTTCACGGTACGACGTTCGGAGGAAATCCTGTAGCCTGCGCCGCCGGAGTCGCTGTCCTGAAGGAAATCGTCGACGGTGGACTCATGAAGAATGCAGCCACAATCGGAAAAGAGCTGCATGAAGTCGGCCGCAGGCTTCACCAGGAATTTCCCCTCCTCGTACGTGAGACACGGGGATACGGTTGTATGATCGGCATCGATCTCAAAGTGGAAAGTCAGCCTGTCGCTGACGCGCTGCAGCAACGCGGGATCCTCGTGAACAGCACGAACACAACGGTACTGCGACTGCTTCCGCCGCTGACCATCACAGTCGAACATTGTCGAACGCTGGAAGCAGAACTAAGGAATATCCTGAAGGAACGAACATGACAATGACGGAACTTGAGCCGCGACTGGTCCATGCAGCCGACATCCTTGGGTCGGCATGGCTCAATTCCCCTCCGGTATCGATCCGTGAACATGCCGGAAGCGTGATTCTCCTTGACTTCTGGGACTACTCGAGTGCGAGCTGTCTTCGTGCCCTTCCATACGTCCAGTCGTGGGACCGCATCTATCGCGAATCAGGATTGGTGACCGTGGGCGTCCACACGCCTGAATTTCGGTTCGGTTCGGACGAGACAAGCGTTCGCGCCGCGCTCCATCGGTTGGGAGTGGAGTATCCCGTCGTTCTGGACAACGATGCCGTGATCTGGAACGTCTACGCCGCGCGTACGTGGCCTACGCGCGTCCTCATCGATCGGAACGGATTCGTACGATTCACGCAGAATGGCGAAGGAGGGTATCAACAATTCGAAAGGGGCATCCAGATCCTCCTCCGCGATTCAGGGTACCATGGCGAGCTTCCGTCGCTCATGGAACCCCTCAGAGAGGAGGATGCTCCCGGTGTCGTATGTTACCGTTCGACAGGCGATCTGAAGGGAGGCTATTTGCGGGGAGCGCTCGGGAACATCGAGGGATATTCGCCGGAGTCGACCGTCGACTACAAGGACCCCGGTTTCTATATTCAAGGCCGCATGTATCTCGACGGTCCCTGGCTGAATTCCCGGGAGTATGTCCAATTCACGGGATCGAAGACGGAGGGATCAGTTCTCGTTCCGTACGAAGCGCGCGAAGTCAACGCGGTCCTGGGAACTCCCGATAAGACCCCGGTCGAAGTCGTGGTTGAGCAGGATGGACGACCCCTTGATACAGGAAGTTCGGGGGGTGATATCTTCCGCACGACAGAAGGCAGGACGATAGTTCGCGTTGGTTCGCCTCGTATGTATCAGTTGATCGCCAACGCCGATTTCAGTTCACACTTGCTTAAGCTTTCCGTTCATGCGCAGCAGCTTGACGTCTACGCGCTCTCGTTTGTAACGGGTGTCATGATCCATCCGTATTCGGCAAATTGACCATACAACGTGTTGCCTGACATTCGCGTTCATACGCGGTTTGTGAACTCTTCCTCTTTCCATAGCCTCACACATCACACTGCTGCATGAAGTGCATCCGGATCCACGCGCACGGCGGGCTTGACCAACTGAAATTCGAGGAGCTTCCCGACCCTGTACCCCGGGCGGGTGAAGTGAAAGTCAGGGTGCATGCGACCTCCATCAATCGCATGGATCTGTGGGTCCGCAAAGGATTGCCCGGCGTACACATACCGCTGCCGATGATCCCCGGCGTTGAAGCGGCAGGCGTTGTGGCGGAAACGGGTCCGGGAGTCGTTCATGTTCGATCGGGAGACCGCGTGATCGTCGCGCAAGGGATCTCATGCGGCCACTGTCTTCACTGCCTTAACGGCAACGACAATCTTTGCAGGAACTACGTTCTCCTGGGCGAACACCGGGACGGGGCCGATGCTGAATATGTGATCGTTCCCTCGCGCAATGTTATAGGGCTCTCGTCGAAGATCTCGTTCGAACAGGCTGCTGCCGCCGGACTGGTATTCCTCACAGCGTGGCAAATGCTGGTCGACAAGGCACGGGTTCGCCCCACCGAAGATGTCCTTGTGCACGGGGCCACAAGCGGTGTCGGCTCGGCCGCCGTTCAGGTCGCAAAATTGTTTGGTGCGCGCGTTATCGCGACCACAAGCACGGACGCGAAGGCTGCGGAACTAAGGAAGATCGGCGCAGACGAGGTGATTATCTACGCCAAACAATCTGTGCAGGAGGAAGTGCGCCGCCTGACGGGCAAGCGGGGGGTCGATGTTGTCATCGATCACGTCGGCGCTGCCGTATGGACCGACAGCATTCGCAGCCTGACGAAAGGCGGCCGTCTCGTCACCTGCGGCGCAACATCGGGGTATGAAGCGACAACCGATCTCCGGTATGTTTTCTACAAACAGATCCAGATCCTGGGGTCGACCATGGGGCGCAAAGGAGACTTGATGACAATACTCAAGCTCATGGAACAGGGCTCTCTCAGGCCCGTCATTCATGCGGTCTTGCCGATGTCGGAAGTTCGTGAAGGACATCGGATCGTTGAAGCGGGGGAACACATTGGGAAAATCGTCCTCACCGTGTGATGTCCGCGTTTGCGGTTCGAAGGACTCTTTTGTATGTTGAGGTGTGGCGATTTGACGACTGCTTGCCGCCACTGCTGTTGAAGAGCTAAAGCGTCAACGGGCATGGTCCGTACATCCGCCCCGGCACGCTCAGCCGGGGTTTTTCATTTTATGCAGCAAGGTACACAGGGAACATGACGAGTACATTCCTCGATCGGGTTCGTGAGAAGGTCGTCGTTTTCGACGGCGCTACCGGAACACATTTCCAGAATCAGGGGCTTACCGCCGATGACTTCGGAGGGGAACATCTCGCCGGCTGTAACGAGTACCTCGTCGTATCCAAACCGTCCGCCGTGGAACGGGTGCACTCCGACTACTTGGACGCTGGATGCGACGTTGTTGAGACCGATACGTTTGGGGCAACGAGCGTCGTTCTTGCAGAATACGGATTGCAGGATCGCACGTATGAGATTAACTTCGCCGCGGCACAAATTGCCCGTCGGGTTGCTTCCGATTTCTCCCTGTCCGGACACCCCCGCTTCGTCGCCGGATCGATGGGACCCACGACAAAACTGCCGTCACTCGGACACATTTCCTTTGTCGACCTTTCCGCAGCATACTATGAACAGGCGCGGGGCCTTCTTGAAGGAGGCGTTGACCTGTTGTCAGTGGAGACTTGTCAGGATATTCTGCAAACTAAAGCGGCGCTTTACGGCATCTTCCGGCTGTTTGGTGAGGTTCGGCGAAAAGTCCCGGTGATCGCTTCCGTGACCGTGGAAGCGACAGGTACAATGTTGCTGGGAACGGAGATCGGGGCCGCGTTGACGAGCCTTGAGCCGTACGATATTGACGTGATCGGAATGAACTGCGCTACCGGACCGAAGGAAATGTCGGAACATGTCCGTGTACTCGCCGACGCAAGCCCGTTGCCGCTCTTCGTCATGCCGAATGCTGGGTTGCCGGAGAACGTGGGCGGTCATGCCCATTACTCATTGAGTCCCGAGGATCTTGTCCGGTATCTTGCACATTTCGTCAAAGATCTCGGCGTGAACGTGGTCGGCGGCTGCTGCGGAACGACCAAAGAGCATATTCGGCAGCTCGTGCAGGCAGTGGGCGGGCTTTCACCCGTTCCCCGAAAACCCGAATTCGTTGCAGGAGCATCCAGCCTGTATCAGTCAGCCCCGTTCCGCATCGATAACCCGCCTGTGCTGATCGGCGAACGGACGAACGCCAACGGTAGCAAGCTCTTCCGTGACTTGCTGGCGAAGGACGATTGGGAAGGCATTGTTGCGATGGGCAAAGACCAGGTGCGCGAGCAGGCGCACTTGCTCGATGTCTGCGCGGCGTATGTCGGACGGGAAGAGCGGGCGGACATGAAGGAGATCATTTCCCGGTTCAATCGGCAGATCACCATTCCGCTCGTCATCGATTCCACGGAACCTCCCGTCATCGAAGAAGCTCTGCAACACATCGCGGGCAAAGCTGTGGTGAATTCCATCAATCTGGAGGATGGGGAGGAGCGGCTCGCCCGTGTCACACGACTGTGTCGACAGTATGGTGCCGCGGTCATCGCCCTGACCATTGATGAACAGGGCATGGCAAAGACCGTCGACGCGAAAGTGGCCGTTGCAAAGCGTATCTACGACTTGGCTGTCCGAACACACGGCATGAAGCCGCACGACCTCGTTTTTGACGCTCTCACATTCACGCTCGGGTCGGGCGAGGAAGAGTTCCGGCGAGCGGGTGCTAATACCATTGAGGCGATTCGCCGCATCAAGAGCGAGCTTCCCGGCGTCCATACCATCCTGGGCGTCAGCAATATTTCCTTCGGGCTTGCGCCGAACATCCGCGCCGCCCTGAACTCCGTGTTTTTGCACTACGCTGTTGAGGCCGGCCTGGATATGGCCATCGTCCACGCATCGAAGATCATCCCGCTCTTCAAGCTTGACGAACGCACTCGCGAGATCTGTCGGCAGTTGGTGTTCGATGAACGTCGCTTTGAAGGGGAAGGGGACGATCGAGCGGTGACGTATGACCCGCTGACCGAGCTGCTCGCGTATGCCTCCGGGAAGACCAGAGAGACCGCTGCCATCCCTGCGGTTGCTGCTCCGGTGGAGGAGCGGCTCAAAACTCGCATCATCGACGGCAACAAAGTCGGATTGCAGAAAGACCTTGACGAAGCTCGGACAACTCATCCTCCGCTCGAGATCATCAACACGTTCCTCCTTGATGGAATGAAAGTCGTCGGCGAGTTATTCGGCTCGGGCCAGATGCAGCTCCCCTTTGTGCTCCAGTCGGCGGAAGTGATGAAGGCGGCAGTCGCATACCTCGAGCCGTTCATGGAAAAGAAGGAAGGCTCGACGAAGGGCACGCTGGTTATCGCCACCGTCAAAGGCGATGTGCACGACATCGGTAAGAACCTGGTGGACATCATCCTGAGCAACAACGGCTACAAGGTGTTCAACCTTGGGATCAAGTGTCCTCTCGAGAACATGCTCCACGCACACGAAACGAACTCGGCGAATGCCATCGGCATGAGCGGTCTTCTTGTAAAATCGACGCTGGTCATGAAGGAGAACCTTGCGGTCATGAGTGAGCGTGGACTGCGCGTTCCCGTCATTCTGGGCGGGGCTGCATTGACACGTCGGTATGTCGAACAGGACCTTCGATCGGTGTACGATGGCCCGGTCTACTACGCGCGCGATGCGTTCGATGGACTGCGATTGATGGAGACGATCATGTCGGGTGGTTCGCCGACGCAGGTTCAGGATGAGGTGGATGCCACGCAGCTGACCGGGACGGAGGCAAAAATCGCGATGTCGCTTGAGGAACACGCCGGCGCGGGAACCGACGTGCGATCCGATGTCTCAAGAGACGTTCACATACCGACACCGCCGTTCTGGGGCTCTCGCGTTGCAAATGACATTCCTCTGGACGATGTTTTCACGTACGTGAACGACGTGGCGCTCATACGGGGACAATGGAGGGTGGTCAAAGGCAAGCTCTCAGCCGAGAAATACCAGACCGTTCTCCGGGACAAGGTGCTCCCCGAGTATGAAAGTCTCAAGAACAAGATCCGTGCTGAGGGATTGCTCCAACCAAAGGCGGTGTACGGCTACTTCCCCTGTCAATCGCAGGGAGACGATCTGATCCTGTATGATGTGCCGAAGGATGGAAGTCCCCCGGATGACGGTACCGAAGCTCTCCGCTTGTCGTTCCCTCGACAGCCGAAGGGGCGCCGACTCTGCATCGCGGATTTCTTCGCACCCGTCAGTTCGGGAAAGATAGATGTCATCGGAATGCATCTCGTAACAGTCGGACGACGGGCATCAGAATACGCGCACCAGTTGTTCACATCCGACAACTACAAGGACTACCTGTATTTTCACGGCCTCAGCGTCGAAAGTGCGGAGGCTCTCGCGGAGCTCTGGCACAAGAAGATCCGTGAAGAATTGGGAATTGCGGGAAAGGATGCGCCCGAGATAAAACGCCTGTTCAGTCAAGGATATCAGGGCGCCCGGTATTCGTTTGGATATCCTGCGTGTCCGAACCTCGAGGATCAGAAGAAGATCTTCACACTCCTGCGCCCTGAGCGCATTGGTGTCGCGCTGTCCGAGGAATTTCAGCTAGAACCGGAGCAATCGACCAGCGCCATCATTGTGCACCACCCGGAGGCGCGGTACTTTAACATCTGAAAGCGAGCACATCACATGACACATCTCGTCTTACTTCGGCACGGGGAATCCCAATGGAATCTGGAAAATCGATTTACAGGATGGGTGGATATACCTTTGTCCCCAAAAGGTGAGCTGGAAGCCCGTACGGCAGGAGAGAAATTGAGGAAGTACAAGTTCACAAAAGGCTATACATCCGTTTTGCAGCGGGCGATCAAAACGCTCGATATCGTCCTGGGGATCACCGGACAATCCGATCTTGCAGTCGAGCGAGATCAGGCGCTGAATGAGCGGCATTACGGGGCCCTGCAAGGCAAGAACAAGGCGGAGATCGGGTCCCAGTACGGCGAGGCCCAGTTGAAATTATGGCGACGAAGCTACGATGTCCCGCCGCCGAAGGACAGGACTGAACTCAACCCGGAGGGGATCAGTGAAAGTCTCAAAGATACGGCCGCCAGGACACTACCCTATTTTCAATCCAAGATCTTGCCCGACGTCATGGCTGGAAAGCACGTCATCGTGGCTGCGCACGGCAATAGTCTTCGTTCCATCGTGATGCACCTGGATGGGTTGACGAAAGAACAAGTGATCGAACTCAACATCCCGACAGGTGCCCCGCTTCTCTACACATACAACGACGGCAAGATCGTTGAACACCGCTATTTGTAAGGGGTTTTGGCGGATTTGTCGTTGCATTTTCAGCCGAAACTCAGTATACTCGTTCCGACAATGGACAGACGATTTGAGGAGGGGGTAAAGCTTTTCAATCGTGAAGAGTTCTTTGACGCGCACGAGGTCTGGGAAGACCTGTGGCATGAGTACCGTGAAACCGACAGAACGTTCCTTCAAGGGCTCATACAAGCGGCTGCAGGTCTCTATCACGCCCAATGCGGAAACGAACGGGGAGCGATCAGTCAGATATCCAAGGCGATCGCAAAACTGACACAGTATGTCCCCAAACACTGGTCGGTCGATACGGACGGGCTCATCCGCAGTCTCCACGAGTGGCTGGAGGATCCGGGCACAAAGAATGAATACAGGCCTCAGCGTCCGTTCCCGACAGTGAAAACAGACGACGAACCATCCACACCGTAGTTCGCTCAAGGAGAACCGAATATGGCAACGATGATCACAGAAGAGTGCATTAATTGCGGCGCATGCGAGCCCGAGTGCCCGAATACCGCCATCTACGCAGGAGGCGTGCAGTGGGAACTCGGCGGGCAAACGAACGAAGCGTTATCCAATGACTTCTATTACATCGTCCCGGCAAAATGCACCGAATGTGTCGGGCATTTTGACCAGGAGCAATGCGCAGCAGTATGCCCCGTCGATTGCTGTGTTCCGGACCCGAACCACGTTGAAACCGAAGAGCAGTTGTACGAGCGGGCCAAGACCTTGCATCCGGACCGGACTTTTGCGGAACTAAGTCCGACCACATCCCACTTCCGAAAGTAGTCCGCCTCTGCGGACGTTCAACTGAGTCGGTCTATCTCCGGATAGGCCGACTCTTTTTTTTCTCCGGCCGCCATGACCATCGGACCCTACACTATCACTGCACTCGAAACCGGCCGCTTTGCCCTCGACGGCGGAGCGATGTTCGGCATCGTTCCTTGGGTGTTCTGGAGCGCTTCGAACCCGCCGGATAACCGTCAACGCATCACGCTTGCAGCACGCTGCCTCCTGGTCCGGGGAAACGGACGCACAATTCTCGTCGACAACGGGAACGGCGACAAATGGGGGGCCAAACTTAGGGACATCTACCGGCTCGACATGTCACGCTTTTCCTTGTCGACCTCTCTGGCGGCCGCGGGCGTCACTCCGAACGACATCACTGACGTCATCCTCACACACCTCCATTTCGACCATGCGGGCGGATCGACGATCCTCGTGGACGGGAAACCTGTTCCCGCATTCCCGCGCGCGAAATATTATGTCCAAAAGGACCATTGGGATTGGTCCCGTCAACCGACAGACCGCGACCGCGCGTCATTCATGAAGGACGACTATCTCCCGCTCCACGAACAGGGTATGCTCGAATATATCGACGGCGAAGGAGAACTGTTCCCCGGAATCCGGTTGGTGGTGACCAACGGCCATACGACTGCCCAACAATTGCCGCTTATCACAGACGGTGTGCAGTCGCTCCTCTTCTGCTGTGATCTCATTCCGACTGCATCACATGTCCCGTATCCCTACATTATGGGCTACGATCTGCGTCCGCTCGTAACGCTGGACGAAAAAAAGCGGATCCTGCCGCGCGCGTATGAAGAGAGATGGACGCTCTTCCTGGAGCACGACCCCGACGTCCACGGCGTGACGCTGAAGAGCACCGACAAGGGGTTCGCCGTCGATCGTCGACTGACAACGGTGTGAATACGTGATCGATCTTGTGGACCTGGGTCCGATGACTGCGTATCTTGCCGACGGAAAATGTCGGCGAGAAGTGGCCGGCCTCCCCGTGGTGGTGATCTCGACGGGAAACGGAGTGGTCGTGATTGAGAACAGATGTCCGCACCAACAAGCCCAGCTGTTTCATGAGGGAGTCGTGGAAGAGGGCATGATCACATGTCCGCTTCACGGACGCACATTCCGGCTACATGATGGCGCTTGCATGAACGGTGCGGGTCGCCTGACGATCCTGGAATCCAACATTGTCGACGGTGAATTGATGGTTAAACCAGTCCCCGGACCAGAGTACGGACTCTTCCGTTGAGCTATGGCCAGCTTGTCGCAACAGATCAAGGATGAAGCACTGCGACTCGGATGTTGTGGTGTCGGGATAGCACGGGCGGAGGCGCTTACGCCTGAAGGAGAGAAGCTGCGTGCGTGGCTCGCTCGCGGTTACCATGCGACAATGTCGTGGATGTCCGATCGTGCAGATGAGCGAACTGATCCGCGGGCGGTGATGCCGTCGGTCCGTTCGGTGATCAGCATCGCGATGAACTACTATTCCCCCGAACGCCATTCGCCCGACGCCTCTGATGGAAAGATCTCCCGTTACGCTTGGGGAGATGACTACCACTTCGTGGTGCTCGATCGGCTGAAAGAGTTGGAGAACTTCATTCGTCGGAAAGCCCCCGAAGCCGAGACACGCGCCTATGTCGATACCGGACCAGTGATGGATAAGGTCTGGGCTTCTCGTGCAGGTGTTGGCTGGATCGGAAAGCATACGAACGTCATTACTCGCGGATACGGGTCCTGGGTGTTTCTCGGCACCCTGATGGTGTCTCTTGACCTCGAGGTTGACGAGCCGGAAACCGATATGTGCGGATCATGCACGGCATGCATCGAAGCATGTCCCACCGGCGCCATCGCCGAACCTTATGTCCTGGATGCCGGTAGGTGCATATCATACCTCACGATCGAGCATCGCGGACCATTGGAGAAAGACTTGACATCCAAGTTCGACGGTTGGGTCTTCGGGTGTGACATTTGTCAGGATGTTTGTCCCTGGAATCGGTTTCAACAGCCGACGGAAGAATCGTTATTCCATGCGAGGCCGGAAAATATTGCCCCTCCGTTGAAAGAGCTGGCGGAGATGTCTCAAGAGGATTTCTCGCGGAGGTTTCGACGATCACCCGTCAAGCGGACAAAACATGCGGGCCTCGTTCGCAATGCCCGCGCCGTCCTTGAATCGTTCTGAATTTTGATTCATCTTATGTACAAGCCAAGAAGATGAACCGCGAATGAACGCGAATACGAGTTTTCGAAATTCAATATCGACATCACACTGACTTCTACAATGTCTGACACCGTACATAATGTTATCATCGTAGGGTCCGGACCCGCCGGATTTACTGCAGCCCTCTATGCGGCGCGTGCAAATCTGAGCCCGCTGGTCTTCGAGGGACATCAGCCCGGTGGGCAGCTTACAATCACGACCGAGGTAGAGAACTACCCTGGTTTTCCCGACGGGCTCATGGGTCCGGACATGATGGACCTTTTTCGGAAGCAGGCGGTCAAATTCGGGGCGACTGCGCTTTACAAGTCCGTCGATGAGGTCGACCTTTCCAAGCGTCCGTTCAGCGTCGTCGCAGACGGTGAACGGTATTCCGCGCGCACGCTGATTGTGGCAACGGGAGCCTCGGCAAAGCTCCTTGGAATTCCAACTGAGCAGGAATACATGGGCTACGGCGTCTCCGCCTGCGCGACCTGCGATGGGTTCTTCTTTAAGAACCAACGTGTGCTTGTCGTCGGCGGCGGGGATACCGCGATGGAAGAAGCGACGTATCTTACGAAGCACGCGGCCCGTGTGACTGTCGTTCACCGACGGGGTGAGCTTCGCGCATCGAAAGTGATGCAGGAACGAGCCCGCAAGAATCCCAAGATAGATTTTATATGGAATGCGGTGATCACGAAGATCATTGGGAAAGAGGAAAACGGACACAAGAAGCTCACCGGCGTCGAGCTCAAGGACACTGCCAATGGAACGACATCTGAGCTCGCATGCGACGGCGTTTTTGTGGCCATCGGGCATCAACCGAACACGTCACTCTTCCAAGGCAAACTGAAAATGGATGACGTGGGTTACCTGATCACACAAGGGCGATCGACTGCCACGAATGTCCCGGGAGTTTTTGCAGCCGGTGATGTTGCAGATCCAACGTATCGCCAGGCTGTTTCGGCTGCCGGGTCGGGATGCATGGCGGCTATAGACGCAGAAAGGTTCATTTCCCACCACGATTAAGGTGGCGCAATCAAGGCGATTTCTGCTTTCCAAGGCCCCCGGCAATCAACTGCCCGGGGCTTTTTATTGACTCTCAGGGGGTTGTTTCTTATAATTCCTGACAAATCAACGACTTAGGCGGCCCGGCAAATGTCCCGAACTGCGAAGTGGATACTTGGCATTGGAGTAGCACTGTGCGGATTCATCGCCTTGTTCGTGATCTCCGTGCTGTCTATTATGGGCACTTCGGATGACTCGGATGACGTTCCGTCATTTTCCGGGGACCGGGTTGCGCTCGTAGAACTCAACGAGCCGATCTTTTCATCGGGAGAGATTGTCCGGCAATTGAAGAAATACCGGCACAATCGTGGAGTGAAGGCTATTGTTTTCCGCATCGAATCCCCGGGCGGCGGCGTGTCGGCAAGCCAGGAAATCTACGAGGAAGTAAAGAAGACCCGCGATTCGGGGACACCTGTGGTAGTGTCCATGGGCTCTGTCGCCGCAAGCGGTGGTTACTATGTGGCGTGCGGCGCGGACAAGATCGTCGCGAACCCGGGAACGTTGACGGGCAGTATTGGCGTCATCTTCCAGTTTCTGCAGTTCGAGGATCTTATGAAGAAGCTTGGCGTAGAAGCATCGACGTTCAAATCGGGAGAGCTCAAGGACATCGGATCACCATTCCGCAAGACAACGCCTCAGGAACGCGCCTACTTCCAGCAACTTGTCGAGGATGTCTACCAGCAATTTGTGGACGTTGTGGCGAAGGAACGAAAATTGAAAGAGAGTTTCGTCCGTAAGTACGCCGATGGGCGCGTATTTTCCGGACGTCAGGCTGTGGCCTGGGGTTTTGTCGACACACTGGGAACGTATGAGGATGCGATCGCCATCGCAGGCACCATGGGCGGCATCCGCGGTACACCGAAGACGATTCGTGAATACAAACGACGAACTTTCTTGCAGGACCTGATGGGAGAGACGGTCACCGACCTCGAGCGGATGAAGGATGAGTTCCTGCATCAATCTGCGCTGCAATACCGTATGCGAACCCCGTACTAATTCGCCCAGGAGGTCCTGTGACAAAAGCCGATATCGTGGATGTCATTGCATCCGCCACCGGACTCACGAAAGTGGAGACCGAGGCCGTGGTGGACGGCTTCATCCAGACGGTCATCAATGCGATGAAAGAGGGGAAGAATATTGAAATCCGTGGTTTTGGCAGTTTCAAGGTCAAGAAGCGAAAAGGGCGCATTGCCCGCAATCCCCGGACGGGAGATCAGGTGATGGTAGACGAGCACTATGTGCCTATCTTCAAAGTGTCGAAAGAATTGAAACACGTTGTCGATGAGAACCTGAAGAAGGCGGGAGTGTAACAGGTATGAAACCAAAATTGCTCTGCGCGAAATGTGGAGCCGATGTGCAGATCAATATGGCGTATTGCCCATCATGCGGGACTGCTTTGGAATGGTCCGGCGGCCGGCAACGCAAAACGCAGCAAGGCAAGGACAAACCGTCAGGTCCTGCCACTTTTCCTGTCCGCAACGTCGTCATGCTTGTGCTGGCAATTGCTGCTGTCGCGGCGGTGCTCGAGTACGCCACTAGCCCAAAGACCGTTCCTCAAGCGGCGCAAACCTCGTCTGCCCAGAGTACAAGCACGAATCAGGCCGGCCAATCGGCTGCGAACATGGCGGCATTACCTCATATCCAGGAGCTCGAAACTCAGCTGAATGCTTCGCCCGAGAATCAGGAGTTACGCAAGGATCTTGGGAATCATCTTATGGACAACAAGTTCTACGACCGTGCCATTGCGGTCTACAGGGACTATCTTCGACGGGACCCGAAGAACCCTGACATACGTGTCGACATGGGTATTTGCATGAAGGAAACGGGTGACCTTGAAGGTGCGCAGCGAGAAATGTCTACGGCGTTGACGTATCAACCGAAACATCTGTACGCGCACTTCAACTTGGGCATCGTATATTTGTCGCAGGGAAAGATCGAGGAGGCGAATGCTTGGCTCCAGAAGACCGTTGCCCTTGATGCGAACAGTGAAGTAGGGAAACGAGCGCAACAGCTGTTGCAACAGCACAATTCACTTCCAACACCATAACCGTTCTTCGGAGGACGCTCCATGCCCAGCGGAAAGAAGCGTAAACGCCACAAGATGGCGACGCACAAGCGCAAAAAGCGCCTGCGTAAGCTTCGTCATAAGAAGAAAAACCGTTAGCCCATCGACTTCCGCCCTGCGTTCATCGCGGGGCGGAGTTTTCTCAAGGATGTGTATGCGCCGGTCCGCGGCAGTTCTGCTCAGTCTCGTCAGTGCCTTTGCCACGATTTTCATCGCTCCGTCTGTCGGACTGTCCTGGGGGTTCTTTGCCCATCGCGAGATCCATCGTCAGGCGATCAAAAACCTTCCCCCGGAAATGGGCGACTTCTTTGCAGCATGGTCGGATACGTTGATCGCATTGTCGATCGCTCCCGACGTGCGACGGTCAAAGGATACCCTTGAAGCGTTGAAACACTACATAGATATCGATCGGTACGGCGGACTTCCGTTTCGAGAACTTCCCCGGGCGTATGCAGACGCTGTGCGAAAATACGGAAGAGCTCATGTCGATTCGAACGGGACCGTCCCCTGGACGATTATTGCCACTCTCGAAGGTCTGACGGATGCCATGCGTCGCAAAGACCGGGATGCGATCCTCGCACGTGCAGGGGACCTCGGGCACTACGTGGCGGACGCACATGTGCCCCTTCACGCCACAGAGAACTACGACGGTCAAATCACTGGACAGAAGGGATTGCACAGTCGGTGGGAATCCCGAATTCCGGAACGGTTTGGGCAATCGTATCGTATTGGAGGGGGAACGGCTGTTTATATCGCCCAGCCGCTTGATAATGCTTTCAGTATCGTTCTCGAGAGCTTTTCTCAAGTGGATTCCGTGCTCGAAGCTGACCGGAAGGCTTGCGCCGGAATCCCAAAAGAAGAATTGATAACGACCCGTGAGGTAAAGGGACGGATGGTGTCCGAGTATTCCACCGCTTACTATGACGCCATGCACCGCGAGCTGAACGGCATGGTCGAGCGTCGCATGCAGAAAGCCTCCGTCTCTGTCGCCAGTCATTGGTACACCGCATGGGTGAACGCGGGACGTCCCGACTTTTCAACCTTGTTGCCGCAAAAGTGAGAACTTGAACCTTCTCTGCTTCTGTCGTTGTATCTTTGAACCCGATTCTGTAAGTTGACCGTTATTCCGCTCAGTACGATTTGGAGAAATTATCATGGCACAGGAAAATGATGGAATGGCAAAGGGGTTGATCGTCGGTTTTTTTTCGGGTGCAATCGTTGGGGCTGTGGTTGGCTTGTTGATGGCTCCGAAATCCGGCAGGGAATTGCGCTCAGAGCTGAAGACTCGCGCGAACGACCTGATGGACGAAGCACAAGACTACGTGCAGCGCGCCCGCTCGAAAGCGGTCGACGTGGTCAATGAAGGGAAGAAAAGGTCAGACGACCTCGTCAGCGACGCCCGCAAGAAGGCGGATACACTGCTCGGCGACGCAGAACGGATTCTGACCGACGCCCGTACCAAGAATGCCGGGGACCCCGGACGCGGAGTCTGACCGACCCGCCGGCTGATCCGCTCACTTTCACGTTTCAGAATACCTCGGAGTGGCAGTGGAATCGTTCGTACAGTTTGCCCAAGTGCTGGCACTCCTGAGTGCGTCGGCACTTTGCATCTATCTCATCGTGTCGTTGGTGAAACTCAACGACGTGCTTGCCTCGCTGCAACGCGATGTCGCCGAGATCACGCGGAATCTTAAGCCGGTGCTGGAAAACCTCGCGGCCGTGGCGGAAAAACTGCGGTCGATCACGACAAAGGTCGACGAACAAGCCAACCTGTTCAAGGGTTCGCTTGAAACGGTACGCCGAGTTGCCGACAACATCGAACAGTTCGAAGTCCGCATCCAGGAACGCCTCGAAGAACCTGTTACACGCGTATTGGCGATCGTGGGAGGCGTCATTCAAAAACTCGCCTCTTTCGTTGGAATCCGCTCCACTACCGGCCAAGCCGGGTAGACCCTCCTGCGCGGCGGTTCCTTCGGGACCGCCGCGCTGTGTCTTGATGCGAAAGGAACAACACCGTGGCTCACGGATCGACAACCATCTATACTGCCGACCGTATCCGGAACATTACGCTCGTCGGACACGGCGGCTGCGGCAAGACCACCCTTTCTGAATCCCTCCTGTTTGTTTCCGGCGCCGTCAACAGACACGGCCGCGTCGAAGAAGGCAATACCGTCTCCGACTACCACCCGGACGAGATCGAACGGAAAATATCCATCAACGCATCGCTCCTCCACTGCAGTTGGAAGGACACAAAGGTCAACATCCTCGATACTCCAGGATATTCCGATTTCACCGGCGATGTCATCAGTTCGCTTCGCGTTTCCGATACGGCCGTTGTCCTTCTGAAAGCCGTCGAAGGCGTCGAAGTTGGGTCTGAGATCGTCTGGAACTCTGTCGCGGGGATGAAATCGTCCGCCATCCTGTTGATCAACAAGCTCGATAACGAGAACGCAGACTTTGAGCACGCCGTCTCCACAGCACGGGAGCGCTTTGGGCACGACGTCGCTGTAGTGCAGTTCCCCGTGAACGAAGGGCTTGGGTTCGACAGCGTCATAGATGTTCTGCAAATGAAAATGATACAGTTTTCCAAGGACGGCACTGCGGCTGCTGTTGCTGACATCCACGGCGAATGGAAGGACCGGGCCGAACAGCTGCATGAAGAATTGATCGAGAAGATCGCCGAGACCGATGAGGCGCTTATGAATAAGTTCTTCGACGACGGGACTCTCGGCGGAAAAGAACTTGAGAAAGGGCTGCGCACGGCTTTGGCTGAACGAAAGATCTTTCCCGTTCTGTGTTCATCGGGGTCAACCGGCGCGGGAACTTCCACATTACTCGACTTCGTCACGGCGTATTGCCCTTCGCCCCTCGACCGGCCGCCGGTCCCGGGAACAAATGTGCAGGCCAAGGCGGAAGTAACGGTCGCTCCGGACGTGAATGGTCCGCCATCACTGTTTGTCTTCCGCACGGTATCCGAAGAACATGTCGGGGAATTGTCGTACTTCCGCGTGTATTCCGGTTTCGTGGTCCCGGGGCTGGACCTCATGAACGAGTCCAACGCCAAGGTTGAACGCCTTGGACAGATCTTCGTGATGAATGGACGGGACCGAAAAGAAACATCACGGCTTAACGCCGGAGACCTCGGCGCGGTCGTCAAGCTCAAAGACACCCACACCAACAATACTCTGAGCGCCAAAGTCTTCCCGATTGTGTATCCACCCATCGTCTTCCCCGACCCGGTGATCCGAATGGCGATCAACTCGAAGGCAAAAGGGGACGAAGACCGAATGGCCACCGGACTCCACGCCTTGCATGAAGAAGACCCTACCTTTGTCATAAGCGTCGACGGACAACTGAATCAGACCGTGATCGCGGGCCAGGGGGAGCTGCATCTTCTGATTGTCACAAAGAGATTGAAGCAGAAATATGGGGTTGAGGTTGAACTGACTGAACCGAAGATCCCGTACAAGGAAACAATCCGCGGCGCGGTCATGGATGCAGAGTACAAACACAAGAAACAAACGGGGGGAAGGGGTCAGTTCGGCCATGTCCATTTGAAGGTCGAGCCGCTTCCGCGCGGGGGAGGTTTTGAGTTCGTCGATGCCGTCGTCGGCGGCGTTGTTCCTGGGAGGTTTATTCCCGCCGTGGAAAAAGGGGTGATCGACTCCATGCACCGCGGCGTCCTCGCAGGCTATGAAGTGGTTGATGTCCGGGTTACGCTGTTCGACGGCTCGTATCACTCGGTCGATTCCGACGAACACTCCTTCAGAATGGCCGGCACTATGGCCTTTAAGAAAGGATTCCTGGAAGCGCGTCCCGTGCTGCTTGAACCGATCCATGTGATCACGGTTACCGTTCCCGATGAATATATGGGCGACGTCATGGGAGACATTTCCGGCCGTCGCGGCAAAATATTGGGTATGGAAGCCGACGGTCATTTCCAGGTGATCAAAGCCCAGGTTCCGCTCGCCGAAATTCATAAGTACTCCACCATCTTGCGGTCGATGACCCAGGGACGCGGCGTATACAGAACAACGTTCTCGCACTACGAAGAAATGCCGCGCGAACAAGCCGATAAGATCATTGTACTGCACGACAAGACCAAGGTCGAAGGCGAATAAGGGAATGCGACAGCTCTCCGGACGGGCCCTGATGAGCGATCCATCAGGGCCCGCCGCATTGTAGAACGGGTCCCCCGCGCATGGCAACGTCATCTTCCACGAACATCAGAAATCAGCACGCCCGGCATTCCGATCGACGGAATGACAGGGACGGGTCTGCGCGTCTTGAAACGATCATCATCCGTGGCGCCAGGGTTAACAACCTCAAGAACATCTCGCTCGAATTGTCCCGCAACAAACTGATCGTCGTGACCGGAGTCAGCGGATCGGGGAAATCGAGCCTTGCGTTCGACACCATCTATGCCGAAGGCCAGCGGCGCTACGTGGAAAGCCTTTCGTCATACGCACGGCAGTTCCTGGAGAGAATGGAAAAGCCGGATGTCGACCTCATCCAGGGGATAAGCCCGGCGATCGCCATCGAGCAGAAGACCACGTCCCGCAATCCGCGCTCAACGGTTGCGACCGCGACGGAGCTCTACGACTACTTGCGCCTCCTCTTCGGACGCGTCGGCAGAACGTATTGCCGGATATGCGATGCGGAGGTGAAACGGGACACGGTGTCAACGGTTGTCGACCGGCTGCTCAAAGAGAACGTCGGCACCAGGGTCATAGTCGGATTCCCGCTCCATGAACACGCCGGAAGAAGCATGAAAGAGGAGTTCGTGGCAGTCCGGCAAAGGGGCTTCCACCGGATTCTCAAAGAAGGGGCTGTCGTCGATCTCGATACAGTATCGTCTTTCGGGAGGTCGAAAAAAGGGATCACCGTTGTCGTCGACAGACTGTCGCTGGCGTCGTCCGATCCCGACCTGCGAACGCGCCTTGCCGACTCTATTCAGACCTCCTTCGTCGAAGGCGACGGATACGTTCTGACGCATCTGCCGGACCGAGCGGCACCTCTGAGGTTTACCCAACATTACGAATGCGCCAATGACGGCACCCGCTACGAAGACCCTGATCCAAGGATGTTTTCGTTCAACAATCCGGTCGGTGCATGTCCGGTGTGTCAGGGGTTCGGTCGTTCTGTCGGCATTGACATGGACCTCGTCGTGCCAGACCCGCGAAAGACCCTGCGCCAAGGTGCGGTTCTGCCATGGACATTCCCCCGGTGGAGGAAATACTACCAGGACTTGGTCCGCAATGGTGTGAAGTCGGGAATTTCGCTGGACACGCCTTGGTTGAACTTGTCTGACCGGGAGCGCTCGCTTATCGTGGATGGTGCGGAGGGTTTCGACGGCATTACGAAGTACTTCAAATTCATCGAATCAAAATCATACAAGCTCCATTATCGTGTCTTCCTGAGCAGGTTCAGAGGATATACGACGTGCCCCGAATGTCGCGGATCACGGCTCCGTAAGGATGCGCTCTACATACGTGTTGCCGGCAAGACAATTCAGGATGTGGTTCGCATGACCATTGACGACGCCGCAGAATTCTTTGAACGCGTCGACCTTTCCGCATACGAAACAGAGGTTGCTCGCCGCATCCTGGAGGAGATCCGCAGACGTCTTCGCTTTCTGGTGCAGGTTGGTATCGGATATCTGACGCTCGACAGATTAAGCATGACCCTCTCCGGCGGCGAGAGTCAGCGCATCAACTTGGCGACCTCCCTCGGCTCGTCGCTGATGGGTTCGCTGTACGTTCTGGACGAGCCGAGCATCGGCCTTCATCCTCGCGATGGACGACGGCTAATCTCAATCCTGAAATCTCTCCGCGATCTCGGCAATACTGTCATCGTCGTTGAGCATGACGAGGATATGATCCGTGAAGCGGACATTGTTGTGGATATGGGACCTCGGGCAGGGGAACACGGCGGAGAGGTTGTGTTTGCGGGGACAACGGAACGACTTCTGGCGGACGGAAAGGGGCTGACGTCCGAATACCTGCTCGGCAAGAAGGGAATTCCCGTCCCCAGACACCGGAAAACCGATGCGGAAGCCTCGATCTACATCAGGGGGGCCGCAGAAAACAACCTCAAGAACATCGATGTGCGGATTCCCTTGGGAATGCTGGTCTGTGTGACCGGCGTCAGCGGCTCGGGAAAGAGCACGCTCGTTCACGACATCCTGTATGCAGGACTGCAGAAACAAAAGGGCGGGTTCGAAGGGTCGGTGGGAAAGGTCATCGCCGTAGAAGGAGGGGAGCATATTCAACGTGTCGAGCTCGTTGACCAGTCGCCGATCGGAAGGAGTCCGAGGTCGAATCCCGCGACGTATCTGAAAGCGTTCGACCTCATACGCGATGCCATGGCATCGACGCCGGCGGCAAAAGTCCATGGCTTCAAACCCGGGCATTTTTCGTTCAACGTCCCCGGCGGCAGGTGCGAAACGTGCGAAGGAGACGGCATTCAACGTATCGAGATGCAGTTCCTGGCGGATATCATGCTGACGTGTGAATCGTGCAAGGGGAAACGGTTCAAACAGGAGGTGCTCGACGTTCGGTTCCACGGAAAGAACATCGACGACATCCTACGGATGACTGTCACCGAGGCGGTCGAATTCTTTGGAGGGACTCCTGACGGTCGTGCGGTCGCGAAAAAACTGAGGATCTTGATGGAAGTGGGATTGGGCTATGTGCGGCTGGGACAACCTGCAACGACTCTGTCGGGTGGGGAGGCACAGCGCATCAAACTGGCCAATCATCTGTCGGCGTCCGGAGCGTTGGGACGGGGATTGTTCATATTCGATGAACCGACAACCGGACTACATCTTGACGACATCGCCCGGCTTTTGTCATGCTTTCAAGCACTCCTCGACGCCGGTCATTCAGTTGTGGTCATTGAACACAACCTTCATGTCATCAAAGCGGCCGATTTTGTGATCGATCTGGGACCCGAGGCGGGAGACAAAGGAGGAGAAGTGGTCGCAACGGGAACGCCCGAAGAAATTGCAAAAGTTGAGCGCTCCTACACGGGGAAATTTCTGAGAAACGTCTTACGGCATCGCTGATGTGATAATCGCAGCTGTGTCGCTGTTCAGTATGACGAGCCGAAGTTCAGTGTGATGTACAGTCCCCCGAATTCTTTCATGTACCCCCCCTGCAGTACTTCGATCCCCGAGGGAAAGCGTACAAAGTAGTACCGGATGCTCAATCCCATGACATTCGATTTATCTTTCCCAAAGTAAGCCCCACCGCCGATATATCCGCCCACGGTGTACTGGGCCTTTCCGTATTTGAGACTCTCGAAGAATTCGATCTTTTCCGATTGGCGTATGGTGGTGCCATCCCCCATCGGAATATCCGTGAATCTGGCATACGGTGCGACAAACATCATCGTGGGCCCGGCTCCGCCGGAGAGATACGGGCGGAAATTGTCGACGATGTCGTCCCTGAACAATCTGTATTGAATTGAAGCGATGAGGGGAAGCATGAGAAGTCGGTTCTTCTTCCCCGGAACGTATGACGTACCCGAATACGTAAAATACTCATTTTCACCATCCACCTTGACATCTGAAATGGCAAAGGTCAGTAGGCCCGCGAGATCATCGGTGAACTGACGGCGATAGAAAGCTCCCAACCCGAAACCGTTGTTGGAGAGCATGATATCGATTCCCCACGAGTGAACCAGAGGACGATAGGCGACCGTGCTGACAAACCCAGGCGTGGAAGGTCGAAAAATTACCGACGTGTCGGGACGGGCCGGTTCTTGCCCCCATGCACCAACCGAAAGGCAGCTGGCGGTGGCAGCGACAGCCAGGAGTGTTCGTGGAATGTTCATGTCTGCTCTCCAGGACAACATCCGCAATATACTCTCCCCCACGCTAAGGCGCAATGACGCCTATCGCACTGAGATGATTGCGAATTTAAGGTATGAAGTCTCGGGCATGGCTGGTAGAACTGGATGGTCCGGAGATGCTCCGTGGAGTTCCAGCATTTGTATGGAACGCCCGGCTTTGCGCGCGCTCATATGGAGCATGTCGAGGAATGCCTCGCGGCCGATGTGATGCGAGCAAGACGCAGTGACCAGGATCCCTCCCGACGTCAGCATCCGCATGGCCAATGTGTTGATGGACACGTATCCGTGAAGAGCTGTCGCCACGGTTTTCTTGCTTTTTGTGAACGACGGCGGATCAAGAATGATCGCGTCGCATCGCTCCCCGGCATCCGCTTTTTCGCGCAGGAGGTCGAAGACATCGGCGGCCTGGAAAGTCACATTCTCCGCCTGATTTGTGGATGCGTTATGTGTCGCACGAGCGACCGCATCCGCGGAGACTTCGATTCCCAGGATCGTTGTGGCTCCGGCGGCTGACGCGTTGAGCGCAAACCCGCCGTCATTGCAAAAGCAGTCGATGACCGCGCGGCCCGAAAGGTATGGCCGTACGATGCGGCGGTTGACCCGCTGGTCGAGAAACAAGCCGGTCTTCTGGCCCGTCAGGAGATGAACATCATAGTTCACACCGTGCTCGTTGATGCGCACGACGTCGCCCGACCCGCGAAGGATGCGCACATCGTGCGGAAGCTGTTCCAATATCCGGAGTGCGGAATCGTTCCTCACAACAATGGCGGCAGGATGGAAGAGTTCCTCTACGACATCGCAAATGGTCTCCATGCGCATGTCCATGCCGGCTGATTGGACCTGCAGTACGAAACAGTCCTTGTAGCGGTCGATGACGAGTCCGGGAAGATAATCCGATTCGCCATGCACCAGCCTGTAAGCTTCGGCGTCCTTCACGATCGACTGACGAAGCCGGTATGCCTGCTCAATCCGGGCGCGGAAAAATACCTTGTCCGGTTCTACGTGCTCCGTGCCAAGGATTCGCACTGCTATGAGCGAATGGGGATGAAAAAGGCCTGAACCGACAAATCGGCGATCATGGCGCACAATATCGACTACATCCCCGGTGCCCGGAGAACCCTCGATCGAACTGATCTCGTTGCTGAAGACCCACTGATGACCGCCGAGAATCCTGCGCTCTTCGTGTTTTTTTAGTACAATCGTGCTGGCCATTATCATCAACCTAGACAGAATTGACGCGAGAATCAATTTGCGGGGCTGTATGATCCTCCTTCGTACGGTGTTCACGATTGCTCTCATCGGATTGCTCGGCGGATGTGAGTCTCCGGACTCCGACTTCAAAGGAGAATTTCGCATCAAGCTCATCGACGCTCCCGCCGCCTACCAGGAAGTCAACATTGTATTTCGACGCGTGCTTGTTCATCGTCAGGGTGCATCCTCCGAACTCGGATGGCATGTAGTCAGCGAAGATGTTCAGTCACACGACCTCCTGCAGCTGAGGAACGGCGTCAGTCGCAATCTGGTGAGTGCAGTTTTGTCCACAGGTGACTATGACAAGATTCAGATCCTTTTCGGGCTGTCTCGGGTGGTCGAGAACGGAAACGATATCACGGTGAAGATACCTGCGAATCTGGAAAGCGGCCTGATCATACAAACTCCGTTTACGGTGAAGGAAGATCAAGTCTATGGGCTGACATTCGACTTTGATGCGTCCCGGTCGATTCTCGTGACTCCGCAGTCCGAGTATATCTTGCGTCCCATCATACGCGTTCAGGCCGCCGACCTTGCCGGGTCCATCATCGGATCGGTTCTCCCCGATTCTGTGGAGGCAGTGATCACGACATCAACTGCAACGGATTCCGTGACGACGCTCAGCCTTGCACAGTCGGGCAACAATTCCTTCGAACTGGTCGATCTGCCGGAGGGGACATACACCGTATCTATCATCTCCGGGAGTCCGGCGTTCCGTGACACTACGATCACTGGCGCCGCCGTGGTGCGCAAGCAGAAAACAAACCTCGGGGCAATACCCCTTCATCCGAAGTAAGGGCCGCTCGCCGGATTCTCATAGTTGCGCATCAAAACCCGGATGGCATGCGGCGGTTGCAGTCCCACCTTCTCTTTGGTATATTACTCAGCCTCCTTGAACAAAGGACATCCGACCCTCGAATTCTCCCTGGAGTGACCCTGACATGAACATACCAGAAATGCTTGGGGCAGATGCAAAATTTCTGCTCGAACACAAATGCACGACGATCCCGAAGGAATCGTTGATTCTTCCCGGACCCGATTATGTAGACCGCGTCTATGCGCTGTCCGACAGGTCCCCGCGAGTACTGCGCAACCTGCAGGAAATCATTAAGACCGGTCGACTCGCCGGCACCGGTTATGTTTCCATTCTCCCCGTCGACCAGGGCATCGAACATTCGGCCGGTGCGTCGTTCGCTCCAAACCCGGAGTACTTCGACCCGGAGAACATCGTTCGGCTCGCCATCGAAGGCGGATGCAATGCAGTAGCGTCGACGTTGGGCGTCCTGGGCGCGGTTGCACGGAAATACGCGCATAAAATCCCGTTCATCATGAAATTCAATCACAACGAATTTCTGTCGTACCCGAATACGTATGACCAGACCATGTTTGGCAGCGTCAAACAGGCATACGACATGGGTGCCGCTGCAGTCGGTGCAACAGTATACTTCGGTTCTCCAGAATCCCGGCGTCAGATCTGGGAGGTGAGCCAGGCGTTTCAGCAGGCGCATGAGTTTGGCATGGCCACGATCCTCTGGTGCTATACGCGGAATCCCGCGTTCAAAACGGCCGACAAGGATTATCATGTGTCCGCAGACTTGACCGGCCAGGCCAATCATCTTGGTGTAACCATCGAAGCGGACATCGTCAAACAAAAACTGCCGGAGAACAACGGCGGCTACACCGCGGTGAATTTTGGCAAAACCCACAAGAAGGTCTACGAACAATTGTCGTCCGACCATCCGATCGACCTCACCAGATACCAGGTTGCCAACGGGTACATGGGCAGGGCCGGATTGATCAATTCCGGAGGTCCCTCGGGCAAGAACGATGTCGCCGAAGCTGTCCGTACTGCGGTTATTAACAAACGGGCAGGAGGTATGGGGCTCATTTCCGGACGGAAGGCGTTCCAGCGACCGATGAAAGAGGGTGTACAGCTCCTCAACGCAATTCAAGATGTTTACGCTTCAAAGGATGTTACTGTCGCCTGAGGGTCTTCTCCCTTGCGCAGTACTCTTCGGAAGGCGTCGGGGAATCCTGACGCCTTCAATATTTCCAAACCTGTGTGTGCAATGCCGAGACAAAGCCTTGAGTGCGTTATCTTTGATATGGATGGGACGATTACGAGAACCAATCGTCTCATCTTTGATGCCTTTAATCACATTGTTGAGATCTACAAAGGTGAACGCTGGACCGATGCGCAGATCTCCGCATTGTTCGGTCCTCCGGAAGAGGGGGCACTCGCGACCGTTGTGGGACAAGACCGTGTCGACGAAGCGATGAGGTCCTATCTGGCCTTCTACCGGGAGCACCATGCGGAGCTCGCATCGGTGTACAAAGGTATGCCCGAGATCCTTCACGAATTGAAGTCGTCAGGAGTGAAATTGGCCCTCTTTACCGGAAAGGGACGCCATACGACAGCGATCACCCTCGAAGTATGCGGGCTCGGCAAGTATTTTGACAAAGTTGTCACGGGTAATGACGTTATGCTCCATAAGCCGTCCGGTGAAGGGATCCGATCTATCATGCACGACCTCGGTGTGACGCAGGAAGGGACGTTCATGGTGGGCGATGCTGTGGCTGATATACTTGCAGCACGCGAAGCCGGTATTCGCATTGCGTCGGTGCTCTGGGATTCGTACGGCCGGGAACGCGTTCTCCGGGAACAACGAGATCTCACATTCGAATCAGTCGAAGAATTCGGTGCGTGGGCAATCGCTGCGGCCAGGAAGAAAGGATCGTAATGTGGAGATCGACCTGGAGCGCCTTCCTCGACTGCGAATAACGCTGCAATTTGCCGTCCCCGTTGCGCTTGGGTTGTTTTACATGCGCGCGGCCGGTCATTTTGACTTCACTCCGGACGCCACGTATGTCTGTCTTCGAAGTGCCCAAAATGTTGCCCAAGGATCGGGGTTCGCGTTCAATGCGGGCGAATCAGTGCTGTCGGTTGCCGGTCCCCTATGGCCGCTTTTGATCGCGGCAGGCACGGCGCTCGGTCTTGATCCGTTCGTCGTGGCGAAGGTCCTCGACCTGGTCTTTGCTTCGTTTGCTATTCTTGCATTCCAGGCACTCGTGCTGACGATGACGGAGAATCGAGCCATTGCCGTGGTGGCTGCTGTAGCTCTGACCTTCGACGCATGGTTGCTCCAGAGAGCGGGTACCGGGATGGAAACTTCCCTGGCACTTCTTCTGACGTTGGTGGCTGTGCGACACGCATACATGCTCGATAGATTGTCGTTTGCCGCGGCAGCTGCCCTCCTGACGTTGACTCGGCCCGAGGGAGCCCTCTTATTCTTTTGGGTCCTTTTGCTCCATCTGCACAGGAATGTGAAGGTCTTCTTTCGGGAATGGAAAGGACCTGTCGCACTCTATGCTGGAATTGTTGGTCTGTGGGTGTTGTATGCCGTGAACGCTTTCGGTTTGAGTGAGTTGGTTCTGGGGGAAACACCTCAAGCAGCAGTGTCCATGGGTGAAGCCGTGCTTTCCGCAGCCTTCGTTGTCTTTGGGGCCCAGGGTGCCCCGTTTCTCGTGATGATTGCAGCCGTCATACTTCTCCGCCGGTGGCTGCTAGGAGAGGATTGGCGCACGCTCGGCCTTGTCATAGGCTGGCCGCTGATCCTGGTCCTCATCTACATTGTCCAGGGGGGACAGTCCGGCCCGAAATACCTTGTTCCGATGCTTCCTCTTATTCTAGCCGGCTTGTGTTGGATATTGTCGCTCGTGGAGCCGTCACGACTGGTTTCAGTGCGGGTCGCCGCCGTCACTGGACTGGCAGCCGTCGTCATTTCGGTCGGAACGAGTCAGGCGATATACGCCTTCTCTTCCATACCGCGTATGAAGTCATTCACCTCGGTCATGCAAACCGGACTGAAACCGATGGCCTACTGGATCAGGAACAACAGCCCCCGCGATGCACAAGTTGTCGCCCCGGAAGTAGGAATGATCGGCTACATTTCTGAACGCCGCGTATGGGAGCCTATAAGTCTGGTCTCACGACTGACGAGCCGGCCGACGACTGGAGTATCGTATGATCACGTCATGACCACCGGATATTATCGTTCCATCGTTCAGCCGCAATTCGTGATCGACCAGTCAACGACGAAAGAACGTCTTGCATCCGACAGTTTGCGGCCGGTCATGACGGCGGAATTGACGAACCCGGAACAACTGACTTCTGGATATGTCTTTTTGACTCTCTACCGGGTTGATCAATGAGATCATACACGGCGATCTTCCTGCTGACTGTAAGTTCACTCTACAGTCAGAAGATCCTGGACCCCGATGTCGTAGGTTTGCGCGTGAACGGACGTCTTTTAGCTCGGTTCCCGGTAGTTGTGGAGGGTGGACCGGTGATCGTGGAATTCGATGTCAAAGGAGGGCAGCCGATCGACGCGCGCGTGCGCATCACGCATTGCAGCCGGGAGTGGCGTGCAACGGAATCCGAATTCGTCAACGATCCGGCAAGAATGACCTTGCGACAACCGATATCCCATCGACGGGCGCCGCAGGGCACCCGGGCATACGCATGGACGTATCGGTTCGGACTTCCCGGGATCAAGGGACTGGAGGAGTTCACCTATTCCGGCAATTACACGGCAACGATCCTGGAAGCAGGTACCGAGCGCCCGCTCGCGGAAGTCCGCTTCATCGTCGCAGAACGCCGGATCGATTCAGCAATGACGGTCCGGAACCGTCGGATCCCGTCGGCTGTGGCGCCGTGGAATCGAGCCCACGCCGTTCGCGTAAAAGTCGTCGAACAATCGTTGAATGAGCCCACCCGCCAATTCAACATAGCTTTGGTGAAGTCGGTCGATGTCTTCAAGAATCGTGAGTTCGATCGTCCGGTGACCATTGAGGTGAATGGCAAGGACGAACAGACTTGGGTGGAAAATCTTGGGACAGGTGCCGTGACCTTTGTGGCCGGAGGAATACTTCCGGGGAATGAATATCGCGTCCTCGACGTACGAGACCCCGACGTGTATCCGCCCGGTGATACGATTCGTCCACGCGAAGGAGCGGATCTCAGCAGATTCTTCTTTCCGGCAAAACGTGATCACAACGGCGTGTCGGAAGTACTTGAAGGACCGACGCTCGGGGACATCGAACCGGTTGAATTCCAATTTCTCTGGGCCGGCGATGGGCTGCCGCCGCGTATCAATATCGTCGGTGACTTTAGCGGTTGGAGCGTCCGTTCCGAATGGTCCATGACGTACGACGATTCCCGCCAAAGGTTTGTGCTCGTCGCACCGTTACGTCGCGGGGCGTATGATTATCAGTACGTAATGAACGACACGGATTGGGTGCGGCTTGAGGGAAATGAATGGTCGACGAACAACATCTATACAGCCGTCGTGTACTACAAGGAATTCAGCCTCGGCGGATATGACCGAGTCGTTGCTGTGGGCCAAGCGATGAGCAATGGAAGCACAGTCTTGATGGAGGACAGGCATCGTGAATAGCGGCGCAACTTCGGTCGGCGTTGTCGGCCTCGGCCACCTCGGCAGTCTTCACGCGCAAATGCTCGCTCAGCTTCCAGAGGTAGCTCTTGCCGGACTATTCGATATCGACGCGGCTCATGCGCAACGTGCGGCAGAGCCGCTCGGAGCAAAAGTGTTTGCACGATTGGAGGACCTCTTGGGATCGGTTGATGCAGTGACTATCGCCACTGTGACTCCCGCACACTACATGGTCGCGCGAGAAGCGCTCAATCGCGGACTCCATGTGTTTGTCGAAAAACCGTTGACACAGACGATCCCCGAAGGGAAGGAGCTTGTCGAATTGGCGGAACGCAAGAATCTGCGGCTCCAGGTTGGCCATATCGAGCGGTTCAATCCTGCAATCCTCGCGCTCGAGCCGTACCGGATCAAGCCGTTGTTCATAGAATCGCACCGGCTTGCGCAGTTTAACCCACGCGGGACAGACGTCGCAGTCGTCCTCGATCTCATGATCCACGACATCGACTTGATTCTCAGTCTCGTGGGGTCGAATGTCGAACGGATCGATGCCAACGGCGTTGCCGTCGTTTCCGATAGTCCGGACATTGCCAACGCGCGACTACAGTTCACAAACGGATGCGTGGCCAATGTCACCGCAAGCAGGATATCGCAGAACAAGATGCGGAAGATGCGGCTCTTTCAGCACGATGCGTATATCTCCATCGACTTTGCCCAACCTGTGGCCGAAGTGTTCCGACTTGTGGACGAAGGAGACGTATCGGCAAAGTCGACCATGCTCCTGGGAAAGATCGATCAGGGGAAAAGAAAGCGGCAGATTGTCTATGAGCAACCCGAAGTACCCGAAGCAAATGCGCTGCTCGAAGAGTTGAGATCTTTTGTCGCATGTGTACGGAATGGAAGTCGGCCGGTGGTTTCCGGTCGGGACGGGTTGCAGGCACTCGAGGTCGCCACCGAGATCCTGGCAAAGATCGAATCTCATACTCAGCGAATGTCCAATGGCGGTTGAACGATTCGACGTGAGGGAGCCATTGCTTGTGGAGCTCGGTGCGCTGGCGGATCGAACGGGTGCACGCATTGCAGCCGTTGGCGGATACGTGCGCGACGTCCTGCTCGGTCGTGATGGGAAGGACATCGATATCGTCGTCCTGGGTGATGGCGTGGCGTTTGCCCGGGAGGCTGCTCGGCGCTTGCGCGCCGGTGATCCCGTGGTCTTCGAGAAATTCGGAACAGCCATGGTCCATCTGGGCGACCGAAAAGTGGAATTCGTCGGTGCGAGAAAAGAAAGCTATGCCCGCGATTCGCGAAAACCGGTCGTCGACCCGGGAACGATTGAAGAGGACCTTGCCCGCCGCGACTTTACCGTGAACGCAATAGCCGTGTGGTTGAACAAAGCGGACAAGGGTACGATTGTCGATCCCTTTCAGGGACGGGACGACCTCGGACGACGCATCCTGAAGACCCCGCGGGACCCGAAGGCCACGTTTGACGACGATCCCCTGAGAATCATGCGGGCAATGAGGTTTGCAGCTCAGCTGGATTTTGACGTGGACCCACAGGTACTTGCAGCCGCCAAGAGCATGCGCGAAAGACTTGGCATTGTGTCTCAGGAACGGATCGCCGAGGAATTTCTGAAGCTCATGCAAGCTCCCCGTCCGTCTGTGGGACTTTCCATGATGTTCGAAACCGGCGTGATGGATGTGGTGTTTCCGGAAGGGTCGCGACTTGCAGGAGTGGAACAGCGACAAGAATATCACCATAAAGATGTGTTGCGTCATACGTTGAAGGTCGTCGATAATATTTGTGAAATGAGCGATAACGTTTGGCTGCGGATGGCGGCGTTGCTCCACGACATAGCAAAGCCGAAGACGAAGGCTTTTAAGGAAGGGATTGGTTGGACGTTTCACGGCCACGAGGAGCTCGGCGCGCGAATGGTGCCGCAGATCTTCCGACGGATGAAATTCCCACTAACGTACGCGCCCTACGTGGAGAAGCTCGTCCGGTTGCACCTCCGCCCTATGGCTCTTGTGGATAGCGAAGTCACTGATTCGGCGGTACGGCGGCTGATGTTTGACGCCGGAGATGAGGTTGACGATCTGATGCTGCTCTGCCGCGCGGATATCACTTCAAAGAATCCCCAGCTCGTTGAGCGCGTCCGTACGAACTACGATCTCGTGATCAAGAAAATGGCGGAAGTCGAAACTCGGGACCGGATCCGCTCATGGCAGCCGCCGTTGCGCGGCGAGGAAATCATGGAGATTTGTAAATTTCCGGCAGGCCCGATCATCGGAGTCCTCAAAGACGCAATAACAGACGCAATACTCGACGGCAAAATACCGAATGAGCATGATGCAGCTGTCGCATTTCTGATGTCACAAAAAGATGCCATCGTTGCAGGGGCTACGCAGGATGGAACCGTCAAGAAAACTCCGAGAGAAGACCTTTTTCGAGGTAAAACCATTCCACCGCCGGGGAACGCCAAATTGTCGTAGGTTTTTCAGCACAAGTTGAAACTTTGGCTTCAAGAAAACGTTATTAGAGAGGTCTTTTTCAACACTTCCACCGATTCCAGCGTATTTTGGAGCCCACCATCATGAAGACGACTGTACTGATCGGCCTTTGTGCCACACTTCTCGGAGCGCCGCTCATAGCACGCCAACAGTATGCACAGACGATCACGCTCGGCAAGGCAATCGAGGTCGCCTTGGAACGCAATTATATTGTCAAACAGGCTGAGAACAATGTCGAACGTGACCAGGCAAGCGTCTTGGCCGCATATGGAAACTTTGCTCCCAGCTTATCTTTGTCTTCAGGATGGCAGGGAGGGCAACAATTCATCAACGGAGTTGCGATCGGAAATTCTGATGATCGTTCCGTCTCCGCAAGTGTTCGTGCCGACGTCACCATCTTCGACGGTTTTTCGAATACCTCATCGTTGTCATCCGCTCGTTCTACGGCGTCGGGGACCGAATTCACCTTGTCTCGAACGCGGCAATCAGTGGTTTCAGAGACACAGCGTCGATATTACGAGGTCCTCCGGACCCGCCGCCTTCTCGAAGTAGCCCGACTCAACCTTCGCTATAGCTCGCAACAGCTCGATCGCGTTCGAGAGACTGCGCGTCTAGGGTCTGCTTCGCTTGTCAATGTGTACCAGCAGCAAGCACAGGTCGGCCAGGACGAATTGAGCGTTGTGCAAAGAGAAAGCGAATTTGCAGTTGCAAAAGCAAATCTCTCGGCGTATCTCGCGCTCGATGTCACACAAGACGCCGATTTCAATGATCTATCCATACCGTCGGAGATCGACAGCACTGAATTCCTGCGTCAAAAACAGCAGACCGCCGATCTCAGGGCGCTGGTAAGCAGGGCAATGGAACAACGTCTCGATTACCTCAGTTCTCGGCAAAGCCTCGAAGCTACGACGGCGAACGTAACGGCCGCGCGCGCCAACTACTTTCCGCGACTTTCAGCAGGCGCGTCGTATTCACTGAATGGGAGAACCCAGCGTGACCTGACTGGTCTTAAAACTGCAAGCGAATTCGAGAACCTTGGCAATTCCAAATCGTTTGGATGGTCCGTTTCGCTTTCGCTGCCTCTTTTCTCCGGCTTCCAAACGAACGCTTCGGTTGAACGCGCTTTGGTTTCCCGGAGCAATGCGGAGGAAGGATTACGCCAGACCGAACGAACCATTCAAGTGGAGATCAAGACTGCGGTACTGCAACTGGACGCAGCAGAAAAGACAT
>Ga0156245_1014_pt2 | contig 41168 bp, 32 predicted proteins | sample RifCSPlowO2_12_FD_107892 | JGI IMG/M metagenome (GOLD analysis project Ga0156245, IMG submission 107892) | Ignavibacteria bacterium RIFCSPLOWO2_12_FULL_56_21
ATTTGCAATTCGTAGTGCCCCCAACCCCTCGACCCTTCGATAAACTCAGGGTCGCTCGTGGTCCATCCGCGAAGTGCAACGTAAGAGATTCCCGCCAAAAGATGAAAAAGGCGGGCAGGCCCGCCAGAAGATGAAGCAGGCGGGCAGGCGAACTCGTGTACCGAGCTTGAAAAGCTCTCTCACCCTGTTATCCGATTGATTCCAGGAGCTTTTCTCACCCAGTTTAGTGCAGAGTGTTGGCAATGTGTTAGCAGATCGCGCGGACTTCTGCTGTGAGTTTGGTGTAATCTACAATGAATATGCCTACATTCGGGAAGTCAACGACCGAGAGACTCCATGACAGCATCTCCGGCTTCCCTCCGCGGATTTCTTCTTCTCGCCGATATTTCTGGCTACACTTCCTTTCTTTCGAGAACTGAGCTGGATCATGCGCACGAGATCGTTTCGGAGTTTGTCGAGCTCATCGTTAGTCGACTGACTTCAGTCTTCGACATCGTGAAGTTGGAGGGGGACGCTGTCTTTGCGCACATTCCACTCGGAACGCTCGAACGGAACGAGTTGATTCTCGAATCCATAGAAGACACGTATGCGGCATTCCGCAATCGGATCGTAACTGTTCGTCGTAAACGGTCGTGCAACTGCGCATCGTGTTCATCTATTCCGTCGCTTGACTTGAAATTTGTACTCCACTCTGGCGAATATGTTCAGCGCTCAATCGCGGGCAAACCCGATCTTCTCGGCAATGATGTCAACGTCATTCACCGACTTCTCAAGAACGGTGTTGTCGCTTCTACAGGATGGAAGGCATACGTGCTTATGACCGAGAATGCTGTATCGGACATGGGGATCGGTGCCTCTGAGATGGCACGTGGACGCGAAGAATACGAGCACATCGACCCGATCCTTACTTATTCCTATGATCTGCATCGCAGGTTAGAAGAAATGACCGCGGCTAGGCCCTGGCTCACCGAGGTTGCTGCTTCCGACTGGTCGTACAGCAAAAGAGTGAAGGCTCCCCCGTCGATTGTATGGGAATGGCTCAATGACCCGCTGAAGCGCGGATCGATGGACAATTCGACCATCTCACTTCAAACAAGGTCCCGTGGACGCATGGGTGAAGGTGCAGTGCTCCACTGTGCGCACGGCAAGAATGTCGAGAAAGAGGAGATCGTGGAGTGGAGGCCCTTCAGCTCATTTGCCTACCTTCATCACACTTCGATCGGGCCGATCCTGTTTGTTCACGACATTGTGCCCACGGACGATGAAGTGCGGCTTGATGTCCGTGTGAAGCTGAAACCGGAGTTGGCCATTCTCCGTCCATTTTCAAGGTCGATCGTAGCCATCCTGTCCAGAGCATTTTCCATGAGAAAGCAGTACGACGACCTTATTCGTATGGCGGCGGAGGACTGGGAGAAACGCACGGAATCTCATCAGCCGACGTGATTGGGGAAAAGAGGCTCCGTGGGCTTCGATCGGTTCAAGCTTGCCGGTGAATTTCCTCAGGAGAGAATGGAGTTCCTGTAATTGACTCTCACTGCGGGATTCGGTATGGTAAACAATGAGCAAGCTCATGAAGCAAATCCTGAAAAGGGCGATCGTGCTGCTGCTCCTTTGCGGCTACCTTCATGCGGGGGTCGTTGGACATTTAATCACCTGGACAGTGATAGATGGATGGTCCCGGAGCGAAGAACAGGTTTCGAAATCCAAGTCGACAATTCCAGCGTCAGCGAAGGTATACTGGACACAGCACAAGCATATCCCCTCCAGCGCCAAGACAATTTCATCCGCGGTCGCAGTGCTTCCTGCGGTTCACCCTTCCACGTCACTTCGTCCGCTCCGATACATCTTCTTCTCCTCCATGTGCGTTCCACTTTCGGTATGTGAGGTTACGACTCCGCCTCGCGCACCTCCTTCCCCTTCCGTATCTATGTAACTCTTTCTGCCGCTGATTCACGCCAGTATAATTCGGCTACAACTTCGTCTTTTTCATAAATCGAAACAGTCAGTCCAACAAGCTCATTGTGCCAAAGCACGGCCATGCGTGGGATGCGCCACGCTTTTCTCATTCATCAACTCCGTTGCATGGGAAGGAGAACAGCTTGTGACGACATAGAGCTGTAATTGTTGCCGTCATCTTTGTCATTGAAGTGACCGTACATCGTCATCGGGAAACATTATCGAATACCGACTTATGGGCAAGAAGCGTAGAATGAATATCGTGTGCGCCCTTACCTTCGACGCGGCCGAGGATGCAACCTTGGCTTCTGCTGCCTCACTTGCCAGGATGCTTTCGGCGCAGTTGACGGTTGTTCACGTATTAGAGTCTTGGTGGTCGTATGTCGCGTCAGGCATGATAACTGAGCAAACGACGACTAAGTCCTGGTTTCCAAGCCTAATCGATGTTGCGGAAATGGACACTGCAATACGACAGATGCTGAGTAAGACAGTTCAGGTCCAGAACTCACCAGCCATTCGAATCGTTCGGGGGGAACGCGTAAACACCATCGTCTAGCTCCTGCGCGAAGTTCACGGAGATCTTCTGGTGATTAGTGCATTGAGGAAGCGAGCGTGGTGGCGTTCTGTGCCTCACGATTCGCGTATCCGACAATTGATCGAAAGTGTTGATTGCCCCGTCATGGTGATTCCCCATGGCGGCACGTTCACTGCACACGGAAATCGTCGCAGCGGCAAGAAGGGTAATCGCAAAGCACAATAATTCTTCTTGTCAACGGAGGTCCACATGCCAAGTCAATTCGAAGTTCTGTTCCAGTCGCTATCACGGTTTTGGTCTCAGCTTATGGAGTCAGGACCGTATGTTGTCATAGGAGTGTTGCTCTTGGCGCTCGGCTGGTTGGTTGCCCGGCTGACGCGCCGGATCATCGTCGGCTTGCTGAAGGCGGTGCGTTTCGATGCCGTGGCAGAAAAGGCGGGTATCGAAGATTTCCTGGTTCGTGGCGGAGTGCAAAAGACCACTGTTATTCTCATCGGTGATCTTGTTTACTGGGTTGTCCTGTTTATCATTGCATTGGCGGTTCTCTCGACTCTAGGAATCAACCTTGCCAGTGAACTGACGCGTGCCGCCATACTTTTCGTACCGCATGTGGTAATTGCCGTCGTGATTGTGGTCTTTGGAACACTGGCGGCCCGAGTCGCGCGAGGAACATTGTCCACGTCATTGAAAACGTCGGGTATTTCGGGTTCGGAGGTCATTTCCACCGTCGCCTATTGGGTGCTGGTGATGCTCGTTGTTTCGGCCGCTCTTCAGGAAGTGTCTATTGGGGGGCAGGTACTTGTGGTTGCGTTTGAGATCGCATTGGGCGGATTAGTATTGGGTCTGGCGATTGCATTTGGCTTGGCGGGGAAAGAATGGGCGGGACAGATACTCGAGAAATTGTGGAGACACAGTCGCTGACGTTTTTATCGGTGAAACGAAGTTCTATACGGACAACAAAGGCCCAGCCGAATGAAAATCACCATACGCCTTATAGTGTCGCTTCTCTTGGTCGCTGCGGGAGTCGCATTTGTGTTCACGTACTTGCAAGTGCAGTCTGAACGAGAGATTCTCCTCCGGGAGTTCGATGCACGTGCAGGAGTCGTCGGAGAGAGTCTTGAAGAATCCATTGCAGGATATTTTCGAGCAAATGCGATGGACAGGCTCCGCAGATTTGTCGATCGGTTTGGGAGAAAGGCACAGCTCATTGGTGTTGCCGTGTACGACAGTCAGGGGACCTTGCTTGTTGCCAGCCGGACGCTTTCTGGTCGCCTTCCGTCAACCCCCGACCAAGTATGGGAATGCATCACGCGCAGCCAACCGGTGTCGGAACTGATTGGTAATACGGATTCCGCCCATGTCGCGGCATTCCCTGTTGAGGTGGAAGGGAGACTCATGGGCGCAATTTTCCTCTATCAGGATGCGTCGTATATTGACGCGCGACTGGACGCCATTTGGCGGTCAAATTTCATTCGATTGCTGGCACAAACGTTCCTGATCATTGTCACGACCATCATCGTTGTACGTTGGAGTATCACGGGGCCAATCGCACAAATCACCCAATGGATGCGGGGGCTTCGTACAGGTAAATCGCCTCAGTTAATGGTGGTTCCCCGGGGTGACATTCTCGCTCCCCTGACAACGGAAGTGACTTTGATGGCCAAGAGTCTCTCTCAGGCGCGAGCTTCGGCCAGGGAGAAGGCCCGCGTTCGGGTCGAGGGAGAGTCCCTGTGGACCTCGGGACGACTCAGGGAACATGTGCACGTCGAGCTTGGCGGGAGAGGTTTGTACATTGTGTCAAATCGTGAACCTTATATGCACATGAATCAAGGCAGTTCTGTCGAGTGCATCATGCCGGCAGGCGGCCTTGTCACAGCGCTCGACCCTATTCTTCGCTCTTGCGGCGGGCTTTGGATTGCTCACGGGAGCGGTACTGCAGACCGTGAAACGGTGGACGAGCGCGGTTGCATAGCCGTGCCTCCGAACGAGCCAAGGTACACGCTCAGGCGGATCTTTCTTTCAAAGGAAGAGGAGGAAGGGTACTATTATGGATTCTCGAACGAGGGCATTTGGCCGTTGTGCCACATAACACATACAAGACCGGTTTTCAGTCTCAACAGCTGGATCGAATATCAACGCGTCAACGAGAAGTTCGCCGATGCGTTGTTGGAAGAAATTCACAAAGAAGAGTCGCCTCTTGTGCTCATTCAGGACTATCACTTTGCGCTTCTTCCGCTGTTGATCAAGGCCAAGCGACCTGACGCCCGGGTAGCTATCTTTTGGCATATTCCCTGGCCCAATCCGGAAGTGTTCGGTATTTGTCCCTGGAAACAAGAGCTCCTCTTTGGGCTCTTGTCAGCCGACCTGATCGGATTCCACACGCAATTTCACTGCAACAATTTTCTTGAGACTGTTGACCGCTTCCTCGAGTCAAAAGTCAATTGGGACAACTTCTCTGTTGAACGTCACGGACAACTTACGCTTGTGAGGCCGTTTCCGATAAGCGTGGCTCCCCCAGCGGTTGTCGAGTCGAAAGACGAGATTACAATCGATGCTTCGGATCGCAAACGTGACATTCTTAAGAAGTTGGGCATTACTTCGCAATGGCTTCTGGTTGGCGTCGACAGAATTGACTATACAAAGGGTATCCTCGAGCGATTTCGGGCAATCCAGAGATTCCTCGAAAAGTATCCCGAGTATCAGGGCAAGTTGACGTTTGTCGAACTCGGGGCGCCGAGCCGGACGCATATCAAGCGATATCATGACCTCATGGGCGAATTGGAGGAGACCGTCGATCGCATCAATTGGCCATTGCAGACGAAGAATTGGAAGCCCATTGTCTTTTTGAAAGCGCATCACACGCACGACATAATATCACAATTCTATCAGGCGGCAGACATCTGCATGGTGACTTCTCTTCATGACGGCATGAACCTGGTTGCGAAGGAATTCGTCGCCTCACGGAAAGATATGAAGGGAGTCTTGATTCTGAGCCAATTCGCGGGAGCAGCGCAAGAATTGCGTGATGCCTTGGTTGTCAATCCATATGATGTAGAGGAAATGGCTGATTCGATCCATCAAGCGCTGACGATGAATCCAAAAGAAGTTCAGGAGCGGATGGAACGGCTCAGCGCTGTAGTCAAGGAAAGAAACGTGTATCGTTGGGCTGCAAACATTGTGACGACGCTCGCGCGCGTGCGGATTCCCAAAGCTACAGCAGCGGTCGAACAATGACGGCCGGAAGCGTTAGACCTATCACAGGAAAGAGAGTATTTGACGAAGTCAGAAACCGCGTACAAGCCGCCAAGGCGTTGGCGTTCTTTCTTGACTTCGACGGTACTCTCTCCCCAATTCGTCGATTTCCATCAACGGCTACTCTCCCTCAAGTAACGGCGAAGCTTCTCGGTGAACTTGTCCGTCAACCGAAGGTGTCGCTGACCATCGTCACCGGTAGATCACTTCCCGATATTCGTCAGCGTGTTCGAGGTCTGCCTCTTGCTCTGGTCGCGAATCATGGCTTTCACATCGTCGACCGTCGTGGAGATGAGTGGACACATCCGGCCGCTCGCCGCGCGGTGGGCCGGTTGAAGTCAGTGACCGCGCAACTTGCAGATGCAATCACGGCATATCGTGGGGCTTTCGTCGAAAACAAAGGGCTGACGGCATCTGTCCATTTCCGGACTGTACACCCTCGCAAGATCCGTGCACTTCGGTCGAACGTGCTCGCAATCCTACGTGGCTACAAATCGCGATTCAGGGTTGTCACGGGGAATAAGGTCATTGAAATTCGCCCCGCTGCAACGTGGGGAAAAGGTCATGCCGTCCTAAGACTGCTACATCGCACCAAACCTGCAAATGGAGCGCTCGTCATCTATGTGGGGGATGACATGACTGATGAGGATGCCTTCACATCGCTTCGTTCGCGCGGTATTACTATCCGCGTGGGACGTACGCGCAAGACCGCTGCCCGGTTCACGGTACGTTCTTTGTCCGGGGTAAGGCAGATTCTCCGCCTTATCCTTATCTCATGGAAAATTCGCGCTTCGTCATTGGAATAGCATCCAAGGCTGGAAAAGGAGGATACATGGCAACGCTCGAGGAGTACCGTAGTATCGTTGGTGACGAAGTGATTGCGGAGATTTACAGGACTGCCAGGCCGCTATATGGCAAGAGAGTCCTTCATATTAATTCCACCTACTACGGTGGCGGTGTTGCTGAGATGTTGTATTCTCTAGTGCCCTTGCTCAATGCCGCAGGTGTAGAAGCAGACTGGAGGACATTGCGCGGCACTCCGGAATTCTTCGCAATTACCAAGAAATTCCACAACGCCATTCAAGGCGAGTCGATCCACATGACTGATATCAAGGCGGAATTGTATGTTGAGAACAACCGTGACTTCGCGGCATACTGCAAGATTGACGCTGATTGTGTGATGATCCACGATCCACAGCCGCTCCCGTTGATCCGTTTCTATCGTAAATCGCAGCCATGGCTCTGGCGGTGTCACGTCGATATGTCGCACCCGAATGAGGCACTGTGGGATTTCCTCAAAGGCTTCATTCTGGCCTATGACAGCATCATCGTATCCGACGAGCAGTATGTACGAAAGGATCTGCCTGTAACATACAAGATCATCGAACCCGCCATCGATCCGCTTTCTTCCAAGAACAAGGATATACCGGAGGATCTTATCCAACGAACGCTTGCAAAATACGGCGTGCCGGACGACAAACCGTTCATTACGCAAATCTCCAGGTTTGACAAATGGAAAGATCCCGCAGGCGTCATTGAGGTCTTCAAACATGTTCGCAAGGAAGTTGACTGCCGCCTGGTGCTCTGCGGCAGCATGGCAACAGATGATCCCGAGGGTTGGGATCTCTTCGAGAGGACCCGGCTTTCCGCCGGGTCGATGATTGACAACAAAGAGGTTATTCTGATTACCGCGGAGGACAACATCCTGGTCAATGCATTGCAGCGGATGGCGCGCGTCATCCTTCAGAAGTCGTCAAGGGAAGGATTCGGGCTCACAGTAACAGAGGCATTGTGGAAAGCGAAGCCTGTCGTTGCATCAAACGTAGGGGGTATTCCACGGCAGATCATCGACAACTCGACCGGGTATCTTGTGGAACCCGGCGACACAACCGGATGGTCAGAAAGGATCTGTTACCTGATGAAGCATGAACGGACCGCACGGGCTTTTGGAGAGGTGGGGAAGGAGCATGTGCGGAAGAACTATCTTATAACTCGTCACGCGATCGACGACTTGAGGCTTTTCTCGAAAATGCTGGCCTAGCAGGATGCGGAAAAACGAATTTTAGAAGATTTTCACGCAATGGCGCAACCTGCCCGCCATATCGAGTCTTCGATGGCAGGCGGGTGACTGCAATGGACGCAAAGTGTAAAAATTCACTAAAATCTCATTGCGCCCGCCCTCGGCCGAGCCTGGCCTCGGGCGAGGCCGGGGAACTTTGCGTAGTCGCAGTTCATGGCCCTTTGCGTCATTGCGTGATTTCTTTTTCCGCAGCCTGCTAGTGGTCATGTGATGCTGCAGCAAGAACGATGGAGGTCTCATCAGGCACCTGAACTTCTACGTTCGAAACCGACTGAACGCAAATACAACCATCCGGCGACACCGGCAATGAGCGACGACATCAATACGCCCACTTTTGCCTGCTCGAGTTCTTGTGTTCCAGGGAACGCCAGAGCTGCAATGAAAAGAGACATCGTAAACCCGATGCCGCCAAGCACTCCTGCCCCAATCATGTGTCTCCATCCGGTGCCAGCCGGAAGAGCAGCAAGTCGGAACCTGACTGCAATAAATGACGAAAGCGCAATCCCGATCGGTTTGCCAAGCACGAGGCCGACCATGATACCCACTGCAATGGGTTGATTGAACGGTAATGGGCCGGCGAGAACGAGGCCCGCATTCGCGAGTGCGAACAATGGCATTATAACAAATGTCACCAACGGTTGCAGGCCGTGCTCGAATTGATGGAGTGGTGATTCCACACGATCGCACGCATCCTCCATTTCCTGCACTACAGCAGCTCTCCTTCCTGTCAGCGGCAATTCGGCGTCACCGACTCCTTTTTCCAATTCCTTCAGCAGAATATAACCCCGCTGGACAAATGATCTCGCGGAGAGGATCGGCCGAGCAGGTATCATCATCGCCAAAAGCACGCCAGCGACTGTCGCATGGACTCCGGAGTACAAGAAGGCGATCCAGAGAAGAATACCCACTGAAACGTATGCGAACAGACTTCGCACGTTAGCCACGTTCAAAAGAACGAGAATGAGCAGGAGCACCGCCCCGAATCCAAGTAACGGCCACGACATTTCGGCAGTGTAGAACAGTGCGATCACCAATACTGCTCCAAGGTCGTCAACAATCGCGAACGCCGTGAGAAACACCTTAAGGCCGGCAGGGATGCTTCGGCCTATCAGCACGAGAACGCCAATAGCAAAGGCAATATCTGTCGCCATCGGGATGCCCCATCCCCGTACTCCCGGCCCGCCGGAATTGAGCATCCAGAAAAAAAACGCGGGAACGATCATTCCACCAAGGGCGGCGATTAAAGGGAGCATAGCTTTTTGTCGTTGAGAAAGTTCTCCAACAATGAGCTCTCGCTTTATCTCAAGGCCCACGACGAAGAAGAATATCGCCATGAGACCATCGTTCACGATATGGGACAGCGAAGTCGAAAACGAATAGATCCCAACACTCGCTGAGACTTTCGTGTGCCAAAGCGAGTCGTAGCTTGAGCCAAGTGGTGAATTTGCCCAAACGAGAGCTGTGACCGCAGAACAAAGGAGAAGAATGCCTCCAATGCTTTCCAGGCGGTAGAACCTCTGGAATTGTGAAACAACTCGACTAAGTATTGGACTCATGGCTTTGCTCATTCAATTTACTCGCGGCTTCTTTGTCTGATTTGACGATCCTGATAAAGAAGTATATGACGAAGAAGATGACGTATGCCCAAACGATGGACATTGTAATGATTGCTCCAGTAGACATCGGAATCCTCCAGATTGTGATAGCCACAAACAATGATTCGTCAGGTATCCATAAATTCTGTCCACCACTTCAATTCTACTTGGACACCTTCTTATTCGGATCCTGCGATGTGCCACGATCTCGATTTTCACGAATAATCGCGCCTGCGACTAAGAGAACACATATCAAGCTAGCAATAGGCCAATTGACCGAGACTGATGGCTCGAATTCCAAGCTATAGGCAACAGTGCAGAAAATGCCGATCAACATGCCAATCGGCGCATAGAGCAGGAGGAAGATAAGGCGTTGTTTTACGGTCATGGCGGTTCCTCGTGAATAGAGTGGACGTCCCGCTTCTCCCGCATTGTCAAACTCGACACATGGAGCTAGTTGGCGTCACCTCTTCAAGGGTGCCAAGACAGGCCACACCTATATGAGAGGCTTTGGCCCAAACAATGTTGAGAAAAACAGGGGCGTTGAATCAGCGCGGACCTGTATCGGGTCCGCGCAAGGTTAAACTAGAGGTAAACGTTGAAGGAAGGAGGAGCGCGATCTGAGGACGAGACTTTACTTGCGGAGTGCGATTCTTGGTCTATGTCGCAAACAAGCCCATAAACTTCAAATGTAGAAGATGTGGGAACAACCGACGGAAGAATGGCTGGAGCTGGTACAGTGGTCTTGACAACTGTTACGATATGATTGTCTTGAGTCCAAAGAACCCTCGTCGGTTGCGGCGGTTTACTTTTTGTGACCTGCTGTCCATTCTGGCCCCAGCCTCCGTTTGCAGTCCATCGAATGAGATGACCAACCACTCCCAGATGGAGGTATGCTGTCAGGAGAACCAGGGCAACTGAAGTATTGAAGAATCTCTTCATGGCGTAATTCTATACTACCATACAAAATCCAGGCGCTAGAGTCAATCCAACGGTCCCGTTCATTCCTTCTGGTGTGGTTCAAATCCTAAACAAAAGCCAACCCGTTGCGGAGTTGACGGAGAAGATCGGAAGAGATAGCAGGTGAGATGTGAGACGCAAGATGTGAAAAGAATGGGCTTCTTCCCCAAACTTCTTACTTTTAAGTTTAAACTTTTTACTTGCTAAGTGCCCCCAACCCCTCGACTCCCTTCGGTCGCTCGGGGTCTAACCGTGAAGAGCAACCGAAGAGATTCCCGCCAGAAGATGAAGCAGGCGGGCAGGCGAACTCGGCCCTTGACCCCTCGACTCCCTTCGGTCGCTCCGGGCAGGCCTTCCCTCAGGGTTGGGCAACCTTTGCAACTTTAACTCTGCAATCTTTTCCGTTCTTACTTCCAATTTCAAACTTGTTCCTTGCTCAGTGCCCCCAACGAGATTCGAACTCGGCCCTCGACTACGCTCGGGCCCTTTCATAAGGGAGCAAAGTAGTGCCCCCAACCGGATTCGAACCGGTGTACCGAGCTTGAAAAGCTCGTGTCCTAGGCCTCTAGACGATGGGGGCCAAACATTGGTACATTGAACATTGGACATTTTGTAATTGAACGCGCTAGGAGGAGCTTCGGGCAGTCTTGAGTGAAGATGCGAAGATCTTTGTCAATTCCAGAGCCTCGGCTCGAAGGGCATCGTGATCCTCCGCATTGGCGTGACCAGAATCCTTCAGGACATCAAGCCAATAGACGCACTCATCAGATTCCTCAGAAACAATCTGTAGTTTTGAAAGGAACTCGGCCTTTGAGCGAGCCAAACAGCTCGCGCGATAATTGGCCCCTATCGAAGTGCCCGACTTCACGAGTTGACGAGCGATCACATCGATTGAGATTCGACGTGGAAGAGAATCCACATACTTTACGATTCTCGCTGCAAATCGCTTAGTTCGATCCTTAAGTTCCTCCGATGTCATGCTTCCCCCTCAAATTTGTTGACGTCTCTAAATCTAGACCTCAACAAATTTTCAATGTACAATGTACAAATGTCTCAATGTTATGGGTGACCAGTGGGATTTGAACCCACGACCTCCAGGGCCACAACCTGGCGTTCTAACCAACTGAACTATGGCCACCATGTAGATTGTAAATTGTCGATTATCGATTGTCGATTTTCGATTGCCGATTGTGAAGCAAAACCTGCAAGGTTCGGTGATTTTCCTCGCATGTTTCAAGTTGAGACAATCTTCAACAGAGCAAAAGACAATAAAAGCCTGTTGCACACAGGCTCACATCTCAAAAATACCACTCCTTGCCTGGAAAAGCAAGGAGACGACCCTGATCGACTTGGGATGCTCTCCGGGGGATACTTCTGTATATTACTGACGAAGAATTTTCGCTTACCCTCTCCTGCCAATGGAATTCTACGATACGCTTCTCCTGCTTTGTTCGTACGTGCTCGGTTGTGTGACGACCGGATTCTACCTCGTTTCGTTCGTGCGGCACACGGACCTTCGATTCATTGGCGACCGAAGCCTCGGCGCGCGTAATGTCTACCACGTTCTGGGCTTCTGGGGATTTCTTGTTGTGGCAACCGTCGACTTGCTGAAAGGCATGATCGCCGTGTGGCTTGCCGGTCGCTATGGAACGTCAGTATGGATACCGTTCGCCTCGATCGTTGCCGTCACTTCCGGACACGTTTGGCCGTGCCAGCTCCGGTTTCGCGGCGGGAAAGGGATCATGACAGCGACCGGCGGCATGCTCATCCTCGATCCGCTCCTGATGCTCTCCTTCATCGGCCTTCTTGTGCCGGTGCTTATCGTCCTTCGCCGACTTGACATCAGCGGACTCATCGTCGTGGCCTTTGCTCCCCTCATCGCTTTCGTTCTCGGACGGTCTGAAATGATGTCCATCATGCTTGCGACCGTTGCGATCATCGTGCTCTTTGCCCACCGGGAAATACTCAAGCAGGAACTTGGCTTGGGCAAGACCGATCTGGGAAAAGCGTGGGAAGACGTGGGGGAATGAAAAGGGAGAGCATTGGAAATCGCGGATTGCGGATTTCGGATTTTCGATTGCGGATTAGCTGAGGTGTAGCTGCGCTCTTTCAAGCCGCACGGCTGGCAATTTGTTTCCCGTCTCTGTTCCCCGTCCCTTATCATAGTTCAGACTTCCCATATTTAACCATTTAGCCAACTTTGTTTTCCGATCGCCATTCAACCATCCTGCTTGCATCTTTACCACCTCTTCTGTACCGTATAGGCCGTCGCAGGTTCCCCACCGACCTACGCTTCGAACCTCATTATCCACTTCTCTATTGAAGGAGGCAGCACGCAATGAAACGCGCGCTCATTGTCGCTTTGGCGTCCCTCTTCTGCCTTTCCCTTGCTGCTGCACAGATGACCGGGGAAAAGGTCGATACGGCCGCCATTTCCAAAATCAAGGACGAGGGCTACAACCGTTCCAACGTCATGAATATCCTCTCTCACCTCACCGACGTGAGCGGACCTCGACTGACCTGGTCCCCCGAATACAAAGAAGCTGCGGATTGGGCCAGCGCCAAACTCAAGGAATGGGGGCTGGTCAACATCGGCTACGACGAGTGGGATCCACAGGGAAAAGGCTGGACCCTGAACAAGTTCTCCGCCAACATGGTGGAGCCGACGACTGGTCCGTTGATCGCGTATCCGAAAGCTTGGTCACCCGGGACCAAGGGGACAGTGCGGGGCAAGGTTGTTCGCTTGAAGGTCGAAAAGGCGGAAGACTTGGCGGCCTATAAGGGCAAACTGAAGAACGCGTTCGTCTTCATGAGCGATTCGCGCGACATCAGTGCCCACTTCACAGCCGAAGGATATCGGCTGGCGGATTCAACTCTCCTTGCGATGGCGAACGCTGGTGAGACGGGTGGACAGATGCGCAGAATGATGGGAGATTCAGCGTCACGACAACGGTTTATTGATCGGACAAATTTCTTTGCCGATGTGCTCGAATTCCTCATGAAGGAAAAGGCCGCGGCTCTTGTGGATGCCGGCCGAGGCGATGGCGGGACGATCTTCGTTCAATCGGCCACTGTCCCGCGAAGAGTAAAGAGCATCAACGAGATGTTCTCGGGAGCCGCCGGAGCGTTCAGCGAAGCCGCGCCGGAGATCCTTCCACAGGTGACGATGGCGGCCGAGCACTATAACCGCATTCTTCGTACGCTAGATGCGGGTAAAAGTGTCGAGCTGGAAATGAACATCGACGTGTCGTGGACAAAGCCGGTGAAGGGGTTCAACGTCATAGGCGAGATCCCAGGTACGGACCTCAAAGACGAGATCGTCATGATCGGCGCTCACTTCGATTCCTGGCATGGCGGCACCGGTGCCACGGATAATGCCACCGGCTCGGCAGTCTGCATGGAAGCTATCCGTATCCTTCAAGCAACAGGACTGAAGCCGCGCCGAACGATCCGTATCGGACTGTGGGGCGGCGAAGAGCAGGGCTTGTACGGCTCCCGCGAATACGTAAAGGAATACCTTGCCGCGCCCAAGTCGGATGATATGATGGGCATGATGATGGGCGCACAGAATCGGGAACTTGATCGGAAGCCGGCTTACGATAAGTTCGCGGCCTACTTCAATAACGACAACGGGACGGGAAAAGTGCGGGGCGTGTATCTCCAGGGTAATGATGCCGTGAGGCCCATTTTCCGTCAATGGCTGCAGGCCGCCGGAGACAAGACCGCGCAGACCCTCACGATCGAGAACACGAGCGGCACGGACCATCTCGCGTTCGACGCCGTCGGACTTCCGGGATTCCAGTTCATTCAAGATCCCGTGGAGTATAATACCCGGACGCATCATTCGAACATGGACGTCTACGATCGCGTGCAGGCGGACGATGTGAAGCAGGGCTCGGTTTTCATGGCAATCTTCGCATACAACGCCGCCATGCGCGACCAGAAACTGCCGCGCAAACCGATGCCGGCACCCCAGACTGTCGGAAGTAACTGATCGCTCCGATCACGGGTTTGTTGGAAAAAGGGCTTGCCGGCACATCGGTGAGCCCTTTTTCTTTGGCTTGAAGTTTAGGCGGGGGGGTACATTGTGCTTGTTGAGGAATATCCTCTTCTCGTTTGAGAAGTTCTTGCTTTCATGGAGGGATTCGTCATGAAAATCTTCGCATCAACTCTCGCATTGTGCCTTCTTCTCGTACTCGGCCTCGAGGCGCAATCGCCAACTTGGTCTGCCATGGCTTCCCCTGACACTGTTTTTGTCTCAGACCTCTCCGTCACTTCAACGGGGACGCTTTTCTGTCTCGGCTATTACAATGGATCGAAGCATCTTTTTTCTTCCACCAATCTCGGCGACACCTGGTCAAGGGTCACGAACGATTCCCTCATCGACCACCAACCATCGAACAGTCTGCTTGTCGACAATGACGACATCGTATATGTCGGGATCAGTGAAGGAGTTTCACGTTCGACGGACAATGGAGTGACCTGGTCGTATACCGCGGCATCGGCCTCACTGACGCTCGCCTGCGTCACCTCTGCTCGCGGTGAACTCTATGCCTATGGACCTATTGGAATGCTCTACCGCACACAGGATTCAGCCCGAACATGGACTGTCTCGGGAACATCGCAGTCCCATCTCGTCGCTGATTCCGCCGGTGTTCTCCACGCCGTGAATGACGGAGATGGCGCGGTGTACCGATCAACGAACAACGGTGCGACCTGGGTGCAGACGAATTTCGGGTTGGGAGGGACTCTGGTTCATGGACTGACGCCGCATGGAAGTCGAATGTATGCATCAACCTCCGGCGGAGGGGTTTTTCGATCAACGAACGGCGGCATCTCCTGGCTTCCGACCAACGCGGGCGTGGCTGTTAGCGACGTTCGGGACATCGTGTTGGTCCCGGGTGGGGTGCTAGCGGCGGGTACATGGGGAGGAGGAGTCCTGTTATCGACAGATAACGGGGATAGTTGGACCGCAGCGAATAGCAGCCTTTCCGACTTGTTTGTGCGGGATCTGCTTGCGTTGCCATCCGGCCGTTTGATCGCCGTAACGCACGCCGCATCGCTTTTCCGCACTTCGCAATCGATAGCAGGATTCCAGAATCCAACATCAAGTCCCGCCACGTTCGCCCTCCACCAGAATTTCCCGAATCCCTTTAATCCCACGACAGAGATCCGTTTTGAAGTGCCGCTCGGCGGATTTGTTTCGTTGTCTGTCTATAATATCCTCGGGGAAAAGGTAGCCACGTTGCTGGAAGGTGAATTACCCGGTGGATCGTATACCAGGACATTCGACGCCAAGGACCTTGCCGGCGGTGTGTACTTCGCAAGGCTCCATATAGCTCTTCACGTTGATGGACGAGGAGAGATCACAAAGACGCGAAAGATGGTGCTCCTCAAGTAGACGAATCTTACGTCCAGTGCGGATTATCACAATAGCACAATTTCAAAATAGCAAAATGCAGATCATCCTCGAACCGATCGCCATCGTAAGAAATTCGGGCACGAAGGTCGATGACCGCTGGGGAGGAGTCGAATCTACCATCGAACTTCTCCCCCGGTTCGGACCTGATGCGTTGCTCGGCATCGACGAGTTTTCCCATCTCGAGATTCTGTTCAGTTTCGACAGGATCGATCCCCGGACGATCGTCGAATCATCCCGCCATCCGCGGAACAATCCGCAGTGGCCGAAGGTGGGCATATTCGCGCAGCGTGGAGCCGTACGTCCGAACTGTCTTGGGGCCACGATCGTGCGGCTGCTCGGATGCGAAGGCAGGACACTGCGCGTGGCGGAGCTCGATGCTCTCGATGGGACGCCTGTGCTCGACATCAAGCCGGTGATGCAGGAGTTCCTTCCCCGCGAGCCGGTGCGACAGTCGGCGTGGTCGAGAGAGGTGATGGAGAAATATTGGGAGGTGAAGAAATGAATAGGTGGAAGATCGCGGCGAAGATGAGGCAGTGAATTATCAACACGCCCGCCCGACCGCTCTTAAGCCCAAGAAATGGGCGGGCGGGGAACACGGAATGATCAAGGCGCAAGTTCTAGTGGAGGAGCTGCCCTAATGGAGCTTCGTTGAGTATCTACAAACCCCTGCCCTACACCTCTTGAGGAGCATTGTACAAGCCCGGCGCGAGATCGGCGACGTTTACACTGCCCCGATTTTCTATTCCTTCAATTCCGGCACATTTCCATTTCTCTCTAATGTTTGTCATGTCTCCAAGTGCCGGAATTGAAGCAATGAGGTCCGGGATATCCCAAGCGAAATCGGTCTCCACTCTTCTTCTCGATGATCTCCTTCTTTCACCTTCCGATCTCGCGCAAAGTTTCTTTCTGCCGCTTTCTTTCCTAAAGAAAGCGGCAAAAAGATCATTAGCCTGGAGAGGACATCATGTGGAGATATTCATAAGACGCCAGCCCCAGATCTTTGAAACCTTTGCCATTGACTGAAGTCAATGGCAAATTAAACCAAAACCCTTCGGGTTTGTTGAGCAGTTTCCCTCTTCTGGCTTCTCTCCTCCCCGTTCACTATACTTTCCATCGCCCTGAACTGAACAGGAGGTACGCATGTTCCGCAACCTGCCCCTTTCCACCAAACTTCTGCTCACGCTTGTTCCACTCTTTCTCGTCCTCATCCTGAGTTCGTATGTGCTGACGTCCCAGGGTCAGGAGGAAGCGATGATGGAACAGGCGAAGAATTCCGCCTTTGAGCGGGCCCACATTGTTCGCCTGGCCCTAGTGCAACAGATGCTCGAGAACGAAATGGTGGACGATGCGTTCGTGGACGGGCTCCGTCGCGTCGGCGGATTGCAGGATCTCTACATTCGCATCAAGACGGAAAACCTGCATTTGAAGGATTGGCTTGAAGATTCAGTCCGCACCGTCCGACTGATGAAGCGCGAGGCTGAGGCGAGCGCCAAGGGAAGCCTGGGAGAGGAGGTCTTCAATACCGGTTCTGCACTCTTCGTGAATCGTGAGAGCGACATCGAAGCCATCATCCCGTTCAAGGCCGAGAAGAAATGCCAGGCATGCCACGATGTGCCGGTCAACCACGTGCTCGGAGCCGCGCATATCACCGTGCCGATGGCCCAGATCAACGCCTCCATCGCCGCCAATTCGCAGCGGACCGCGCTCATCACGTTCGGGTTCGCGCTCCTTACCGTGCTTGTCGGCGCTCTATTGTATCGATCGCTCATTCAGAAGCCGATCAAATCGCTCGTGGCCGCCACGGAAGCCATTGGACAGGGGAACTTGAACGTTGAGGTGCGGGTCTCCGGGGCAAAAGATGAACTGGGCGTGCTCTCGCAGTCGTTTGAGGGCATGCGCAAGGCGTTGCGGACCGCACAAGATGCTCTCCGCACTTCGACCGTTGGACAGATCGCCGGGTCGCTCATCCGCGACTTCCGCGCGCCGATGCGTCAGATCATCGCCGCCGTTGGGCAGATCGAGAAAGGCGAGCCCGACCCCGCCATGCGGGCGCAGCTTGTGAACACCGCCAAGAACTCGGTGTTCGACATGAACAAGATGGCGCAGGACCTGCTGGATTTCACGACGGGGGAAATGAAGGTCAACAAACGGTCCGCCAACATCCAGAATTTCCTGAATTACGTCGCGGAAAACGTCCGCCAGGACCTGGACCGGGACATGATCAAACTCGAAGTCAGTCACGGATTCACGGGGAATGCACCGATCGACTACGAGCGCTGTTCCCGGGCCGTCGCCAATATCATTTCGTATTCCGTCAACTACATACCGCCGGGGGGCGTGATCAGGCTGATGTCGAAGAGTCAGGGGGCCGGATTTCAAATTATCATTTCTGACAATGGAAACGGGATTCCGGCGCAGTTCCTAGACCGCATCTTTGAGCCGTTCAACAGGGTCGTTCAGGAGAAAGGCCTTGGTTTGAGCATGGCCCTTGCCAAACGGATCATCGACGCGCAGGGAGGGAAAGTGACAGTGGCGTCAGAAGAGGGGAAGGGGACGGTGTTTACCATTACGATGGCGGGAGCCTAGGTGTAGCTCTATTGCGGATTGTCAATTGCGGATTAGCTGAGGTATAGCCTCACTCTTTCAAGCGGCAAGGTTGGCAATTGCGGATTGCGAAAAGCGGGGTCTAGAAGATTGAACTACGAGTGACGAGTTACGAATGAAGAAGTGCTTGTTTCCGGGATGCGTTACGCGGGACATCTTTCTCCGTACTCAGCGCTGAGCACTGGCCGCATAATCTTTCTCCGCACTCCGAACTGGACACTGGGCGCTTTCTCTAAGCGGCTTTCGCTCCTTCAATGCCCTCAGCTCTCTATTGCTTTCTCGCAACTGCCAAGAGGGACAGACCGAACGGAAGGCTGATGGTGGGGACGAAATAGCGCTCGAGGGTGAATGCGAATTCAAGCACATCATTGATCAGAGGCGCCGGCACGGTCAATCCGTCATCCACAAGTGTTCCCGTCAATTTCGCCGCGCCGCGCTGCACGAGCGCCAGAGGAAACAGCAATGTGTTCATGTAGGTGATGTGCTCAACGTGGCAGCCGGCGGCGTTGAGCGATTCTAGCAGCGTCGCACGCGTGTAACGTCGCCGGTGATGATTGATCTCGTCATGCTGTGACCAGAGCCAGGGATATGCGGGAACGGTCACGATGATCTTGCCGTCGGGGGCCAGAAGTCCGAGCATCTGTTGGAGCACTTCAACATCGTCGTCGATGTGCTCGATCACATCGAGCGCTGTGATGAGCTTGAACCGCTTCTCCGGCCGGGGAAACGCATCCAGCGTGCACTGAAACACCCGCTCCAATCCCCTCTTTTTTGTGTACTCTACTGCAAGCTCCGACGTATCTGTCCCCCATCCTTCCCACTCCTTCGACAATTCCTTCAGGAATACCCCGGTACCGCAGCCAACGTCAAGTGCCGGCCGCTGCAATCCCGGACCAAACTGCCATCGGATCACATCCAGAACAATTCTCTGGCGCGAAACGAACCACCAGTGCTTTTCTTCGATTTCAAAGAAACGATGATAAAGCGAGGAGTCCATGAGAAAGGCGTGAGAAGAAACATTCAAAACGTCCAAACGTGCCAAACTATGAAGAAGCCGTTTATCCCTGCTTTCGGCCCGGTACGTCCCGGTACGCTTCGCGCCAGAAGGACCGCCTCACTCGAATAAGTCCCTTGATATCATCCACAGCAGTGCGCACGATCTTCACCCTGCTGTCCATATCTTCCACCCACGACACGGGCAGGTCGAAGATGCGGTAGCCGAGCTTCTCGGCGATGACGAGGATTTCGGTATCAAAGAACCAGCCGTTGTCTTCAGCGACCGGGATCAATGCATCGGCGGCCTGTCGTGTAAGGGCTTTAAACCCGCACTGGGCGTCGGAGAACTTTGTCGCAAAGAAGGCTTTGACGAGCAGATTATAACCGCGAGATATCACTTCCCGCTTGAAGCTCCGCAACGTGGTCGATGCCTTCAGGAGACGCGAACCGATGCCGATGTCAAATCCACCGCTGATGAGCGCCTCGATCATCGGCGGAAATGCATACAGATTCGTGGAGAGGTCGACATCCATGTACGAGACATGATCGGCCTTCGATTCGGTCCAGACCCTCTTGAGCGCCCGACCGCGGCCTTTCTGATCAAGGTGGACGATGCGAACACCGGAATACTGACGCGCCAGTTCTTCTCCCACTTCCTGAGTCCGGTCGACGGAAGCATTGTTCGCAATGACGATTTCCCAGTCGAAACGCGCATGCTTCGCGAGGAATTCGTGGAGCGTGGCGATACTCGACGGAAGGATCTTCTCTTCGTTGTATACAGGGATGGTGACGTTAACGAGCACGGAAATCTTCGGAATCTGGTGATCGACGAAGGAGGTCCCACCCGGCGGAAGCGAGCATCAGGACGAACGGAATGGCCGGATAGAAATACCGGGCCTCCGTGTTGGTGGGAATGTGGACTGCAATGTAATAGACAATCACCGCACTCGGAAACCAGACGAGCCGGAGCGGCCGGATGCGGAACATGACGACTGCGGCCAATGCTAGAGAAGCCCACTGCAGGCCGATGACAAGGGCACGCGTTGCGGCGGCCCCAGGATATGCAGACACATATGAACCGATGGAATTCCCCTTCTGTTCTTGCAGATGTTCCATGAGTGAAGGGGCAAACTTGCGGGTCATGATCCAGTCGGGCGTGAGAAGCACAGGAATACGCTTGAACATGTGAAGCATATAGAATCCGGGATTGTCCCGAATAATGCCCAGGGCTTCTGCAAAACGGGCACGGTCGCGCTCGATCCCGTCCGGATACGCCCACGACGCATACCCTTCTTTCTCGGCCAGTCGCGTGTCTCCATATAACGTGCCCAGCGTGTCGCCGAATTGGCTGATCCCTTCCCACATACTGATGCCGTTCCCCAATCCGAGCGGTGCAATGTTTCCTTCGGTTGCTTCGTAGTTGCGCCACGTGTGAAGTCCAAGGACAAGAACGATCGCAGCCGTGGCTGAACCAAGGGCACCAATGCTTGGCAGTTTTCGATCGGTAAGCCAAACACCCGCCAACAGAAAGATCGGAAGAAAGAGCATGTCGGGTCGCATGGTCATACCTGCCGCAAGAGAAATGCCGACGGTAGCGGACCATCTGAAGTTCCATCCCCGATCCCGCGCTTCCAGCAAAAGCCAGGACGCAAGCAACAGAAAGAATGGCATGACGGAGTCCGGGAGAACGGCGACTTCGAAGCGGGCACTCAAGGGCCACAACGCCAGGAGCCACGCAGCGCGAACAGCCGCTCTTTCGGCGACGATCTTCCGTCCCACCAGGAACATGAGCACACATGCCGCCGCGCCCATGAAGGCGTGAAGCACCTGAATGGCGACGGCAGACTGCCAAATTGCGTATGCCGGCAGAGCCAGAAATACATAGCCCAAGGGGCGGTCAATGAAGGGCTCATACCGGAAGTCTCGTTCGGGACTGGAGAGCGGAGCAACATCGACATACACCGTTAATCCGCGTCCGTTCAGCAGATTATCCATGGCCTGAACGTATGAGTCGGTGATGCCTTCGAAGTAATTCGGACCAGTGAAGACTGCGATGAAAGCGAGGCGAAACAGGAATGCGGCGACGAACAATCGCAAGAGCGGACTGTTGCTAAGAGAAAATCGCTTTATACTTTGGAATTCCATTGTGACATAGTCGATGAAACTGAACGTGGAACCCCTACGGGGTTCTGGTGGCTCTACAACATGTTCGGTATTATCACCGATACTTCCACATTCGTAACTCGATTGTTCGTCATTCGTCAATCAATCGAGATTGACGAACAACGATTGACGAAATACGATTCACAAATTGCTTTCTGTTTTCGTTTTCATCTGTGCCGACACCGTAGAGGTCGAAGGTTAGTAGGGGCCATCTCAAAAATGGTCTGACCCGTCACCCCGAAACCGCCGAAATCCACCGCAGGCGGATGAAGGCGGGCTTCGGGGTCCATTCTGCGACGGAATAGATGCTGAATCCCGTTTACCCCGACATGCTCTCAGTCGGGGCCTGCGGCGGGTTCAGCATGACAATTGTGGTTTTTGAGATGGCTTCTAGACATACACAGTAGAAAGAATGCCGAGCTCCGTAGGAGCTTAACTACGCCCGCCCGATCTCGGTTGTCAACCGCAGCGGAACAGTTCCCTTTATTACAACCCGTACAACCTGTGAAGTCTCTTTGACTCCGTACGACCGGGAATATATATCGGGCTCCATCGTCACGATACCATCGGAAAATACGACCTCATACCGCGCATCGTTGCGCTTCAATACAACGGACCTTTCTGCCAGCTTCAAAGCCTCAACATTCGGCGCTAGATGCAGTGAAGCAACTCCGACATGTTCGCCGCTTCCTTCGAGAATGTCTTCAATGACCAGATGTCCGGTCTCATGCAACAAGGTGAACCTGCGTCGGTGTTGGACAGACATATGCAATCGGTCATACGCATGGTGTCGGGCGACCAGGTCGGTCATGTAGTTGTCCACCCGCCACGACAACACTTCGGGACGCGTCGGATCTGACGAAATGCTCCAAAGACCCGAGAATTCGGCCAGCTCCTCGCCGTCGACCATGATCGTATTATGCGCCGTAGTCCCCCGCATTCGCTGACGCATCCTGACATCGGCCGTATAGGTGAATGTCCCCGGATCGACGATCAACGGCGCTCCATCGGCCCAAAATTCAAAACTGAGCGTATCGTTATGTCCGTGTCCTCCCCTGCCGTCCATGCCGATGTCCCCGGCATCGACGAAGACATGCGTATTCTCGTTCCGAAGGATGTAGAACCCTCCTTCCGGAAACGCCACAGAAGTCAGCGGGACTGCCTCCTTCCGAATGAGCCGGAACTTCTCAAACCCTTCTCCCCCCATCATCCACAACGCATCCTGTCGAAATCCCCCCGCGACATTCCGCAGTTCCGGGTCTTCATACATCACCGCACCGACGGCAAGGATATGACGAAGATCGTTGATGTCGTCCTTACGCCGCATCCGGAAAAGACGGCCGTCGTCAGCATCTCCAACGAGCGGTATGGTGCCGTCGGGCCGTTGATAGGAGGCGACGAACCTGAACATCTTCCGGAGACGGTCATGATACGGCGTGGAGAATGTATGTCCATTCTGCTCTGCGAGCAGGGTTGGCACGACGAACAGCTCCAGGACGAGCCGTTGATACGTCGTCGATTTCTCCCAGTTGACGCCGTCCGCGTACACCTGCCGCCGCATTTCCGTTTCGAGTTGTTCAACTCCCCACTGGAACCAACGCCGGCCGAAATCGTGATCGCGGAAAAGAACGCCAAGCACGACAAGTCCGGCAACATTCGACAGGAAGTGGTTTCCCCGCACGAAAGCGTATTCCAGGTTGTTCTCGATGAACTTTCCGTGCTGGTAGAGCGATCGAAAGAATTTTATCCAAAACGACGAGGAAATCGACCGCGATTCACAGAAGAAGAAATATCCCGCCGCCAAATTGCACGCACGGATCGCCGCTTCCATGGCGATCGTCCAGTTGACGCCGCGGTTGAGCGGATTGGCCTCGATCCAGTCCGCAACGAGCGACTCGAATTTTCTCGCGTATTCTTCGTTGCCCGTCACCCAATTGGCTTTTCCGAGCCACCATACCTGATGAAAGCGGCTCAGCTCCCAGGGTACCTTGACGTCGCTCGGCCGCCCCAATTGCAGTACGTCGAGTGTGTGAGATGACTCCAACGGCCACGATGTGCCGCTCTTGAAATCCTTTTGCCAGTCGACGGACTGACCGAGGTCGACAAGACCCGACCCGAGCGTGTCGAACCTGTTCTGTACGGTCTCTTCCGCTTCTTCGAGTATATCGTCGAACGGTTGGAGCGACGTGAGGACGTTGAGGAAGAAGTCTTTGCGATTCCGGGGATGAAAGAAAAACCGGAGCCGCAGGCGTTCGTGGAGCTCCTGCGCGGCTTCGTCGTCGCCTTTGGGCAGGCCCAACAGGCGCTTGAAGCCCTTGTCGCTGAGGGAGGCAGCCCACGGTCCTGCCACGGTTCGCCACCATCTGGGACGAAGCTGGCGGTAGACGATCCAATTGCGCCAGTCGGCCGGCGATTTCTTGCCTGTCGGACGCATCACCCTCGCACCTCGTTGAGTGCATCGATGACGCGCGCGGCATTGATGCGCCAGGAATATTTCGCAACTGCATCCTCGCGTGCCTTACGTCCGAGCCGTACCGCCAGATCCGGATCGTGCGCAACCTTCTGGATCTTCTCGGCCAGGTCGTTGTGGTCCTGATGCCGCATGGCGAGCGAGTTCACGCCTTCCTGCATGACTTCGCCGATCTGTCCGACGCCGCACGCCACAATGGGGAGACCCATGCCCATGTATTCGAACAACTTTGTGGGGGAACCGAAGAATTCCGTTCCGTCGACATTCTGCACGTGGGGCGACAACAGCACGTCGCAAGCGGCAAGATACGATGGGACTTCGTCATGCGGAACGGAACCGGTGAGCGTAACGCGGTCGCCGACGCCGTCATCTTGAAGAATGCGTTCCACTTCGGTTCTCAGCGCGCCGTCACCGATGACGAGGAAATGGACATTGTTGAGCAGAGAGACGGTCCGTTTGACCGAGCGCGCCAGCACATCGACGCCGTGCCATGCACCGAACGTGCCGACGAATCCGGCAACGAAATTGTCTTTCAATCCATACCGGTTGCGGATCGCGGATCCGTTGAGACCGGGTCGGAACAATTCCGTATCGACACCATTCGGGTTCACAACGATCTTCTCGGGCGGAACTCCGAGGTCTGTCAATTGCTCCTTCAGGACGGTCGAAACGACGGTGATGATGTCGGCCGCCGCGAACTGCACTTCTTCGGCCATGACGAGGAGTCTTTCAAAGTACACCTTCCCCCAATTCTTCTTCACCCACACTTCGGACCCGTTGCACTCCAAAACAAGGGGAATGCCGAATTCGCGTTTCAACAGGGACGATGTGTAGTTGAATTCGCTGTGCCTGTGATAGATGAAGTCGGGATGTTCGTCTTTGAAGATGCGACGGGCCTCCCGTTCGAGCTTCAGATTATAGGCGAGCGAGAGCACTTCCGGCAGATTACGAAAGAGGGGGGAATACGGGACTTCATAGCATCGGACATTCGGATCCACGGGAATGGAGCCGCTGGAGATCGCAAAATACTCGTGGCCAATCGATCGGAGACCGTCGAGGAATCCTTTCACGTGGGAGAAGGATCCACCCACGTTGACGGCGCCGTAGAAATCGGTTCGGAGGAAAGCAGCCTTCACGGTCGCTCCCCGTACGAGCGTTTCAGTCGGGGCAGCCGCGCCCAGGCATGCAGAAGTACTGCGAGGCTTGCGATCGCCTCCAGTATGAATCTTGGGACGTCGACGAACAGAAAGGAACTCCATGACACCGTGATGATCTGCCCTCCTTCATCGACCAGGAATCGAGAGCCGGAACCGAAGAACAAGAGATAGAACTTCAGGGCAACCTGGAATCGCTGCAATGTCAGGTCTTTGCAGCCGAAGGCGACGGCTTCATGCCGTCCTTCGCGCAATGCGGAACGGACAAGCGACGGAGAGGTGATCTTCTTCTCTTCAAAGGGACGAAGGACGAGCGATGCGTCTCCGGCAATTGAAGCCGCAGCCGCACGAAGAACCTCGGGTCGGCCGGAAAGATGGTAGATGGTCAGGCTGGATGGCATAGATTCGGCATCAAAGATTATCGCGCAATGACGCTATGACAGCAATAGTCGCAATGAAAACAAAGTGCGCCGCAGAAGTTCATAACAACCCTTTCTTAGCGTCATTGCGTATCTGCTCTCCCGAGACCATTGCGACATTGCGTGAACATCTCTACGGTTTCTGCGCCAGGAATCCCATGCGGTCCCCGAACAGCACCAACGGCATCAGCAATGCGCGCGCGAATTTGGGGAGATCGCCGATGTTCTTCATGTCGGAAGTAAATCGCACGATCCGGAGTCCGCTGTTGAGCAGCTCGTTCCGGAGCTCCGATCGGCTGTAGAAATATTGGTAACCGACGTCGAGCTGAACGCCTCGCCGGACATTTCTCTCATACATGTACCGGTAGTAACTATGCCGGTTGGGCACGGAAATGACTACGTATCCTCCTGGTTTCACAACGCGTGCCATCTCCCGAACGGCGTTGCGACGCACTACTGAGTCGGGGATGTGGTCGAAGACGGAGAACGAAACGGCGACGTCGAAGCGGTTATCGGGAAATTCCAGTTTCTGTGCGTCCATGACGAGCAGTTTGACTTTCCGGGCGATGTCCGGAGCAAGATGTCTATCCACCATCCGACGCGCAGTTTCAATTGCCTGCGGAGTAAGGTCGACGGCAGTCCATTCTGCGACAGACGGCGCCCAGATGAGCTCGTCGATCGGCTCGAAGCATCCGACGTTCAGCACGCTCTTTCCGACGATCCCCGCGGTGTGCATCAGATCCCAGTCGACAACCGCCTTGCGCGCGAGGTAGATGGGATTGTGGCGGTAGCCGACGGTCTCCACGGCGTGGGCAAGCTGGTCGTAGGTGGAGAGGACCTTCTGGCGATCGTTGTCGCTGTGCTTCGGATCTGTCGTACTCATCATCATCAATGCGATAGAAGATTTCTTGGGGAAAGCGTTCTCAGGTCTGCCAGGGAGAGAATCCACAGTTGCCTCCATGGTGCCTTCCAGTATTTTCGGACGATGATCAGCAGTACTCCTGCGGTAACAAGGGCACCCGTCGAAGTTCCCACCGAGGCCGCTTCGATTCCAAATGTACCAAGAAAAGTGAATTGAATGGCCGAAGAACTTGCGACGCCCGCGACAAGCGCCCAGAGCACCGATCGCGGAAGTCCGCGGCCGGCAAGGTCATTGTTGAGTATCGAGACCAGCGCAAGCGCGAAAATACCGGGTGTGAGAAGCTGTAATGCCCGGGACGATTCTGCAAACGGCTCCCCAAACATCAGCACAAGAATGGGTTTCGCTGCCAGGGCGAGGGTCAGGCAAAACAGTCCGACGGATGCCACTGTGAACCGGAACACTTTCGCGGTAAGGTCGCCGGCGTCCTGTTCGTTCCGTGCGACGCGCGGAAAAAGGATCACGCCGAGCGTGGTTGGCAGGATCGCGGCCAGGTCGAGAAATTGAAGGTTCACGGAGAACAGGCCGGCCGCATGATCGCCCAACGTGGGGCTGATCAAGAGCATATTCAGCCTGATCAGAAGGAAGCTCAGCATGCTTGCGAGGTACGTGCGCATGCCATACTGAAGCATTTGGCGGAAGAGCCTGAGTTCGACATGGAACCCGAATGGAATGGAGCGACGGACCGTCGCCGCATAGACGACTCCCCCCGCAGCGGAGATTCCTAGGAGTATGACGATTGCGGTCGACGTTCCGCCCGACAGCAGCACCAGGGCCACGACAAAGCCGAGAAGCTGGAATGTCCTGAGAGCAAGGTCGATGACATTGTACGAGATCAGCGCATCGCGCGCGACCAGCACGTTTTGGAGGAATTGGGCGACGAATGTCAGCGGGAGAGAGGCCAGCAGAAGCCCGATGTAAAGACGGTCGAGCGAGCCGAACAGCTTTTGCGGAGCAAGGACGTAGAGGGCTCCCATAGCGAGGGCCACCAGGCTGCCGAAGACAAGGGCTGCGACGAAACTCGACGACACAACGACGCGGGGTTCTTTGTCCTTGTGCGAAAGGAAATACATCGTCGACCCGTTGAAGCCGAGAGTGCCGAATTGGATCGCGAGACCCTGGAGCACCATGATCGCCGCCAGGACTCCGCGTCCATCGGGACCGAGCGTTCGTGCGGTCACGATCGCCGACGCGATGCCGATCGGGATGGTAAGCCCGCGGGCAAGCAGAGTAATGAAAGCTCCTTTGGCGTAGCGCATCGGTTTTGTATTATCCTGAAGTGGAACGTAACCGCGAATGGACGCGAATGAAGATTGGGGTACATGGTGAACCTGCCCGCCCATTGAGTTCACCGAGGGCAGGCGGGTGGTGAATCGTCAATAGAAATGCGGCAAAGATGGTACTCCTCCTTATTCGCGAGTATTAGCGTTCATTCGCGGTTTGTATGTTTTCCTAAGCTGAATGCCGGCCCTGGAAACGGCAAGGCCTCCTGTGGACACCGCAGAAGGCCCGTCGTAGGTGGGATAAGATCGTATTAAACTACTTGAGCAGCAACACTTTTCCAATCTACTGTTCTGGGAATTTTTCCGGAATAGTTGTTTCATCTACCTGATTGTTCGATGGTGTTGCCGATAGAGATCTGTCTTCTCGCCATCCGTACGGCACCGAGAAATTCAAGTATGAACCGGACTGGCGGGAAATATTCTTGAGTGCCGGAACATTTGTGTACACCTCTGCGCCGTCCACATTGCATGGCGCCAATGGATGGATGGCATCACGAAAGGCCTTCCAAAAGAGAGGAATGCGCTCCAGGGAAAAACCCATCAACCGGGCTCCTATCAAGTCGACAAGCAGTGGGCTGAATCCAGCAATGATGACACCGCTGTTCTTGGCAGACGGCCCCAACGGTCCGTTACCCTCGCCGGCAATTATTCCATCTACAACGGACAAAAACTTTCGCTGCCGCGAAGAATTCAGGCGCCCATTCTCAGCGGCGTACAAGAGGATCTTGTTGAGATCAAGCACCATCCTCCACACGGTGTCATTACCATTCCAGTTTCCTCGGTGGATCGAATTGCCTGTCGCCCGGGTGATGAGCCCGATGGCTGGATAGTACACTTTAAGGAATACCCGGTACAAAAGCTTTCGGAAAACAGTGTCACGCGACAAGAGGATGTCCACAAGCCATCTATCGGTTCGACGCAGGAAATTTTCGAACCACATTGAACTTCTCGGAAACTCATCCCCGCCGTTTTCGGGATATCCGATTCGATAGTGCGGAAGCCAGTTCTTGTCGCCGTTGATGCCAACGAGGTTTTTCAGATTTATCGTAACTCCCGCCTTGCTGTGCACTTTAAGCTTTGGAACACTGACGACGACATTCGCCCGAAGAATGCTGTTGGCAATGAGGTACTCGTGTCGTCCCGGCCGATGATGCTCTCGAATGATCGAACGATCGTAATCGGCACCATACAATCGCTCGAGAAAGGGAAGGTTTTCAAGCTCACTTTCCTTCCCCAAATCAACTACACTGTATCCTCGAGGATCGCCGGGCAAGGGAGTTTTCGTTTCCTTCAAGAACCCTTCTTCACCGTAGCCGTATCTGTATTTACGAAAATCGACGAGTTCGATCACAATCCCTTTTTCTCGAAAATATTCCACCACCTCCCGCGCACCGTTGACATCTACTATTCTGTCAAAATCAGCGTTGCCATGGGGTGCGTCGCCGACAGTGATCGAACCACTTCCTTTCAAAGCAATCACGACATAATCGAGGACTGCGCGAAGAACACTTCCATGGGTGACCACCGGCGTTATGTCCCCTCCGGAAGAGTTGAAATGAAGCACGAAATTCGGTTTGACTGCTACACGGTCGCCAGGCTTGATGATTCCTCCAAGCGGATTCCAGCCGGAAGTGCCGAACTGTGCGATATCTAGGTTCAGCCTGTGGAATGCCTCACGAACAGCCGCATATACTCCATTGTGGTCGCGGGTAATGTTGGAGGACAACGGGAGTTCCGGAAAAGCTTCCGAAGGGTGAAACGGCGGAACGGACGGATACACCGTCCCTTCTTGCTGAATGAGGGCTATAGAGCGATTGTCGAACATATCTAATCGGAAAACTTCACAGGCAGGTGCTGCAGTAGGAATCGATGTTTTCCCCGTTGCGTCGGCTTGATATGTTCTACAAAGTCAATGGTGATGTCCATCGCCTTGCCCATTTTTGTGTGAAGCACCTGCAAGATCTTCTGCTTATCGGCATCCGAAAAACTTGGCTTACGAACGATGTGCATGATCAATCGTCCCTTTTCCGATTGCTCAAACTGGAATTGCCGAACTTGATTGAAGATATCCGTATGCATGTTGATCGCGGTCATCGAGATGTAGCGGCCATCCGATGTGACAATCAGCTCCTGAAGCCTGCCGTCAATTCGTTCGAGCCTAGGATACGGCCTGCCGCAAGCACAATCGCCTTTCGCATAACTCGCCTGGTCGCCTGTTCTATATCGGATGAACGGCATGATATCGTTGATGAATCCTGTCCCGACAATCTCACCGACTTCGCCCGGACCTTCGATCACCGACCCATCCGGACGAATCAACTCCAATACTCCGTGCTCACTGAATGCGTGATACGCGTGACCCTTCTCGCACTCTCCCGCCAGCAAGACATTCTCCGAGTGACCATACCAGGAAAAGACACGGCAATGAAATGCTTCTTCAATAATCTCACGTTGCCATTGGTAGATATTCTCCGACCCGCACAGGATCAACCGCAGAGAGGGGATTGGAGGGAGTTTTTCGTCCACGATATGTTGAGCAAGCGGTGTCGCCGCCGACGGGTAGGCCTGTAGCGAACGCGGGGCGAATTCGACGAGGATAGTGTACAAGCGATGCAGCCAATCCGGCCGAATATGGTATGAAGAAAGCAGAAGCTTGTTGCTTAGAACGTCGTAATCGAAATACGCGTCGGGATTATCACTATCGATGGGTATACCCCGCAGAATTGCTCCCCGCTCCCACGGCTTGTACCCCACCCAGCCCCACATGCGATGAAAGAACGCTTCGCGCAACGTATTCGTTCGCGAAAAATCGACGTAGAAACGTAGTGGAACACCCGTCGATCCGCCTGTCGTGAAGTATTCTTTTTGTCGATTCGGAGTGCCTTCGGCAACAAGTCGGTCAAATTGCTGTTCTACAATCTCACGCGTCAGGAACGGAATGTTCCGCATTGTTTTCAAAGTCACTTCATCCGCACGAATTCCGCTGTCTGCAAATAGACGGCGATAATAAGGGACCTTCTTGGCCGCCATGGCGAGAAGTGATCCGAGTCGCTCTTCTTGCCATCGAATTATCGACATGCGGTCCCAATGCGCGCTCTCCTCCAGGAATGCAACAGTTTCCTGAAAGAGCCTTCGGGCCCGGCTTGGAAAGGGCAAACGCCGCACGCATTCCAGACGTTCTACTGCTGTCGGATCCCAATTCTTCAGGACCTTGGCGAGTCGAATGGCATTGCTTTTCAGGCTTCGTGGATGAGACCTGATCAACATGCCTTACCAGCCTCCCTCAAACCAACGGCGATGCCACAGGGACAAGTTCAGCAACGTCCACAATACCATGCTCTCGTTACGGCGGCCGCTGGCATGCACCGCCAGCATCTTTTCCACTTCGGTGCGGTCGAGAATCCCTTCACGAACGAACCACGATGTCGTGATCATCTCGGAAACAAAAGGGTGCCATGTTGAGCGCAACCATTCGTTAATCGGAGCGGCGAATCCCTGTTTCCGACGGTAGATGATCTCGTTGGGAATGATCCCCTTGACAGCCTTCTTCAAGATATACTTGGTTACTCCCTTTCGTAACTTCAACCCCACCGGGAGACGCATGGAATATTCCACCATGCGGTGATCCAAAAACGGAACTCTCGACTCGACGGATGTAGCCATAGACATCTTATCGACGCGCATCAAGAGCAATTCGGGCAGCCGGTTGCGGAATTCCATCCAGATCATACGCTGCAAATAGTCTGCATCAGGCATCCGATCCAGCACTTCGCCATGCCACGAGCGGGCCAGTTCTGAAATACCGCCATCACCGTTGCGTCCTCTCATGAGATTCCGCTTATGCTCTTCGGTAAGTCCTATCGCTCCTCCCCAGTAGAGCTCACTATTCTCAGCTCCTTTTCTAATGTAGTCGAGTGCCAGCCATTGTCGCTGCTTGCGCAAAGGTGGGCCCGCAACGGCATAAACAGCTGATCGTAGGAACGATGGCAAGATCCGAAATGCACGCCAAAGACCGTTGTAAAAACCCAGCTCCCTCTTCATCCACGAATACCCCGCAAACTGCTCGTCGCTCCCCTCCCCCACCTGCACCACGATAGTGCCGTTGTCGCGCGCAAGCTTGGAAACGAAGTAGAGCGGAATGCAGACCGGATCGGCCAACGGTTCGTCCTGATGCCAGACCAGCTTCGGCAAGAAATCGAAGGCGTCCTTCTGGTCGATCATCACCTCGTGATGATTGGTTTTGAATTGATGCGCGATCTGGCGGGCGTACCCCATTTCGTTGTACTTTTCCAGGTCGCGGAAACCCACCGAGAACGTGTCCACCGGCCGGTCCATCAGTTCCGCCATCAGCGCGACATTCGTGCTCGAATCGATGCCTCCGCTCAGGAAGACGCCGAACGGCACGTCGCTCATCATCCGGTCCTTGATCGACTGGCGCAAAAGCGTGCGGATCGTGTCGATCGCTTCCGCTTCGGATTGATTCGGGGCAACCGCCGCGAATGACGATGAAGCCGTCGGTTCGCCGTTGAGGTCGATCGTCTGCTGCGCCCCCGCGGGCATCGGATCCCAATATGCCTCCTTCGTGATCGCGCCGTCCTTCGTGACCACCATCCGATGTCCCGGCTCCAGCTTGTGGATCCCCTTGAACATCGTCATGGGAGCAGGCGGGATCAGGAAGGTCAAATAATATTCGAGCGCGTCACGATTGAATTCCTTCGATATGGAGGGATGCTTCAGAAGCGCCTTGATCTCCGAGCCGAACACCAGCCGTCCGTCGCGAACCGTATAATACAACGGCTTGATCCCGATACGGTCGCGGACGAGGATGAGACGCTGTTGCCGATCGTCCCAGATGGCGATCGCGAACATCCCCAGAAGCTTGTGAACGAATTCTACGCCGTATTCCTGATAGCAGTAGAGGATCGTTTCCGTGTCTGAACGGGATTTGTACCGATACCCTTTTGCCTCGAGCGTCTTTCGCAATACCGCGTGATTGTAGATCTCGCCGTTGAAGACGATCGTCACGCTCCCGTCGGGCGTCGACATCGGCTGATGTCCGGCCGGGGACAGGTCGACGATCGCAAGTCGCCGGAATCCGAACCCGCAGTTTCGCCCGGGAGCGAGAAATGTCCCCGAATCGTCCGGACCCCGATGCGCGATCTCGTCGCTCATCGTTCCAAGCGTCCGTTCGTCAACTCCGGGCTGCGTTACGCCGAATTCCAATACGCCGCATATTCCGCACATAGGCTCGCTTAAAGATTGGACACAGAGAACACGGAGGAGACACGGAAAAGAATTTCACGCAAAGGCCCTCGACTACGCTCGGGCCAAGCTCGCAAAGGTCCGAGAAGAGCTCGTACGCAAAGACCGCAAAGAAAGAGATGACATGGGGGAAAACTGGAGACATCCCTTTTCCCAATTCTTGGTGTTCTTGGCGTGCTTGGCGACCTTGGCGGTAAGATCTTTCACGCACGGCCCCCATGCGCCTTACTTCGTCCCTTTGATGACCAACCAGAAGCCCCACCAGGGGGCGAAGAGCTTCTGGTTGATCGCATTCAACGCCGGCGAAAGCCCGCGGCGGATGGGGTCGACTGTTGTGAGCCGAAGGTCGGCGAACCGATGGAACATTGTGCGGACTTCTCCGCGCGTGTACGCCTTCCCCAGCGGATTCTCGGCGCCGTCGTATTGACGGACCCAGTCTTCGACGGCATCCGCATGTGGGCGCAGCTTTTTCTTCAGCCGCGCATACCAAGTTCCGAGCTGCACGTGCATCGACGTCTTGTGATACAGCATGATGATGATCTTTCCGCCCGGTCTCAGCACGCGATAGACTTCGTCCACGGCCTTGGCGGTGTTGGGCGTATGGTGGAGGACGCCGAATGAATAGACGACGTCGAACGAGCCATCCGCGAATGGGAGCCGCTCGGCATCGGCGACTTGCGCGGTGCCGGAAAGTCCATAGAGCGCTAGACGCCGGCGAACGAGTTCGGCGCTGGCAGGCGTGAGGTCGACGCCGGTCACAATCGCCCCGCCGCGCGCAAATTGCACGAGGTCGGTGCCGAGGCCACAACCGATCTCCAGGAGCTTCTCCCCCTTGTGCCGGTCAAATTCCATCGCATTGCGCATGAACGGCTGCGATGCATACCGGAATCGCTCAACCTCCTCGTAGAACTCCTTCGACCCCTGCTCGAGATGCGTAAATTGCGTGCCGCATGGATGCGCGTTCCAATACGCCCGAACCTCAGCCTTCAAGTGCTCATTGTCTTGTTCGATCATTACATCAACGCCGATAGTACGTATTGGTAAATAGTGAATGGTCAATCAAAGAGCGCTGCCGTGAACGTCAATTGCTTCGTGCCCTTTCGTGTCCCCGCTATTACCTGTCTTCGTGCCCCTTCGTGGGCAACTCTTTTACGCCGCTCTCCGTTTACGCACCTCCTGGACTCCGAGGAACCCGAAGCCTACAAGCAACACGAGGTTCACACCGAGGCTCAGATTCTTTCCCAACTCAAATCCACGCGGCTCGAATTTCATCTCAATTGTGTGCTTTCCGGCAGGTACGACGACGCCACGGAACAGATAATTCAACCGCAGGATCGGCGATTCCTGACCGTCGATGAATGTCTTCCATCCTTCCGGATACCAGACTTCACTCAGGAACAACAAATTGTTACCCGTTGCCGTTGCGCTTACCGTGAGGTCCTGCAATCCGAATTTTACAACGCTCGCTGTCGCATCCGGCCCCGGCGGATCGACCTTGATTCCCGGATCTTCCTGCACGTACGCAAGGTCCCTCGGGTCGAACGAACGGTTCGCCATGTTGTTGAGGATTTGCACCGCCGTGGTCACCTCATACCGATTGACAAAGAAGACTCGGGGCAATGCCGCCCGGAACCGATAGACCGAGAACGTTTCCCCGGCGAACGCCCGTTCGATCAGCATGCTGCTATCGGGTGTGTTCGATATGATATACTTGACGTTCATCAACTGCCACACCAGAGGGTTGTCGAGTCCGGCAATGTCGACGACGTCCTGATAGGACCTCATCTTCGCTCCCTGATATCCGTAGGCGCTTTGGATGCGCCAGTACGCGAGCGTGTTGTCGTACGGAGTTTGTCCATTCTGGAACGTCAGCGTGCGGAACAGCGTGGTGTCTTGCTGCAGTGCGCGCACATAGTCGGGGGTCGCGAAAATCGCTTCATGATCCTGACGCGGCTTCGGGTCCATGACCCGGTAGTCGATGCGCCAGAGGTCCGCCGCAACGACCGCGATGAGCGCCGACGCGAAGATGTTGACCGACATCCGTTGGCGCATGTAGAAGTAACAAACACCGAACGCCGCAAGCAATAACAAGAACGCAGCCAGAATATCGGTCATAACGGCATCGACCACGGCATTGTAAAATTCCAGGACCACGGACGACTGCACCTGGCCGAATTGCGGCGCAAGTCTTCCACCGACTTGCTTGAACGGGAAGATCCCTTCATAGAACGACGAGATCGGACCGCGAAGCACGACGGCCGCAACGGCTCCAACGGCCAACCCCAGCAGGATGCGTTTCCATAGCTTCTCGTCCCGCGGAGACATCGCATGTTCCCTCCGTGCCATGAACTCGGCGATCCCGTAAGCGGCGAGGATCGGCACGAAGATTTGGACGATGACCAGGATCATTGAAGGGATGCGGAACTTATTGAACATCGGCAGATACGAGAACATCGGGTCATAGACAAGGGACATCTCCTTGCCAAAAGCAACGAGGAGCGAGAAGACGATCATCACACCCAGATACATGACATACGGGTCCTTCCTGTTTCGAACGAACCCCATGACCGCGAGCAGGAGGAGGACGATCCCCATGTATTGCGCCGCTTCCGTGAACGGCTGCGGTCCCCAATACCCGTTGAACCGAAGGGGTTGCCGGACCAACGGACCTGTGTAGGTGAGATTTCCAAACCCATACCACGTCGGCACAAAGAACGTCATCACTTCTCCCACTCCCAGCGACCACTGCGTTGCATACTCGTAATCCAGACCTCCTGAAGCCGATTCAACATCCGCCGCACCTGGAGCGGCGATAGCCGGTCCGGCGCCTCGGATCGAATGGGGATTATATTCCAGGACCGAAAGGTAGCGGTCGGCGTCCATCGCGAACGCGAGAATGGCGGCGACGGCGAGCGTAAGGGCAGACCTTACAACGCCGGCCCATGCTTCCTTTTTCCGAAGCGCCTGGACGGCGAGTATGATGTAGTAGACACCGAGTGAAAGGGCCGCATAGAAGATCATCTGCACGTGACTCGGCATGAACATCAGATGGAGCAGGAATACTGCGACGATGGCCCAGGCCGCGTGGAATTTGCTGCGCAAACGATCCGCCAGAAACAGCAGGAACGGGAACGGCGCCATCGTGGCGATCTTTGTGTTGTGCCCCGACATGACCCAGATGATGATGTACATCGAGAACACGGCGCCAAATGCCCCCACAAAGGCCGCGAGCCGGTTGTTGACGCGGTGCCAAATCAACAGATACATGCCTGCCGCAAAGAGAAGATAGTGGAACACCACCCATCCGACGGGCGCATTGCCCAACAGGAATTGCACCACGATCGAGGTTTTTCCGAGAATCCATCCTGAGAGGTCATACCATCGGTCGCCGGTGACCGTCAGACTTCCGTATCCGGGCATTCCACAAAAGATGTAGGGATTCCAGAGCGGAAAGATTCCCTGCGCAGCGGCGTCCTTGAGCATTGTGTCAAAACTGTGCGACGCGATCGAATCGACGCTGACGAACGTCTTTCCTCCGTAAAGAACGGGGAACAAGAAGAGGATGATGCTCAGCGCTAACGCCGCAAGTGCGACGGTGTGGCGGTAGCGCTCGGGGATAAGCGGACGATCCTCCTGCGCGTCACGGCGGGAGGGGCGATCTTTGTGGGGTGAGCTCATGGGAGCGTAAAGTTCACTGTTAGATCAGATGTTAATTCCAGGAATTCTTCAAAGTGCTCTTAGAAAAGATGACCCACGAAGAACACTAAGATAGTGAAGGGTAAATAGTGAATAGACAATTGGAAAGCGATTTGGTAGATCGGAGAAAAGACTATAGCTGAGTGTAGGACTCTGCCATGTTTTCATAAGCGCTTTTCGATTCACAATTTACCACCATCGACTTCGCTCGGGTTGAATGTCACGATCAACTTACTTCGTTTCATTCGTGGGAAATTCTTTTAGCCGAGGCCATACGTTACTACTTCCTAGCTTCTTTTCATCTTAACGCCGCCGTTGTAAAAGATCACCCACGAAGAACACGAAGAGTTCATAAATTTCATTTTTCCTTCGTGTCCTTAGTGGGCAATTCTTTTAGCCGAAGCCATCCATTTCTTTTTCCTAGTTTCTTCTTGAACTAGCGCCGTGTTTGTAAATAGTCCAGCAGTTCCGCGAGCCTCCGCGTCACCTCGCGGCGCTCGTATTTCCGGACCTCCTCTTCGTTGGGTTGAATGAAAGAAGTATGGTAGAGATAATTCCTATAACACTCAACGAACGCCGCTTTGATCGAGGGGACATCCTGATTGTTCACCGCGCGGCCGGATGACGTCTCGGCGATCAATCGCGCGACGGCTCCGTCGACATCCGTCAACGCCAGGATCGGTTTGCGGGCACCGAGGTACTCGAAGACCTTTCCTGGAACGATCTCTCGACTATCCTTGGATTCGTCGACAATGAGCAGGAGAAGGTCGGACTCTGTGAGTCGCCGGATGCTCTCGGCATGCGCCACGTAGTCGAGTCGTTCAACGGACGGTCTGATCGTTGACCGGTTGATCATCTCCTTCACCTCGGCGCCGAATCGTCCGACGAACGACAAACGAATCTTGTTCGCGGCGACCGCTCCCTCTGCTACGAGCTCTTCCACACTCCGGAGAAACGTGGCGGGATTGCGTTTGCCGTACATCGAGCCCGTGTACGTGACGGTGAATCTGTCGTTGTTCCGCGGGGCAGCTGCAGGATAGTCGGCGGAATCGAAGCCGTTCGGCAGATGGACCGCCTTTAAAGCATTTCCCTCCGGATATTTGCGACGAAAATCTTCCAGGATCCCGGCCCAGGCGCATTCGACAAGGTCTGCCTCCTGATACACGGTTTTTTCGAGATACATGTCGACCGCGCGGGGAAGAGCCCAACGCTCTGGCGATGACAAAAAGCCGATCCATGGGTCGCGAAATCCGGCAATCCACGGAAGTTTCGTACGGCGATGAAGCTCGAGTCCAATGAGTGCTGTCGTATATGGAGGAGACGAGGTATAGACGGCGTCGATTCCTTCGTTACGGACGATCTGCATCGCTTCGGGAACGGCATAGGGGAACCAGCCGATGCGCGCATCGGGAATGAAGAACGTCTCCCGAACAAGCCCGGCGAAACGCTCCATGATTGAACGCTTCTTCTCTACCTGTGGAATGTTCTCGACGTCCACCGCAGAGTCGGGGGGCTTTCGGGTGAGAAATCGATACACCCGGTACGGCTCGAAGATCTTCGTGCGGTGAACGCGAATGTCGGCGGGGATCTCGTTCAACAACGACTCGTCGCGCGCCGGAAAATCGCCATTTTGCACCGTCAACACGACCGGCTGCCAACCGAACTGCGGCAGGTATTTGACGAATTTCAGGACCCGCTGGACGCCGGGGCCTCCCGACGGCGGGAAATAATACGAGACGACGAGGACCTTTTTCAAGCGCTGATTAAGAAAAGATTACCCACGAAGGACACGAAGCGGTGTAGAGCACGATCAAGCAAAGAACACGAAGATAGATGAGGTGACCATAAATTTTCTGACATTTCGTGTTCTTGTTGAATTTTGTCCAAACGACTTCGTGCTCTTCGTGGGCGAATCTTTTTCACGGCTTCGCAGCCACGACATTCAACCCCGTCCCGCTCTTGTTCTCCATCAGATAATCGAGAGCCATAAGTGGAAGGACGACCCAGAGGGAAAGCACATAATAGAACGGAAGGACGATGAAGAATGCCCGCGATATGTTCACCAGCATGATAGGCCATTTGATGCCGATTCGCCAAGCGAGACTGCCGAACGGTCCGTACGTGTATCGCACCGACTCCACCCGAAATCCGGCCGACTCCAGCTTTGTCTGTATCTCGCCCGCATTGTAACCGTTCCGCGCGTGTTCCTCGATGAAACTCGGGTCATCCGAGCTGTGCGCATCGGAGCCGCCGAGATCGGAGGGAGTGTTGATGAACAGCCGGCCACTCGGCTTGAGGGCGCGGAAGAAATTGCGGAAGACAGACGCATCGTCGGCAATGTGCTCCATGACGTCGACGGAGAGAATGAAGTCAAACCGGGACTCGTGGGCAATGGCGGTAAGATCTTCAACGCCGAATGTGCAGTTCGTTATGCCTCGTGCCTGAAAGAAGCGGCGGCAATCTTCGATCTGTTCCGTTTTCACATCGACGGCAGTGATGCGGACGTGCGGAAAATGCTGCGCCATGTAGTACGAATACTGTCCGAACCCGCTGCCGGCATCATACACGTCGATCGGTTTCGCCGAACCTCCCAGCTGCCTCCTCAGCTCCCTTTTGACATGCCATTCCCGAAGGAACATGAGCCCGAGCGCCGTGTAGAAGAGCCTGCGAAGGAGAACGGAGTTGCTTACAAGATTGCCAATGGAGAACTTGATTGGATCGTATTTCAAAACTGATGAGAGCTGTTTGGTGAAAAGTGAAAGGTGAACTGTGTTAGGACAATTGTGAAGCGAAGTTTAGGGACAGGGACGGAAAAAATGACAATGAACCAACTTCGCCATCAACTGCTTGTAGGCTGTCCTCCGTCGCCTCTCTTAGGCCCATGCCATCGCCTGTTGCGCCGTCGTCGTCGTCCGCCGCCCTGCTGTTTTTGCGATTGTTGCTGATGAGGAGTGGGAGGAGACTGGGCGTTCGACGAATCTTCCGGACGGGACGTCGAGTCTTGTTGTGTAGACGATTGTCTGGTCGTTTCGTGCCGCCGCGGGTCTTGTTGCCGTGGAGCCTGTCCCGAGTCTCTCCTTCCCGCATACCCTCCCCTTCTCTCATCTCGCCTGCCGCCAGACTGATGACCGCTTTTTCCCGGCTCTTGTCTGTTGGCAGTTGGGGATTGTCCTTTGGCAGTTGTCCACCCGCCCTTCCTTGTTGGCGGTTGGCCCTTGGACGTCGGCAGTTGCTTTCGAGCTCGTCCTTCCTCTAGCTGCTTGCCAATGTCCCGGTGCAATTCCTCCAAACCTCTCACCAAATGTTCCCACGAATATTTCTTCTTCTCTTCATGAATCCCCCGCACGTACGTCCCTTCCAGTCTCTCTTTATAGTACCGAACGACGGCATCGGCAAAGGCGCGCGGGTCTTCGGGAGGAACTATCGAACCTGATTTTCCGTCGATGACCACCTCCGACAACCCGCCGACATTCGTCGCGATCACGGGCTTGTCGAAGTTGTAGGCGATCTGCACAATCCCGCTCTGGGTGGCGGAGACATACGGCAACACCACCACGTCGGATGCGCAGAAATATGGTGCAACCTGGTCGTTCGGCACATACTCAGGCCGTATGTCGACATCCTTCTCCAGCTTCAGGTCCCTGACCATCTTTCGGTAATCCTGCTCGTCGCCGTAAAATTCCCCCACCACCAACAGTTTCACCCGAATCCTTCGTACGATCTCCGGCATCGCTTTCAGGAGGATGTGGAGCCCCTTGTACCGGCGGACATACCCGAAGAAGAGCATAACATGGTCGTCACGAAGCCCCAAACGATGCTTCGCATCCTTCTTGGCCACGGGGCGGCCGAAGATGTCGTAGATCGGGTGGGGAACATGTCGGAACGGCTTCCCGGGGTAGAGACGCTTCAGGTCCTTTTCGACGGTCGTCGACTGGACGATACAGCCGTCGAAGGAGCGGAATGCGTAGTTGGTGAACGTGCGGTCGAAGGGGCGCCGCTCATGCGGAATGATGTTGTCGCAGATGCACGCAACACGCGCTTTTCCGCCGGTCAGTTCCTTGACGCGGCGGGCAATGTATCCGAAACAGGGACCGAAGAAAGGAAGCCAGTACTTGAAGATGACGAGGTCCGGCTGCAGAGCGGCGATCCGACGTGCCGCCGTGCGCCACGTGAACGGATTGATCGAATCGATCAACGCTTCCGCGGGCACGCGCACCGATTCGCCTCCCCCCTGCTCCTTCTGCGACTTCCCCGGGAACAGGAATCCCGGATATTGACGGGAGAACGTAACGATCGACACTTTGTGGCGCCGTGACAAATTGCGGTACAAGAGCGCGACGTAGTGAGCGATGCCGCCACGGAGCGGATATGCCGTGCCGACGATGACGATGTTCATGTGCTT
>Ga0156245_1132_pt1 | contig 40682 bp, 34 predicted proteins | sample RifCSPlowO2_12_FD_107892 | JGI IMG/M metagenome (GOLD analysis project Ga0156245, IMG submission 107892) | Ignavibacteria bacterium RIFCSPLOWO2_12_FULL_56_21
AGTCCGAGCGTGAGGAATATGGCCATCGGGTCGTTGCTCCCCGATTCCAGTTCCAGCAAAGGACGGAGGTTCCCTTTGAGGCTGACCTGGCGGGATTGGAGGATGGAAAAGACCGCCGCAGCATCCGTTGAAGAAACAACAGCGCCGAGCAGCAAAGCCTGTGTAAAAGGGACATCCAGAAGCACAGTCGCGCCAGCCGCCACGATCAGCGCGGTCAGCAGTACGCCGAGCGTTCCGAGACTGACCGCATTCCAGAGTGACGGCCGGACTGCGGACCATCTCGTACTGAGACCGCCGGAGAACAAGATGAAGACCAGCGCAACGGTGCCGATCGATCGAGCGAGGCCGTAGTCATCGAACGCAATGCCACCGGGGCCGTCAGAACCCGCCAGCATGCCGACGCCGAGAAACAACAACAACGCGGGGACGCCGAGGTTGTCCGAGAGCTTCGCGATGGCGAGGCTCAGAAGGATCAACACGGAACCGAGCAGCAAAAGGGCGTCGATGGACATGGGAAAGCCGCAGGATCGTTCCTTGCACTATACGTTCCTGCGGAGAGAGTGTCAAGAGGAAACGCTCCGTCGAACTCAGTCCGGTGGAGTACCTACAGGTGGGACTCAGTGCAGGGGAACCAGCGCTACGCCTGACTGAGCGTCGAGAGTGATGGAGAGAGGCGCGTCATCGCGTCCGACAACTTCGCCCGTAAGAGCGTTACGAAATCGGCCGGACAACGAGGGTGAGATGGTGGAAGACATGCCGCTGTTATTGATGAGCACGACGACCGAGGAATCGCCGAGCGTACGGATAAATCCGTAGTGATTGCGTTCGTTGTCTGTTAACAGCGTCCCGATATCGCCCCGGCGCAATGGGGCAAGCGTATTGCGCATGCGGATCAGGGAACGATAATACCTGTGCATGGAGGCATCAAAGAGCACCGTGTCCGACGGCGACCAGATTTGACCTTCGGGGCCTGTCGCTTCCGGTTCGTATTTCAAGTCCTGCCAGACCATGGGCTTGCGGTCGTCCGGGTCGTCAGCCCCCCACATTCCGGCCTCGACTCCATAATAGATCATGGGCGCCCCGAGGTAGGTCATTTGAAAGAATGCCATCAGTCGCTGAATCCGCCACGTGTCGGCTGACGGCTTTCGCGTGTAGTACGTGGCATTGCTCCGCGGCCCATTCCGGTCGTCGTACCGTCTGCCCGGGTTCGCGATCATCGACGCAAGCCGGTCGGTATCGTGAGAGTCGAGAAGATTCTGAAGGATGAAATTCGTCTCGGGTGCGTAATCCTTGCGGATGTCCGCCAGTTCCTTGTCAACGTCGGTCGGCTTCGACGTCCCATCGATGAAATACTTGACGCACGCCCGCGCGAACCGGTAATTCATGACGGCGTCAAACTGGTCTCCCGACAGCCACTTTGACGCATCGTCCCAGATCTCCCCGACGATATACGCCTCAGGATTGAGCCCCTTTACCTGCTTTCGCCACGCCTTCCAAAAGACGGGTGAAACGTCGTTCGCAACGTCCAGCCGCCACCCATCGATACCATCCGACGGATTGCCGTCGCCGTTCGGGTCCATCCACCGCTTGGTGATATTGGAGAAGTAGATTCGCACTGCCGGCACAAATCCGCTGTCTGTCTCCGCGAATTCCGGCAAACTCTTGTAGTCCCACCAACCTTTATACTCAAACTCTTTCACAGGTGTCGATGGCATATCCCATTGCCGCACGTCGAACCACGAGCTGTATCGTGATGCCTGTTGATGCCTGACGACATCCTCAAAGGCCCAGAACCTCGTACCGCAGTGATTGAATACTCCGTCAATAATCACGCGGATGCCGCGCGCATGCGCCTCGCGGATCAGCTTCAAAAACATCTTGTCCGCCGCCGTCCACGTCCAGGTGCCCGGGTCGTCTGTTTCATGCTCTATCGCATGCCGGTCGCCGTCGCGGTCCGGACCGAAATTGTTGTCAATGTGATGATATGTCGACGCATCATATTTGTGCAACGAAAAGGCCTCGAAAACAGGGTTGAAATACAGGGCTGTAACTCCAAGGTCCTTGAGGTAGTCAAGCTTCTCGATCACTCCCTGCAAGTCGCCTCCGTAGCGGCGATCGAATACGTTCTCATAAAATCCCGACCGATGCGCCCCTTCCCATGGATGCAATTTGTACCAGTCCGAAGTCCAGGGCGAAATCTTCCATGCCCTGTCCGCCGGCAACTCCAGCTCTTCACGAGTCGGATCATTTTTCGTATTTCCGTTGCGGAATCGCTCGGGAAAGATCTGATACCAGACGGCATCCTTGGCCCATTGAGGAACCGTGAGTTGGGCGTACAAGGAGGTTGTTAAGAGGATGAAAAGGGATAGGAGGCGAGTACGCATGATTCAAGAGGTAGAGACAATGTCCAACACGGAACAGGGAATGATCAATGAACAAGTGATTCTGTTCGTCGTTTCAAGAGCCTTTTTGTGCTGTGTCGATGCTTTTGAAGAAAATCGCGATGAGTTCATCAGTTTCCTGAATCGCCCCGCTCACTTTCGTCTTGCTTCCAGACAACCCAAGGCGATGAGAAATCTTCAGAGCCATGAACACTTCGCGCAGTTCCTTGAGGACAACTTTGAGTTTGTGGACGAAATCTCTGCGGGATTCAGCCGCTTGAGACTCAGCGTAATTAAAGGCGGATGATAATGCAGAACGTGTGAGGTGATCCGCCAGATGTTTCCCTATAGTCGTGTTGGGTAGTTCCGGGACTATTTCTGCACTGAGCACACAGAAATCAATCAGTCGTTCTTCGAGATCAAACTTCTTGTTTGATGACATGTTCCCCCCACTTCTTGTAAATTGAAGTTGAACACAAACTGAGAAATCGAACTTATAGCAATACCGAAATTAGCTTTCCAACGTCCTTCCCACTTGGACGTTCCTTGTTCCGTGTTGGTTATTCAATCTTAGGAGATCTACGTTTCTTGTTGGTTCTTCACTCTTTTTTCTTTTCCTGCGGCAGTTTCTTCACCCTCACACTCTCCACCACATTCTCTTCCACTTTTTCGACAATAAACTCCGTTCCGTTCGCCCGGAGCGTTTCTCCCTTCTTTGGAATGTGGCCGAGCTGTTCGATGATGAATCCTCCGATGGAAATGATGTCCTTCATCGAGAATTCTTGACCGAGCAGCCGCTCCACGTCGTTTGTTGTAATGCTGCCATCGACGAGGAATTCGTTCTCGTTGATCTTGACGATCTCAGGAGTCTCGCGGTCGAATTCATCCTGGATGTTGCCCACAAGTTCTTCGAGCACGTTCTCCAGCGTGACAAGTCCGGCGGTGCCGCCGTATTCGTCGGCGAGCATGACCATGTGCATCTTCTTTTGCAGCATCAGCTCCAATACTTTTTCCAGCGGGGCGGTCTCCGGGAGGAAGGTCACGTCCCGGTAGACCATCTCGAGCTTGAACGCAGGGTCGAGGTGGCGGTCGGTCTTGAAGATATCTTTTGTATGGACGATTCCCAGGACATTGTCGATCGATCCCTTGTACACAGGAAACCGGGAATACTTGTGTTTTCGGATGTTGTCGAGGTTCTTCTTGGCTGAAGCTGTTGCCGAGAGGGCAACGATCTCCTTCCGAGGGATCATGACATGCCGCGCCTGCTTCCGGCGGAAATCCATCGCATTCAGGGCAATGTTTCGGCTGGTGACCGTCGTCCCCTTTTCCTGGCTCAGAATGAGACGTAGTTCCTCCTCCGAATGCATCAATTCTCCCCCGCTGGCAGGCTGAATGCCGATCGTGTGGAGGATCAGGTTGGCCATGGTATTCAGCGTCCAAATGATGGGCTTGAACACCACATAGAAGAGCTTCAACGGATAGGCGATGGCGAGCGTTGTCGCCTGAGGCTTTTGGATGGCCAGCGATTTCGGGGCCAGCTCACCGAGAATGATATGGAGGAAGGTAATAATGCCAAAAGCGAGACCGAACGCAATTCCGTCCACGACAGCGGGATTCTCAATGCCAAAGGGCTCCAGCCACGGCTGGATCATGTTCTTCACGAACGGCTCGCCGATCCATCCCAACGCAAGGCTGGTCATGGTGATGCCAAGCTGGGTAGCGGAAAGATAAGCGTCCAGGTGGGCAACGACATCCTGAGCAATGCGGGCACGGAGATTTCCCTTGCGTGCCATCGGTTCGATCTGGGTGGAACGGACCTTGACGATGGCAAATTCCGCCGCAACGAAGAATCCATTCAAAAGGACGAAGAGGAGAACGATGAACGTATTAAAAAGCAGTTCGCCCATATTTCAGAAAAGATGAATATCCGTAGTCGTTAGTAGCCGTAATATAGACCTAATTGTTCGCTGTTCAACAAAACCGACGTACCCGACGTCAAAGCGTTTGAATTCGAGGCGTTTTTGTAGGATTTTGACGTGTGCAAAAATTTCAACCTGAAAATCCACCAACACCCGGCGATTCAGTTGCGCCGAATTGGCAACGAACTGTTGTGGGCATCATCATCGTCGTCGCCGGATACGTGCTGTACGAATTCAGCGGAATTCGCGGGATGGTCACAGTGGAGCAACTGCGCGAGCTCGGACAAAATCCAGCGGCGCCGATACTGATCATCTTCGCCATGGCGGGAGCGTGGACGTTCGCGCTGCCCGGGAGTGTCTTCTTTTTTGTCACTCCGCTCTTGTTCCCTCCGGCTGAAGCGACGGTCATCATCACGATCGGTTCTGCCGCAGGCACGACGGCTGGATATGCGGCTGCGCGATTCATTGGAGGCCCGTGGGTGGAGAGATCACGGACTTCACGCTGGTCGCAATTCCTCGCACGGCATTCCACGTTCGCCATGATCTTCACGCTGCGGATCGTCCCCGGCTCACAGCATGGATTGCTCAATTACAGCGCCGGACTCCTGCGCGTAGGATTCACGAGGTTTCTCAGCGCGACGCTTCTCGCCATTTCTATCAAGTCGTTCCTGTATGCGACGGCCATTCAAAGCAGCATAGGTGCATCGAATATTCGAGAAGCTCTGAATCCCGGGACCGTTGGAGCGCTCTTCGGTCTTGCAACTCTGGGGATAGCGGGACATGTGATTCAGAAAAGGATGCAGAAGAGGGATGAGGATGTAAAGCGGGAATGATGGAATTGCCCTTCGACTCGGCCCTTCGGGCCTCGCTCAGGGCACCCCGAGCGAGCGAAGCGAGTCGAGGGGTGGAATGGTGGAATTATGGAATGGTGATGCGGGATGCGAATTGGAAACATCTTTCTCCGAACTCAGGACTGAGCACTGGGCACTGTCTTCGTTCTTCCAACCGCTTTCTCTCGACTGTCTAGGGCATACTGCTTTTTAACTCTGCATTCTGCTGCTCATTTTCTGATTTGTTCCGACACCCACCCTAAATACTTTTCCAATCTTCCCAGGAATCCAACATACGCTGTATGCCACTCCGCCGGATTTCCAGGCTGAGGCTTCCCCAGAAGTTCCTGGAAGACTCGGTTCACTTCGGCTGCAATCTTGGATTTTCCCTCTTCGATCATTGCACCGATATCGGATGAGAAAAAGGCGCTCAGATGGCGGACCTCATACCGCGGCCGAGATTCCGGCCCCTTGTGGGTCAGGAGCGGGTGCTCCGATTTGTTCCCCCCCGACATTTCGTAGATCAGCAAGTTCCACCGTTCCATGACCGCCCGGAAATCCTTCTCACTCTGCACAGCGTCGCCCGGCAATCGGGCCGCCGCTTGCTCGGTAGCGAACGTGTTGCGAAACAGCATGTCGCCCCCCGTGTATTGAGAGAGCAGGTTGATGTCCGTCCGTAGCGCGAGGACGCGCTCGGCCTCTCGCCAGACCGCCTGCTCCTGTTGCTGCGCCTGTCCTCCGGCGGGTTTGACCGGCTCCTTCTTGGCCATCATTTGCATTTGCATCTTGAATTCGACGTCCTGTTTCTCCGATGTCAACGGAGGAGCCTCTTTCGCGGTGGAAGCAGCGGCCGGTTCTCCGGTGACCGCGTGCTCCGCCGAAAACACGGCTGCTCGCGTCCGAGCGTCCCATAGGTCGAATGTACGAACCGCATTCGCGAAATTCGGCTGCTTCTGATCCGCCTCCGCCTGCAACAGCATCAGGAAGCGAGTGAACAACCGTTCCGGATACACAGTGCGAAAATGCCCCAAGTCCGCAATGATGTACAGGTCGTCCTCGACGCACGAAAAGACCGTATTGAAAAGGCGGACGATCTTATGTTCTCCCGCTTTGCGGTCGTCAATATGTCGTACGGTGTGGTCCACTCCGGCCATGGTCGTATCGAAAACGATTGATTTCTTGCGCCGACCGCGGAACGTCTGAGGCGTTCCCACTTCCACGCTTCGCATCCCTTCCATCCGAAGTTGCAGCTTTGTGTACAGGGTAGGACCGCTGAAGGGAAGAATAACGCCTATGTCGCCCGCATTGCGTTTTCCTTCGACAAAGGCGTGTTTCACGCACGCCACTGCCTTCTTCGTATGTTCCTCGTTGTATGGCAGGATTTTCTTCCTGCCGGCATACTGACGGCACCGCGTGTTGTCGCTCGAGGTGTCGATGAAAAAGATGCGGCCTCGGGACTTCGGTGACGCGAAGACTGTGATCTTGTCGTCGAACACAACCGACCCGACGAACAACGAAAGCTTTGGCGTTGTTGCGAAATGCGAGGAAAGCAAAATAGACCACTGCCTGTTCTTCTCTGCCCAGTCGAACAACCGGTTTAACTGGTCTGTGCCGGCGACGAACAGATAGATATCCCGCTGTAACCAGGTTCGTCCAGCTTCAGTGTTCAGCGGCGTGTCCGGCTCAAGCTGGAAGGGGTCTCCGGCGACGACCATTTTTTCCTTTGCCAGGCTGGCGAGTGCGACAAGCGTGGGAATATTGACGGCCTGCGCCTCGTCGACGATGACGAGGTCGTACTGCTGACTACGGAGAACGGGATCCATGAACGCGGTGGCAACGCTCGTCGCCACGAAGTGTTTTCCCTTCAGCATGGCGGTTTCATCGATTGCTGTGAATTCTTCCACCGCCTTGGCCACCTGATCGGCGCCCCCCAGTTCCTCAATGCGTTTCGCCGCTTCGTTGAACGATTTCATCTCCGCCGCAGATATGGGAGCGTCCAGTTCGATGCGCGTGATCTCACTCGATAAAGCTTGTTGAAGCTGCTGAAGACGCTTCACGTGTTGCTGTTTATCCGCATATGCCTTCTGGGCCGCCGCGAGGTCATCCTTCGAAAACCCCTTCTTCATCTTGTCGAACACGGAGGCATTCTGTATGGAGGAGAAATTCTGCTGAAGGTGCGTCAGCTCTTTGGAGGCCGCATCCGTTTGCTTGCGGAGTACAGCGACTTTTTCTCGCATCTCCTGTGTCCGCTTGTAGAAATCCTCGTGGAGGATCTGACGGGCTTTCGCATTCCAGAAGGTCTTCAGCAGTACGACCCGCTCCTGGAAGACTTTGCGCTTCTCTTCTTTGGCTGCTTCCACCTGTTGCTCGAATGAATACGGCGCTATAACGTCCGAGGCCTCCAGGGAGGGAAGGTCATACCTGGCCGACGTCGCCTGCATGTCGACGCCGAGTTGAGTGCCGACATCGACGGCGCGCATGACGGTGCTGTCAACTTGATCGTTGGCGGGAGCGACGAACAGCACTTTCTTTCCGGCCTTGAGGTAGTTCGCGATGACGTGCGCGACTACCCGGGTCTTTCCGGACAGGATCGGCCCCCACAACAAGCTCACCCTGTTCCGAAGGATCTTTTCAAGAGCCTGCACCTGGTCGGGAGGCGTGTTCGGGAGGACGACAGGTTCAAACGGAACGACGTGCGTGTTCGACGCATCGGAAGGATGCAGGAGGATCTTCGGCACCGGCGCGGTCGCGGGTATGGCACGCAGGGCGTCGATGACCGGCGCGAACTGCGGCTCGTAGTCCCAGGAGGCTTGCACCTCGGGGAGCGACTGACCGAAATCATGCGGAAGCGCAACAATGAGAAACTGGTTCTCGATCGTGATAATGTTTCCCGCGACAGCGATAGGACGAACCCGGCCAAATGTGAACGTGGCCGACTCGATCGTTCGCAGCAGGATGTCCTCGGGGATCTCGAACCGATAATACGTGCGCCCCGCGAACGCTCCCACGCGTTCACCGTGAAACATCGTCATTGAACGGCGACCGCCGTTCAGAAGAGCGAGTTCCTGCTGAAGGACATCGACAAGCTGGCGAAGAACGGGAGCGGTACCGACAGAATCGGACATGCGCGGGTGATGACGTTCGAAGGAGAAAAAATCATGATGAAAGTAGCGGATTTCTCGCGGCGAAGCAAGGAGCCGCAGGAAGGTGGGGATGGGGAGCAGAACATCAAGGCCCCGCGTGATGCGAGGCCTCAGTGTCAGATCTTGTCCGGCAATTCCTGGAAGGCGTCGCCGAACAATTCATCAGCGATCGCCGATGAATCAAAAAACTCTTTGAACTCGGACCCTGCCAGCTTCTGATGGCGAAGATACAGGATGATCGCCGACAGCGCCAGCCCCGAAAGCACTCCAAGCACAACAAACTTCTTCATGAAATCCCCCGCAGCAGAAAACATGATGGAAGAGTAACGTGAGTGTCTCAATATAACACTTCGAAGTCTGAAAATAAATCTTGATGAACGTAAATTCATCTTCGTCAGCGTTCGATCCACGACGACCGTCCGCTCGCTGGATGAGGAGCCACTACGGCCCAGGGATGCTGCGTCACCCGGGCTTGAACCCAAACAGGTGGCTCAATCTGGGACTTTGAAACCTCCCATGTCGAGTCGCTGTGTGCGACGACAACGGCCCCTCCTGCCCCGGTGATCTGGCAAAAGACGTTGACTCCCGCCGAGCCGAAATTGTTGAAATTCTCCGCCTCGACGGTGAGCGTATTCATTCCTTTTCGGATATTCGCGGAGACATCCCAGCATTTCACCCGGGCCTGCTCGACGATCAGCGACAACGACCTTCGGGCGAACACCTCTCCGAGCGGGGTCCCGTTCAGGGTGAGCCGGGCCCGGGTATCGCCGATCAATTGCACAAAGGAGCCAGTGAGGGCAAAAGTGTCGGGGATCGTAAAATCCTTGCGAAACGAGACTTTTGGAACCTGCATGAAGGCGCTGTCGCGCTTCCCCGGATTTCCGTCCGGATGGTAGATCCACTGGCTCGAAATGGTAGGCTCGACCCAGATCTCCCCGCCACGCACCTGTTCGATCTTCTCGGTCCAATAGGCCGCCTGGCGGTCGTAGCGCTTCATCAGCCATTCCAGATTCGCTTCCTGGTTCGTCGTCAGCCACACGCGTCTGTATTCCTCTTTGAGTTTCATCAATTCCGGAACGATATCTTTTGAAACGTTGAGGACTGCAGTGCGGATCGAGTCAACGTCCGACCCCGGGGGTGGGGACTGCGTCAGCCGCCGCACTGTCTCGCTCGCTTCAAGCTTGCGGGCAAACCACAGATTGTTGTCGACGATGAATTCCAGGTATTGCAGATGGTCCTGATTGCGAACTGCCGAAGACCTCGCGGCCGCAATGAATCTTCGGATTTGTGGTGCCGTCAGTCGGATTCCCTGTATCCTCCACAGCGGGTTCAGATTTGACTGACGGGGAGGCAACATCGGGTGGCGCCAGAGCTCATGCCAGGAGATCAGATTGAGCGGATCGGACAACATTGTATATGCCGCGAGTACGGAAGTGCCCGCGTCGGACGAGCCGAAAAAATCGGAAAAGAACGCCGTATTGAACTGGTCAAGATCTGAGCGATCCGGATTCCACGCGCATTCCGCCGTCCATGCGTAGCCGTAGTAGTTCAATTCCCGCAGCGCCTCGCCGCCGTAATCGTTCCAATTGGATGTCAACAATCCGAGCGAACCATTCCCGTAGCCCTCTGCGCAGAAGTTCCTGATGTTGATGAGCGTGTGCACGTAATTCGGGAACGGTCCGGCAAAATTGTAAACAGCGGGCGAGACCACAAACGGGAATCCTGCCGTTCGAAACACGGACGGGCTTGAATACCGGTCACCGGCCCAGTACTGCCAGTCCACGATGACAACGCTCTTCGGGATCTGGTCGAGGATGCCGGGATTGTTGAGTATGATGTCGCCGTACATCATCGGCTTCTTCCCGTGCTTTGCGATGATATCGAACAGCCGCTTGTAGTGCTCCGCATGCACGGTCGCCAGATCGCTCTTCTGCACGCGTTCCTTGTTCGCTCCCAGCCCGACGTCCCACGATTCATCCGCGGCCATGTTGAAATAGGGCGAAGAAAACGCGGCGGCAAGCTCTCCGATCATTTCATCCAGAATTGCATAGATGCGCTCGTCGGAAATGTTGAGCGTATGCGCGCCTGGGAATTCTGCAAGCGGAAGATACTCCGGTTTGATGAGGATGTTTTCCCAATGTCCGAGAGTTTCGAAGATCGGAATCATATCCACGAACCGGCGTTTTGCGTACGCGTCGAGATCGCGAACGTCTGCGGCCGTGAGCGCACCGCGTCCTTTTCCGACAAGGGGATGATTCTTGAAGACGAACAGGTCTTCGAGATAAGGTGAGTACACGTTCATCTTGTAGCGCGCCATGAAGCGGATGATCTTCTTAAAATTCTCGATCGTCGATACCTGGCCGCGGCTGATGTCGTCTGTTATGCCGCGGACCTTCTGCAGCGGCCAGTCGTGAATGACTGCCGCCGGCACGACGATGCTGCGCTTCTCCTTGCGGAGCATTTGTAGGAGTGACATAATGCCGTAGAAGCGTCCGCGAGCCGTTGGGGCAAGCACTGTTGCCGATCCATTGTCGACGGCAAGAATGTATCCTTCTTCCCGCATGGCGTCGGAAAAGGCCGCGTTTTTACGCGCCAGAACGTCTTTTCCACGACGGGAATCGGGAAGGCCGATATATATGACGTTGTCTTTGAAGGAACGGAGGCTTTTCTCCTGAACATCCTTCAGGGCAGAAGCTCCGTGGAGGATAAGCTCTTCATTCAGAGCTTCAACGGCGGCCACATCTTCGCGCGACGTGCGGTCGCCGAGGATGATACGAGTGGAAGCTGAGATGCGAAATGTCCCGGGCGACGGGATGAGATGTCGCGGGGCCGGGATAATGGTGATCGCTGAGGCGGAGGACGATTTGTCCTGGGCCGAGGCCGGTATAAGAAGCAGGCCGACGGAAAGGCAAACGGCGAGACAACGCATAGCGAATTCCCTCAACGGAAAAATGCTAGGAACAAGAATTCCCACGAATCTTCACGAAAAGTGAAGAAGGGATCAATCACCCCTCCTAAAGATGTTCCCTGGCAAGCAGGTTCGACGCCAAGGCAGGGATTGACACGACGCCACTCCGGGTCAATCCCCGCTTCAAAAACGTTTCCAATCTAAAATTTAGAATCTACATTTTACAATGTTTACGCCGTCGGTGCGCCGGATTGCGGCGTTTCGTCTGCCATTTTGCCCTTGATCTCCTGGATCTCATTGCGCACTTCCTGCGCCTTCCGTTTCAGTGTCGCCATGTGCTTACGCACTCGCACGCCCGCGGATTTATTCCCCTTCACATAGAACTTCTCAAAGTCCTTTTGAAAGGACTGTACCAGGTCGATAAGCTCCTGATAACGATTCATGTGAGACTCCTCTTGAATGTGGGATTTGAGACTAATATTTCTTATAGACCTTATCCGCCTCTTTCTTCAGTCTACTCATCATCTCGTCGAGTCTGTCATACAGCCGGCGCGGTTTGCGGGGTCTTCGCTTTGCCAACGCGTACGATGTCATCAACGGCATGGCGATAGTTGAATCGATGTACGCGACGACAGTGTCGGGAAGCTTGTCGGGGTCGATCTTTCCCCACGATACCGCTTCGGACGGTGTGGCGCCGGACAATCCTCCGGTGTCCGGACGAGCGTCCGTCACCTGGACGAAGAAATCGTGTCCCCGCTCGTCGATGTGCAGCACTTCCTGGATTTGCGGCTCCGTCTGGAGAATGAAATTCTTCGGGGATCCACCGCCGAAGATCAACACACCGCTTCGTCCACCGGAACGCTTTGCCTGGAGCACTATGGCAGCTGTTTCATTGACGTCCGCAAGCGGGTCGAAGCGCAACATGTTGCCGTAGAGCGCCTGGGCAGCGACATTCATGCCAATGGAGCTGTCACCTGGGGATGAGGTGTAGACGGGAACAGCGTACGTGTAGGCGGTACCGAGGACGCTGTTGAACGGAAGTTTGAAGTATCTCTCCCGTTCGTACACGTATTTTCCCACTTTATAATGGAACTCCGCCGTACTCATGTCCTTCTGAAATTCCGGCGCTTCGATGATGCGGCGGAAAAAGGCATCGGTGTCGAGCAAGACGTCGTAGTCAAAAAGGATGTCATAGATCCGAATGACCCCTTCCTTGCGAAGATTCCGGTCGTCAATGAAAGGGGAACCACGATGCAGCGTTTTGCCGATTGCAAAGTGCGTGTCGTGGTAAAGATTGGCCCCAGTGCTGACAATCCAGTCGACAAACCCGGCTTTCATCAGAGGGACGATGCATGTGCCGCCAAGTCCCGCCGGCGTAAGTGCGCCCGTGAGACTCATGCCAATTGTCACATCCGACTGGAGCATTTTCGTCGCGAACAATTGAGCGGCTTCGCGCAAACGGGCGGCGTTGTATGCCTGGAAATGCTTGTCGATCAGGTCGACGACCCCGACATTCTTCTTGATCGGACGTGGATCGATCTTGGTGCCGGAGAGGTAGCGACTCTTGCGTTTCATTCGAAAAATGGGCTTTGGATGACTGGCCGTCAAAATACGCCAAAACATAAGGATTTCGCGGACAAAAGGAAAGGAAAATCGGCGAAAACAGACGAAAATCAGCCGAGGCGGACGGAGCGCAAGCGGAGGGAATTAGAGATGACGCTGACCGAACTGAACGCCATGGCGGCGGCGGCCAACACTGGGTTCATCAATCCAAAAGCGGCGAGCGGAATTCCCACCACATTATAGATGAATGCCCAGAACAGATTCTGACGGATCGTGTTGATGGTCCGGCGGGACAAGCGGAAAGCTGCGGCAATGCCGCGGAGATCGTTCTTCGTCAATGCGATATCTGCGGCCTCGAGTGCAACATCGGTGCCATTCCCCATGGCCATTCCGACATCGGCTTGTGCAAGGGCGGGAGCGTCGTTGATCCCGTCACCAACCATCGCCACAATCTTCCCCCCCTTCTGCAGGTCTTTCACGACTCTCGCCTTTTCACCGGGAAGGATGCCGGACAGCACAGTCCGGATGCCGGCCGTACGAGCGAGCGCTTCGGCGGTCTGTTGATTGTCGCCCGTGGCGAGGACAACATCGATATCCATCCCCCGAAGTTCTTCGATCGCTTCCGGTGATGTTGGCTTTATGGCGTCGGAAATTCCAATGACGCCAACCACTTCCGAGCCCTGAGCGACGACGATAGGAGTTTTTGCGGCGTCGCGAAGTTTGGACAGTGACTCGGCAACGGCAGAAACGTCGATGCCATGCTCCTCAAGGAATTTCGGACTTCCGGCAAGAATGCTTTCTCCCGCAATCATCGCGGACACACCTTTGCCCGGTGACGACTGAAAATCGACTCCCCGCTCTGACAGAAGGCCTTGCTCTGCCGCTGCGGTAACGATCGCCTGGGCCAGCGGATGCTCGCTGGAACTCTCGGCGGCCGCGGCGAGCGACAGCACTGCCTCGGAGGTCCACCCGGCGCACGACATGCCGTTGACGGCAAGTTTTGCCGAAGTGTCAGCGGGTATCACATCAGTAACGGTCGGCCGTCCTTGCGTGAGCGTTCCCGTTTTGTCAATCACTACGGTGCGTACTTGATGCGCTTTCTCAAGAGTTTCAGCATTCCGGAAAAGTATTCCATGCCGGGCTCCGACGCCGGTGCCAACCATGATCGCAGTTGGGGTTGCAAGTCCAAGCGCGCATGGGCAGGCAATGATAAGGACAGCAATGAAATTGATCATTGCTTCAACAAACGTGGATTGCGCTCCGAAGTACCAAGCGAAGAAGGTGACGAGCGCGATGCCAATGACGACCGGTACAAATACTCCGGCTATCGTGTCGGCGAGTCGTTGAACGGGGGCCTTTGATCCTTGCGCGTCTTCGACCATGCGCGCGATGTGAGCGAGGAATGTGTCGTTTCCAACGGCCGTGGCGCGGAATTCCACGCTGCCGTTCTTGTTGATCGTTCCTCCGACAACGCGATCTCCGACAGTCTTTTCGACCGGCAGACTCTCGCCGGTCACCATAGATTCATCCAAGGTGGTGGCGCCGCGAAGGATCACGCCGTCAACGGGAATGCGTTCGCCGGGACGCACGAGCACGACATCGTCAATGCGTACATCGTCGACGGTGACATCCTGTTCAGAGCCGTTTCTGATCACGCGTGCGGTCTTTGGCTGGAGAGAGAGGAGGGCTCGGATGGCATCCGAAGCGCGTCGTTTGGCCGAAGCTTCCAGGTATTTCCCCAGCACAATGAGGGTGATGATCGTGGCCGACGTGTCGAAATAGACATGATTGGCGGCCTCAGAATGGCCCAGCCAATGCGGAAAGAGGACGGCAATAACGCTGTACACGTAGGCCGTCCCGGTCCCGACGGCGACGAGCGTATTCATGTCGGCGGAGAAACGCCGGGCTAGCTTCCACGCAACGACGAAGAATCTTCGTCCGGGAAGGAACATGACACATGATGCCACTACGAGGAGGAGCTTGTTCGTGTCGTCATGCCCGACCGGGAACCAGTCGTGGAAAGACGGAAGCATCATGAGCATGCTGACCGCCATGATCGGAACAGTCAGGATTATGCTGAGGAGCAGGTCGCCCCGGAGTACGTCCCGGGATTCTTCCGTGTGGTCGTGCGGAACATCCGAAACCGGTTTGGTTGCGGGCAAGATCAGCTTGTAACCCGCCTCGTCAACTGCCCGGGCAAGTGTTTCTAGCGAAGTCTGCGCGGGATCGTAGGAGATCGTCGCTTTTTCGGTCGCAAGGTTGACGTTGGCATTTTGGACGCCATCGAGCTTTGTGAGCGTCTTTTCGACGCGCACAACGCAGGAGGCGCAGGTCATGCCTTGGACAGGCAGAGAGAGCGTTTTAATGTCGGCAGTGGCCATGTATGTCGGGGTGAAGGCGTTAGTTGGTAAATGGTCAATAGGACATCGGTTGTGAAAAGCCTGGCACTCCACAACCGCTTTTCGAATGTCTATTCTCCAATTCAGGCAATACTCTGAACCTCATATCCGGCTGTTTCGACAGCACGCTTCAGGTCGTCCATATTTATGCGCTCGTCGTCGATCTCAACGACCGCTTTGCCGATGAGGACTTCTTTGACAACGGCGACTTTGGACAGCGCGTTGCGAACGCTCATGACACAGTGGCCGCAGGACATGCCCTGGATATTCAAAGTGTGGGTGGTCATGGAATGTCTCCTTGATGAAGCGCCAAAACCCGGTAAAGGGCAGTCAGACTGAATGATCAATGACACAAAGTACTAAACTTCCTAAAGAAGGGCGTTACAGGAAAGGGGGGAAGATGTACATTTTTATGAGGGGGGTAGGGGGGAGGTCAATTCACGGACTTCATGTATTCTCCCCACCGAGCGATACCTCTCGCAGTCGAGACCTGCGCGTTGGTCTGATGATTGGCGATCTTTGTGGTGTCGCCGACCCACTTGAAGCCATAAAGGGCGTGCTCCATAAAAACTCCTGACATTCGGACGAAACCGCTTTTCATGTTTTCGGTTTCCATCTCTCCCACACTCATATATACAAATGTATGTAAGCTGTCCTGAGTGCCGAGGAATTCTGAAGTCTTTGAGATCATGACGTGGTCCTGACGCCACATCGGCGTGCTGAAGCACAGGCGTGCCTGAAACATTCCGGGTTTGAATACAAGCGAATACATCACCAACAGTCCTCCGCGGGAATGGCCGATGAACAGTCTGTTCGGAGCGGTCGGATAGTTCTTTTCAATAAAGGGGAAGAGTTCGGAATCCATGAACGACAGGAACTTGTCCCCTTCACCCATCGGGCTGTCAGGCTTGTCGTTGTCGACCCTCAGGTACGGGGGGACCAAATTGTACTGTCTGTTCCGTGCACTCATGTTGGGAATGCCGACGATGATGGCTTCCGGTACATATCCCGCTGTTGACAAGACGTCGAACGCATTTGCAACGGGATTGTCGAGTGACGATCCGTCCAGCACATACGCTACCGGATAGTGTTTCGTAGAATCATAGTTTCGGGGAAGATGGATGATGAGTTCGCGGTCCTGACCCAGGATCGCGGAGGTCACAGTTATTTGGACGACTCCCTCCGGTGTCGAAGACTCCCCCATGAAAAAATCGTATGATGCTATGGAGAGTATGGCAGTGAGCAAGATAATCCCAAGAAGGGCAAATGCGCCTCGAAGGGAATACCTGGGGGTTGAAGCATGAGCTTTCATCTTTGATCCCCTCATTGTGGAATGGTGCCGCGCTCGTTCATTACACCCTTAGACCTGTAATACGAGAGACAGGTTTCGTCTCAAGGAGAGTTTAAGCCCCCACTTTGTCCAAGCCGACCCGCTTCGCCTTTCCCATTTTCCGAAATTCACTGGGTGTCATTCCCGTTACCTGACGGAATTGTCCCGACAAATGCTGCACGCTGCTGTAACCCATCTGCCACGCGATCTCGCTCAGCGTTAGTTCACCGTATTTGAGGAGTTCCTTGGCTTTTTCGATGCGCTGAAGAATGTAGTATTGCTCGATTGTCACGCCTTCGGTCGAGGAAAAAAGGGCTGAGAGGCCGTGGTATTCCTGTCCGACCTCGCGGGTGATGTACGCAGAGAGCTTGAGTTTGAGCGGCTTTTCGTCGTGGCGGTGATGCACAAGCTTGACAATGGCGAGCTTGACTGCTTCGATGGACTTTCGCTTCCGGTCCTCGATAAGCTCGAATCCGTTCTCTTCGAGTGTTCGCCTGATGGCGTCGAGATTGATCGACATTTCGCTGTCGGCAATCTCTGCCTCACCAAGCTCCACCCGCCGCACATCCAGCCCGAGCTTCGTCAGCTCTTCCCGGACGACCCGCACGCAGCGGTCGCATACCATGTTGCGGATGAACAGTATGCTGGATGGAGCCTTCATTGGTAATCCAAGGTTGCATATCGCATAGCGCATGGCGCAAAGCGAGAAAGACCAACAGTGGAAAAGAGTTTCATGGAAATAGGGATCTCTGAAAGTTTGTGATCATGCGGCCCAAATGGTCCAAGTCTTCAAGCAGAACATCTCTGGTGACCTCGTCCAAGAGTTCCCTGCGATGAAGAATGATCGTCATATTTGCGGACTCGAACACGGACTCTCGTGATATGCCGAGATATCAAGAAAATGCGCGGTTGGATGTAGCACCTGACCCTTCAGCAATGTTGTTTGTCATGCTCATGCCGGCACCACGCATTTGGTCTGCAAAGCGAAAGAGCTTTCTCTTCTCAAGCGTATCTGCTATATCAAAGAGACGATCTGCGATATCGGCTGCGAATTTCCATATCTCGAAGTCCTGAAACCTGAATCTCGCTGACATATCCCCCCGCAACTATTGTGTCTGATTTGAATCGCAATCTAAAGCAAATTGCTTCTTCTGTTTAGCTCTTTACGCTATGCGGTTTGCCCCTTCACCCCACCATCACTCCTCCGCCATTCACACTCAAGGTAGATCCCACCAAATGTATTGAAAACTCGGAGGCCAGGAACAGTACTGCTCCAGCGATATCCTCCGCCGTTGCTGCGCGCCCGTTCGGGATCGTTTTCAGAATGGCGCGCGATCTTGAAGTGCGGAGTGAGCTCGCGGACATGTCCGTATCGACCCAGCCCGGCGCCACACAATTCGCGAGTATGCCGAACGGAGCAAGTTCAACGCCGATTGATTTCGTGAATGCAAACATCGCACCTTTCGATGCGGCATAGTGCGAATGGAATGCTTCGCCCCGCTGTCCGGCCGTGCTGGCGATGTTGATGATCCGACCCCATCTTTTCTTCTTCATGATCGGCACCACTTCGTTCGTGAAGAGGAACGTGCCCTTCAGGTTCACGTCGAGCGTCTCGTCCCACTGTTGCTCCGTCATTTTTCCGATTGCTCCGTACTTCCATATCCCGGCATTGTTTACCAAGATGTCGATCCGGCCGAAGCGCTTCAGTGTTTGCTTGACAGCACTTCGGACGTCGCTCATCTTTGCGGCATTGGCTTTGAGAGTGAGGCAGTCCGGCCCGAATGAACGGACCTCGCTCGCGACCCTTTCTGCCGCTCCTTTATTAGATGCATAGGTCAGTGCAATGTCCGCTCCGACCCGCGCAAGGAGCTCCGCCGTTGCCGCTCCAATTCCCCTCGATCCACCTGTGATAAGCGCTACTTTTCCCGTCAAATCCATCATTTTCCAATCTCCTTAAATTTAGAACCATGGCATTGAAGTTGAGCATTTGGTGTGCCGGTTGGAATTCCCGACAGATTTCAAGGACATCTTGTCAAAATTAATAATGGTAATTGTTCCTGGAATTGCCGTTTTTTCGTTGTTTTCGCAATCATTTCTCTTGACACAGAATCTTAATACGACTAATTTAGTCCTACTTAATCTACGACTCAATTGGTCTTATTATTTGGAAACGATTCCCGATTATGCAAAACGCTGAAGTAATACCGCTTCACAAGGTTCGCAAGGGCCGACGAGTTCTCGTCGTCCGAGTGCCCGAAGGCAAGACCAGAGCACAATTGATCCGACTTGGCATTCTGAAGGGAGAATTCCTCAAATGCCTCCAACGGCTCCCGGGCGGAACGATGCTCGTGGAAAAGAACCGCCAGGAAATCGCTATTGGCGCGAGCTTGGCCGGCGCCATCCTTGTCACAGATGCAACGGAAGTCCTTTGAATATGAGTGAACGACCGCTGACCGGACAGTATCACAGCTCCCCCCACAACCACATTGAAAAGCACCGGCACATTGGTGTGGGAATCGGGGAGGAGGATGTCGACCGCATCAAGGTTGTCCTCGTCGGCAACCCTAATGTCGGAAAATCCATCTTCTTTAACCACATGTCCGGGCTGTATGTCGACGTGTCGAACTATCCCGGCACGACCGTCGAAGTTTCCCGCGGCCGCTTCAACACATTCGACGTTTTCGACACACCCGGCGTTTATGGTATCTCCTCCTTCACCGATGAGGAGTCAGTCACGCGAGATTGCGTGCTTGAGGCCGACGTTGTGCTCAACATCGTCGATTCCGTCCATTTGGAACGCGACCTGTTTCTCACCCAGCAATTGATCGACATGGGAAAGAAGACCGCCGTCCTCCTCAACTTCTCCGATGAACTCGAAAAGCAGGGGATTGATGTCGATGCAAAGCTCCTTGCGTCGTATCTCGGTGTTCCCGTCTTCAACACAACGGCCGTAACCAAGAAAGGGTTCGAGCACATTGAGCAGGCGATTGCGGAGGCCCGGAAGGGGGAGCAGGACCTGACGATCCACCGTCGGCTGCACACGATGCTTTCGCGGACCGGATCCGAAGCTGAAGCGTTGTTGATCCTTGAGGGGGACGAGGTCATAGCCCAGCGGCACGGAATTGCACCCGGGGAAGACCGGGAGGTCATGTATATCGAGCGCCGCAATCGCGTCAACATTATTATCAATGCGGTCCTCTCCGAGAGGAATCGACGGAAACGTATCGGCTCGACGTTTGGACGCTGGGCGGTCAATCCGTGGACGGGCGTCCCGATTCTCGCTGTCGTCCTGTACTTCGTCTATCTCTTCGTGGGCGTGCTTATCGCTCAGGATCTCGTAGGGTTTACCGAAGAAACCCTCGGTCATGGAATTTGGGAGCCGTGGATACAGGGCGTCGTTTCGAACTTCCTCGCGCCGCAATCATGGTTGTGGACGATCCTGGTGGGCGAGTTCGGCGCGCTCAGCATGACCGTCACCTACCTGCTGTTCCTGCTCCTCCCACTGGTGGTCGCATTCTACCTCGCGTTGGCGCTGATGGAAGACAGCGGCTATTTACCCCGTCTCGCGACCATGGTCGACCGGAGTCTTAATGCCATTGGACTGAATGGCAGGGCCGTGATTCCACTTATCCTCGGCTTCGGATGTGTTACGATGGCAACCATCACGACGCGGCTTCTGGAATCGGAGCGGGAAAAGCGGATCGCCACCTCTATTCTGCAGTTCGCCATTCCCTGTTCTGCACAGATCGCGGTTGTGGCGGCACTGCTCACCGGCGCCGGTTTTCAGGCCATGGTCATCTACACGGCCACGATCTTCACGGTTTTTGTCGTGATCGGTACGATCCTGCACAGGGCGCTCCCGGGAGAAACTCCCGCACTTCTCATTGACCTTCCTCCTATGCGGATACCCCGGATCGACAACATCGTCCGCAAGACCGCTTTCCGGGCGTATCACTTCATGAAGGAAGCGACTCCCTGGTTCTTCGTCGGAGCGCTCGTCGTCGGGATCATGCAGGTGACGGGACTCCTCACAGTCTGGCAGAACATTCTTGCCCCATTCACCACCGGTTGGCTTCAACTTCCGCGTGAGGCGGCAACCGCGTTCGTTATGGGACTCGTCCGCCGGGATTTTGGTGCTGCAGGACTCTACGAGCTGCCGCTGACGCCTGATCAAATCGTGGTCGCGCTCGTCACGATCACGCTGTTCGTTCCCTGTATCGCTTCATTGATGGTCATGATGAAGGAACGCGGGTCGAAAGAGGCCATGCTCATTTGGTTCGGAACGTGGGTGGGGGCGTTTTTCGTCGGCGGACTTCTGTCGCAACTTCTTATCTGACCATGAGTTCAGGGGCTTCCGCAGGGGTCAAAGGAGTAGGTGTCACGCTGGAGGTGCAGCTCCGGTCGGAGTACCGCGTCTGTCCACAGTGCCATTATGAGCTTACGAATCCCTTCGCAGAACGCTGTCCCCGCTGTCTTACGATCGTGCCGGTGAACGACCCGGGATGCAGCAAATGCGTGCATAGTTCTGGGTGTCCCGCGTCGAGCGTGAAAAAGCAGGAGCAAGAAAAAAGATTTAAGAATTAAGGAGAGAGAGGCGGGCGAAGAAGCACTGCCGCTGTAAAGCTGCTGCGTTTACTCTAGAAGCCCAGTGCGCCAATACTCAAATAGCAAAAAAAGTGCACCATCCGTCCTTCGAGAAAAGTAGCGGATGATGCACATTCAAATCCGGGAACGTCCAGGGGACGCACCCGTTCCGCAAGATACGGATGCGGTGCGGGTATGTCAAGGTGCGGACGGCCGGGGGTTTCCCACATCACATCACAGGAGTTTTGCCGTGAAATCGTTCCACCGCTTTTTCCTCGTGCTTGCTCTGTCGTCGTTGTCCTCGGTATCGTTAATAGCCCAAACCAGTCCTGATTCCCTCGCGGAAATCCATCGTCAGATCGATATTCTCACCAAAGAAATAGAAGGCCTGAAGCTTGGCGCCGTCGATGCTCCCGTCTACGAATCGAAGACCGGACTCGGCATAGCCGCATCAAAAGTCTATTCGCTGAAGAAGTCGGGAGTCTCTCTCGCCGGTTACGGCGAGATCGTCTACGAAAATTACGGAACGACCCGAGATAACGGCAGTGCTACGACGACACTGGACAAGATCGACGCGCTGCGGAACATCATCTATGTCGGCTACCGATTCAACGACTGGGTGCTTTTTAATTCCGAGGTAGAGTTCGAGCATGCCAACACGGCCAAGGGAGGCGAAGCGTCGGTCGAATTCGCCTACATCGACCTGCTCCTGTCTCGGTCGCTGAACATCCGGGCCGGCATGGTACTCGTTCCGGTCGGCATCATCAACGAGAAGCACGAGCCGCCGACGTTCTACGGAACCCTCCGCCCCAATGTAGAACGCTTGATCATTCCCAGCACATGGCGAACGAATGGCGCCGGCGTGCATGGCGAGGTTGTGCCGGGTCTGAACTACCGTGCCTACGTCATCGAAGGTCTGCGCATGGCATCCTACACTGCCGGCGACGGTATCCGTGGCGGAAGGCAGAGCGGCGCAAGTGCCGTGGCCGAGGATCTTGCGGTGACCGGACGCGTTGATTACGCAGGAGTGAACGGAGCGACGTTCGGCGCAAGTTTCTATGCCGGCAACTCCGGGCAGGGGGCCAAAGACTCAATCGGTAAGGGGATCAACGCCATGACGGCAGTAGCAGCGGTCCACGGTGAATACGCCTGGAGGGGGCTGGAAGTGCGCGGCCTGTTTGCGCAGACGACGGTGGATGAAGCAGACCGAGTCGGCGGATACATTCAATGGACAACGAAGAGCGCGTCGGCGCCGGTAATCGGCTCGACGATGAACGGCTGGTATCTGTCAGCAGGATATGACGTGATGCCCTACCTCATGCCCGGATCATCCCATGTTGTGGCGCCATATGTCCTCTATGAAAAGTATAACACCCAGGCGGACGTCATAACGGGCAGGAATGCCAGCCCGGCAAATGATCGATCCACATTCGTGGTCGGTCTGACATGGAAACCACACGCGAATGTTGCTTTCAAGGCCGATTACCGGGACAACAAGAACGGGGCTGGGACGGGGACGGATCAGTGGAATGTGGCGGTGACATATCTTTATTGATGAGGCCATAGTGATTTTGGATTGTGGATTGTCGACCTGCCCGCCGAACGAATGTCAGTGAGGCAGGCGGGTTGCGGATTGGGAAGGGCAAAGTTACAGAGGGAATGGCGGATTGGAGAGGGGGAGCTTAGGAGATTTCGGATTGTCAATTGTCAATTGCGGATTGGGTAGGGCTTTGCTAAAGAGCACAAAGTTGGCGGCCGCGGCAACGGTGTTGTTCGCAGTCGCTGACACATGTACGGCTCAGGTGAAAATGACGAAAGAAGAAGCGCTCGAGACGTACTTTCCGGCTGCGCAGATTGAGCGGGCAACGGCATTCCTGACCGACGATCAGGTGCACGAGATCCAACAGAGGTCCAGATCAAGAGTGGAATCGCATGTGCTCACGTACTACATGGCGCGGAAAGACGGTCGCTTCGTAGGAACGGCCTTCTTTGAGACGCAGACGGTGAGGACAATGCCAGCAACGTACATGGTGATCGTTGATCCTGATACGACGATCCGAGCCGTAGAGGTCATGGCGTTCTTTGAGCCGGAGGATTATCTGCCGCAGTCGAAATGGCTTGGACAGTTTGCGGCCAAAGGACCTGCGGACGATCTGTGGCTGAAGCGGGGCATCCAGAACATCAGCGGGGCCTCGCTCACGGCGCAGGCGCTCACGGAAGGCGTACGTCGTTTGCTCGCTTCGTATCAGATTGTCGTGGCGCCGAAGGTGAGATCGTGAAATACATGACCAACGGCGGTTACGAGAATCAGCCCTTGATGCGGCTCACGCTCGGGTTGACGCTGCTCTTTCTTGTCCTGTTCACGGCAACGAATTTTGAGATGTATTTTTCCCGGATGTCGCTCGACCCGTCATCTGTTGTGACATACTACAACGGGTCTGAAGAAGAATTTCGTCCGGCCCGGTCGTATCAATCCATGCTCGAAGTCGCCCACAGTCACACGGCCATGATGGCGCTCGTGTTGTTGATGCTCACGCATCTGCTGATCTTCGCTCCGTTCTCGCGGCCTGCCAAGGTCGCGTTCATCACTTCCGCCTTTGTCTCCGGGATCGTGGATGAAGGGGCCGGATGGCTTGTCCGCTTTGTCGACCCCTCGTTTGCGTTCCTTAAAGTCGCCGGCTTCGTCGGACTTCAGGCGAGTCTGCTGTTCCTCCTGGGCAATCTGGCGATCTTCCTGCTCAAAGCACGTGCACGGGAAAAGCAGTTGAGCCGGTTCACGCTGGGGGAAGAGACGGTGGAGGACGTGGAAGAAGAAGAAGAGCAGATGCCGTAGTGAAAGAGTGAATCATGAATATCGAACACGGAACGTCCAATGGTGAAGTGCGATCGAATGATCTCTACTCTATAATCTGCACGTATGGAACAGATGAAGTCAAGATTCCTGCTTCGTACCGTAGACTCATGTTGGCATCAACGACCCCGTAGGGGTCGCACGTTTGTAGACTTTCGTACGACATGCTTTTCCAGAACTCCGTAGGAGTTCAACTTCGTGCAAAGCCGAAGAGATTTTATCAAGTCCATATCGCGCGGATCGGCCGGAATTCTGGTCGGAGCAATTGCACCGGCAATGACCCGATCCGGGATCCGCACGGAAGCGGCCTATCTCGAGCGCTGCGTCTTCGCAATGGGAACGACGGTGACGATCAGCGCACACGGCGAGAGCCGCGAGCATATTCTGCATGCGACGTCGTTGGCATTCGACGAGCTCTACAGAATGGACAAGCTACTCAGCGTTTTTCGTGCGGACAGCGACATCTCGCGGCTCAATGGTTCTGCGGGACGATACGAGGTGACAATTGATAGCGCAACTGCGCAGGTATTGAGCGAGTCGTCTCGGTTTCACGACATGACGCGAGGTGCGTTCGACATTACAATAGAATCTCTGATGGAGGCGTGGGGGTTTCGGAACGAGGCCGAGTCCATGCAGGTGGTTTCAGCCGCAGAATTGAAAATGGCCAGGGCCGGAGTAGGCATGCGACATTTGCAGGTTTTGTCCGGCGGCAGGGCATTTCTCGAAAATGAACATGTAGGCGTGGACCTCGGGGGCATCGCGGTCGGCTTTACCGTCGACCGGATGGGAGCAATTCTGCGCCGCGAGGGTGTTTCCTCCGCGCTCATCAATCACAGCGGTGACCTGCTGGCGATTGGGGCACCGCCGGATAGCGACGGATGGCCGGTAGTGGTGCCGCATCCTTGGAACGTGGCTGAGACTCTAGCCACGTTCATGCTGCGAGACCGCGCGGCCTCCACTTCGACGAACACTCGGACGATTCGAACAGTCGGCGGAATGCGCGTCGGACACATCCTTAATCCCACAACTGGAGAAAACCCGGAAGGCATCGAAAGTGTCACCGTGCTCGCTCCGAACAGCATCGACGCGGATGCTCTCTCCACCGGATTGTTTGTCCGATTCAATAAAAGGGGTGAATGGAGAAATGACGCGCGGGAAGCGATCGTTCTGAGGACAGGCGGAGAAGTGGAGCGCATCGGCGGGAATCGACACAATGAAGGAATATGAGACCGTACAATCAGAGCACCAAGAACTACTGGCAAATCAAAGGACAGACCATGATACCCTGGAGAACGCAGTTGTCCGTCGTTGCAGTCCTGACAATATTGGCACATGGGGCCCTGCCTTCTCAAACCCAAGAAACTCCTCCAGCCGGCCGAGAAAGCCGTGTGACGCTGCTGCTCGTCGGTCATGGAGGCCCTGCGACGGATTTTCCAACGTTGACCGAATATTTCAGACTGCACGGCAGAAACAGCGATGAATCGCGAGCCATCGAAAACGAAATGATGCACTGGCCCCGCAATGAACGCAACGACTCTTACTGGGCGGGGTTCATGAAGATCGTTCGTGAACTGGAACGCTCCGGCGGATTTCACTCCGTGCGATATGCGTTCAACGAAATGTGTGCTCCGACCGTCGAAGAGGCGCTCGAGGTGTCAAAGGGCGACCGTCCCGACACGATTGTCGTCACCAGCATCATGATGACTTCGGGAGGAGTGCATTCCGAAAAAGACATTCCGCTCTCCATCCAAAACTTTCGTGACCAAAATCCCGAAATACCGGTTATTTACGCATGGCCCTATGCAGAAGCAGATATCGTGAAGTTCCTCAACGGACACATAGGGCGGTTCACCTCGACAAACTAAGGCGACCTTGCGCCTCCCCGGGGGGTCGTGTACATTGAAGCAGGCCAGGAAAACACGTTCCACTCTCTTTCGCGTCCATGGACATACAACAGATTCATCCGCAATTGACTGAACAGGTCGTGCTGACCGCGCTCCGCGAAGTCTACGACCCCGAAATTCCCGTCAATGTCGTCGACCTGGGATTGATCTATCAGGTGAAGATCATCGACGACTGGGTGGGGATCAAAATGACGCTTACGAGCCCGGGCTGCGGACTCGCCGATCAGATCGCGAACCAGGTAAGGGAGAAAGTGATGCAAGTGCCGGGAGTTGTGGATGGAGATGTGAGAATTGTTTGGCAACCGGCGTGGAATCAAAGCATGATGAGTGAGGAAGCGAAGAAGAAATTGATTTTCAATGGCCGGTAAGTTTTAGAGAAATGGCAGGATTGCAGAATAGCAGGATGGCAGAATCATTTACACTGAGGAGGGGGTATGAGATTCAAGAGGTTCGAGGACATGCCTGTATGGCGTGCAGCCCGAAAGCTCGCATCAAACATCGCTGAGGGGTATGAAAGAGAAACAACGTCAGATTTCTTGCGCTTCTTATCTTACGCCAAAGAATCGGCAGGCGAATTACGATCTCAACTCTACGTCGCTTTCGACATCGGCTATATCAAAGAAGAAGACTTTCGGGACTTTTCGAGAAGTTGCATTTCCATCTCGATCCAATTGACCCGCTTCATGCAGTACTTGGAAGTGTCACAGCCCTGATCCAAGATTATGCAATTCTGCAATTCTGCAATTTTGTAATACTGCTATTTTTTCTCCGCTTTTAGCGCAATTGCGCCAGGATCGCATCTCTCAACCAATAGTTGACATACTTGTTCTGTATGGGTGTTGAACCCGTCACCGTTCCGTTCATGATTGTCTGTCGCACAACGGCAAAGCGAACTGATGTTGAATCGGCCTCCGGCGTCAACGTGCACGAAACGACGTAGTTCGCCGCGGAAACGGGGGGAGCCGGTTCCGGCGGCGGGGGCGGTTCATATTGCGGCTCGCGCTCTCGTGTGCGGGTCCTTTCGGAGTCGGAGGAGGAATCGGTCGAGCATCCGTCGCTCAACCAGCCGAGCAATAAAATGAACAGGATGACGCCGAAAATGGCGGCGAGAACGCTCCCGGCGGAGGGTTCCTCGGACTCTACCGGTTGTTGGTCATACTCCTCCTCCGGCAGGAGACCGTCCGAGTGCAAATTCGCCGTGACGAGTCCGCTTCGCGAATCACTCACGGAAATCACGGCTCCCCGTCGTTGGAGCGCCTCGACGACAGCTCTGTGCGTTCGCTCCGGGGATGCCGCAAACGAGAAAGTATCCGCATACGGTTCGTTGTCGTACTTGGAGAACTCTGGATGCGCTTTTCGCGCCGAGCCTGAGCCGCCGCAACCGGTCATAATGAGCATGAGCGCGGCGACCGGAATGGCGAGTGCGCGGGTGGGGAAGGATCGTAGAGAGATCATGAAGGTCCTTTTGGTTCTCCCGGATTCTATCGGAAGATTCTAATAGCGATTGTAAGTCACAAGATAGAGCTTCGTGCCCGCCATGCTCTTGAATTCTGCGGGGCGATTCACACCGGAAAGATCGTAGCAGATACGGAGTGTGTCCCCGTTGAGTTCGTAGATCGCGGGGAAAGTCTTGCCCACGTTCGGTCCCTCCGTGCCGGTAACGTTCATCGCTTTGAGCTCAGTTGCGGGGTCAAGCGTGTAGGTTCCCCTGTCTGGATTTCCTCCGACGAAAACCTCATATCTTCCATCGTCCATTTTGAGGCTGATAATCTTCAAGACAGCGTCAGCCATGGGTTCTCCAGACAACACGGCTTTCGCAGGCCTCCAATTTCCTTGTATTGCCTTGGCGTCGCTTGGTACTTCCCTGGACCCTGTAAACATCGTCGCACATCCCGCACACAGAATCGCAACGATCAACGAATTGAATCCGGCACGTACCTTTTTCATGCAAGAGTCCTTTCTGTATAAGGTGCCATGAAGTGTGCAAGGGTGTGCCATGCCGTTTCTGATCACCACGCCTCTTCGCTGGACTAAATTAAGTATCGGCACGATCACTATCGTGCGAGCGCTGGCGGTCGAAGGTCCGAAGCCCGGATCTTGTGCGACCACCGGAGCGTACCGACGGTATCACGACACTCAATGGTCAAGACCCGATCCGTCCTCGGTCCGGTGAACTTCAGCAATCCGAAGTTATGCGCATCGGCGACGAGCGAGCCCGGAACCCTGTATGGATTGTTGACCTCCGCACCACGGGGCGGAGCGAGTCCTGCCGTCAGCGATGAGCTTGTGAAATCATACAACGGATAGAACGTGGAATCTTCAAGCTTGATAAGCTCGCTCATGTGCCGGTCGCCGGACACGAACACCACTCCGGTGATCCTGTTCGCACGGATGAATCCAAGAAGGTCGTCGTATTCACTTCTAAATTGAATGAGTCCTTCGTACGGACAGATTGGATTCAACACCTGATTGCCGTTCAGGACGATCTTGAACGGCGACCGACTGTTGAGGAGCGCATCTTTGAGCCACTGCACCTGTTCTGTGCCCCACATTGTCTTGTCGGGACCTTCCGAAGTCCGGTTTGGTGACCTGTGGAACCTGTCATCCAACAGGATGAACTCGGCATCCGCCCATTCGAACCGCGAAAAAATGCCGGGTGTTTCAAGCGTTCCATACGTTTGATTTGCCGTGAAGAGCTTGAACACGTCGAGCGCTTCGGTACGGAGCCTGTAGGACCGGTCCGAATCGTCCGGCCCAAAATCGTGATCGTCCCATATGTAATAATTGTGAACACTGCCAAGCAAAGGCTGGAGTTCGCGTTGCGACCGCGTATGCGTCCAGCGGCGCTTCAGGCCGCTGACAGAATTCCAGTCTACCTCCCTGTAATACGTATTATCACCGAGCCAGATCATCAGGTCGGGTTCCTGCGCGGCGATGGTTCCAGCAATGCCGTAATCCGATCCATACGGTTTGCCGGGGCGGTCCCACGCAGTTTCGTTGATGTAGAAGCATGAACCGACAGCGGCGGTGAATGCAGGAGGGTCGGTGCGCCACTGCCAGAGCGTTTGTGTTTGGAAACGGAGCGGATACGGACGCGTGATTAGCTTTCCGTCCACCATAACCTCATATCCGTATCGAGTTCCGGGAACAAGTTCTTCTATGCGCACTCTGGCGACGAACGCATTCTCTTTTCCTGTTATGACCGGATCGGTGGAGGACTTTTTCTTCGGGTCGGCCTCGGTCCAATAACGAAACTGGACCGATGCTTTTTTCGTTGTCTGCACCCAAAGCAGGACTTCGGTCATGTCGCTGTAGCCGACCATCGGTCCCGACTGGACGGATGAAATGTTCAATTGTGCGACACATGTGGAAGCGGCAAGGAGGAACAACAACGCGGCGCAGTGTCGAAGTATCGGAAAGGAGCGTGGCATTCGAATTCAGGGGTGTGTGACGCGCGTGAAAGTAACTGTCAGTTGAACTCGAAGCAAGACAGGGCGTTTCTCGGGCCGCCGTTTGCTTCTCGAACTCGCGTTTTCTATATTTTTTGCGCATCTTCTCAAGAATCATGCGGCGATAAGAAGAGTACGCCACAAAAAGCACCCCGGCCTCGCCCGAGGTCCCTCGACGGAGTTTACCCGCCCTAGGCGGGCTCGGGACGGTGAGCGAGCCGACAGGCAAGTCGCCCTTCGACTCCCTACGGTCGCTCAGAGCGACCCTGAGTTCACCGAAGGGTCGAACCGCCAGTCGAGGCCGAGGGCAGGCAAAGTCACAAAACTCATGTATGTGTATTTTGTGCATTTTTGTGGCTTATGTTTTTGAGATATCTTCTCTCATTCCCACTTGAAATCCCTTTCTACGGGCACTCCATGATTCGTGCGTCCCTTCAAGCCTGTCTTTTTGCCTCGATTTTCTCAGCATCAGCATTTGGCCAGGCACCTTCGGTACAGCTCACTATTAAAGAAAAGTCGGGATTCCTCGGCATGGGGGGGCCACGGGTGGTTTCGATCGATCTTTCGACACAAAATCGCGATGCCACCTTGACCAGCGAGAACGTCAACGGAGGCCCGTACTATTACTTTCTGGTCAAGCCGGCTGCAGATTGGGCGTTGGACGCGGATATCGTCAAGGAAGATCTTTCCAAACTGATCATCGTTCAGAATGAGCAGAAATTTGCCATCATGTGGAAAGGAGAGATCGTTGCCGGGACGCCCGCAACCATTCTTCTCGGCTATCCACGTAGTGTCAATCTCCATCAGCCATTTCAGTTCCAGATTGCAGTTGGGGACAAGGTTTATCAGGCGGATGTGACCATTCCACAGCAATACTGGCCGGGTTACACCTTTACAACGATGAATTTCCAGGCGGCGACGGAGGCAGTGAGCACGAAGCAGGCACGCGCTGCCATTGCAGCGACGGAGAAGATCGTCAGTAATTCGGCGCTCCAGATCTTTCCTCATTTTGAACGGGCCCGTTCATTACGCACTCAAGCGTTCGGCATGTTTCTGGGCGACGTGCAGATGTCGTTCCAGGCCACAGTCGTTGATACCGGCGAGCTGAAGGGAAAGATCGCCCGAGTCGAAGGATTCCGTCCATTGTACCAGTTCGTCGTCGATTCGCTTCCGCGCGCAGCGTGGAACATCGGCTCGCTCGACCCAGCCGTGGCGCCAATCGTCGAACAGGCAAGGGCGGGGGTTACGAACGTACATCTGGTGAGAGATTCGCTGCAGCGGGTGCTCGACGACAAGAACGTACGGTGGATCATCGAAGGGTCGGCGGTCGGGAAGAACGGGTTCTTGTATCAATATATGATTGAAACGCTTGCTTGGGCGTTCTCGTCGGCGAACTTCGAGGATACGACGGCGACCGATCTGAAGTTGACAATTCCGGATGAATTCCGTACTCGGTTGGAGCGATATGCGCTGGTCGAATCGTATGAGACATTCCTTCGCCTCAGCATTGAGCGGATGCAGACAAATCTCCCGATGTTTCCGGTCGAATTCCTGCCCAATCTAAGAAAAGACACGTCCTCGTTCAGCCAACCCTTTTTCTCAATGCTCAAGGCGGTAAACGATTATTACTATGGCAACATCACGGCGGCGCGAGACGAGGCTTTTCGAGTGCTCATGACGTGCACCGAACCAGACCTGAACGCCAGGTTCGACCTGGTGCGGGTGCTCATCGACATTCGGCGCGGACAAGCTCCTGGGGAGGTCCTCAGGATATTGGAAGATGCCCGCCAGCATGAACAGAAAGGGGACGCAGACGGCGCGCTTGAGCGATACCGGCAGGCAACCGTGATCGCTCCGAACTTTGCGTATGCGTTCTTTGCGATCGGTCAATTCTATGTACGCACGGGCGATCCGATCAGGGCGATCAATTTTTTCCAGCGAGCCTATCAAATCGATTCCCTCTACAACAGCGCATACCGCGAATCGTACAACATGTATCTGAAGCAGGGGAACTACAAGCCCATTGTCGATGTGTTGCTGTATGCCATCCAGCACGGCAACGACACGTGGGAGGTGAATTCAAACCTTGGCACGGCATTCCTGGGGGACAACGACCCGGCGCGGGCGATCCAGCATTTTGAACGGGCACTGGCGTTGAACGGCAAGAGTTACAAGACGAACATTCAGCTCGGACTTGCACATCAGGCCGTGAAGAACTACCAGAAGGCGCGTGAGTACTTCAACAATGCGATCGGGCTCGATCCGACGCGCCAGGACGCGGTGGATTACCTGACGAGACTGAATGAGATGCAGCGGAATGAAAAATAAAAATGATGAACACAGATAACACCGAAAAAGGGATGGTCACGGATGAAGAATTCGTTGATCGTCGAACGGGTCATGAATTTAGATCCTTCTTTCGATCATTTGTATAGATCTTTCGCCGTATTTGTGGCTTCGGTCCGAAGTTGAGGACCAGTCCTACTTCGTATTCAGTCGCCCTAAGGTAGTTGATCAGCTGATACTCGTATTCCGCAGCAATCACCTCAGCCGCTTTTAGCTCAAGCACCACCACGTCATTTACCACAATGTCGGCGCTGTAATTTCCTACAATCTTACCCTTGTAGGATACTGCAATTGGAACTTGAGCTTTAGCCTGCATGCCTCCCAGTTCGAGCTCGATCATCAGAGATCTTCGCACACTTTTTCCAGAAACCCTGTTCCAAGTGTATTGTAGACCTCGTAAAACGCAGCAATTATCCGCTCGGTGAGCTCGCGATGTAGATTTTCCATAACACCCCTCCTTATTGATGGCGAGAACCAATCAGGAGGAATTAACAAAACCAACCCTTTTAAAACAATCTGTGTTCATCTTGTGTTATTTCTGTGTTTTCTGTGTTCGCCTTTTATGCCTTTGCATTTCCCCTAAAACCGCCGTAGATTTTGTCCGCGTCTAGCGCGCTTTTTCGCCCTTTTTTGGTCGTTTGAGCAGTCTCACCCCGCCTTTTTTGCGCATTCTCCTCGTTCACACATTTTGATCACCCGTCCAGGGGTTGATTGAACGGTATTTTGGGACGAGATTATATCTCTTAGCGGGCAGAGGTGCCTGCCGCGAAAAGGGCAGATGGCGAAATTGGCAGACGCGCTGGCCTTAGGAGCCAGTGAGGAAACTCATGAGGGTTCGAGTCCCTCTCTGCCCACAAACGATTGCACATGGTAAAATGCAGATTGAGAATTGAGGTAGAAGATTGCTGCGTTTATGTAGCTGATTGATGCAAGTATAGACAGAGAGTTCATTCAACAAGAGTATTTGTGGAAATTCAGGTCAACAATCTTACGGATGTTTCACGCGAAGTGGAGATCACCGCCACCGCTGAAGAGCTGCGGCCGCACTTCGAGAAGAAGTATGCGGAGATGCGTCCCAAACTGGACGTCAAGGGCTTTCGCAAAGGGAAGGCACCCCTCGATATTGTCAAGAAGCTTTACGGGGAAATGATCGAACAAGACTCATTACAAGACGTGGCGACGGACCTCTACCGCCAGACGATCAAAGAGAAGAATCTGAAGCCGATCGGCGACCCGACGCTCGTCGACATGGACTACCGGCGCGGCGAACACTTGCGCGTCAAGATCCGCTACGACATTCGTCCCTCGATAGTGCTCAAGAACTACAAAGGCATCAAGGTCCAGCGCCCGATCCATACCGTCACCGAACTCGAAGTGGAACGCGAACTCCTTCGGCTTCGTCGAATGAACGCCACCTTCGAGCCGGCGACCGTGGTGCAGGGAGAAGAGTACGTTGTGACAGCAGACCTTCAGGACCTGGATCCGTCGGGCATGCCGATCATCGGCAAAAGGTCCCCGGGTGTTCGATTCTATTTGGCCGACGAGCAGCAGGAGCAGCCATTCAAGAACGCGCTGAAGTCGGCGGAGACGGGGGGAGAGTACCGCGTCACGTTCGAGCACGAACACGGCGACCATAAGCATGCCGTGAACACCAAGGTCATGGTCAAGAAGATCGAAAAGGTCGTCCTGCCGGCGTTCGACAATGTGTTCGTCACGAACATCACGAAGGAGAAAGTTGCGACGACCGAAGAGTTTCTGGCCAACCTGCGGAAGGATCTGGCGGAATACTGGAAGTCGCGGGCCGACCGGTATGTGCTGAACGCGCTGACGGGGGAACTGCTCAAGATGCACGATTTTCTGGTGCCCGATTCCCTGACACGCGCCGTTGTGGAGGGATTGTTGAAGGAGATGGCGGAAGAGTACCCCAAGAAGCAACTGCCGGACGATTTCGATTACGACAAGTTCTGGCAGGAAAACAGGTCCTACGCGGAAGCGCAGGCCAAATGGGCTTTGCTGCGCGAGGAGATCGTGAAAGCCGAGGCCATAACGGTCGAAGATGCCGATTTCGCGCTGCTGGCCGGGGCCGAAGCGGAGAAAATAAACATCGATAAGGACCGTCTGCTTCAGTACTACAAGTCCTCGGACCAGGTGCGGGAGCGGCTTGCGAGCGACAAGCTCATGACGCGGCTGCTCAGCCTCACCAAAGTCGAAGAGGTTGAAGAATCCACGTTGTCCACCGTCGCGAAAGGCTGACATTCCTATGCACAATCCCCGGGAGATCTACAATCAACTCGTTCCCATGGTGGTCGAACAGACAGGCCGTGGAGAGCGCGCATTCGACATCTATTCCCGTCTTTTGAAGGACCGGATCGTATTCCTCGGGACGCCGATCGACGATACGATCGCCAGTCTCACGATTGCCCAACTGCTGTTTCTCGAATCTGAAGACCCCGACAAGGACATCAATCTGTATATTAATTCACCAGGCGGAAGCGTTTCGGCCGGCCTTGCCATCTTTGATACGATGCAGTATATTCGGCCAGACGTTGCGACCATTTGTATCGGCATGGCCGCAAGCATGGGTGCGGTGCTGCTAACGGGTGGCGCAAAGGGTAAGCGCATGGCGCTGCCGAACTCGCGTATCATGATCCATCAGCCGTGGGGTGGCGTTCAGGGAACGGCTTCCGACATCAGCATCCAGGCGGAAGAGATTCTGAAGACAAAGAAGCGGATCAACGAGATCATTTCCAATGCAACCGGGCGACCGCTCTCCCAGATCGAACAAGACACGGACCGGGACAAGTATCTCTCGGCCCAGGAATCAAGGGACTACGGGTTGATCGACAATGTATTGGCAAAGCGCATCACGGAGCCGAAGAAAGAGAAATAGTAAGGCGTCGAACATAAAGTTCGTCCACGAATGGACACAAATGCCGTTGGAGCTCTCGGAACACGAATCACTGCGAATTTGTTCATATCCGTGGAAGACTCTTTTCCGAGCGCAACTCATGAGATGTAATCAGACATGACCCAAAAGACCCGACACGGTGATAAGATTACCTGCTCGTTCTGCGGACGCTCCCCCGAGGAGGTCAACAGCATCATTGCGGGTCCGGACGTCTATATTTGCGACCTCTGCGTTTCTTCGTCCGTGGATATCATCAAGAACAACATCGCGGCGATCAATGCGCGGAAGGGGTCGCTCCGGAAGAATCTGACTCCCGTCGACATCAAAAAAGCGCTCGACGAGTATGTCATTGGTCAGGAGGTTGCGAAACGGACGTTGGCCGTCGCGGTCTACAATCATTACAAGCGCATCGATTCGAACGAAACGCTCCCGTCGTTCGACGACGTAGAGATCGAGAAGAGCAACATTCTTCTGATCGGTCCGACAGGGACGGGCAAGACGCTTCTGGCGCAAACGCTAGCCCGTATTTTGGACGTACCCTTCGCCATCGCGGATGCAACGACGCTCACGGAAGCAGGCTATGTCGGTGACGACGTTGAAACGATCCTCGTCTATCTCTTGCAGAACGCGGATTACAACGTGGAGAAGGCGGAACGCGGGATTGTCTACATCGACGAGATCGACAAGATCGCGCGCAAAAGCGACAGCGCTTCCATCACCCGGGACGTTTCAGGTGAAGGTGTGCAGCAGGCGCTGCTGAAGATCCTGGAAGGAACGCTCGCGGGCGTGCCTCCGAAAGGAGGGCGCAAGCATCCGGAGCAGAGCCTCATCAACATCAACACGAAGAACATTCTCTTCATCTGCGGCGGCGCATTCGAAGGCTTGGAGAAGATCATTGAACGGCGCGTCAGCCAGCACACGATGGGCTTTGGGGCGGATATCCGCGGCAAGAAGAGCAGGCACCGGGACAACCTGTTGTCGCAGGTTGAGCCGGACGATCTGCTGAAGTTCGGTCTTATACCGGAATTCGTCGGTCGTCTTCCCGTTGCGGCAACGCTCGACCCGCTGGACGAATCGGCGCTGCTGAACATTCTCTCGCAGCCGAAGAACGCACTCGTGAAGCAGTATCAGAAACTCCTCGCCATCGAAGGCGTTGAGCTCGAATTCGAGGAATCGGCTTTGAAGACAATCGTTGACAAGGCGATGGAGCGGGGGACCGGAGCCCGCGCGCTCAGGTCCATCATCGAGAACGTCATGCTGGACGTCATGTTCCAGCTGCCGACTCGGCGAAACGTGTCGAAGTGTATCATTACGCGGGACACGATCCTCAAGGCGAAGGAGCCTGTGTATCTCTACGAAGAGCGTAAGTCCGCATAGTTCCAAAAGATCGTCCACGAATGTACACGAATTCTTGGTAGAGCCAGAGAGTCGAATGTACACGAATGGTGCAGTAATAGTTTGAGCTTCATTCCTGTTCGTTATTCGTGTTCATTCGTGTAGTTTTCCCTTCGTGTAAATTCGTGGAATATCTTTCACATCGGCCATAAGGTGTGCTCTAGAAGATTTGCCCACGAATGGACACGAATGCAAGGTAGTTCCCGGAACACGAATCACCACGAAGTGCCCAAAAGATAAAAGGGGTATATATTCCTACTCTTCGTGTACCTTCATCGTTCTTAGTGGCCCTTAGTGGAAGATCTTTTTTACGAAGCACCGACGGCGATCGCACTGCGCGGATCGCCGTTTTTGTTTTCGGCGTACTCATTGTCGCTGCCGGCTCGGTCGAGGCCTGGACCCGCCACTGGCTCGGCGACGACATCTTCATCACCTTCCGCTACATCGACCAGTGGTTCGTGGGGAACGGGCTCGTGTACAATGTCGGCGAACGGGTGGAAGGATATACGCACCCGCTGTGGCTGCTCGTGCTGGCGGTATGGAAATGGCTCGGCGGTGAATTGACAACGGGTGCATGGCTGCTGGGAGTCGTCTCGTTCTCAGCGCTTCTTGTTTCGATCTGCTACGCATCCTTCCGCTTGTCCCGGCGTCCTTGGTTCGCATTCTCCAGCGCCGCTCTTGCGCTCGTCCTGCATCACGACATGCTCGTGTGGGCTACGGGGGGGCTTGAGACGTCGCTGTTCACGCTTCTTGTCACGCTCACTGTGCTTGTTCCGACGTTGTTGCACGTGTCCGCCGACAAGAAAGCCGTCGCAACAGGGGCGCTTCTTACGCTCGGCGTCCTCACACGTCCGGATGGCGTGGTCATAGCCCCGGTGGTTGCGGGCTACATGCTCTTCGAGGCACGGGCGGGGGGAAAGGCTGTTCACGAACTTCGCCGTCTTGCGATCCTGATCGCCGCGCCGGCGGTCATCGTGCTGGCGCCGTACGCTGTATGGAAACTGGCGTATTACGGCGACCTCCTCCCGAATACGTATTATGCGAAGTCCGGTGGCGGTTCGTATTTCCGTCAGGGATTCACGTACATCGGCTATTACCTTGACGCGTATCCTTCCACGTGGTTATTGTTGATCGGTCCGCTGGCAATGTGGAAACTTCTGCCTCGTGCGAAGGACGTCCGAAAGCGGATGCAGTCCCTGCTCGAGGATGAGAGAGCAAAGGTCCTGGTGCTTGGAGGGCTTGTGATCCTCGTCTATGGGATCATGTTTGTTGCCCGGGTCGGCGGAGATTTCATGTTTTCCCGGTTCCTCATTCCCCTCGTTCCGCTGGTTCTCCTTCTCATCGAAACATCATTTCGTGTTCTCTTGGAACACCGCTCGATGGCTCTTGCCGTGCCGTTGATCGGATTCCCCTTGCTTGTCGGCACAGTGGATCAGAACCGCAGAGCACAGCTTTTTTTGGATGAACAGGGGAAGCATGTGACGGCAGAGGAGCGTTCGGGGATCATGGACGAACATTGGTTCTGGACGCGTCCGTTCACGGAAGACAGCACCTCATTGATCGATGCAACGCTCGATGTGGGGAAAGAGCTGGAGACGTATTTTCGTGAAGTACACGTGCGGCTCCTGATCCGCGGACAGGCGGGAATGGCGTTCTACTCGCGTGCGGCAGAAGTGATCGAGAACTGGGGATTGACGGACAGCTACATTGCACATCAGCCGATCGGGGAACGGCGGCGGATCGGTCACGAAAAATTCGCCCCGGTCGAATATCTCATCGGCCGCCGCGTCCATTTCTTCTTCTATCACGGCGCCTATCAACCGCATGACACGTCGTTCTATCGATTCGTGTCGTTCCGCCTTCCGCACGGCTGGGGGCCGGCGGAGATGTATGTCTACGACCGGACGCTCATGCGGGAATTGAAGAGACGATTTCCTGGCCGCGTGAAATTTGTGGACTTCGAAGCATACCTGGAGTACTACCTTTCGACGGCGAAATACCGTTCAAGGAGGGAGGTGGAGAGAGACTTTCAGGATTTCCGGGTTTTCTATTTCTATCACAATGCGGATGCCGACAGAGAGCAGAAATTCCTGGATGCACTTGCAGAGAAGGGAATCGGCGGAAGAGAGAAAGACTGAATCATGCATACAGAACACGGAACGGCGAAGTAGAAAGTGCAGCGTGAGGGGCTCATGCAAACCCGTACGTCGCACTCTGCCGCACGTGACGCACTTCTGAAAACAGGGGCAAGATGAATAACCGAATAGCCAATCTCACCCGGCACGCGTTCATTCTCATCGTCGTCCATGCATGTACCGTTGTCGGTCAGGAGATTTCGATCCGGGACTTCCGGATCCCAACTTCTGTATCTCGCCGTTTGACAGCCGGCCTGAGTCTGACTTCCACGACGCAAGCGTACAGAGACGCGTTTGAACCCGGGGCATATCCGGTGACACATAATGATGTCGAGGATAGCGAACTAAGTTCGAGTGCAGCTTTGCTCTATGGTTTCCAGGAATTCGATGAATCTCAGACGACGATGCTCGATGTCGATCTGCGTGCTTCGAGGGACGCGAGGAACCGTGATCGCATTCGAGACAGCGTGAATTCGAAGTACGAAACCATCTACGACAATGTGCAGGGCATCGTCATCGGGGGCAAGGAATGGTATGTCGAACCGGACGCCTGGTTTGTCCGGGGAGTGTTCACAGGCGACGGAAGATACAACTGGTACGGCGAAGAGAACTCAAGCTCGGAATGGGCACCCAGCTCGTCCAGCCGATTCACAAAGATCCGAGATTATCATACCTCAGTCGGTGTCGGGGCGGGTATGGGGAAAATCCGGGACGGCCTTCATGTATTTTCAGCCGTGCGGATCGTGCGACAATTGGAGGATGCCGGCGTGCTGGTCCGGACGCTTGAGGGGGAAGAGATATTGCGGATCTCGGACATCATGGCCAGGCGGACGGAATACTCCCGCCTCTTTGAGAGGTCCGACAAGTATGTCGTTCGTGACATCGTTGACGTGCTTTCGGACATCGGCGCGATACGAAATGGATCGGTGGATGCTTTTGAAGCAGTCCGGCTGGCCGAGATCGTCCACGAAGGAATTCTTCCCCGCCTCACGGGATGGAAAGCATGGTTGATGGTCTTTCATCGCTCGTATCAAGCGCGGCTTGAACAAGGCTCCTCTTCGAGTCCCGGGGTTACGAATTACAGACGCGGGAAAAGCGAGTATGTTGAGGCGCGCGGAGAATTCGGACTGCCGTTGTCGCTTTCATCGCATCTGTATGCCCGGATTGGCGGCCGGATCCAAACGCACGACGGAGGCAAGAACTACGACTGGGAATTCCTCGGCCGCTATTCGTATGAGGATGGCAACTTTCTGGAGATCTTTGCGGAACTGTCGGTCAGACGCAATGATCAGCTCGAAGATCCCGAAAGGGTCTCATGGTACTTCTCGAGGTTCACAGAAGAACGATTGTCCACGGGCGGAACCATCTTTCTTGAAGACCGGCTGTTCCTCACGGTGAACGGGAGCGTTTGGTTGCAGCAACAGCGCCCGACCGTCAGTATGCCGTTTCTCGTCAAGAGTAACCGCACGTATGCTTCGCTCGACATCGGCCTGAACTTCCGCATCTTCTGACATCGATTCGCAGTTCGCCGCTGTGAATCGAGGCTAATTCATGCGTCAATACTCCTTCTTCACCCTCCATCTTCTTGCTCCAACACTCCACCCGTAGTCTCTTTTAGTATATCCCTCTCTGCGCATTCTGCTTCGTTACCTTTATGTCCTGCAGTTGCGGCGCTTTCACGCGCAGTTCCAATTTGTAGCCTTCCCGAATGCCCATCGGATACCACGTAAACCGCATCGTCCAGCAATGAAGGTCGCGCGTGACGTCGACGGACGGCACGAAGTGCTTCTTGTTGACGAAATCGTATGATGCGAACGTTCCGATCTGCCATAACTCCGTCAGATTGAACGAAAGACTCGCATTCGCCGATGACGACCGGAATTTGAACCGGGGATCTGCTTGCGATTGGCTGAAGGTAAACGAAAGCGTGAGATTCCAGGGGATCGAGAAATCGGCCTCTTCCCGGTCGTAGATGGTCTGGTACGATTGCCGGACGGGAGGCGTCAAGCCGGTACTCGAAACACCGGCCTGCTCCGCCTGTACGTTCGCCGGCACTCCCTGTGTGGCTGGTGCCTGCTTCTTTTCCCCGCGGAAGGACGTTGAAAGGCTCAACGAAACACTTGTCAGATCACCGAATTTCCCATGCTCCGAGAGCAGATATCTATTCACGCGCCGATTGACGGTCCGATCGAACTCGTACAAATTGTAGCTCGCACCCCCGCTGATGCCAAGATACTGCCCGATGTCCGTTCTATAGCTGAGGCTTACTTCGCTGAAGTTCAGAGAGTCCTTTGCAAAGTCGTACGAAAATCCCATTCCCACATTCATAAGCTGGATCTTTTGCGCGTCCACGGTGTCCGATGACTGGACTTTCATTTCGAAATTATTAGACATGTTGAACGACCCGAGCATGCTGTATTTCCGCATGTTCTCGCCGTAAACTTGCTTTGAGTAGGTCAGGCCCAACGTCGGATTCACCGTGTGCCGGAAGGCCGTGATGCCGAATGCGCCCGGTTGAAAGATGCCGTAGAAGCGGGTTGATGCGCTGATGCCCGTGCTCAGATTGCCGGCAATGCTCTGCGGATTCGTCGTTTGCATGGTGATCGTGCTGTCCGTGCGGTCGCGCACCGGAAGCCG
>Ga0156245_1129_pt1 | contig 40300 bp, 34 predicted proteins | sample RifCSPlowO2_12_FD_107892 | JGI IMG/M metagenome (GOLD analysis project Ga0156245, IMG submission 107892) | Ignavibacteria bacterium RIFCSPLOWO2_12_FULL_56_21
TGACTGCGGTCATCAATGGCAGCGGATTTCTTGCGGTCTATCTCGCGGGAGTCATCATTGGCAACGGCGAGATCGTGCAGAAGCGAAGTCTCTTCCGATTCTTCGACGGGCTTGCGTGGCTTGGACAGATAGGCATGTTCCTGACTCTCGGATTGCTTGTCTATCCAAGCCGTCTCCTGTATGTGGCCGGAACGGGTCTTGCCGTTTCGGCTCTCTTGATGTTTGTCGCCCGTCCCGTCAGCGTGTTCATTGCCACAATGCGCAGCAAGATGCATTGGAGAGAAAAGATGCTGGTTTCGTGGGTTGGAATTCGTGGAGCAGTTCCCGTCATACTCGCCACGTTTCCGTTGCTCGCCGGGATCCCTCAGGCGGAGACAATGTTCAACGTCGTCTTCTTTATTGTCTTGACGTCGGCATTGCTTCAAGGCTGGTCCATACTTGCGGTGGCACGCTGGCTGAACGTCGATGCTCCGATGGAAAAGCGTACCCCATCGCCGCTCGAATTTGAAGCTCCCAAGGGGGCCGATACGGAATTGATGGATTTCATCGTTCCGTACAAGAGCGCGGTCGCAGGAATGCCGATCGTCGAGCTCGGCATGCCGGACGACAGCCTCATTGCACTGATCATTCGGAATGAAAAGTTTCTCGTCCCCAGCGGCGGGACGACGCTCGAGCCGGGAGACACGGTGATGGTGCTGGTGAATACGGCGAACGTGCAGCGTGTGAGGGAGATCTTCAGCGCGGTGAAAAAGGAAGAATCGCAGTGAAGAATTAGTGGACAGCAAAATTACGGGTTTGAATATTCAACAAGGAACAAGGAATTTCCAATGATGAAAACAGTCCACGAAGGACCACGAATACTTTGTACATCAGGTCACACGAATTGATTGTTCAATCTCTTGCACTGAATGCTCTGCCTTTGACTAAAGACAAAGGCAGTTTCAAAAAAGTCCCTCCGGGACTTTCATATCTTTGCGGTCTTTGCGTACAAGCTATTCCCCGACCTTTGCGAGCTTTGTGTGACATTCTTTTCCCCCGAGCACTTCCAACATCAATACCACATTCGTGTTCATTAGTGTATCGAGCTATGCCAAACATTCGTGTCCATTCGTGGACGATTTTTACCAAAGAGCCCTCTTACGTAATAGCCTTTTCCACGAATCAACACGAATAAGAACGAATGAACACGAATACATATTCCCATACTTCATTCATGTACATTAGTGTATTGAGCTATACCGAGCATTCGTGTCCATTCGTGGATGATCCTTGAGCGGAGATTTAATGCTGATGCCCTGATAGCCCGGGCATTGGTACTCCGAGCCCCCGCATCACGAGCGCAAGCCCCATTACTATTACCATTACCGCAGCGAGTTTTTCTCCGATCGCACGCACGCGTTCGCTCAGCCAGGAGCCGGCAAGTCCCGTCGCGACCAGCGACGGCACGATGCCGAGTCCGAACATGCCCATCGTTGCTGCCCCCTGCAATGCGCTCCCCGTCGATGCCGCTTTGACCACCATCGCGTAGAGAAGCCCGCACGGTAGAAGGGGCGTGAGCAGGCCGAGATAGAATTTTGATTCGATCTTCGGCAATGCAACCAGCGCTCCAAATGTGAAGCGGTAGAATCGGAGGAGTATGCCGGCACTTGAGCCTTCGAGGACGGACGGCGGAAATACTCTGAGCAGGAAGACGCCGGAAAGGATGAGCAGGACGCCTGAGGCCAAAGAGAACCACATGCCGATCCCCTCGAGCGATGCGAGTCCGCTGCCGATGCCACCCGCCACTGCACCCAAGATTACATACGACAGTACTCTGCCCCCGTTATAACTGAGATGCGCGCCGACTCCGGAAAACGTGAATGCATTCGCGTGTGGAATATGTACACTGTAGGCGAGGACAATTGCACCGCACATACCCACGCAATGGGCGCTGCTAAGAAGACCGGCAAGAAGGGCAAGCGTGAGGTCCATACGGATGTCAACGTATCGAGGGGTCGCCTGAATCGCAAGCGGCGAACGATTCTCAATTGTGAGAAGTGGCCTCTCCCACGAGGTTCTCTGGACCGTCTTTGTTGAAGTAGAGAGAATCAGTTCGTACGTTAATCATCGCCATTCATGACCCTTCCACTGGCAGCGTATATCGTCATTTTCGTCGCTCTTTGCGCCGGTGCGCTTGGACTCGCTGCATTCATCTGGGCCATCCGCCACAAACAATTCTCGCTGAAGCAGCTCAACTCCGGCGCCATGCTCATTTTTGACGATGAAGAACCGGTCGGACGTCCGCAGGATCAGGTTTTCACTCCCACGCATGACCAAACAACGCACCGCCAGGCGTAACTCCGCCGTTAACCCTGATTTTTCGCCTGCCGCTGCGCCAGCGGACGAGCAATCGCGTATTGCGCTCGATGAGTCTGCGCGCACGCCAACTGTCGTTTATTTTGCCACGGCAGTCGTTTGGCTGGTTGTCGGATCAGTCTTCGGTCTTCTCACCGGACTGAAGTTCTCGCTCCCCGACTTGCTTGGCACTATCCCCGCCCTCACCTTCGGCCGCATTCGTCCGGCACATTTGAACACGATCATGTACGGCTGGGCGTCGCTCGCCGGTTGCGGCATGATCGTCTGGCTGACGACGCGCCTCTGCAAAGTGCAGCTGCAACTCGGCTGGTTTCACTATGTGTCCGCACTGCTCTGGAATTTGGGCGTGCTCGGCGGAACGATCGCCGTCTTGGCAGGCTACAGTCAGGGACTCGAGTGGCTCGAGTTTCCCCGCATATTCGGCGCAATGATCGCCGCCGGTTTTCTGCTGTTCGCTGCTTCCGTCGTTCAGACGTTTCGCGTACGGCAGGTCGAACACCTCTACGTTAGCCTCTGGTACATTCTCGCGTCACTTCTCTGGTTCCCTCTTTTGTATGTGGTTGCCAATCTCGGACTCTATCAGGGCGTGGTCGAGGCTGCCATGAACTGGTGGTTTGGACACAACGCGCTCGCCGTCTGGTTCACGCCTATTGGACTTGCCGGAGCTTACTATTTCATCCCTAAAGTTCTGGGACGTCCCATCTATTCGTACTATCTTGGACTCCTCGGATTCTGGGCTTTCGCACTCTTCTACAATTGGAACGGCATCCACCATCTCGTGGGGGGACCGGTGCCGACCTGGCTGGTCACCGTGTCGATCGTCGCCAGTGTCATGATGGTCGTCCCCGTCCTTGCCGTCGCGGTTAACCATCATCTGACGACGGTCGGACATTTTCGAATGCTCCGGTTCAGTCCCACCCTTCGCTTCGTCGTGTTCGGTTCAATGAGCTACACCGCGGTCTCGTTCCAGGGATCGCTGGAATCGATCCGATCGTTCCAGGAGGTCGCTCACTTCACGCATTACACCATCGGCCACGCACATCTGGGCGTGTACGGATTCTTGTCGATGATCCTGTTCGGGGCGATGTATTACATCATGCCCCGGTTGGCGCGATGGGAGTGGCCGTATCCGTCGCTCATCAAGGCGCACTTCTGGACCACAGCGATAGGCATTGCCCTCTATGTCGTGACGATGAGTATCGGCGGATGGATTCAGGGTTTGCAGATGAACGATGCAGCAATTCCTTTCATCGACGTCGTGCAGAACACGAAACTTTGGCTGTGGGGTCGTTCAATCGGCGGCACGTTGATGCTGATCGGACACCTGATCTTCGCCTACCAGTTTTTCAGCATCATCAAACGTGCCGGGCCGCGACGCTTCGCTCCGGCGCTCTTCCGTGAACCGGCGCCGATCGAGGCCGTGCGGATCGAAGAACGTGCTGCGAAAGCAGGATAACGTCGGCTTTACAGCAATCGATTTTCTATTGACCATTCACTATTCACGATTCACCGCTGAAGCATCATGATGTTTTTTCGCTCCTTCCTCTTTTTCTTCGGTGTCCTTGCCACGCTTCTCCTCGGCTGGGCGGGGCTTGTCGGCATGCCCGACGCGATGATCTCCGAGATCCCTCCGCCGGAGGGACTACAGCGCTACACGGCGGAACAGCTTTACGGAAGGTCGATCTACATCCGCGAAGGCTGCCTGTATTGCCACAGCCAGCAAGTGCGCCCGGAAGGCTTCGGTTCAGACCAGGCGCGATTTTGGGGACGTCCGTCTGTTCCGGGTGATTATGTGTTCGATAAACCGCACCTGCTCGGAACGATGCGCACCGGACCCGACCTGCTCAACATCGCCGCACGCCAGCCAAGCGAACAATGGCACATGCTGCATTTGTATGATCCACGCATTGTTGTTCCCGGATCCATCATGCCTCCCTTTTCTTGGCTGTTCGAAAAAAAACCGACCGCCGCCCCTGGAGACATTGTACTGAACCTCCCCGATTCACTGAAACCGGACGGGAGAGCGATCGTTGCGGGACGCGATGCTAAAGCGCTCGTTGCGTATTTGTTGAGTCTGGACAGAACGTATCCCATCAGTCAAGGGACGGCGACTCTTAAGGGCAAATGAAAAAAGATTGTACCGCAAAGAACGCTAAGGGCGGTGAAAAGCTTAATGGGAGGACGCAAAGGGTAATAGGTATATCATGTGAAAAGAATTCTTTCTCTGCGTCCTCACACTATTGCCCGACATCGCCCTTTGCACCTTTGCGGTTAGCTTCCAGCTAAGATCACTAATGGCGACAAAGCCCAAATCTCCGCACCAAGAGCAGCCGAAAACGGCTCCGCCAGCTGATGAAGGACGTTTCCGCGACGACACCGATGTTGCAGTTGATGCGATCCATCAGCGCATCGTCGGTCGCGAACAGACGGAACCAGAAGAGGGTTTCGAACCTCCGCCGGTCTGGGTGTGGGCTGCAAGCGTCGTGCTTCTCTTTGTCATGGGATTCTATCTCGGCCGCTACAGCGGGTCCTGGTCGACCGTGGCTCACGAAGTCGAGTCCCCCGCCGCGGCCGCAGCAGGACCGGTGAAGCGCACTGTGAACGGCACGGTCGTGTTCACCGGTGTCTGTCAGACCTGCCATCAGGCGGACGGCAACGGCGTGGCGGGACAATATCCGCCCCTCGCCGGGTCCGAATGGGTCACGCGCGATGCAGCGACTCCCATCCGCATTGTACTTTACGGGCTTGAGGGCCCTATCACAGTGAAGCAAACGGCGTTCAACAACAAGATGACCCCGTTCCACGACAAGCTGACCGACGACGAGATCGCCGCAGTTGTCACGCACATCCGCTCGTCATGGAGAAACAGCGCAAGTGCGGTTACAGCAGAAGAAGTTGCCGACCTTCGGGCGAAATACGGGGTGCGCGGGTCATGGAGCGCAGCGGAGTTGTCTGCCGAGAGGTCAGCCCGATGAGAAGTATGTCTCTTCTCGCCGCTGTGTGTTTGACCGCACTCCTGACCTCCTGTGCGCGGCAAGATACGGGCCCGCGTCAGCCGGTGGCGTTCAGTCATGAGATCCATGCCGGACAGTACAAGATCGACTGCCAGTATTGCCACAGTGGCGCGCGACGCGGTCCGAATGCTTACGTGCCGTCGATGCAAACGTGCATGGGTTGTCATCAACTTGTCGCCGCAACGAAGCCCGAAATCATCAAAGTGCGTCAACTCTGGGAAGCGAAGAAACCCATTGTGTGGACGCGCATGAACAAGCTTTCTGATTTCGTATTCTTTAACCACCAGCCGCATATCTCCAAGGGCGTCGCCTGTGTAACGTGTCACGGCGATCTCACAAAGATGCCCGAAGTGAAGCCGCCGTTTACCGTCAATAACATGACGTGGTGCGTGGATTGTCATAGGGAGAACAAGGCGAGTATCGATTGCTATGTATGTCACAGGTGAAAGATGAGGAGTTAGAATCTAGAAATTAGAAGTTTAGAGTTGGCAGGGCAGACGATTAACAAAAAAAGGGGGGCGCTATGTTTCGAGAGCCGGCAAGATCAGCTCAAGACCTCGTTGTGTGGCAAAAGGCACATCGATTTGTGCTTGATGTTTATTCAACGACTGGAGGATTTCCAAAACACGAGGTATATGGATTGAGTTCGCAGCTTCGACGGGCGGCTGTTTCAATACCAGCGAACATTTCTGAAGGATTTCGCAAGATGGGTAAGCGGGACAAGGCGAGATATATGAACATCGCTGAAGGATCCATCGGTGAATGCGAGTACTATCTGATATTGACTCAAGACCTCGGATATGCGTCGACGGAGAATCTTCGGGCACAATTGGAAGAAATAAGCAAAATGACTCGCGCCTATGCACACGCCATTCTAAATTCTAACTTCTAACTCCTGCTTTTCTCATGAACGAGTCCACGCAACAATACATGTCCAGGATTCTCGGGTATCAGCAGGGGAAGAAGCCGCTAGCGATCCTGAAGGCGACGCCGGCAAAGCTTGAGAAGCTCGTCAAGAAGGCGTCCAGCGTGAAGTTGAAGAAACGCCCCGAATCCGACAAATGGTCCGTCGGCGAGATCCTGGCGCACCTTGCGGACTCCGAACTGGTCATGTCCTTTCGTTTCCGGCTCGTGCTCGGCTCGAACGGGACTGCGATCCAGGCCTTTGACCAGGACATCTGGGCGAAGTTTTCGAATTACGCGAAACTTGATCCACGCGAGTCGATGAAAAGATTCACGGCGCTTCGCGAAGCGAACATCCGCTTGTTGAGCTCGATCCCGAAGGAGATGTGGGACAATTTTGGCATGCATTCCGAACGGGGCAAAGAAACGGTCACCCGGATGGCGGAAATGCTTGCCGGGCATGATATAAATCATGTGCGGCAGGTGGAAGAGCTTGTAGGGGGAAAAAGGAGATGAGACGAGGACATGAGGAAGTGAGAACGTAAGGACTTGAGGACGTGAGAATGTAAGGACGGAAGAAGGTGAGAATCTGAAGGTGAAGCAGGCGGTTTTTGGTGTTGGGGCAGTTCACTATGGCACATAAACAGAGGGGGGCGAGAAATGGAACCCGCACAGGGATTCACAGATCTCGTGGTATGGCAAAGAGCACATCAGTTTGTGCTTTCGACGTATGCCGCGACACGACTGTATCCGAAGGAAGAGCGATATTGTTTGACTTCGCAGTTCCGAAGGGCAGCAATCTCCATTGCGGCGAACATTGCCGAGAGTTTTCGGAAACGCAGCGTTCGGGAAAAAATAAGGTTCTTGGAGATCGCGGAAGCCTCTCTGGAGGAATGCAGATACTTCTTGATCTTGTCGAACGACCTTGACTATGCGCTGAATGAGTATCAAACGCCGCAACTTGAGGAAACAAGCAAGATTCTTCGATCCTATGTATATCAACTTCGCAGGTCGATGAGCTAATATGTGCCGGCTTATGTTCTCATATTCTCCCGTTCTTACATCCTAGCTCTCCATGGATCTCCAACGCAGAGACTTCATCAAGATCCTTGGCGGTGCGACGGTGGCAACGGCGCTTCCCGGCTGCACGCTGAAAAAGCCGCACTCGCTGATCCCCTACGTCATTCCCGACGAAGAGATCATTCCGGGAAAGGCGGTCTGGTACGCCACGGTGTGCCGCGAATGTCCGGCTGGCTGCGGATTGCACGTGCGCGTGCGCGAAGGACGGGCGGTGAAGGCGGAGGGGAATCCGGTCCATCCGGTCAACCAAGGAGCGCTCTGTTCACGCGGACAAGCCTCGCTTCAGGGAATGTACAATCCCGACCGCATTCAGCATCCTCTACTGAAGACTGCGTCTGGCGGATGGCAGCAGATCACGTGGGCCGATGCAGAGAAGCTGGTGGATGAGAAGATCAGTGAGTTGACCTCAAAAGGACGCGGCGACAGCATCGCCTGGATGACGCCGCATGTCACCGGCGCACTCGACGACGCCGTCGACGGTTTCCTGAGAGCTGTCGGATCGCGCCGTCGGCTCCGTTATGAACCCTTCGCGTTCGAAGGATTGAAAAGAGCGAACGACATCGCCTTCGGCAAGCCGGTCATTCCCTCATATCATTTCGACAAGGCAAAGTTCGTCCTCTCCTTCGGCGCAGATTTTCTCGAGACGTGGATTTCCCCCGTTGGTTTTGCCCGCGATTTTGCTGCGATGCGGGAATTCAACGGAACATCGTCGGGGTCGTTTGTCTACGTCGGCCCACGGCTGTCGATGACGGCAACGAACGCCGACGTCTGGATCTCCGTCCCGCCCGGCACGGAGGGCGCATTTGCGCTCGCACTCCTCAACGTCATCATGACGAACGGGCTTGCGACGGGGATGTCGCTTGCCGACGCCAACGATCTCCTGAAGATCACACGCCAGTTCACGGTATCGAAAGTCGCCGCGCTTACGGGTGTGGCCAAAGAGCGCATCCGAACTCTCGCTTTGGACCTGGGGCAGGCGAAACCGAGCCTCGTCGTCGGTGGCGGGACAGTCCTGGGAGGCGAATCAGAGGCCGCCGCGCTCGTCGGCATCAATCTGCTCAATTACGCGCTCGGCAACATCGGCACCACAGTCGATTTCGATGTGCCGATGACATTGTCGGACGCGGGCTCCTACGCCGACCTTTCCCGGTTTGCACGCTCAATGGAACAAGGGGAAGTCTCCCTGCTTTTCCTGTCGGAGACCAATCCTGTGTATGCCACCCCTCCATCCGCCAATTTTGCGCATGCACTCGACCGGGTTCTTTTCACGGTGGCCTTTTCGTCGTTCATGGACGAGACGACCGCCCGCGCAACGCTCGTGCTTCCTACACTGACACCGCTGGAATCGTGGGGAGATCACGAGCCGGTTGCAGGCGTACGTGGCCTTCTGCAACCCGTCATGCAGCCGGTGTTCGCTGATGCACGAATGCTTGGAGACGTCCTTCTGCGCATGACGGAGAATGTGACGAAGCGAACAACATATACTTCGACCGAGCAGCCGTTCCTTGCATTCGTACGAGACCGCTGGCGTCAGCTTCACCGGTCCGCTCGCACAACGACGTCGTTTGACGTGTGGTGGAATGAGCAACTGGCAAACGGAGGCACGTTCGCACCATCGTCCCCCGCTCGTCGGCGTGTTTCGTGGCGCCCGTCGACGGCGACGTTGTCCCGCATCTTCGACGGCATTCCGGCAAACCCACCGCCGGAGTTCACTCTCGTGGCATATCCTTCCCTCCATCATTTTGACGGACGTGGAGCGAACCGGCCGTGGCTGCAGGAAGTCCCAGACCCGATGACGCAGCTGACGTGGGAGAATTGGGTCGAGATCCACCCGAGGGATGCGCAACGATTCGGCATCGCCAAAGGCGACCTGGTGGAACTGCACACACAGCACGGCACGATAGAGATTCGAGCATATGTGTACGCCGGCGTTCGACAAGGAACGATTGCCGTCCCCATCGGACAGGGACACACAGAGTACGGACGATACGCACAGAACACAGGGAGCAACGTTTTGCGGCTTCTCCCTCCGCTGCCTCTGGATTCCTCCGGGGGCATACGGTGGACTGGAGTCACCGTCGGCATCGTCAATAAGGGGCAAAGAAAGCAGCTTGCAGATGTCGCCGGCAGCGACCATGTGCACGGACGGAATATCGTGCAGGTCGTGACGGTGGAGGAATTGCTCCGTCAGACAAAGGACTTGCAGGAAGGGAAGGTGCCCGGGAGTTCAGAGGCACATGGAACCCAGGGGTCGGAGAGCCTGTATCCGGAGCACGAGCATCCGGACCATCGCTGGGGAATGACGATCGACCTCGACAAATGCACGGGATGCAGTGCTTGCGTCACCGCCTGTTATGCCGAGAACAACATTCCGGTTGTCGGAAGAACGCAAGTGGAGATCGGACGCGAACTTTCGTGGCTGCGCGTGGAACGGTATTTCGACGACGTTCCTGTCGACCCTGCCGCCCCGTACACGCCGAACGCAGAATTCCTGCCGATGATGTGTCAGCATTGCGACAACGCTCCGTGCGAGCCGGTGTGTCCCGTGTACGCCGCATATCACACGCCTGAAGGACTGAACGCTCAGGTCTACAACAGATGCGTCGGCACTCGCTACTGTTCGAATAACTGCCCCTACAAGGTCCGCCGGTTCAACTGGTTCGATTACGAATTCCCCGAGCCGTTGAACTGGCAGTTGAACCCCGACGTCACGGTCCGCTCCAAAGGTGTCATGGAAAAATGCACGATGTGCGTCCAGCGCATTGTCGATGTGCGCACGACAGCGAAGCAGGAAGGCCGTTCGATCGTCGACGGTGAGATCACGACCGCGTGCCAGCAGGCCTGCCCGAGCCAAGCGATTGTGTTCGGCGACTTGAAGGATCCAGAGAGCCGGGTGAACAAGCTTCGCGATAAGAATGCGCCACGGGGATACCGAGTTCTGGAAGAACTGAATACACAGCCGGCGGTGGTATATCTTAAGGAAATCAGGATGTAGGTGATAGGTGGTGGGATGTAGGTGATGGGACGTAGGTCGTAGGTGAGAGATTGTAGGACGTTCCAGACTATTGCAACAAATTGCTTGGCGACAGGGGGGGACTATGGGAAAGCCAGTTCGCAGTTATGAAGACCTTGAAGTCTATCAAAAACTGTGCAATCTGCACATCGAGGTAAGCAGAAGATCGCTCGATTTTCCAAAGTTTGAGTTGTACGAGCTTGGGTCGTAGGTGCGCAGATCCTCGAATTCAGCTCCAGCAAATATTGCGGAAGGCTGGAATAACAGACACGTGAAGATCTATCTGGAAGGTATTAACAGAGCTTTTGGTGAGATCCGGGAAACGAGACATCACTTGACAATGGCGTTCCGCAAGGGATATATATCTGAGGAAGAATTGAATTCATTACTCAATCGGTACGATGAATGCGGCAGAATGTTACGGGGGTTGGAGCAATCATTGGAGCGTCGGACAAACCTATGACCCGCGTCCTACGTCCCACGTCCCATGACCCACGTCCATGTGGGATTCATCTAGCGCTCCATGGCATATAAGCTGACATACTCGCAAACCGACCTGGACCTGACACAAACGCTGAATAAGCCGAAGCGTTGGTATTATGTCGCCGTCGCACTTCTCTTCTGCGGCGTACTCTGGGGCGCGTTCTCGTGGTTGTATCAGATCCAGACAGGCATCGGTGTTGCGGGAAAGAACAATCCGGTCGGTTGGTATCTCTACATCACGACCTTCGTCTTCTGGGTCGGTATAGCACATTCGGGGACGCTTATCTCGGCCATTCTCTTTCTGTTCCGTGTGAAATGGCGTGCGGCGGTGTACCGAAGCGCGGAAGCGGTGACACTCTTCGGGCTTGCCACGGCCGGTATCTTCCCCCTTCTCCACATGGGTCGCGTGTGGGTGTTCTATTGGACGCTTCCCTATCCGCAAATGGGCGGTCTCTTTCCAAATTTCCGGTCCCCGCTCGTGTGGGACGTGTTTGCGATCTCTACGTACCTGACCGTAAGCGCCATCTTTTTCCTCACAGGTATGGTGCCGGACATTGCGATCATTCGTGATAAGTCTAAGGGTTGGCGGAAGAAACTCTACGGTTTCTTGTCCCAGGGCTGGCAGGGAACCGACAGGCAATGGCGGCATTACACGGCGGCGTACGTTTTCCTGGCTGCGCTTGCGACGCCACTTGTCGTGTCGGTGCATTCGATCGTTTCGTGGGACTTTGCAATGAGTATCGTCCCCGGCTGGCACAGCACGATTTTCGCCCCGTATTTCGTTGCGGGAGCGATCCATTCCGGACTGGCGATGGTCATCCTCATCCTCATTCCCATGAGGAACGCCTTCAACTTGAAGGCGTATATCACGGACCATCATCTGGAGAGTCTCGCAAAATTTCTCCTTTTCACGGCGACGGTCGTCGGATTTGCTTACCTGATCGAACTGTTCGTCGCGTGGTACAGCCACAACCCCTGGGAACGGGCGATTTTTCTTTACCGGGCTTTCGGCGATTACTGGTTCGCGTTCTGGGCTTTGTTTGTCTGCAATCTTCTCGTTCCACAGTTGTTTTGGGTGAAGAAATTCCGGACGAGCATTCCATTCCTCGTGGTCGTCTCCCTTGCTGTCACGATCGGAATGTGGTTCGAGAGATTCACGATCATCGTCACTTCCCTCGCGCACGAATACATTCCGTTCGCCTGGGGACTTCCTACGCTGACCTGGTCGGAGACGGGCATTGTCATCGGGTCGTTTTGCTGGTTCTTTTTCCTGTTCATGATCTTCAGCAAAACACTACCGGTTGTTTCCATGTGGGAGGTGAAAGAACAGCTGGACCCACCAGAGTAGAAACATGCCAAACAGTCCAAACATGCCAAACAGTCCAAACATGCCAAACAGTCCAAACATGCCAATCAATCCAAACGTGTCAAATCCCGTATTAGCGTCCATTCGCGTTCATTCGCGGTTTTCCATTTCATAGTCTTATCGATTCAACATTGGCAAACAGTTCATACACTCAATCGATGGCGGTTTTTCCGGGCATGCAAGGACTCCTGAAGGGCATTCAGGCCCTGTATGAACGGAAGATCCAGAAGTTCACCGTCTATTCGCCCGTTCCGCATCACGACATCGAGCATGCCTTGCATCGCGGGAAGAGCCCGGTGCGCATGTTCACGCTGGTCGGGGCGGTGCTCGGCTTCTGCACCGGTTGGGCCCTTACGATCTACTCCGTCCATTCGTACCCGCTCATCGTCGGCGGAAAGCCGCTGATCTCCATTCCTCCGTTCGGCGTCCTCGCGTATATCCTGACGATCCTCTTCGGCTCTCTCGCCACAATGATCGGGTTCCTTGTCAACGCACATCTTCCACAGGTGCGTCTAGCGGCCGTGTACCATGAAAAATTGTCGAGCGATCATTACGGAATCCAGTTTCACGGGACGGAGACGGAACTCAAGGAATTCGAAGGAATGATGAAGAAGGCCGGAGCGACTTCGTTCCGGCGGGCCGGGAACGCATGATGAGAGACTACTGCAGTTTTAAAGCACTAGCCGCAAGAAGGCGCAAAAGACGCAAAGTTCTTTTGCGCTCTTTGTACCTTTTTGCGGCTATCATGTACACAGCCCTTACAATTTCCGGGTGCGGCAACGACAACGGACAGATCGGCGACTTCCGTTACAGGTCCGACATGGCCGATCAGCCGTCGTTCCACAAGCACGAGGATCCGCTGCCGCCGGTAAAGGGAACGGTGCCGGTCGCAGGTAAAGAGCTTGCGATCTCCGATTCCCTGGCTGCGACACGGGTCGCAAATCCGGTGGAACGAACTCCGGCGAACGCGGATTCATCGAAGTTCCTGTATGAAACGTATTGCACGCCCTGCCACGGATTGAGTGCGAAGGGAGACGGACTTGTCGCGGCGAAATTCCAGCGCCCGCCCGACCTGACGACGCAAAAATACCGGACTACTCCGGACGGCTACTTCTATTATGTCATTCGCAACGGCAGATTGATCATGCCATCGTACTACGAGTCGATCAAATCGCGCGAGCGATGGCTGATTGTGAACCATCTGAGAACCTTGCAGGACAAATGAGATTGCGGATTGTGCGTTTTTTGCATCCCGCCGCTTTTTGGCGGGACGAAATGCGAATTGCGGATTAGCTCGGGTATAGCAGCGCTCTTTTAGGTCGGCAATTGGCCGTTGATTCTTGGCTGTTTGCACTTTCTTGCATGGCAGTTGGCTGTTGAAGTTTGACAGTTTCTTTCTTGTCAGTTGGCAGTTTGAAGAGTTTGCATTCACATGCCCTCATGATTGCACAACAATCGGCTCCTCCTTTATTGCGCAAACTGCTATGGGCTGGCGTCGCCATCGGCACAGTCACTCTTGCTGCCGCGGTGGCGGGGTATGCATCCGAACGCTTCTGGCTCTCGTATCTCATCAATTTCTGTTTCTGGAGCGGTCTTGCGCAGGCGGGGGTCGTGTTTTCGGCAGCGTATCGACTCACGAATGGAACTTGGGGCGAAACCATCAGACGCGTTGCTGAAGGGTTCGTGCTGTTTATACCCGTCAGCGCTGTTTTGTTCCTCCTCATATATGCAGGCAGATCCTATTTGTGGCCTTGGATCGAGGAACCGATCGAGGCAAAAGGAGCCTGGCTCAACGAGCCGTTCTTCTTCCTCCGCGTGACGTTCTATTTCGTCGCGCTTTCGATTCTGAGCATCGTGTATGTCCGGACCTCGATTCGACCGGAACTCGGACGGCTCCGCGAACTAGGACAATTGCCACAATCGCGATTGGCCGACTTCGTGCTTCGCGGATGGCAGGGGTTCCCCGCCGAGTCCGGGCGCCGAGCAAAGAATCTTCCGCGCCTCGTCCCGGCCATGCTCATCTCGTACGGATTCATCTATTCGTTCGTGGGATTCGACGTGGTGATGTCGCTCGACCCGCATTGGTACAGCACCATGTATGGCTGGCTCTACTTTGTCCATGCGTTCGACGCCGGCGTAGCTGCTACGATCATCGTCGCCATTCTCTCACGGAAGCTCTTCACGCTTGAACAGCACGTCTCCCCAAAGCAATTCTACGACGTCAGCCGGCTGCTGATGGGCCTCTGCATGCTGGCCGGCGGATTCTACTGGTCGCAATTCCTCGTCATTTGGTATGGCAATCTGGGAGAAGAGATTGGACGCCTCGTTGTGCGCTTTGATCACGCTCCCTGGTATTTCTTCCAGTGGACGGTCATCGGACTCCTCTACTTCTTCCCCATCATCGTCTTCCTCAGCAAGTCCATCAAAGAAAAGCCGCGCGCCCTTCTTGTGATCGCCTCACTCATTCTCTCGGCGAATTGGTTGTATCAATTCGTCGAGATCGCGCCGTCGGTGTGGAAGGGAGACGGCATTCCACTCGGACCCATCGAGCTGTTGACGACAATCGGCTTCCTGAGCGCCGTCGGATTGTGCTGGCTTGCGTACGCAAAAGTGGTGCCTTTAGTCAGCACTGACTCGACAAAGACTGTCTAAGGCCTCTTCAAGTATTCTCCCTTCCCACGGAACGCAGAGGACACTCGATTTTCCCTGTGTGAACTCCGTTCGCTAATTTTTCCTTTTTCATTACCTTCTTACCTCCTTCATCTTTTCCCGAAATGACCCTTACCCCCACCACCTGCTCCCAGTGCGGTCTTCCCTTCGCACGGGGCGGCGTACGCCTAAAGCGAGACGGTGCACTTCTCACCTTCTGCTGCTCCGGCTGCGCTGTGACCAATTCCGTTCTCGGCGCTTCGGGAGACGAAGGTGAGTCCGCCCTGTTCCTTGCCCGCCTTGGATTCTCCGCATTTCTCTCCATGAACATCATGGCGCTGTCGTGGATGATCTATGACAACGGCCTCGCGACGTTTGGTCTCACATCCGACGTCATTCCGGCGTTTGAAGCGCTCCTCTTCATACTCTCCTTGCCGATCATGTTCGCCGTCGGATTTCCGTTCGCAAAGGCAGCCTGGAGGGAATTGCAGCAGCGGATGCTGACGACCGATTCGCTTATTACACTCGGCTCCTTCGCGGCGTTCGGATTTTCCTGTCAGCAACTCGCGACCGGCGGACGGGGGATCTATTTCGACACGGCGACGGCAACGCTTGTGCTCGTCACGCTCGGCAGATATCTCGAAGCAACTGCAAAACTGGGTACGAGCCGTTCGCTCAAAGACCTGGTGGAGTTGCAGCCGGACACTTGCCGTGTTCTTAGAAACTCCGCCGAGGTAATCGTGCCAGCTTCTGAAGTTCAAGCGGGCGAAATGCTGCTGGTGTTCGCGGGAGAACGCATTCCGCTCGACGGCGTGATCGCTGAAGGAACGACGTCCGTCGATGAGTCACCCCTGACGGGCGAGTCGTTGCCCCGGACGAAACGCCCAGGCGAAAACGTCTTTGCCGCCACGCTCAACATCGACGGCAGCATCACGATACGGACGACAGCCACCGCCGCCGAGACCGTTCACGCCAGCACGATACGACTTCTTGAAGAAGCGCAGCGTACTCGGTCGCCGCTTCAACACACCGTCGACCGGATCAGCGCGGTCTTTCTACCCGCCGTGTTGGGATTGGCGCTGTTGACGGTGCTTGGATGGATGCTCGTCGTTCCCTGGCAGGACGCGATGGTTCACGGACTAACGGTGTTGGTTGTCTCGTGTCCGTGCGCGCTCGGTATTGGCACCCCGCTCGCGACAACATATGCGCTCGGCAAGGCAGCGCGCAAAGGTGTTCTACTTCGGTCGCATGCGGTCATCGAGCGCCTTGCCGCCGCGAAATTCATGCTGTTCGATAAGACTGGAACTCTGACGACCGGAGAGCCGACGGTCAGTTCCTGGATCACCGGCGGAGATGAGACCGCAACTCTCCAGATCGTTTCCTCGCTCGAAGCACAGAGCTCTCATCCATTGGGACATGCTATTGTCCGTTATGCAGAACGTCGGTCCATTCTCACGCTCGATGTGAGGAACGTTCGTGTTCAGCCGGGAATCGGCATTGAGGGGGAAGTTCGTGCATCTACCGGCTGGATTCGTGTTGAAGTGCACGGAGTTCCGGGAACCTCTGCGGAAACGGAGCTTGCGGCGTCTTGGGAGGGGCGAGAACAGGTCAGGATACGCCTGACGGACACTGTGCGTTCAGCCGCCCGTGAGGCGATCGGGGAACTCCACGCTTTGGGCATTGCCACTTCGATCGTCTCTGGCGATGCGCAGATCGTTGTGGATCGAGCAGGTGCCGAGTCGGGCATCCGGGAGATGCGCGGAGGATTGATGCCTGCGGACAAGCTTGCTGCAATCTCTGAATTCCGCTCGAAGGGTGTCACGGTGATGGTAGGAGACGGGATCAATGACGCCCCGTCGCTGGCGGCGGCGGATGCAGGTATAGCGCTCGCCGGCGGGACCGACATAGCGAAAGAAAGTGCCGACGCTGTGATCATCGGCGATCATCTCGAACGCATTCCGTGGCTTATTGGGTATGCACGGAAAGTCGTCCGGACGATCCGATGGAACCTGTTCTGGGCGTTCGCATACAATTCCGTGGGCATTGCTCTTGCGACTGCCGGCTTGCTTGAGCCGATCATCGCCGCAGCCGCGATGGTTGCCAGCAGCGTCAGCATTATTGCGCATTCTATGACGGTAACGAGAACCTGAATGATGAAACCCGGTGAAGGTCAATGGTGAAGAGTGAATTGTCAATGGAAAATCGAAACTGTAAGGCGTGTGAATACACACCGTGCGATTCTATATTCCAGGCCATTCACCAATGAACCAACCTCAGATTCACTCAGAGTATTTAACCATTTAACCAATTGACCAACATCGCCTACGCCCACGCATTCATCATCTTCTTGCTTCTTCTTCAGCCTCGACGTACCTTCGTAGAACGAATCTTTGCCCGCCACATGGTTTCCGCCTCAGCTGCTGTCGAACAACGACAGATCGAAGTCTGGCTCATCGACGACAATCAGGAGTATACGACGGTCGTCGCCGAAGCGATCAACCTCTCGAGCGGAGCTGTATGCACAGCGACGTACTCGCGTTGCGAGCCCGCGTTTGAAGCGCTCCGCAAAGGTACGCCGGCCCCTAATGTGCTGCTGCTCGACATCGGACTTCCCGGCATCGGCGGAATTCAGGCGATCGAGACTTTCAAAGAATTTTCGCCGAGCATGCAGATCATCATGCTCACCGTGTACGACATGGATGAAAAGGTGTCGAGCGCCGTTCAGCGCGGGGCGTCGGGGTACCTCCTCAAGACATCGGACATTGATGGAATTCTCAGGGCGGTCCATTCGACAGTTCAGGGAGGCATGCCCCTCGACCCGATGGTGACGCGCAATCTCATTCAGAGCATCCAGGTGCCCCGCCCTCGTGAAGGAAATACATACGGACTCACGGATAGGGAATTGCAGATTCTTCGGTACCTCGTGGAAGGATACTCATTTCAGGAGATTGCGAACAGAATGTTCATCAGTGTTTGGACGGTGAACACGCATGTCAACCGGATCAACGAGAAGTTGGACGTCCATAGCCGCAGTGTAGCAGTTGTGAAAGCTTTAAAGGAGGGATTGATCTAGTTCTACAAAAAACAGGAATGTGGCGTAAATTTAGAAATTTCGACGGTCGCTTTTTGTGCCGCCGAAATTTCTTTTTGGAGAATCACTAATATTAGCGATTGCCAGCACCCCCCGACAACTGCTATATTGTGCCCGCGTCCCACTCACCATGAGGAGCGGGATTACAATATGAGTTCCCTGAGGGGGGATATTGCCCCGCTCCTCTCTTCTTTAAACTTATCCCCCCTCAATCTTCGAAGAATCACTGCGTCCGTTCTGTCTTTCCCCTCTCTGGTATCACGGTTCTTCCAAACAGATTCCATTGATTTTCTCGTAGAATTCAATAACACATTTTTGTCGCTATCTATATTGACAATACGACATAAATGTCATACATTCCTCCTGGATTAAATCAGGAGGAATGTATGGAGCGGGTTCATGTGGGAATGGGGGGGTGGGACATTCCCCCATTTGAAAAGGTCTTTTATCCTCAGGCGACACGCGGCTTCCGGAAACTCCGCTATTACTCGCAATTCTTCGACAGCGTCGAGATCAACGCCACGTTCTACAGCACGGCGTTTTCACCCGACCAGGTCCTCCGCTGGCTTGACGACGTCGACTCAAACCCACGGTTCATCTTCACTGTAAAACTCTACCGCGGATTCACTCACACCTACGATGCGGATCGTAAGAATTTTCTCACAACGCATCGCCTCCTCGATCTTCTTCGCTCTCACGGAAAGTTCGGCGGACTTGTCATGCAATTCCCGTATTCTTTCGTGAACGGCTCAGACCAACGTCGCTATTTGATGGGGCTCGCCCGATCGTTCGGATCCTTCCGACTGTTCACAGAGGTCCGTCACAATTCCTGGGACAGTCCATTAATGTTTAATTTCTTCCAGGAAAACGGCATGCATCTCGTTAACGTCGACCTCCCTCAAATCCGACGCAACATGCCGTTCCACGAAACTGCGTGGGGTGGAGCTTCATACTATCGGTTGATGGGAAGGAATGCGGCAACATGGGAACAGCCATACCGGCTGGAGCCGGATGGTCGTCATGTCGTCAGCGACCGTTATTTGTATCTCTACGAATCGAGTGAACTTGAACGATTGGCAGAAGCGGTGAAGAAGGTTCGGGAGCAGGGGAATGAAACGTTCGTCGTCTTCCACAACGACCCTGATGCACAATCACTGCTGAACGGATTTCAATTCCGACACATGTTGACGAGAAGGAAAGTGATGGTTCCCGACAGACTGCTTCACAGATTTCCGCGACTCGGTCCGATCAGCGTGTCTGTGAATGTAGGACATCCGTTGTTTTCTGGTGAGCTTCCGCCGTCACCCAGAAACACCGGTGGAAGTGTTCCTCAGTCGGCTATTGGATCTTCTCCAAGCATTCCGGCCCATCATTCTTTGAATTATTGACGTTTTTCGAAACCGGGTATGCTTCCATGTTCTTCTCGGGATATGGAGCACAAAGCCGCATCAACGAATCGGTGTCCTTGTTCTCCCTGTCGAGCCAGGCATCGTACGACTTTTCATCCAGGATTACCGGCATTCGCCGGTGAATTGTGGCCATGAGTTTGTTCGGTTCCGTGGTGATGATCGTGAACGATGGAACCTCCTTCCCTTCTTCTCCTTTCCAGATTGAGAACAGTCCTGCAAACATGAACGATGTTCCGTCTTTCATTCGAATAGCCATCGGCTGTTTTGGCGGTTTTCCGGAAGGAAGCGGCGGTTCATCGTTCAGTACCTTCCATTCGTAAAACGCATCGGCGGGAATAAGGCATCTGGACGACCGGAAGTACGGCGCATAGAGTCGCGATGTGTCGAGCGTCTCGGCCTTTGCGTTAAACGTCTTCAGCGGAGTTCCGTCTTTGCCCTTCAACGGCTTTCCGTCCTTCGACCCGTGCGGTATCAACCACCACTGCATTGTGTCGGCCCGGAGTTCGTTGTTCCGTACGGCGATCACGGGGAGGAATTGCATTGGCGCGGCGTTGTACTTCGGAATGCCTTCGAATGCTGCGTCGGCATTTGAGAGATTCTTGAATAATTGCTCGGTCGCATGGTCCCGGGCGGTCCTGATGACGGCGTATCTACCGCACATGAGCTTGGTTCTCCGGAGCGCAATGAAAAGAGATCGTCCACGAATGGACACGAATACTCGGTCATAGCTCCAAAACACTAATGAACACGAATGAATGGGAAAATGCTTTAGTGTTCATTCGTACTTATTCGTGTTAATTCGTGGAAAATGCTTCTAATAAGAAGGCCTTTTGGAAAATATCGACCACGAATGGACACGAATATACGAATTTGTAATGTTTCTTCGATGTCCATACATTATAAGACATTCACTTCGTGTACTTCGTGGAAAAGTCTTTTTCTAGGGCTCTTCGCAGCCTCTTTCTATGCCTGGCATTCTTGAACCTAGCCGGCGCCCAGTCGCGTATCGAATCCCAGTTTCGCATTGCACGCTTGAAATATGCCGGCGGCGGAGACTGGTACAATGACCCTTCGGCTGAGGTCAATCTCTTACGGTTTGTGCGCGAACAAACGGGCATCGATGCCGACCCTAGATACGAGTTTGTTGAGCTCTCGAGCGACCGGTTGTTCTCGTATCCGTTCCTCTTTATGACGGGACACGGCAACGTCGTCTTTTCGCCCTCCGACGTTCAGCGACTCCGCACGTATCTGGAGCGGGGCGGATTTCTCTATGTCGATGACGATTACGGCCTCGACAAGGCCTTTCGTCGGGAGATCAAGAAAGTCTTTCCAGATCAGGAACTTGCAGAGCTCCCGTTCAGTCACAGTATATATCACACGCCATTCGAGTTTCCCAGCGGCGTCCCTAAGACACACGAACACGACAAAGCCCCGTCGCAAGGCTATGGAATCTTTCTTGGCGGACGGCTCGTTGTGTATTACACGTTCGAAGCAAACCCCAGCGACGGCTGGGTGGATCCAGAGGTGCACGGCGATCCTGCGGCAGTGCGGCTCGATGCGCTCAGGTTCGGGACGAATGTTGTTGTCTGGGCTCTGAGTCATTGATATTGACCGCGAGGGTGAAGTTGCGAGATGTCGCCGCCGGTGGAGAAGATTTATCCACGAAGTGCCACTTTGAAATTCTGTGATGACTTTTTCACTCCGTCATATCACCGTCGAAGCAGCCGTTCGCGAGATCGAAATGCGTGTTGTGGGTGTTCGCGCGGTCGGCGAGCGGGTTGAAGCCGCGCGACGCGGACTTCTCGCGCTGGCTGTGTCGGTCGCATTGGTAACGATACTCGCGCTCGTTGAAGCGGCGGGAGAACTCTCTTCGACCGCCCGAACTTTCCTGGCGGCGGGGCTTGCGGTGTTTGTCTTTCTTCCCTCCCTCATCTACGCACTCCTCCCTGTTGGCCGTCTGGCAGGCATTCTTCCAGCGAAAGACCTCTTGCATATCGCTGAAGTCGTGGGGGGATATTTTCCCGCGATTCGAGACCGTCTCCGTAACGCACTTCAACTGGCGCGATTGACCCCCGAGAAGGATTGGGTGTCCTCTGAACTCGCTGCACATGCCATTCGCGGCGTCGCCGGAGACATTGCTGCAGTGAATCTGTCCGATGCCGTCGATCGAAAGCCGTTTACAACCGCGCGTACCGTCTTCGTTGCGGCGTGGATTCTGCCACTCCTTGCAATCCTTGCACTTCCAGGGTCGTTCAGCGGAGGATTATATCGCCTGTGGGAGTACGACCGCGAGTTCACTCCACCACCACGCTACACGTTTCTCGTCTCCCCTGGAAATGTGGAAGTGGTGAAAGGAGCGGACGTCATCGTACGCGTCGATGTGCGCGCGCAAGATGGCCGACGCGTCGATGGGGATGTTACCGTTGCGGTGCTCCATCGTGCGGAGGGTCAGCAGGATTTTGAACGCACATCCGTATATCACGATTCCACTGGATCGCACACAGCGTCGCTTGCTTCGCTCCGATTCTCGACATCGTATTTCGCGACCGCGGACGGAGTGGAGAGCGAACATTTTCTCGTGACCGTTGTCGACCGTCCGGCCGTGAATTCCTTCCGGGTCAAGCTCGAAGCTCCGGCTTACACGCGTCTTCCTGTGCGCGTGCAAGAGGAGTTCGCGGGGAACGTCTCCGCCCCCGCGGGGACGAAGGTGACTATCACGGGGTCTGCCAGCAAGGACCTCAGCTCCGGCGCAATCGTCTTTGGCGATTCAAACCGCACGCTTCTTACCGTCGGCGGCGATCGGTTCAGCGGGTCGTTCCGTCTTTCCGCATCCGGAACATACTACGTCCACATAAGCGACGGGGACGGACTGTCGAACGCATCTCCTATCCGGTACGAGCTCACGGTGACGCCCGACCTTCCCCCCATGGTGCGGGTCGTCGAGCCGGGACGGAACATGGACATTGCCGGCGGCGATCCGATCGGTCTTCTCGTCCAGGCCGCGGACGACTACGGCCTTTCCCTCATGCGACTCGGCTATCGATTGACACATTCCCGTTACGAGCAGCCGCAGGAAAATTACAGCTATCTGCCGATGCCTTTTGACGCCTCACGAGGCCCCGAGACCGAGGTTTCGTATCAGTGGGACCTTGAATCGCTGAGCCTCGTGCCTGAGGACGTCGTCGAATACTTTGTTGAGGTCTCCGACAACAATACTGTGACGGGCCCGTCGACGACGCGAAGTCTTTTGTACACGCTCCGTCTCCCCTCGCTCGAAGAAGTCTTCACAGACGTTGAGAAGGGACATGAGCAAAGCCTGGAGCACCTGGACACGGCCCTCGAGGAAGCAAAGAAATTGAAGGAGGAAGTGGAGCGCATCAGCCAGGATCTGAAGACGAACAAGGAGATCGACTGGCAGAAGCAACTACAGGCGAAGGACCTGCAGAAGAAGACCGAGGAAATTCAGAAGAAGCTCGATGCGGCGCAACAGCAGTTGCAGGACATGACACAACAGATGCAACAGCAGCAGGTGCTTTCGCCGGAGACGATGGAGAAATACCAGGAGTTGCAGGACTTGTTCCAGCAAATCAATTCCGACGAGCTGCAGAAAGCACTCAAGCAGATGCAGCAGGCGATGCAGAACGTCAACAAGGATCAACTTCGTCAGGCCCTGGAAAAGGCCGAATTCTCCGAAGAACGGTTCCGGCAGGGAATTGAGAGGACGATCAACCTGCTCAAGCGGATCGAAATCGAGCAGAAGATGGACGAGGTGCGAAAGCGGGCGAACGATCTGGCGGAACGGCAGGAGCAGTTGCGTTCGGACAGCACACGCAGCTCAACGCCGAACGAAGAGCAGGTGAAGCAACAGCAGGACCTTGCGGCCGAGCAGAAGCGAATGGAGCAGGAATCCGCTGTGTTGCAGAAGAAGATGGAGGAGTTCTTCACGGAAATGCCGGCGGACAAGCTCGCCGAACTGAACAAGAGCATGGAACAGCAGAAGCTCGACGAAAAGATGCAGGAAGCGGCACGGCACATGGGCCGGGGGAATCAGCAGCAGGCGCAACAGATGCAGAGGGAGATTGGCAAGGAGCTTCAGCAATTCTCGCAGCAGATGAACGCTCTACAACAGGAACTGCTGCAGAACCAGGCACAGCAGACCCTGTCGGCGCTGCGGCGAGCGACGAACAACCTCCTGGAGCTTTCCCGCAGGCAGGAAGGTCTGAAGAACGAAGCACAGTCCACTCCCTCCAATTCCCCGAAGCTGCGGGAGAACGCGCAGAACCAGATGCGCGTCATGCAGGACCTGAGTAATGTCATCGACGGTTTGAGCGAGCTTGCACAAAAATCGTTTGCGGTCACGCCGGGAATGGGGAAAGAGCTGGGCGAAGCGCTGGGGAGGATGCAGAACGCAATGCGAAATTTGGATGTACGGAGCGGGTCGATGGCATCGCAGGAGCAGACGGGTGCGATGGCCTCATTGAATCGCGCCGCCCAGCAGGTTCAGGCCGCATTGCAGGCGATGATGCAGCAGGGACAGGGCAGCCCCGGGGGCATGGGCTTGATGCAACAATTGCAGATGATGGCTGGCCAGCAGGCAGCGCTGAACATGCAGACGCAACAGATTGGAGAGGGTGAAGCGATGCGGCGCGCAGCCGAGGCGGCACGTATCGCCCGGGAGCAGGAGGCCGTCCGAAAGTCGGTGGAACAGCTCAACCGGGAGGCACAGGGGAGCGACGAACAGCGGCGCGTGTTGGGCGACCTGCAGAAAATCGCCGAGGAAATGCGCGAGGTCGTTCGGAATCTGGAGCAGAACAATGTGAATCCGGAGACGATCCGGCGGCAAGAGCGAATTCTTTCCCGGTTGCTCGATGCTTCGCGGTCAATGCGGGAGCGGGATTTTGAAAAGAAGCGTCAAGCCCGAACGGGAACGCAGATTACGCGGAGAAGTCCCGGCGAGATCGACGCCAACGCGATGGAACGGCGGACGAAGCTGCGTGAGGATCTGATGCGAGCGCTTGAACAGGGATATGCAAAGGACTATCAGGACTTGATCAGGAAATACTTTGAAGAACTGGAACGGGTGGAAGGCGAAGAGAGTATGCAGTAGCTAGGCAGTATGGAGAAAGAGTTGAGGGGCCGCGTTCCTCACTTCTCCCACTCCTTCCACATAAACACAAAGGAGACGCGAGAGACCCTGCTTGGGATCTTCCGCGTCCCCTTTGTCGTAATACTTGAGGGGGATGCTTAGACGCGAGAGATGTTCAGTGCTCGCTTGCCTTTTTGTTCGACTTTGATCTCAAATTCGACGCGATCGCCTTCCAGCAGTTCGGCGCGAAAACCGGCGTTCTTGACGTTGGAGCGATGAAAGAAGACTTCTTCCCTCTGCTCCGTTGTAATGAACCCAAATCCCTTGTTAGAATTGTAAAACTTCACTGTACCTTTTTCCATTGCATCTCCTTTGCTCGGACCGGAACCGGATGTTGCCGGTCCGCTCTCGTCTCTCCTGGGAAAACAAACGGCACCCCGGCCCAACGTTGTGCGGGGCCGGGGTCATGGAACTGCGTACGGCGTCAGATCTTTGTGACGTTGGCGGCCTGAAGACCCTTGGGTCCCTTGACCACCTCAAACTCGACCTTATCGCCTTCGTTCAAGGTCTTGTAGCCGTCGCCGACAATGGCCTTGAAGTGCACGAACACGTCTTCGCCGCCTTCGCGCGAAATGAAGCCGAAGCCCTTCGCGGCGTTGAACCACTTGACGGTTCCTTGTACCATGGGTGAATCCTTTCGTTGAAGCGTGGAGGATGTTCCCGCAGCGATCTGCGCCCCTCCCAGGCTCGCTTCAGTGCTAACGAAGCTTCTACCTACGATGGATACCTGGGTGAGGATGCCAACGAAAGGATGAAACTGAGACGTGCTACTGTAGCTACAAGCGGTCAGAGCGGGGGCCCGGTGACCCAGGCCTTTCTCGGTCAGCCAGCGGGTATGTATTTGAGCAGGTAATATAGGGGGATTGGCGCTGGAAAGCAAGAGGCGAGGGACGAGGGGAAAAGCGGGAATGGCGGAATAATGGAATGATGGAATGGTTAAATGGCTTGCGGAGGGCTGAGTTGATTAAATGGTTGGACGGTTAATACAGCGTAATGCCGCGTTCTGGGATGCGTAATGCGGGATGCGTTATTGGGGAATAGGGAGAAGTGGCGCATTCGCAGGATGGCGCGGAGAGTGCCCGGTTCCGAGTTCCGGGTGCAGACCAGGAAAGTGCGATCAGCGCCATGCTCTTCGCGCTCTCCATGCTTGACTGATGCGACAATTTTGTCGTATCTTGCCGAATGACAATCCCGCCGACTGGTCGCAGCACATCGCTCAATCCTGGAAATCGGTTCGAGGCGCTGCACATTGGTCCAGCGCCCGATGATATCGCAGGCTATTTCGAACCTCCTGACGCCGATCGCCGCGAGCCGACGATCTTCTTTCGCGACCGATCGCTGAGCATACTTTCGAAGAACGACAGCCCCGACCTCGGATTTGCGTACAGCATGAATCCATACCGGGGATGCGAACATGGTTGTGTCTACTGCTACGCGCGTCCCAGTCATGAGTATCTCGGGTTTTCTTCGGGCCTGGATTTCGAAACGAAGATCCTCGTCAAATATGACGCCCCCGACCTTCTCGCGCAGGCGTTTGACAAAACTTCGTGGCAGCCTCAGGTCGTCGCCCTCTCGGGCAACACAGATTGCTATCAACCGGTGGAGCGAACACTAGGGATCACGCGGAAGTGCCTCGAGGTATTCCTCCGATATCGGAATCCCGTCGGCATCATCACGAAGAACGCGTTGATCCAGCGTGATATCGACATCTTAAGCCGGTTGTCCGAGCTCAACCTGGTCTTCGTTTCGGTCTCGATCACGACGATACGCCAGGAGCTGGCCAGAAGCATGGAGCCTCGAACTGCTTCGGTCCGCAAACGATTTGAGACCATCCACCGTTTACATGAAGCGGGCGTTCCAGTGGGAGTGAACATCGCACCCATCATCCCCGGGCTGAACGACGAGGAGATACCCGCGCTTCTGACCGAGGCCGCCCGCTGCGGAGCGAGTCGCGCAAGCCACACGATGATCCGACTTCCTTACGCTGTCAAGGACCTGTTCATTGAATGGCTCCAACGGACCCTCCCCGATCGATCCGGAAAGATCGTCGCTCGCATTCGATCCATACGGGGAGGCGGGTTGTCGAGCTCCGAGTACGGCAAACGGATGACCGGCGAAGGGGAAATTGCCGAAGCGATCTCGCGGTTGTTTCGCATGACTTGCACGCGCCTGGGACTGAACACCTCACGCGTGGCGCTGGCGACTACGCATTTCCGAAGGCCGGGCCCGGAACAGTTACGCTTTCTCTAAAGCGACATAAAGAGAAAGATTACCGCCAAGATCGCCAAGAAGTGATGGAAATTGTACCCCTACGTTACATTTTCCTTGGCTGACTTGGCGCTCTTGGCGGTCAATGAACCAAGCTCTCCGATGTTCTCAATCGCTCCGGGAACCCCATCTCACTCTCCATCGTCTGTATCTCCGATTTCTTGACTGAATCGTCTTTTTTGAGTAGATTTCAATGCTTTTTCCGCCGCAGTAATCTCAGCAGACACCCGCTCCGCGAACCCAAACTTCACAACATGGTATGAGCCGGTATGGCTATTGCTGTCCGTAACCTAACCAAGTTCTACGGTCAGGAGAAGGCCGTAGACGACATTTCCTTCGATGTTCGAACAGGAGAGATCCTCGGGTTTCTTGGACCGAACGGCGCAGGGAAAACGACGACGATGAAGATCGTCACCTGTTATCTTCCTCCGAACGCAGGAACTGTGACTGTCGACGATCTCAACATTGCCGATCACTCGCTCGACGTGCGGCGTAAGATCGGCTACCTTGCCGAGCACAATCCCCTGTATCTCGACATGAATGTGATCGAGTACCTCGCTTACACCGGAAGCCTGCACGGCCTAGAAAACTCCGGATTGCGGGGACGCATCAAGGATATGGTGGAATTGTGCGGTCTCGGCGACGTTCGCCACAAAGATATTGGCGAATTGTCCAAAGGCTACCGCCAGCGTGTCGGTCTGGCCCAGGCGATGATTCATGACCCAGACGTGCTCATCCTCGACGAGCCGACAAGCGGTCTCGACCCGAACCAGATCGTGGAGATCCGGTCGCTGATCCGTCACCTGGGTAGGCAAAAGACCGTCATCTTTTCGACGCACATTCTTTCCGAAGTGCAGGCGACCTGCGACCGGGTGATCATCATTAACGAAGGCCGGATCGTGGCAGACGGTACACCGGAGCAGTTGCAGAGCGATTTCCGGGGCTCGGAGACGGTAACGGTCGAGCTGAAGGCGAAGACCTCCGACGCCATGCAGGACCTGTTCCCGAAGTTTCGTTCCATCGAGAACGTGGAAAAGGCCGAATACACGGGCGCGCACGGCGACACCCATGGTTTCACGCTCCACACCGTGAAAGGATCTGATGTTCGTGAACAGATCTTTCGTCTCGCCGTGGTGCAAGGTTGGACGCTTCTCGAACTTTCCCGCCGCATCACGAGTCTGGAAGAGATCTTCCACAAACTCACCACCATTGACGACCACAAGAATTGAACCGACACCGACCATGACCCCGATCCAGGTTCCACTTCGCAACACCGGCATCATCTTCCGCAAGGAGTTGCGTTCCTATTTCAATTCTCCCGTGGCGTACGTCGTGATCGTCGTCTTCCTGGCGATCATCGGCTACTTCCACACGAACAATCTCTTCCTCATGAACATCGCGTCGATGCGGCTGACCTTTGAATTCGCGCCGCTGGTCTTCCTGTTCATAATTCCGGCCATCACCATGCGGCTCATCTCCGAAGAACGCAAGAGCGGAACGCTCGAGCTGTTGAGCACGAAGCCGCTACGCGATGTCGAGGTCGTAGCAGGCAAGTTTCTCGCTGCTTGGGTCCTCGTCGGCATTACGCTGGCACCGACCCTCGTGTATTACGTCACCATCGCATTCCTTGGCGACATCGATAACGGTCCCGTCATCGGCGGATATGTGGGCCTGTTCCTCGTGTCCGGCGTGTATGTTTCCGTCGGGTTGCTGGCCTCGAGTTTGACTGAAAATCAGATCGTCGCCTTCATCTTCGGGTTTCTCCTCTGTTTCGCGTTCTTCATGTTGGACAAAGTGCTCGTCTATGTTCCGTCCTTCATGACAAGTGTCGTGGAATATCTCGGTACGGATTTCCATTATCAGAATATTGCCCGCGGGGTGATCGATTCCCGCGACATCGTCTATTTTCTGTCCGTGATCGGCCTGTCGTTGAGTTTGTCGGTCATTTCCCTCGAACGACGCCAATGGTAGGCCCGAAGGAAAACGCACTATGAACATGCCCCAAGTATCCGGTAAACGTACTCAGGCTTTCGTCCGCATGCTTCTGCTTGTCGGAATTCTGGCGTTGTTCAACTTCATTGCCGTCCGATTATTCACGCGTGTCGACTTGACGGCGCAGAATGTATTCACGCTTTCGAGCGCAAGCAGGCAACTCGTCGAGGCGCTCGACGACCGGGTCACTGTGAAGGCCTATTTCACGGAGGATCTGCCGTCCCCGTACAACAATACTCGCCGCGCTGTGCTCGACATTCTGAACGAATATCGCGCGTATGCGGGGGACAACCTGCAGTTCGAATTCATCAACCCGGTCGGCGAAAAGGGGGAGTCGGATGCACGGCAACAAGGCGTCCCCCCGGTGGAAGTGCAAGTGGTGGAGAAGGACAAGTTTCAGGTGAAGCGGGCGTTCCTTGGACTTGTGTTCCTGTATGAAGACAAGAAAGAGGCTCTTCCCGTCATTCAAAACCTGGGTTCGCTCGAGTACGACATCAGCGCCGCCATCAAAAGGCTGACGACGCGTGTGAAGAAGAAGATCGGTTACGCGACCGGTCATCAGGAGACACCGCCGGAGCAGTGGCAGCGGGCGTTCCAGGAATTGAGCACGCAATATGAGCTTGTACCGGTCGACTTGAGTACCGGAGCGGCGGTGCCGCGCGACATTGCCTCGCTCCTCATCATCGCGCCGGCACAGAGGTATTCCGACTCCGCAAAATACGCGATCGACCAGTACCTCATGGCGGGCGGCAAGGCTGCGTTCTTGCTGAACAAGATGAACGTTAACCTCAACGCACAGTATCGGATCGCTCAGGCGGTTGATACCGGTCTCGAAGACATGCTCGAAGCCTACGGCATCAGGGTCAACGCTGATCTTGTCCGGGACCAGCAGTGCGCGAATGTCTCGGTGATGCAGCAACAAGGGCCTTTTCAGATCCAAAGCCAGATCCCCTTCCCGTATCTTCCGAACGCTTCTTCGTTCAACGAGAACCCGGTTGTCAAGGATCTTTCGAGCCTGATTCTGTACTTCGCTTCGTCCGTCGATACGAGCATGGCTTCATCGAAGGGCGTACGCGCCGAAGTGCTGGCGAGGACGTCCGACAAGAGCGGCCGCGCGACGGGGTTTGTCATGATCGACCCGTACCAACGTTGGCAAGTGAGCGATTGGATGGAACCGCGCATTCCGCTTGCAGCGCTAGTGGAGGGCTCGTTCACGTCGTTCTTTACCGGCAAGCCGATGACGCCCGCGTTGTCGAAGAGCTCCGACACGCGAATGCTTGTCGTGGGGGACGGGGATTTTATGAAGGATGATTTTGCTCGTGCACAGGGGAACATGACGTTCTTCATGAATATCGTCGACTACATGGCGGACGACGCCGGATTGATCACCATCCGGTCAAAAAACATCACGCAGCCTCCGTTGGAACAACTTGAGGATGGGACGCGACAGCTCGTTAAGTACGCCAACATGCTCGTGCCTCCGTTGCTCGTCGTCGGTTACGGTTTGCTGCGATGGCGCCGCCGCGTAGCCGTCAAACGAACGCTCGAGGCAGGAGTGTAGACCATGAAACGAACGACCCTTGCTTTGATCGGACTGTTCGCCCTCTTGGGCGTCGTAGCGTATCTAGTGACACTCAAACCCGGCGAACGCAGCGTGAGCACGGAAGCCGGTGAGCCGCTCTTCACGGTCGATTCTGCGCTTGTAGATAAGGTTGAGATCCGATCGACGTCCGGACCGGTGACGCTTGAACGCCGCGGCGTAGAGTGGTTCGTCGCTGCCCCGATCGTCTACAAGGCGAATGCGGCCAATGTTGCAAGCCTTCTTGACCGCGTCAAAGACCTCCGGGTCAAAGGGACAGTTTCCAATAGACGGGAAAAGCACGGATTGTTTCAGGTGGATTCTGCGGGCACTCACGTGACGGTCTACCAGGGCGGGAAGGAACAGGCCTCCTTTGTCGTCGGAAAAGCATCGGCGTCGTTTACCGACACGTATGTGCGCGCCGCCGGCTCCGATGAAGTGGCCATTGTGGACGGGTCCCTTGGATGGATGTTCAATCGGTCGGTGCGTGACTGGCGCGATAAGACGATCTTGTCGTTGTTCAAGCCGGACGTCAAAGAGATCGGCTTTCGGTTTGGGGACACGACGTTCACTCTTTCCCTGCGGGACAGCGCCTGGATGATCGACAGGTCCAAAGCGAACGCCGCGACCGTCGAAAATCTGTTGACGAGCTTGCTGTCCCTGCAATGCGACGACTTTCTCGACACAGAACCTGCGGTCAAGCCCGGCATTCAGATCACGGCGGGGGGAGTTCAGGTGCTGTTCGCATTCGACAAGGGGTCCCGGAAGTACTATGTTCGTACATCCGCAAGTCCGCAATGGTACATCTTAGAAACGTGGCGTGCAGATCAGGTGTTGAAACGGAAAAAAGATCTGGTCTGAAGCCCGTGCGTTAGCGAGTCGACCAATTTCTGCACTCCTGCGGGTTTTTGCGTCAGAATTCCCTCAGTGTGTCCCACCCTGCTCTTGCATTCCTTGCGCACCGGAGCAAAAATGGTTACTTTGTTCGTCCACAATTGATTGATTTTTCTAGGATTTACGGTGATTTACCCATGATGAAAAACCGAACGACCTTTTCCATTTTGATCCTTCTAACGGCCCTGGGGGGCTTCGGCTGTGGGGCTTCCAACCCAACAGTCGCAACGCTTGGGGAAGAGCTCATCACCATGAAGGATTTTGAGACTTCGTATGCCAAGAACAACGGCGGATGGGACGCCGGTGCGAAGGCCTCGCTCGAAGAACGAGAACGTTTTCTCGATCTGCTGGTGAAGTTCCGGCTCAAAGTGAAGGAAGCAAAGTCACGCGGTCTTTTGCAGGACACTTCCATTCAGAATGAATTGCGCGGTTACGAGCTTAGCGTCGCCCAGACCTACATGATAGAGAAAGAGCTTGTCAGGCCGAACCTGAAGAAACTCTACGAACGAAAGAAAGAGGAACTGCGGGCCAGCCATATTCTCATTCGGGTCGCCGAGAATGCGCCCGCGGACGATACGCTGAAGGCGTACGAACGCGCGATGACGGTCATCGGCCGCATTCCGACGAAGAGCTTCGATTCACTCGCGCTGATCTATTCCGAAGACCAGAGCGCATCCTTCAACAAAGGAGACCTCGGATATTTTGGGACTGGTCGGATGGTACCGCCGTTTGAGGACGCCTGTTATGCCCTGCGAACGGGTGAAACCACGCCTCGTCCCATACGCACACAATTCGGGTATCACGTCATTAAGGTAACCGATCGTCGTCCGAGCCGCGGCGCACTCCGGATCAGCTTTATCCTTCTGAACTACAACAATCCCAAAGATTCGACGGGTGTTCAGGACAGCTCATGGAGCTTGTACCGACGGATCTTAGCCGGTGAGGATTTTGCCCAGCTCGCTTCGCAGTATTCACAAGAACGAAACAGCGCGCTGCGCGGAGGTGATGTCGGCTTTTACGACCGCGACAGACTTCCTCCGGATATGGGAGAGCTTCTCTATCGTACGTTGAAGGACTCCGTGACGAAGCCTTTTCCAGTACCCAACGGCGTATATATCTTCAAGATCACGGATGCCCGCGGCATACCTCCGTTTGAAGAAGCTGAGCGCGATTTGAAGCAGCAATACCAGCAGATGCGGTATGCGAAGGACCGGAAGGACTATGCCCAGCGATTCCGCTCTTTGTACGGGTTTTCGTATGACCTTCCGACGTTACAGGCGTTGACAACGGCATTTGACACCACAAAAACACCGGCTGATTCGATGTGGAACGAACTGGAAAACCGCAACCTCCTGGGGCAAAAGCTGTGTTCCTACGATGGGACCCCGGTAACGGTTCAGCAGGCGTTGGACCGCATTGCATCGACCCCCGAATTCCGGACAATGCGCCTGACGCCGGCGAATGTCGAGAATATCGTCGACCAGGTGACGGAAACCATCCTGATGGAGCACCACGCGTTGCGTGCGCAGGATCGTCACCCGGCATTTGCGAACCTGATGAACGAGTACCGCGACGGGATCCTCCTGTATCGCATCGAGCAAGACGAGATCTGGCAGCGCGTCACCGTCAACGATTCCTTGTTGCGCATCTTCCATGAAGGGCGTAAAGACCAGTACCGTTGGCCCGATCGTGTGAATTTCGCGGAGATCTACGTGACGACGGACAGTCTCAAAGATGCGGCTGAAAAACGCCTCCGCGGGGGGAAAGACTTCATGGATGTTGCGGAGGATATGACGATGCGCGCGGGCTACCGCGACAAGAAGGGTGAATGGGGATTCCAATCGTATGGGCTCAATGAGCTGTCCATGCGCGCCTCGTCCATGACGCTCGACAGTGTTTCTCTCGCATTCCGGTTTGGCGCCGGCTGGTCGATCATCAAGGTCCTCGCCAAAGATCCTGCGAGGGTGAAAACATTCGAAGAGGCCGGCCCCGAATTGACAAGCGCATATCAGGAACAAGTAGCGAAAGTGCGTGAACAGGAATGGATCGCATCGCTTAAAGCCAAGTACGGGGTGATGATCGATGCGGAGGCGCTGCGGAACGCGTTCACGCGAACGCCCGCGGCGAGCGAGGAGCAGACTTTCCAGTAATGATCGCCTGCCGACCAGAGCTCACAGTAGGACTCGCCTTTGTTCTGACGGTCGCTGGCTGCCGACAGCAGACCCAGGAGACGGCGGTGGCCCGGATCGAGAACCGTACGCTCACGATGCAGGAAATTCGCGCGAAGTTCGACTCCGAGCACCCGCCTACGGAGGCCCAGATTCAGCAGTACTTGCAGCAATGGGTGGCGGATGAATTACTGTACCGTGAAGCTGTCCGACGGGGGTTGGACCAATCGGCCGACGTCAACCGCCGCGCGGAGGACATGCGACGGCAGTTGGTCGTGCAGGCGCTCCTGGACAACGAAATCTATACGCCCGGAATGACGGAGTTTGGCACCGAGCAGATCACGGCTTATTTTGAGGCACACAAGGAGGAATTCACCGTTACGCAACCCGTCGCGTTGATCAGCTTCCTTCTATTCAATGAACGCGACAGGGCGACGGAATTCCGAAACAGCGTCCTCCAAGGCACCTCCTGGCAGAAGGCGCAATCCACGGCCGAAAGCCGCGGCAGCGTGATCGGCAGAGGCGATTCCACGTACTATACGGAATCCCGGATGTGGCCTCGCGAGCTCTGGCGAGTCTCCACCACGATTGCTCCCGGATCTCCGTCGTTTCCCATCAGCACGCAGGACGGTTATTACGTCGTCTATGTCTGGAAAGTCCTGAAGACTGGTTCGACACCCGACATTGAATATGTGCAGGCAGAGATTCGAAACCGTCTGACAGTGGAGCGCCGCCAGCGGGCGTACCGTTCGTTGGTCGAAAACCTCCGTTCCCGGTTCGACGTCGACATTTACGTCAGCCCGTCGTTCGGCGATTCCACCGTGTATCCACGATGATGCTGAACGTCATCTCAAAATAGGTTCCTCGCAGCGTCGCAGCGAGAGTCAGTTTGTGAGACATTTGCCAACCATGATCCGATCAACCGCACTTTTGCTTCTCCTGTTCTGTTCCGTCGCTCTTGCGCAGAACACGCAGGTCCTGGACCGCATCATTGCCGTCGTCGACAAGGAGATCATCACAGAATCCGAGTTGAACGACCGCGTTACGCTTGTCGCCATGCAGAACAAGCTCGACGCAAAGGCTCCCGGCCTGCGTTCTGAGGTCCTGGATGGCATGATCACAGAAAAGCTCGTCCTCGCCCAGGCGCTGATCGACAGCATCGAGGTGACGGACGACGAAGTAACGCGGGCGCTCGACCAGCAAGTGCAGAACTTTGTCAGGCAGGTGGGCTCCGAAGCCCGGGTGGAGCAGATGTACGGCAAACCCATCAGTCGCATCAAGCGTGAATACCGGGACCAGATCCGTCAGCAGCTTCTTGTGCAGAAGGTTCGGCAGCAGCGCGAGTCGGGACTGCAGGTTACCCGGCGCGAGACAGAAGAGTTCTTCACCGCCTATAAGGACAGTTTGCCGCAAGTACCGGAAGAATTTTTTCTCAGTCATGTTTTCGTCATTCCTTCGCCCGATTCCGCGGTCGACCGGGCGACACGAATGAAGCTGAAGGCCATTTTAGACAGCATTCGTGCGGGGGGAGATTTTGCGGATTTCGCGCGACGGTATTCGATCGACGGCACTGCCGCCAGCGGAGGCGAAATGCCCTGGGCAAAGCGTGGGGAGTATGTGAGGGAATTCGAAGAAGCGGTCTTTTCCCTGCAGCCGGGACAGATTTCCGATGTGGTCAAGACGCAATACGGATACCATATCGTCCGGTTGGAGGAACGTCGCGGAGAGTCTGTGCGTGTACGGCATATTCTGTTGAGGATTGAACGGGGTCCGGAAAGTGATTCCACGGCCGTGAGGTTCCTGAGCCTTCTTCGGGACAGCGCCCTCCATGGCAAGCCGTTCGCCGACCTTGCGCGCTCACATTCCGAGGATGAGGAGACGAAGGCAATTGGGGGCGATCTTGGCGCTGTTACTGCAGACCAGCTCGTGCCCGAATTTTCCGCCGTCGTTCTACCCCTCAATGATGGCGAGATCAGTCCGCCGGCCCGCGCCAGCATAGGCTCCAGCTACGGATGGCACATTGTCTGGCTCCGTAAGCGGGTGGCGGCGCATGCGATGAACCTGGAGCAGGACTTCGAGCGCGTATCCCAAGTGGCGCTGTACATGAAGCGCAACCGACTAAATACAGAATGGGTGGAGGAAATGAAGAGGACGATCTATGTGGATGTGCGACTCTGAACGGTGATCGACGTGTCGAGCATGCCAGGCAATGATGTTGCTGCAGTAGACCAACTGGCGCAGTCCTACAAACGGCTGCGCGCAGAGATTGCAAAGGTCATTGTTGGACAGGATTCCATCGTCGAGCACCTCGTCATTTCCCTGCTTTCGCGGGGTCATTGCCTTCTTGTCGGCGTGCCGGGTCTTGCGAAGACCCTGCTGATCAAGACACTGTCGCAGGCGCTCGACCTGAAATTCAGCCGCATCCAGTTTACACCCGACCTCATGCCCAGCGACATTACGGGCACCGAGGTCATCGAGGAGAATGTAGGAAAAGGCTCGAAGTCATTTCGGTTCGTTCGCGGTCCCGTGTTCGCAAACATTATCCTCGCAGACGAGATCAACAGGACGCCGCCAAAGACGCAGGCCGCCCTGCTTGAAGCGATGCAGGAGCATCATGTGACCGCGGCCGGCCAAACGTATCCGCTCGACGAGCCGTTCTTCGTCCTTGCGACGCAAAACCCGATCGAACAAGAAGGCACGTATCCCCTGCCCGAAGCACAGCTGGACCGGTTCATGTTCAACCTTTGGCTCGAGTATCCGTCCGCCGACGAGGAGGTGCGCATCGTAAAAACGACGACGAGTCAATACGAGGCGACAGTGTCCTCCGTCCTGAATGCTGCGGATATCATTGCCTTCCAGCATCTCGTCCGCAGAGTACCCGTCGCGGACGCGGTTGTGGAATACGCCGTTCGTCTCGCGCACGCATCCCGCCCGGGACAGCCCCAGGCCCCTGATTTCGTGCAACGATGGATCCGGTGGGGCGCTGGACCGAGAGCGTCACAATTCCTCATCCTCGGCGCAAAAACAAGGGCTACGTTGTTCGGCCGGCCGACTCCCGATATTGATGACGTGCGCGCTGTCGCCGCTCCCGTACTGCGCCACCGCCTCGTGACAAGCTTTACCGCTGAGGCGGAGGGCGTCTCACCCCTTCAGATCGTCGAAAAGCTGCTCGAGCGCGCTACTTGAAGTCGGCATCCGTATGATGTTCCGTCGATCGTTGACAGCTGTACTCTGCGTATGTGGAATGTGGAGGTTGGAAGCCCAGACCAGTGAACGCTTATGGATCGTCTTTCGCAACAAGGGGGCCGTTTCCATTGCCGGCGCGGACCCTCGGTCGCTCGGTATTTCGGACCGAGCTCTTCAGCGACGTGCCAAGGTGCTTCCAGCCGACCGGCTTCTCACCGACATCGACCTCCCCGTTTCCGAGTCCTACATACATGAGGCAACATTGCTGGGCGTGCGGGTCCGCTCGGTTTCTCGCTGGCTGAACGCCGTTTCCGCTGATGTTCCTGCCGCCTCTCTTGCCTCAATTCGATCGCTTCCCTTCGTGCGCGAGGTCCGACCCGTCATGACGATGCGGCGGAAGCCGGAACCCATGATTTCGACCCCTGCATTCCGTTCACTTGACGGCACATCGGGGGCAGCCGTCTCGTATGGATTCTCATTAACGCAAATTCGGAGCTTGAACGTTTTACCGTTGCACGATCTTGGCGTTATCGGCCAGGGAGTCTTGGTGGGCATGCTGGACGACGGCTACAATAATTACCGCGTCCACGCCGCGTTGAAGAACATTCGGGTCGTCGCCGCATATGATTTCATTCAGCGGGACAGCAGCGTCTCCATTGGCCCCGGAGACTCGGTGGAACAAGGCTATCATGGCGCTGCCACTCTCTCAACCCTTGCCGGATATCACAACGGTTCGCTGATCGGAACTGCCTACGGTGCCTCGGTCGCCCTGGGAAAGACCGAAGTCGTTCCCACCGAAACAAGGTTTGAAGAAGACCTTTATGTCGAAGGCCTGGAATGGCTGGAAGGTCTGGGAGTCGACATCATTTCGACGTCGCTGGGATACATCGACTGGTATTCGTATGACAGCCTCGACGGTATGACCGCGACCACAACGAAAGCCGCTCGTACGCTCGCTTCGAGGGGCGTCCTGCTCGTCACCGCAATGGGGAATGAAGGAAACTTTCGTGCCCCCGGGCTCACAGGCACACTCATCGCTCCCGCGGATGCGGACAGTATCATCTCCGTCGGTGCCACACTTTCCGACGGACCCTTGACGTCGTACAGCTCCACGGGGCCGACGTTCGATGGACGCATGAAACCTGAGGTAGTCGCTCAGGGAACGGGTGTGTATGCCGCGAACGGTGCGACTGTTGCTTCGTATTACTTTGGTTCCGGCACATCATTCGCCACGCCTCTTACTGCCGGTGCGGCGGCGTTGATCCTCTCCGCCCATCCGGAGGCGACGCCGATGCAGATCCGGGCAGCGCTCATGAATACCACCACGCGTTACTACGACGGGACCTGGAAGACGGCCATGTATCCAAACCCGTTTTACGGCTGGGGCATGGTCAATGCGTATGCCGCAGCACTCTCGCTCGGACCCGTCATGTCGAATACGCCGTTAGTAGGTTACTTCGTTATCCAGGGCGACACTACGCTATATGTATCTATTCGTATGGCGTCGGCAACGCCGCTTGCCTCCGGTCAGCCACAGCTCTTTTATCGACGCCGCACCGATTCGGTGTTTACCTCGGTCCAATTAGCCCCGCAAAGTTCACCTCAGTTGTATGCTGCGTCAATCCCAGTCATGGGAGAAGCCGACACATCCTTCGAGGGCTATGTGACAATAGCGGCGGAATCAGGACCCGTTCTTCGTCGGCCAACGGGCACAGCGCTGTTCGCTCTCTCTCCCTCTTCCGACAGCGTTCTTTCCCTCTTCCCTCCTCCTGCATTACCTAAGGGTCCGTCGGCATATGTGTTGGACGCGAATTACCCCAACCCATTCAACGCTGGAACGAATTTCATTTTTCACGCGCCGGCCCCCGAATATGTTGAACTTGCCGTATTCAATGTGTTGGGCGAACGAGTTCGGACGCTGTTCTCCGGAAAGTGCCGGCTCGGGGACAATCTTGTCACGTGGTCCGATGCACGTGATGATGCCGGCCAATCGCTGCCGAGCGGTGTGTACTTCTCCCGACTAAGCACGCCCCGCGGTATCAAAGCCGGGCGCTTACTGCTGTTGAAATAGCCGGCACATGCCCGAGCTCGATCTCTCACTTGCGCTTCCCCTCTTCATGCCATTGTTGGCCGCGATCATCGCGGCCGCGCTTTCCTTTGCGGCCTACCGGTCTCCTGTCCCTCCTGTCTCGACCCCTTGGCGCGTGATCTTGGGCGTGCTACGCTGGTCCGCCCTCATGCTGGTCTTCCTGCTCATCGGCGAGCCGTTGCTTTCTGTCGTTCACCGCACCCATCAGCCCCCGGGGGTTGCCGTCCTTGTGGACAATTCACGCTCGATGACGCTGACGGACGGGGCCGGAAGCAGGGCCGATGCCGAACGGCGTGTTCTCGCTTCCACGGAGCTGAGGGCGGTCGCTGGCGGGGCGAGTGCATTCTGGTTGTTGTTCGATAATCGTGTGCGAGATATCGGAACCTGGTCGGCGGACTCCTTGACGCTCACCGGCGACCGCACCGACATCGCAGGCGCGTTCCGCGCACTTCGCGAGCGGTCTTCCGCCGACAATGTGCGCGCTGTAATCCTCGTGACCGACGGAAATGCCACGACGCCCGAGAATCCTGTCTACGACGCCGAAGCACTGGCCGTGCCGGTCTTCACCGTCGGCGTTGGCGATACTGCGGAACAACGGGACCTCGCCGTCCGGAGCGTGACAACGAACGCCGTCGCGTATGCGGGTACACGTGTACCGGTGAATGTCATCGTGCACAGCAGCGGCTATGGTGGAGAGCGTGTGGAAGTGACGCTGGACCATCGGGGCCGACCGGCCGATCGCGCCACCATTTCTGTCGATGCCGGAACACGCGAATATCGTGTCACGCTTTTTATGGCGCCCGATAGCGCCGGTGTTCATCGTTCCACGGTAAGCGTATCGCGGCTGGAAGGAGAGGTCACACACAAAAACAACACGTCGGTCGTGTTCACCCGCGTCCTTTCGGGTAAACTCAAGATCCTCCTCGTCGCGGGTTCCCCCGGACAGGACCTGGCATTCCTCCGCCACAGTCTTGAGGCCGACCCGAATTTCGACGTCACCACTCGAGTACAGATGCCGGACGGTTTTCGTGAAGGACACCTCACCCCCGAATTATTCACCTCTTCCGACTGCGTCATCCTGACCGGATTTCCAACCGCCATGACGAAAGACGCAGACCTGCAGATGCTGCTGCGAGAAGACGTGCAGCGCAAACCGTTCTTTGTACTCCTTGGACGAACTGTGGATCATGAGCGGCTCCGCCGGTTGAATCCGTTGCTTCCGTTCATTGTCGAATCCGTGCTGCCGAACGAACTCCAAGTCTTCATGAGCGTACCCGAAACTCGCCGAATGCATCCGGTTGTCCGTTTTCGGTCCGCCGGCGAGATGGACGACTGGTCGTCCCTCCCGCCGGTTTTCCGCCTCCAGGGAAACTTTCGCTCCAAGCCGGAATCCGACGTGCTCGGTGTTGTGCGCCTGCAGACTGCGACGCTGAACGAGCCGCTCCTTGTTGTCCGCAGAATCGCCGGACGAAAATCGGCTGCGTTCCTCGGTTACGGTATATGGCGATGGAAAATGCTTGCCCCCCTCGACGGAACAGCCGCCCAGCGTGCCGATGAATTCCTTGGCAATGCGATTCGGTGGTTGACGTCGATCGAAGACGAGCGCCGCATCAGG
>Ga0156245_1012_pt1 | contig 39332 bp, 30 predicted proteins | sample RifCSPlowO2_12_FD_107892 | JGI IMG/M metagenome (GOLD analysis project Ga0156245, IMG submission 107892) | Ignavibacteria bacterium RIFCSPLOWO2_12_FULL_56_21
GAAGATACTGTTCACCTTGCCACGACAAATACGGGCGGTTTGACGAACGACACCACCGGCGTCATCGATGTGATGCTTGGAATATTCGTTGAGCATTTTAATTATACGTCCAATTCAAACCTCACAAGCAACGGTTGGACGGCATTTGCAAATGCTGGATCATTTCCCATAAAGACTCTGGGATCTTCATTGGCGTACTCTGGATACTCCAGTGCAATTGGCGTCAAGGCATTGCTTGACAACGTCAACAGTGCAGAAGACGTGTATTACAATTTTCCATCTCAATCAGCGAATGATGTTTTCGTATCCTGCATAGTCTCCGTTAATCAGGCGGCAACGGGAGGAAGCTATTTCCTCACTCTCGCTCCATCGTCGCCTTCCGCCGCTAGCAGTCTCCGCGCCGCAATGTATGTCAAAACGACATTTTTTGGGAATTTGTCATTCGGTGTAAGCAAATGGACTAGTGGGACGCCTACCTATTCGGACACATTGTATTCGACGGGAACCACCTATCTCTTGGCAATCAAGTACACTTTCAATCCGGGCTCAGACACCAACGATGTTGTGAGATTCTATATCGACCCGACACTAGACGCAGGCGGTGAGAATTCCCCAACGGTAACCGCTAGTGCTGTGGACGACACAGTAGATGCTGCTTCGCTCGGTGCGGTAACACTTAATCAAGTGTCCGGCAGCAACTCACCTGAAATCGAGGTAGACGCCATTCGGGTTTCCACTGCCTGGGCGAACGGCGGATTGCCGGTCCAATTCACGAATTTCGACGCTTCTCCCATGATGTCCGGCGTATTCTTGTCTTGGTCTACCAAAACGGAAGTCGACAACGCGGGCTTCGAGGTCGAACGCCGCTCGGTCAATCCGCAATCCGCACTCAACACGCCGCAATGGGAACGGCTCGCCTTCATTCCCGGCGCCGGCACAAGCACCTCGGAGCGCTCCTACTCGTACACGGACGGCGGGCTCGCTCCGGGACGTTACGCCTATCGCATCAAGCAGATCGATCGCAGCGGCGCCTACACATACTATCGTGAGGCGGAAGTGGAAATCGGTGCGGCGCCGAAGGAATTCACGCTCAACGACGCGTATCCGAATCCGTTCAATCCTTCTACGACGATCAACTTTACGCTCGGTGCATCCGACCGGGCCGTGCTCAAGGTCTACGACGTTTTGGGACGGGAGATTACAACCCTCTTCGACGGCATGGCGGAGGCGGGACGCGTCAATCGCGTGCAATGGAACGCGGCGGGAATTCCGTCGGGCATGTATTTCGCACGATTAGAGAGCGGCGGAATGAGCGCGATGAAGAAACTCGTGTTGCTGAAGTAAAACTGAGGAAGCTGATGTTGGTGAATAGTGAATAGAGAATAGTCAACCCGCCTGCCTCACTGTCGTTCGTTCGGCGGGCAGGTCGGAAAGCGATTGGCGAAATTCTGAGACTGAAACGCGAAAGCCGGGTGATGAGCCCGGCCTTTGCTTTGTAGGGCCCTAATAGTGTTCACTACATAGCCAAGTCAGGCTACAAACAAAGATCTGCCGGGCTGCACTGCCGATAAGCATGCAAAATCGGCTGGCTGAAGGATGTCCCTGTGAACGAGGCGAGGCATTTCAAAACCTTGAATTATGGTTCCCCGCTACCAGCGAGCAACCGAAGAGAAGGGATTATTATTGCCGATGAACCTGGCAATATCATGCTGATTGCCAGATGTCCCTGTGAACGAGGCGAGGTATTTCAAAACCTCGAATTATGGTTCCCCGCTACCAGCGAGCAACCGAAGAGGAGGGATTATTATTGCCGATGAACCTGGCAATATCGTGCTGATTGACAGATGTCCCTGTGAACTAGACCGCGTCATCCCAACCCTCGCTCCATCCTTCCCCTCCTTCCCAAGGAGGGGGCAGGGGAGGTGGATCTACGCGGACGGAGGTTTCCCCTTCAACCGCAGTACCTCCGAGCGAACCTTTTCTATGGCCGAATGGATATCGTACCTGACCACTTCGTCCCGTATTCGAAGGACAGTAATGTCGTGCTGCTCGATCTCTTGTTGACGTCTTGCGTCCCTCATGTGGGCTTCCTCTGAGTCGTGGCTTGCACCGTCAACTTCAATTACAAGGGAAAGTTCAGGGCAGTAGAAGTCGACGACATACCTCCCAATCCCGTGTTGTCTGCGAAACTTGCATCCCTCTATTTGACGTCGCTTGAGAAACTGCCACAGGATTTTCTCGGCTCCGGTGGCCCGCTTGCGCAGTGTTTTGCGAAGATTCTTCAGCTGCTTGCGGTTGAAATACAGGCCCATGGTTCCCCCCATGTAAAGCTTGTAGATCTACGTCACACCTCCCCTTGCCCCCTCCTCCAGCGAATGTCTAATGAAGAGGAGGGGAAGTCGCGGGCTGGTGTACAACTGCATCGGGCTGCTGAATGAAGTCTCCTAAACTGAAATCTCGCCACTGAGCTCAAATTAGAGACCCATGATTCCTCCACATGTAAAGCTTGTAGATCTACGTCACACCTCCCCTTGCCCCCTCCTCCAGCGAATGTCCAATAGAAGAGGAGGGGAAGTCGCGGGCTGGTGTACAGCTGCATCAGGCTGCTGAATGAAGTCTCCTAAACTGAAATCTTGCCTCTGAGCTCGAATTAGAGACCCATGATTCCTCCACATGCAAAGCTTGTAGATCTACGTCACACCTCCCCCTGCCCGCTCCTCCTGCGAATATCAAAAGATGAGGAGGGGAGATTGTAGGCCCAGGAACAGCTGAGTCGGGCTGCTCAATGAGATCTACTCAGCGCAATTTCGCAACTACGGTTGAATCTCGGAGAATTCGCAATCCGTTCCGCCGAGCGCATAGCTTCTGCAATGACATTGGCGAAGTTACTTCTGCACCCTCACCAGATTTACCACAGCTGCCGCTAGAAAGATCAGGTTCGCCAGCCACGCCGTCAGGAGCGGATTCAGGTCGCCGTTGTACCCGAATACCTGGCTGATCTTCATGAACGCCAGATAAATGAACGTCACCGCCACGGCGATGCCGAAGCCGAGGGCTGTTCCCGTACGGGGACGGCTGGTCGCGAACGGGACGCCGAACAGGACCATAATGACGCTCGCGAACGGAAATGCCAGCTTTGCATGGTAATCCACCAGCCAGCGGGACACATCCTGCCCCGCGGCGACCTGACCCGCTATGAATTCTCTTAATTCTCCGTACTGCATCTCATCCGGTTTTCGCTGTTTCTTCTCGATGTCGTCCGGCACGAGCGACAGTTTTCCCACATACATCCTCTGATACTGAATGACCGGGTTCGTCAGGTCCACAGTTCCCCGGTGCGTGCCGTTTACGAGCACCCAACCCTCCGCGAGCGAATCCGATGCCGCCTGCCACTGCATCTGGAACGCGTCGAACCGGTGATACAACACGGTCAGGTTGGTGTCGGCGAAGTCGAGAATGCTCACACGGCTGGCCGTCCGAGTCTGCGTATCGAAGTAGTTCATGGACACGACGCGCGTTTGTCCCACCTGGAAGAAGATGTTGAACTTGCTCCCGACGTCCCCTCCTTTGCGCAGATATGTCCGTTCGATGTAGAACTTCTTCTGGTTGGAGGAGGGAACGACCCAGCCGTTCAGCCAGATCGAGACCCCTGCAACGACCGTCGCGACGGCGAGAAACGGGAACAACAGTCGATACAGGCTGATGCCGCTGGACTTCATGGCCGCCAATTCGTTCTGCGACGCGAGCCGCCCTGTGACGAACAGCGCGGCCAGCAGCATCGCCACGGGGGTCATGAGCTTCAGGATCTCCGGCGCGAACACGACGTAATACTCCAGAATGATATTGACCGGCACGCCGGCATCGAGGAAGTCGTCGATCTTCTCCGTCAGGTCGATGACGAGGAAGATGCAGAGAAAGCTGAGCAATCCGAAGAACGCGGCGACGATGTATTGGCGGATGATGTAGCGGTCTAGGAGAGACATTCAGCGGACAACTTAGGGTAGAACAATGGAATAATGGAATTATGGAATGTGATTTTGCGCCTTATGCGCCTTTTTGCGGCAAATCCTCTTGTGTCTGCGCTACTTCATCTGCGCTCCGCCACGACCTAGGCACGAGTCGCCGCGTCCACGTCAGATCAAACGTTACGTTTTCCCGCGCTGTTCGGTAGGTCAAATACGCGCCGAGGACTCCGAGTACGATGTTCGCGATCCACATGGCCAGCCACGGTTCGAGCAGGCCCCTGTCGGCGAGGCGTTCTCCCTGGATCAGGCAGGTCCAGTACAAGAGGAAGAACCCGAGACTCAGGCTCGCGCCGGCGCCGAATGTTCCGCGGCGGGCCATAATGCCCAGCGGAGCGCCGATGAGGACGAACACGATGCAGGCGAACGGGATCGCGTATTTCTTGTGGATCTCCACCTCGAACTTGCGCGCTTCGAGGTCGATATAGGTCCGATAGTTTGCGTCGTTGAGCAACGAGGAGCGAAGCAATCCCGCCCGCATCGACGCTTCGTCAGTCCCCGGCGGACGCGATTGCGCCGGCCGGGGCGCAGGCGGCGCGTACAATTCTTCCACCGTGCGGCGCAGGAGCGCAGCAGTCCGCTCTTCCGATGCGCGTTGAAGCGATCGGAGACTGTCGACGATCTGCTGCATGGCGCCGGCGCTCAACTCGCGGTCCCCACGGTCGAACGTCCCTTCCTGCGAACGATGAAAATCGAAACCTTCAGCATCCATCGAGATTCGGTGCTTCTCAAAGCGAATGCGCCGATACTGCTTCCCCTCGCGAATGCCCTGCTCGTGAATCTCACCGTTGGCGAGGTCCATGATCAGCTTCCGATAGTCTGGAGAGAACGAGATCGTTCCGCGTTCTCCGGTGATCGTCGATGCGACGGCGGGGGAGGAATAGTTGAAGACGGTGACCCCCTCCAGGTCGTTCGATTGCTCGAACGTCTTGCGCACCAGGATCGTGTACCCGGGCATCAATTGAGAGAACATGCCGGGGACGATGCTGATCGTCGGTTTCTTACGGGAAATGTCGTTGAGCAGGACTTTCGTCCGGTGGTTGGCGTCCGGGAGAACATGGTTGTTGAACAACACGAGGAGCCAGCAGACGACCGCGGATGCCGCGAAGACGGGGGCGATCATGCGGTAGAGACTGATGCCGCTGGCACGAAGGGCAGTGATCTGGTTGGTCGAAGCGAGCTGGCCGAACGCCATGAGAGTTGCGACAAGGACTGCCATGGGCACGGCGAGAACGACCATCCACGCGAGGGAGACAACAATAAGCTCCGCAATAACCGCGGGTGCAAGCCCTTTGCCCGCGAGCTGGTCGAGCGATTTGACGAGAAATTGGAGGAGGAAGATGAACATCAGGACGAACAGCGCGAACAAGAAGGGAGCGACATGCCGGGAGAGGATGTGGCGGAAGATGATCATGACGTAAATAGCAGAAGAAGTGGGCGAGAATCAACTCGGATTCCGCCGACACGCGGTGCAAATGGCGGGGTACGGAGGATAAATCCTCCGGCTCTTAGCAAACGGGAAGCCCATCGGGCTTTTTCAAAGGCGAGTTGCAGAAACTTTGGAACAAATGAAGTCGAATCCACTCAATTGCCTTTAGACGCTTGGGAGGGTATATTCTGAAGGTTTTTCATGGTCATGCGATGAGCGTTCAGACGATGTCAAGCAAGAAACTCCGAAGCTTGAAGACTACATTGTCAATCAAAAGACCCAAATAGTCCGAGTTGCCCTAACGGACTCCGAACTCAGTACTCCGAACGTGTCAACCCATCATAAAACCGCAGCCCAAAGGCTCTTCGAACACGCCGGCGATCTGCTGATCGTACTCGACGAGTCCGGCTATTTCCGCGCCGTTAACCTTGCCGCGGAAAAGGCGCTCGAGTACGACTCAACGGCGCTCCGGAGCATGACGCTCGAGCAGCTCGTGATCGCCGAGGATCGGAAGCGGATGCTCGACTTCTGTCATAACGTGCGGAATGGGGAAGGTCCGAAGTCCGTAGAAGCGGAACTCGTTCGGAGGAACGGAGAACGTGTTCGCGTCGAAATGGTGTGTCAGTGCGCGATGGACGAAGCCGGGAGAAAAGAGATCCACATTGTCGCGCGCGATGTGAGCGGCCGGCGCACGGTTCAGATGGAGCTTCGCGAAAGCGAAGAACGGTACCGGCGAATTGTAGAGCGGTCGCCCGAAGCGACGATCGTCCTCGTCGAGGGGCGCATTGCGATGCTGAACGACGTGGCTGTGCGGCTGTTCAAGGCCCCCGGGAAAAAACAGCTTCTCGGAATGACGTTCGAAGAGCTCGTCCATGCGGACAGCGAACCGACGCTCAGCAGATACATCCGTACGATGCACGACGGCGGGGGTTCATCTCCGATGCTCGAAGAGCGACTGTTATGCGTCGACGGCTCGATGGCCGATGCTGAAGTAGTGGCCGTTCCCGTCCGATGGAGCGGCATGGAAGCGGTGCACATGATCCTCCGCGACGTCACGGAACGGCGCCGGGCGGAAAAAGCGCTCAAGGCGTCGGAGAAGAAATTCCGTTCGTTCGTCGAAAATGTGTTCGACGCCGTCTACCAAAGCACGCCGAACGGCGACATGCTGATGGTCAACCCTGCAATGGTGAAGCTCCTTGGGTACGACTCGGAGGCAGAACTGCTGCGGGTCAACATCGCGCGGGACCTGTATGCCGACCCCAATGAACGGGGTCCGATGCTCCGGGAAACGGAGCAGAAGGACGAACGGCGAAACATTGAGCTTCGTCTGCGGCGGAAGGACGGGCGGATCATCACGTGCCTCGAGAATACCCGGGTCGTCCGGCGAGCGAACGGCGACGTCATGTATTACGAAGGAACGCTTCGCGACATCACGGATGCCAAACGGGTGCAGGAAGACCTTCGCAAGAGCGAAGAGCGGTATCGAGCGTTCATCACGCAGAGCTCAGAAGGGATATGGTGTCTCGAGCTGGAACAACCGTTGCTCGTCACGCTCCCGGTTGACGAACAGGTAAAACAGCTCGTTGTCCGTTCGTATCTCAAGGAGTGCAACCACGCGATGGCCCGGATCTTTGGCCACGAGCGTCCGGAAGACATCCTTGGCGCCCGGATGTCCGATCTGTTCGACATGAGCGAATCCACGGGCATGGAGACGCTGCGGATCTATGTCCGTGCCGGATACCGTTTGTCGAACTTTGAGTCGACCATGACGGACCCGAAGGGCCGGAACAGGTATTTCCTCCACAATGTCATCGGCATTGTCGAGGGTGGAATGCTCCTGCGTGCGTGGGGTATGCAACGGGACATCACGGACCGGAAGGAAGCTGAGCTCCAGCTCCGCGAGAGCGAGCTGCGGTACCGGGACTTCTTCGACCAGGATCTGGCGGGCCATTTCATCAGCAAGCGGAACGGGACGCTCGTTGCCTGCAACAGTGCATTCGCCCGCATCCTTGGATATGAGAACGTCGCCGAGATCATGCGGGTCAACGCCGATGCATTCTATCCGAATCCGAGCGCACGCGCCGCTTTTATGGCCCGGCTTCGGACAAAGGGGCGTATGGAAACGATCGAAGTCGATCTGCGGCGGAAGGACGGCAAGCTCATCCATGTCGTTGAAAACGTCCATGCGACGTTCGACGCGGCGGGCGATATCCTCCAGATTCAAGGATTCCTGGTCGACATTACCGAGCAAAAGAACCTGGAACAGCAGCTGCGTGAAGCGCAGAAGATGGAAACGCTCGGTACGCTCGCCGGCGGAGTCGCCCATGATTTCAACAACCTGCTTGCGATCATCCGGGGCTATGCCGATTTGCTGAAACGTGAGAGCTTATTGGTGGAGAAGGGCAAGAAATACCTCGAGCCGATCGAAACAGCAGTAAAGCGGGGCGCAGGCATCGTTCGCCAGCTGATGACCTTCGCCCGCGAGGACAAGCAGGAGGCTGCTCCGCTCGATCTCAACAAGACCGTGGAGGAGGTCCTCCAGCTCGCCGGCGTGACGATTCCCGAGAACGTTCGCGTAGAACAGCATCTCGAGGCCGGCTTGCCGCTGTTCCTGGGTGATGTGACGCAGTTGCACCAGGCGCTTCTCAACCTCGTCGTGAACGCGCGGGATGCCATGCCGCACGGGGGCATTCTCCGCATTGTGACCTCATCTGTCCCCGGTTCGTACGTGCGTACCAAGTTCCCGGAAGCGGAAGCGGAACGGTACATCCGGATCACCGTGTCGGACGAGGGTGAGGGCATGAACGCCGAGACCCGTCTGCGCATCTTTGAGCCCTTCTTTACGACGAAAGGGGTCGGCAAGGGATCGGGGCTCGGTCTTGCAGTGGTGTACGGCGTCGTCCGGGGACATGACGGTTTTGTCGACGTCGAATCGAACGTCAAGTCGGGTACCGATTTCTTCCTGTACCTTCCCGTTTCCGAACAGCCCCTCAGCGCGCCCGTTGTCCCCGACGTTTCCACAGCCGCGACTGGCGGCACGGAGACCATTCTCATCATCGAGGATGAGCCGATGCTCCTGGAGCTGCTGCGTGTGCTTCTCGAAACGAGCGGTTACACGGTGCTGTCGGCGGCCGACGGAGAGGAAGCGCTCAAGATCTATAAGAGCCGGATGAAGGAGATCGCCGTGGTGCTGAGCGACATGGGGTTACCCAAGCTTGGCGGATGGGAGGTGTTCCAGAAAATGAAGGAGATCAACCCGAAGGTCCGGTCGATACTGGCCAGCGGGTACTTGGACCACGGCTTGCGAGCGGACATGCTTGCCGCCGGCGCGAAAGATTTCATCCAGAAACCGTATGTGCCGGACAAGATCCTCCTCCGCATCCGCGAAGTCATCGACGAGCCCGCCTCATGAAAACGGGTGCGCCATCGTCTGCGGCGAAGCTCGCGGCACTGCGCAGAGAGTACCAGCGACATGCGTTGTCGGAAACGGACGTCGATCCCGACCCGATCAAACAATTCAAGTCGTGGTTCGACGAGGCGGAGAAAGCCGGCCAGGACGACGTGAACGCGATGACGCTCGCAACCGCCACGGCCGACGGTCTTCCTTCGGCACGGATCGTACTGCTCAAGGAATTCGATGAACGGGGATTCGTCTTCTTTACGAATCTTGGGAGCCGAAAAGGGAATGAGCTGGAGAACAATCCCCGCGCAGCGCTCGTGTTCTATTGGCATGTGCTGGAACGGCAGGTGCGGATCGAAGGGCAAGCGTCGTATGTTGCGCGCGAAGAGAGCGCGGCATATTTTGTCACGCGGCCGAGGGAAAGCCGGATCGCCGCATGGGCATCCCGTCAGAGCGCTCTCCTGAGGTCGCGGGAAGAACTGGAAAAGGCGTATCGATTACGGGAACAGGAATTCCGTGCGGGGGATGTACCGCTGCCGGATTTTTGGGGTGGATTCCGCATCGCACCCGTGAACATGGAATTCTGGCAGGGACGCGAAAGCCGGCTGCATGACCGTATCCGGTACGAACGGATCGGCCCGGGATGGAGCATCGCCCGGCTTTCCCCTTGAATGCTTGACCATCTCACGTTTTCTTCCTACTATGAGTTCGCTAACCGTTTGAAATCTCGACGTATGACATCCGACACGCTCCGCAATCCCACCCCCTCACCGCTCCCGGCCCCGAACGGGACGTTCCCCGTGCTCCTGGGCGCCTCAGCCGTCTTTGGAGTCGCATAGCGACGGTTGGTACAGACGTTCAGCTCCATCCATTTCGATCACATATAATAATGACGTGCGCGCACGTACTCCTGGTGCTCGGCACAGCCATCGGGCTTTCTTGAATCGGACCTTGACGATAGCGTTTCTTGCGCTGGCGGGCATTGTTGCTGAAGCCCCTGGCGACGTCGTATTGAGCCCCTTCGGCGCGTCAGCGCAACAGGTAGTGTCGGCCCGTACGGACACCGTGCCGGGCAGGCCGGCCACGTCCGGCGTCATGAATCGCCGGCGCAGAGCGCTTCAACTGAGGTCGACGAGGATGCAGGATCAAGTCGCGCCCGACACGCTCGGCGTGCGGCGTGCGGACACGACGGCGGCTGTCCCCCGCGACTCCTCTGCCCGTCTTGAGCAGTTCAGCAATGAACGCCGCGACGCTGTTAACGCGATGGGCGCCTTGCGGCCCCCGCATCCTCTGTATCTCGGCAATCCCATCCAAACGCGAACGCAGACGGTTCTCGACTCAACGCGCATGGCGTATACCGTCCGCTATATGATCGGCACCCATGACATCCGGGCGCCGATCATCCTTCCGTTCGAGGAATACACAAAGGTCCGCCTTGACTTTGCCCTGCGCAAGAATTGGCAGGACATGGTACAGTCGACCGTGAGCCTTGGGATCCGGAAAGAGGGACTGGGGGAATTATTTGGAAAGGTCACCAACATTGAGATCCCCGTGCCGAAAAACCCCATCTTCAGCATTTTTGGCCCGAACATCATCCGCCTGCAGATCAACGGGGCGGTCGACATCCACGCAGCATTCCGGAACACGTCGAACGACCAATTCACCAACAGCCCGCTTGGCCAGTCGCGGAATGAGCCCGATTTCAACCAGGAAGTGCAGGTGACGCTGAAGGGAGAGATCGGCGACAAGCTGAAGATCTCCGCAGACTGGAACACACAGCGTACGTTCGAATACGAGAACCAGCTGAAGGTGAAATACACCGGATACGAAGATGAGATTGTGCAGAGCGTTGAGGCGGGAAACGTTTCGCTGCCGACGTCGTCGTCGTTCATTCCTCCCAGCCAGGCATTATTCGGCATTCTCGCCAAATTCCAATTCGGTCCACTGCGCCTTACCACCGTCGCGTCCCAAAAGAAGGGGCAGATCAAGGACCTGACGATCACGGGGGGAGCCCAGCCGACGCCATTCATCAGACGTCCGTCCGAATACTCGCAAGACCATTACTTCGTCGACACCGTGTACATAGGCGAGTACGAGAACATCTTCTTGAGCATACCCAGCGTGGCCAGGACCGAACTGGAGATCCGTGAGATCGAAGTGTGGGTGACAAGCACGGCGTCGTTCAACGCAGGCGACAGGAACATCATCGCTTTCATGAGCGAAGACAGCGTCCTCGCCAACATGAATGACCCTGCAGCACGCTCGCGGACATATAACGAGATTCCCGGCGCATTAGTTGTCGGCAAGTTCAAGCAATTGACGGAGAAGACGGATTTCACCTACAACCCTAATGCGGGCATCATCACACTCAACACTTCTTTATCGGCCGAACAGGCGATGGTTGTTGCCTACACGCGGCAAGGGTCGGGGACTCCCGTACAGATCGGCAATTTCGCATCCCGGGATTCGTCGCAGTTTCTGGTCATGAAGCTCGTGAAGCCGAAGTTCAAGCCTTCGCCCGATCACAAAGAGGCTTGGCGATTGTTGCTGAAGAACAGGTATTCGCTTGGTGGAAGGGGGATCAAGGAAAGGGGATTCGATTTCAAGGTCCAGTACGAGTTGTCGGGGAGCCCTCCGGTCGTGAACGTCTTGCCCGAAAACGTTACGCTGCTCGAAATGTTTGGACTCGACCGATATGGGTCGGATAAGCAAAAGGGTCAGGACGAAGTGTTCGACTACATTCCCTTTTACACTGTCGATGAGCAGCGCGGAGAGGTCATTTTCCCTACGCTGGAGCCGTTCCGAGCGGAGTCGATCCGAAGGCAACTTGAGGCCAGTGGACTTTCCCCCGCAGCCGCCACAGCGGCGGCAGATTCATTCGCGATCGACGCTGTGTATGATACGACGGTCAACGGCGCCATGAATGACGAAAAATCGGGGCGCTTTTCGTTTGTCGGCAACGTCACGCCGTCGACCAGGTCGAGCTATCCGCTCGGGTACAACATTGTCGATGGAAGCGTCGAAGTTATTGTCGACGGCCAGAAGGCCACGCCGAACGTCGACTATACGGTAGATTACATCACGGGAAATGTCGTCATCAAGAATCAGTCGCTCCTCGTGCCGGGACGAACACTCCAGATCCGGTATGAGGCAAACGATCTCTTCCAACTCGCGTCGAAATCGTTGTTGGGAGCTCGGGGCGAGTTCGACCTTGCCAGGAACACGAGCCTCGGCTTTACGGTGATGAACCTCAACCAACAATCACTGAGCGACAAGGTGCGACTTGGCGAAGAGCCGATCAGCAATACGATCTTTGGAATGGACGGAGGTACACAGTTCGACCTTCCGTTCGTAACCAAGGCGTTGAACTGGCTCCCCGGCGTACAGACGATTGCCGGGTCGAGCGTCAACGTCCGTGGCGAAGCGGCGTATATGTCCCCCGACCCGAACACGCGCAAGAGTCCCATCGATCAAGACGGCGGGATGGGGATAGCCTACATCGACGACTTCGAAGGGGCGAAGCGGTCAATACCGCTCGGGATTGCAGCTTTGGCGTGGAGGGACATCAGTCCGCCGTACTATATTCCGGGGCTCGATCAGTATGTTCCGCCGGTCGGTTCGGATTCTTCGATTGCCACGAACGACCCCGCGGTGGAAAGTCAACTCCTGCCCGATTCCGTGAAAATGGAATACAAAGGACAAGCTGCCTGGTTCAACATTGGTCAGAGCGACGTGTTCGTGCAGGACATCTGGGGGAATCGCCGCAGTGTTTCCCGTCAGAACGAACAGGTGACCGTCATGAACATCCTGTTCCGCCCGTGGGAAAGGGGAACATACAATTATTCGATGGATCTGGAAAACAAGCTCCGGAGGGAACCGTCCAAAGCATGGGGAGGCATCCAACGAATTCTGGGAACGACGGCTACGAACCTGGTGGACGAGAATATTGCGTTCGTGGAAATGTGGGTCAACGTGACGGAAACGCCGGCCGGCGGCATGATGCATATCAATCTCGGCAGCATCAGCGAAGATATGATCCCCAATCGCGATCTCAACACGGAGGATTTCGAAGGAGGGATCGCGAACAATTCGCTGAACCAGTCGATCGAGGACGTCGGTATCGACGCGCGGAACGATGCGCAAGAACGGGTCGATCATGCCGACTTCGTCGCCAAATATCCGCAGTTCGACGGCGACCCGGCTGGGGACAACTGGCGCCGCATTTCCACGGTGCTCGAGCATGTGCTTGACACAACCGAGGCTATCCGCTTCATCGGATACAACGGCACGGAAAACAATCACGAAGACCTTGTCGGCGCGCGCTATCCCGATACGGAGGACCTGAACGCAAACAACAATATCGACCGAGTGAATTCGTATTTCGAGTACGACATCGCGCTCGACACCACGCATCCGGACTTTCAAAAGTATGTCGTCGGTCAGGGTCTGAACGGTTGGTATCAGGTACGGGTCCCGTTGAACAAATACCGTCGTAGGATCGGATCACCGTCGTTTTCCAACATCGAAGCGGTTCGCGTGTGGCTTAACGGCGCGGAAACCGACGTTCTCGTGAGGATGACAGAGTTCAATCTCATCGGCAATCAATGGGAAGAATTGGTAAAGAACGACCCCACGTTCAAGGTGTCGACGGTCAATTATGAGGATAATCCGTCGTACACGATCCCGCCGGGCGTACGTCGTGAACGGGACCGTACGCGTCCGGACGAGAATATCCTGGGGAATGAGCAGTCATTGAACCTGATCCTCACCGGCGTGCCGGACGGGGAACATCGCAGGGCCATTAAGCGATTCGCCTCTCGTCCGCTCGACCTGTTCAGCTATCGCGCGATGAAGATGTTCGTCCACGGCGAAACCCGACCCGGGCTTACCTTTGTCTATAATGACACGTCGAGCTACGACGCCGAGGTGTTCGTCCGGTTCGGCGCCGATTCGTTGAACTACTATGAATACCGTGCGCCCGTCCATCCCGATTGGAATACTGCGAACGATATTACAATCAGGTTTAGCGACCTGACGGCCATCAAACTCGCCCGCGACAGCGCGAGGGCGATTACGCGGCGGTTCCCGGTGCCCGGTGGCCCTCCGGGAAGTACGTATCAGATCCGCGGTGAGCCGACGCTGAACCGAGTGAAAGAGATACTCGTCGGTGTTGAGAATCGGGCCGGGGGCCGGCCGTTCCTCGACGGCGAAGTATGGGTGAATGAATTGCGTCTGACGGACGTGGACGACACGCCCGGCTGGGCATACCGGTTTGATACTCAGTTCAAATTCGCAGACATCGCGTCACTCGCGTTCTCCATGCAGAATCGGGACCCGTTCTTCCACGGACTTGAAGAGCGGTTCGGCTCGCGGGTCCAGCGTTCGGACTGGACTCTCTCGGCATCTGTTCAACTGGAAAAATTCCTTCCGGAGAAGTGGACGGGCACACAGCTCTCGTTCAGCTATTCGCACGTCGAGGCGCTTCAGGATCCGCGATATTTACCCGGAACCGATATTCTGGTTGAAGAGGCGGCGCATCAGATCGACCGGGATACGTCGACGACTCGGGTGAAGCCGGCAGTAAGCGGAGCGGCATTGCGCACGCAATCGCAGGACCTCAGCGTCACAGAGTCGTATGCGATGCCGGCTATACGATTGAACATTCCCTCCACGGCATGGTGGGTGACGGAAACGATCAATCGCATGACGTTCGGTTTCTCGTTCACAGAAAACACCCGCCGGAGTCCGACGATCCGGACGGCCATGTCCTGGGCATGGAACGCCCGCTTTGGATATCAGTTGCCCTTCAGCCCCAACTCGTTTCTCGAGCCGTTCAGCTTGGCGGGCGACTTCGCGCTGTTGTCTCCGTGGAAAGGGACGAAGGTGTATTACCTGCCGCGCCAGGTAACGCTGAGTTCGTCGTTCAACCGGGGCCAGAGCCGAAGTCAGGCACGGGCCCAGACCCAGCTCAGCCCCGTGAACCGCCAATTCGGAGCCCAGCGGGACATGTCTTTCTCGTGGCAATTGATCGAGAACGGATTGCTCAGTCCGAGCCTCGATTACCAGCTCACGGTGGCAAGCTCGCTGGTCCATCTCGAGACCGACCGGTTCGGACTGCAAAGGTCGTTCTCGGAGATGTTCAATGACATATTCCTGAGCGACCGGCTCGTCAATTTCGGAGAAGACCTTCAATACTCCCAAAGCGTGAACGTTGCCACAAAGCCCATCGTCCCGAAGGTGTTGAGTCTCGACAAGATCTTCGTGCCGTCGCTCAGGTACAACGTGCGCTACAGTTGGATGAGGAATCTGCAGGCCGGCCGGCTGGGCCGGAATGCTTCCTGGTCGAGCGCGCTCACATTCGGGTTCGACGTCAACGTGAAAGTGCTCGGGGATATGATCTGGTCGACACAGACGGCGCCCGCGCCGGGAGATTCTGCGGCCAAGCGAAGCCCGCTGCAAGCGCTCGATCAGATCACGCGGATCTTCTTCAAAATGACGATTTTCGACTTCGAACGATTGAACATCACGTTCACGCAGAGCAATTCATCCGCCAACAGCGGAGTCCTGGGGCGTCCGGGATTCGGCAACGTGTTTAATCGAATACCCTTCCTTCAGTCGTCCCTTGTCGATAACGGGCCGTCGCTCCTGTATCAGCTCGGACTTTCTTCCGACCCTCACGGGGAGGTCGTCCTCGGGACCTCCGGGTCGTTTCCCTTCATCCGCGGGACGACGAATCGCGGGCCGCGTGCGTCCGGGCCCGGCCTTGCGAACCTGACGGATGTGTTCAGTCAGGCGAACAAGGTCGCCATGCGCACGTCCCGGCCGTTGTGGGAAGGGGCGCAAGTGGACCTCAGTTGGAATGTCGGGTGGTCGTACAATACGAGCACATCCATCACCGTTGATTCCCTGGGCGTATCGAAGATCAACAGCCGGAGCATGTCGGGGGATGTCGACCGGTCGTTCCTCTCGTTGCCCCCGGTGTTGTTTTTCAAGCTGTTCAAAACGAGCATCGAGGACGTCAACAAGAGATTCGAGCGGCTCCGTATTGACCGCAGCGACGGACGTCCCGACGAGGCAAAGATCGCGGCCGCTTTCGAAGAGGGGCTCGAGGCCTTCCCGGTTCTGAGCCGGCTCCTGGGAACCATAGCTCCGCGCGTGAATTGGAGCATTCGCTGGGACGGTCTTGAGAAAATGGCGCTGTTTAAGAGCTTCGCATCCCGCGTCGCCCTCGACCATTCCTACTCATCCAACTTCCGGCGCCGATGGCGCATGTCGTTGCAGGGCGAAGAAGTCACGGAAGGTGAAACGGTGTCATATGCGTTCACTCCGTTGGCCGGTCTCAACATCGGCTTCAAGGACTTTATCAAAGGAAATCTCGGCGCGACGATACGGTACTCCACGTCGACGTCGTTCGACCTGAACCCGACAATTCAAAACGTAGTGGAGAGCGGCACGGAGGAATTGAGCATCTCGGGAAGCTATTCCCGGCAGGGTTTCGAATTTCCGTTGTTCGGGTTGTCACTGTCGAACGATCTTCAGATGACGTTTTCGTATTCCCAGTCAAGCAACAAGAGGAAGCTCTTCAACCTGAGAGAGAATTTTAAAAAGGAGGGAACGACGCTGGACGGATCGACGCGAACGACGATCGAACCGAGAATTCGGTACATCCTCTCCGCGCGTGTGACGGCGTCACTGTACTACCGGCACACCAAAACAAAGCCGGACGCGGGCGGGTCGCAAGTGATCGGACAGACGATCAATGAAGGAGGGTTGGATATTAATGTCGCGATTCAATAGAATGGTCGATTGACGATTGACAATTAACAATCGACAATTGACAATTGACAATCTCCAAAGGCTCCTCCTCGTAATTGCATCCCTTTCCATTAATGCCTAGATTCAGCGACTTGCGGCGACAGTTTGACAGGAGAAACTGATAGTGTCCCAATTCAAGCGGCGAATATTGTGGGTGGACGACGAGATTGAGATGTTGACGGCCCACGTGAGGCTGCTTGAACAGAAGGGCTACGTGGTGGAGACTGCCACGAACGGCGACGATGCGATTCAGCTCGTGATGGAGAAGGGATACGACCTCGTGTTCCTGGACGAAATGATGCCCGGCAAGGGGGGATTGCAGACGCTTGCTGAGATCAAAGACGCCGAGCCGAACCTTCCGGTGATCATGGTGACAAAGAACGAGGCCGAAAGTCTGATGGAGGAAGCGATCGGCGGGAAGATCACGGACTACCTGACGAAGCCGGTCAACCCCAGCCAGATCCTGATGGCGGTCAAGAAGATACTGGAATCAAAAAAGATCACCGGGGAGGCTATGTCGAGGGATTACGCGAAAGAGCTTCAGAACATCGCGATCTCCTTGATGAATCCGCTTGACGAGCAGGAGTGGATCGACCTCTACATCAGACTGACCAATTGGGACATGGAGCTGGACGGGCATCCGGAGCTGGGTTTACGACAGACGGTGCTGGACCAGAAGAGGGAATGTAACGTCGAGTTCAGCAAGTTTGTCGAGCGCAAGTATCGCTCATGGATCGAGTCCGACAAGCGTCCCATTCCCCTCTCGCCCGACGTCCTGGACAAGTTTGTCGTTCCGGAGCTGGGAAAGGGGCGTTCTGTATTCTTCTTCGTCATCGACTGTATGCGGCTGGACCAGTGGCTGGTGATGGAGGAGTTTCTTACCGACTATTTTTCATTCCAGCGAGACCACTATTTCAGCATTCTGCCGACGGCGACTCCGTATTCCCGTAACTCGATCTTCAGCGGACTGTTTCCAATGGACCTGGAAAAGCGTTTTCCCGAGATCTGGCAGGCGGGCGAAGATGACGAGAACAGCCGCAATCGCCACGAGGCGCTGTTGCTGGAGAAGTTCCTGGAGCGCCGGAAGATCGTCCTGAAGCCGGAACCGAAATACGTCAAGATCGTGGAAGCGGAATTCGGCCGGCAGTTCGAGAGTAATATCGCGTCGTATGCCCAAAGCAAACTGACGGCGGTCGTGGTGAATTTCGTCGACATGCTGGCGCACGGCAGGTCCGATTCGCCCCTTTTAAAAGAGATCGCACCTGACGAAGCGGCGTACCGCTCACTGACAAGGTCATGGTTCCAGCACTCGTCACTGTTCGGGATGCTGCAAACGCTGGCGCGTCAGAAGAACGTCACGATCCTCATGACCACCGACCACGGCAGCGTACGGTGCATGCGCGGCTCCAAGGTTGTCGGCGATAAGGAAGCCTCGACAAGCTTGCGGTACAAATACGGCCGAAATCTCAAGGTCGACGAGAAGAACGCCGTATTTGTCAAGACCCCCTCCGATTTCAAGCTTCCACGGACGAGCGTTACAACGAATTACATCCTAGCCAAAGAAGACTACTATTTCGTCTATCCAACCGATTTCCACCGGTATCTCAGCCAATATCGCGACAGTTTTCAGCACGGCGGCATATCGATGGAAGAGATGATCCTGCCCATCGTCAAGCTCGAGGCGAAGTGACGCTGCGGATCATTACGCGGTCGGCGGAAGAAACGCGCGCCGCCGCTGCCGCCTTTGCTCGCAATCTGCGGCGCGGCGACTGTGTCGCACTGTCGGGTGCGCTTGGAACGGGCAAGACCCAGTTTGTCAAAGGCGTCTGTGAGCGATTCGCTGTGGGCGAAACGGTCGCCAGTCCCACCTATGTGCTGATGAACCGGTACGGCGGCCGGGACGACAAGGGCCGGGAAATATTGTTGTATCATTTCGACCTCTATCGCATCCGGTACGCGGATGAGGTCCACGACCTGGGCGCCGCAGAGTTCATCGGCGGCGACGGCATCAGCATGATCGAATGGTCGGATCGTTTTCCTGAGATTCTTCCCGCACGCCGGTACGACGTTCGATTGTCGGCAGGATCGTCGCAGGATATGCGGACGGTGGAGATCGTTCCCGTCGGAGTCGACGCATGAATGTCCTCGGCATCGAAACGGCGACAGACGTTTGTTCCGTGGGCATCGTTTCCGATGAGCGGACCTTTCACCGATCCCTGCGCGAAGACCGTGTACACAGCGAAAAAGTATTGACGCTGACAGACCTTGTACTAAAAGATGCCGGACTCACGCCGCACGACCTGCACGGAATCGCCGTGTCGTCCGGTCCGGGCTCTTTCACCGGACTGCGCATCGGCGTCAGCACAGCCAAAGGCATGTGCTACGCGCTCGATTTGCCGCTGCTCGGTGTGCCGACCTTTGACGCGATCGCGAGGGCAGCGCGGTCGTCGGGTGTCGTTGAAGGCCCCGTCGTCGTCGCCGCGGATGCACGGCAAGGGGACTGGTACGTTGGCACGTATGACGGACAAGGAGTGGCAGTATGGCGGGGAGTGGAAACCCTGGCGGAGGTGTCCCAGCGGTTGTCGGCAGGACAACGCATGCTGACGGACCGTCCGGAGGCCTTTGCCGGAGGGGCGGCGATCGACCTGCATCCGTTTTGCAGGGGAGATGTTGTCGCTGTAGCGGCGGCCGAACGATTACGATCGGGAAAGACGGATGACCCGGTGACGTTCGAGCCGGCGTATATGAAGGAATTCGTGACACGCAAGCCGCGGGCACAGTCAGAGTTGCGGCAGCCATCTTAGGGAGAGATCCATGGCATGGTTCAAGCGGTCGAAAGTCAACATTTCGTCGGAAAGTCAGAAAAAGGACATGCCCGACGGTATGTGGACGAAATGCGGCGGGTGCGGCGAGATCATTCACAAGAAACACCTCGAGCAAAATCTGTGGACGTGCGCCAAATGCAACTATCATTTCCGGATCGGCAGCAAGGAATATTTCGGGATTCTGCTCGACAAGGGCACGTTCAAGGAAATGGACAAAGGCATGCGGTCGGTCGACCCGTTGAAGTTCAACGATTCGAAGCCGTATGCGAAACGAATCGACGAGACGATCCGCAAAACGGGGCTGCACGACGCTGTGCGCACTGGTCAGGGGGAAATGGACGGCATGCCGGTCGTTGTTGCATGCATGGATTTCTCCTTCATCGGCGGCAGTATGGGGTCGGTGGTGGGTGAGAAGGTTGCGCGGGCCATCGACAAGGCTCGCACGACCAAGCGCCCGTTGATCGTCATTTCCTCGTCCGGCGGCGCCCGCATGATGGAAGGCGCATTGTCGTTGATGCAGCTGGCAAAAACCAGCGCAAAGCTGGCCGAGCTGTCTCAGGCGAAGGTGCCGTATATTTCCGTCATGACGGACCCGACGACCGGAGGCGTTACAGCGAGTTTTGCGATGCTCGGAGACGTCCACGTCGCGGAGCAACAAGCGCTGATCGGCTTCGCAGGACCGCGCGTCATCAAGCAGACCATCGGAAAAGACCTCCCTGCGGGGTTTCAACGGTCGGAATTTCTGCAGGAGAAGGGCTTTATCGATCTCGTTGTTCACCGGAAGGAACTCCGTCCAACGCTTGTGCGGATACTTGCACACCTCTCTTCCTGACCTCTTGAGCTCATTTCTGAGATGAATTCCAAGGAGATCCACATCCTCGGCGTACCCATGGACCTGGGCGCGGGTCGCCGCGGTGTCGACATGGGTCCGTCTGCAATCCGGATTGCCGGCGTCGGTGAGCGGCTTCGCTCGCTCGGTCACAAAGTAGTGGATGAAGGCGATATTCTGATCAAACCCCCTGAACTGCAACGGATCCGCAACGAGAAGCTGAGATACCTTCCGGAGATCGTACGAGCGTGCACGCTTCTCGCGGGGCGGGTGGATAAGCTGGTGTCGAACGGCCATTTTCCCCTTGTGCTTGGCGGCGACCATTCAATCGCAATCGGGACGATCGCCGGACTGGCGTCGCATGCCCGGTCGGAAGGGAAGAAACTCGGCGTGTTGTGGATCGACGCACATGGAGACCTGAATACGGACGCATCGTCTCCGTCGGGCAACATTCACGGCATGCCGCTTGCGGCTTCGATCGGTTTGGGCGCGCTCGAACTGACCTCTGTCGGCGGAGAGTTCCCGAAGGTCTCCCCCAAAAACGTCGTCCTCGTCGGTACGCGAGAATTGGACGACGGTGAGCGTGTGAACATCAAACAGCAGGGCGTGAACATTTTTACGATGGAAGAAATCGACAAACACGGCATGGCCGTCATCATGGCCAAGGCACTGCGCAAATTGCGCGAGGTCGATCTCCTCCACGTCTCTTTCGATCTGGATGCCGTCGACCCTTCGGTCGCTCCCGGCGTCGGGACGCCCGTCAAAGGAGGGCTCGATTACCGCGAGGCCCATCTTATCATGGAAACGCTGAATGAATCCGGGCTCATGACCTCGCTGGAAGTGGTGGAGGCCAACCCGATCCTCGACAACCGGAACCAGTCCGCGGAATTCGCAGTCGAGCTTATTCAGTCCGGTTTCGGTAAGAAGATCATTTGACCGTGCAAACGCTTTCGACCATAGGTGAACTGCAGGCAGCCGCGGATGCGGCGCGTGTGGCCGGCAAGCATATTGCGCTCGTTCCGACCATGGGGGCTTTGCACAAAGGTCACATCAGCCTTATCGAGCGAGCTCGCTCGATGGCCGACGTCGTTGTGACGTCGATCTTCGTGAACCCTGCCCAGTTTGGTCCGCAGGAAGACTTCGAAAAATATCCGCGAGACCTTGTCCGGGACAGCGCACAGGCGCAAGCCGCGGGCACGGATATTTTGTTCACGCCTGATGTTGCAGTGATGTATCCGAGGGGATTTCAGACCTACATCGACAACAACCGCTTAGCGACGATCCTCGAGGGGCTGGAACGACCGGGCCATTTTCGGGGCGTGGCGACGGTGGTCACGAAACTGCTCAATGCCGCAAAGCCGCACATCGCCGTGTTTGGCCAAAAGGATGCCCAGCAGGCAGCCCTCGTTCGCATGCTGGCGCGCGACCTCAACATTGATGTCGAGATCGTCGTTGCTCCGATAGTTCGCGAGCCGGACGGGCTCGCCCTGAGCTCGCGGAATGTCTACTTGTCACCCGAACAACGCAAGAACGCGGTCGCACTTCACCGGTCGCTGGAAAAAGCCGCAGAGATGGTGCGTGCAGGAGAGCGATCGCTCGATGTCCTCCGCGACACCATGCGGGCGGTCATCGAAGGGGGCAATCCCACGAAAATCGACTACATTGCTTTTGTTCATCCGGAAACCTTTGAACCGATGAGCGAGGTCGATCCACGCGGCACGCTGGTTGTTGTGACGGTCCGGTTTGGCGATACGCGATTGCTCGACAACGAAATCCTCAGGAATACATGAACGATCGACCGATTCTGCGCCCTCTTGCAGCCGTGGTCATGGCTGCAGGGAAGGGTACACGCATGAAAGACCCCAGCCGGGCTAAGGTCATGTATAACCTCTTGGGGAAGCCCCTGATCCACTATGTTGCCGACCTGGCATTTCAACTTGGCGCAGTGCGTGTCATCGTCATCGTCGGATGGCAGCGCGAACTGGTGGCGGAATTCCTGAAGCAAGAGCACCCCGGCGTGGAAACGGTCGTTCAAGAGGAGCAACGAGGCACAGGTCATGCCGTTCTACAGGCGGAGCAACCTCTCCGATCATTCGACGGCGACATCGTCGTCCTGTCGGGAGATGTGCCCCTGCTGACGGCTGAAAGCATGGGGGAACTTATCTACCATCACTGGTCGACTGGGGCCGTCGGCACGATCCTCACGGCGGATTTCCCGGACCCGGCCGGATATGGGCGGATCATTCGGAACTCCGACAGTTCGGTGGAGAAGATCGTCGAGCACAAGGATGCATCGGGAGAGGAGCGGGCGATCATGGAGATCAATTCGGGGATATACGTCTTCGATTGCCGACGCCTGTTCGAGGCGCTCCACCACATCACGCCGCAAAACGTACAGGGGGAATACTACCTGACCGACGTGTTCGAGTATTTTTGGAAACACCATTTTAAGATATCGGCTCTGAAAGCCTCGCATCCCGACGAGATTCACGGTGTTAATACGTTCGAGCAGCTGGAAGAAGCGCGTGCCGTGCTTGTTGCCCGGCAGCAAAAGGTCTAAATGATCCGGATCCGTTACATAGCATTCGCAGCGATGCTCAGCGCTCTTCCAGCGGCACGGGGACAATCCGTCGCCGTTCCGTTGAAACACGATGTCTACGAGTTCCTGAAGAAAATGGAGGCATCGCACATCCTCCGCGGGTATCGGGATATCATCAAACCGATCTCGCGTCTACACGCGGCCAAGCTGCTCCTGGCAGTCGACACAGCAGCTGCGCGACTCACACCGGTCGACCTTCGCCGTTTGAATTTCCTGAAGATCGAGTTCGGACATGAATTGGGATTGCTGGACGTCTCCTGGTCGGAAGTTCCTCGGCGTTGGCATCCGTTGATGTTTCCGATTCGGGGAGGATACATGAACGTCGACCTGAACTTGGGGTATTCCGTCATGAGATCCCAGGGTGACCACGTCAACAAACAGACGAACGGGTTCAAGACGTACGGGTATGCTTTCGACCGGTTCGGATTTGCGCTCTCCTTCGCCGACAATCGGGAGAACGGAAACGCCATCAACCGGAACAAGTCGTTCACTCCTGATGAAGGTGTCGGCTTTCTGCTACAAAGGGCGAACATCATCGAATACAATTTTGCAAACGCACAGTTCACGTACGATGCTTCAGGAATAACTGTTGCGCTGGAAAAGATCCCGCAGTGGTGGTCGACGGGTCGTCGTGGAAGCCTATACTTGTCCACCAAATCCCCGGCTCCCCCGCAATTCAGGTTCCGCGCGGAATTGACCGACTGGATGGATTTCACGTACATCCACGCCGACCTCAATTCCCTGGTTGTCGATTCCAACCGATCGTACCAGGCGAACAGTTCAGCGTCGACGCCGTTCTATCGCACAGTGTATCGTCAAAAATATCTCGCCTCGCACGCCGTTGAAGTAAGCGTATGCAACTGGCTGGATGTTTCACTCGGCGAATCTGTGATCTACAGTGACCGTGGTCTGCAACTGATCTATCTTCTCCCTGTCATGTTCTTCAAGTCCGGTGAACATTATAACTTGGACACCGACAACACCCAGTTCTTTTTCAGCGTCGATGTGAACCCCCTGGAGCATGTGAATGTATACGGATCACTCGTGATCGACGAATTCAGTTCTTACGACGTGTTCAATGAGGAGCGGGCGAGAAACCAGGTGGGATGGACCGTCGGCACTCAGGTGTACGACGTCCCCATTCCGGACATGGAGTGGCTCCTCGAATACACTTTGATCAACCCGTGGGTATATTCGCACAAGTATCCGGCTGCCCGGTTCACGAATTCCGGTTACGATATGGGACACTGGATCGGGCAGAACGCCGACAACTTGTTCAGCGAGCTCGTGTATCGGCCGCACCGTGCGGTCAGGCTCAGTGCCTGGTATGAAGCGGTCCGAAAGGGGGGGGGTGCCGATGTTGCATTGCAGTATCAACTGCCTTCTCTGCCGTTCCTCTACGGTCCGGTACGAACGGAACATTCCATTGGCATTGCCGCCGTCTACCAGCCCGTCCGCGACGTGTTCCTTGACGTCCGCGCCCGGACATTCCGGACCGCTAACGAAGCAACTCCCGCGCTCGAACACGGGGAAAAACCCGAGATCACCGTCGGCTTGCGCTACGGACTGTGGTGACTTCCCTGATCGAAGCACATGGCTGAGTGGTTTATCCTTCCTCTCCGCAACGTCTTTCCTTCAGTTGTGTGGTCGGGTCCCGGCGCCGACATCCATCTCACGTTTGACGACGGTCCGCATCCTGCCGCAACACCGGTCGTTCTGGAGATCCTTCGTCGCTATCACGTTCGGGCGACATTCTTTCTTGTTGGCGAACGAGTACAGAAGTATCCCGAGATTGTGCAGGCAATCGTCGCCGACGGACATGCGGTGGGCAATCACACGTATTCGCACCGTTCGGTCATGTTTCGGAGCACTGGAAAAGTGCGGGATGAAGTGCGCCGATGCAACGAGGCCATTCTGGAGTCGGGAGGACCGAGGCCGTCGATGTTTCGTCCTCCGCATGGAGTGTTCGACCCGACCACTCCTGCACGTGTTCGAGCCGAAGGTTGCTCCACGGTGCTGTTCGGCGTGAATTCCTGGGATTTCTCCCGGCCGCATCCGAACCGGATCATCGATCGGATAGTGCGATTAACGCGTCCGGGTGACATTGTGTTGTTCCACGACAATGATGTAACGCAGGACCGGGTGGAGCACTATCTTCCAGGATCGCTGGACGGACTCCTGTCCCGCGGCCATACCATTTCGCTCCTCCCCTCATGATCATTCCACTCCTGATAGTCTTCGGTACTTTGTATCTGACCGTCGTGGTTCTTCTTGTCGCGGGCGTTGCACTCGCCGGTCGCCGAGACCGTCCCGACCCCGCGGTGCGTCCTTTCGTTTCCGTCGTCATCCCGGCAAGAAATGAAGAGGCCACGATCGAAGCATGCCTGGAATCCGTACGTGACCAGTCCTATCCTTCGAACCTCTTCGAAGTGATACTCGTCGACGACAATTCGACGGATCGCTCGGGTGCCATCGCCGCAGATCAAGCATCGAAAGTGCTGAACATGCGCGTGATCGTTCCACGCGAAAGCAGCCATTTGACAGGAAGGTCGAACGCTCTAGCGCAAGGGATTGACGTGTCGAGGGGAGAGGTGATCATGATGACGGATGCTGACTGCGTTGTCCCCCCAACGTGGGTTGAACATACGGCGCGACGATTCCGCGAGGGCGTGGGTGTTGTCGGCGGGATGACCGTGCAGAGGTCGACAAGTGCTCTCGACGGCATGCAGTCGCTCGATTGGACTTTTCTCCTCGGCATTGCGACCGCAACCGTCGGCCTCCGGCTTCCATTGAGCATCATCGGCAACAATTTCTCGATCAGTCGTAAGGCGTACGACGACGTCGGCGGGTTTCGGTCGATCAAGAACAGCGTGACAGAGGATTTTCAGCTCTTCAAGTCGGTCGTGAATACGGGGAGATGGGCGTATGCGTTCATGCTCGACCCTGCGACGACGAACGTCACGCGTCCTTGTCCGACAGTTGTGGAGATCATCGAACAAAAACACCGTTGGGGAAGGGGAGGTCTGGACCTCAACTGGCTGGGATACACGCTTGTCGTCACGGCATTCATGACCCACGCGTTGATCGTTCTGGGGCTTTTGGCTTCGGATGGACGCGCATTGGGTTGGCTGGGTATCAAGGCTGCTGCGGATCTTGCCTTCGTTGCGCTTGTTGCCAAGAGAGTCGGCAGGCTGGACGACCTGAGGTCGTTCATCTGGTTTGAGCTCTATTATCTGCTGTACGTCGTGCTGATGCCGCTGCGTGTTTTCTTTGTGCGGAAAGTGGTATGGAAGGGAAGGGCGTACGCCGAATGATCGCCGGGGAGGCGAAGACCTGTGTCAACCCGGGAGATGCTTGTTGACGATCTCGAGCAGTTGTTCCTGGTTGAACGGTTTTTGGAGATACGTCACCATCGGATCTGAACCCCAGGCTCCGGCATCGGCCGCAAAGCCCGTCATAAGAACCATGGGAATGTTTCGGGTGGCAGGTGTCTCGCGGAGCCGCTCATGGACCATAAAGCCGTTCATCTTCTCCATGTGCACGTCGCAGATGACGAGATCGGGTAGTTCCTGCACAGCCAGATCGTATCCGTCGGTGCCGTCGTCGGCCTGCAGGACCTTGTGTCCTTCGTTTTCAAGAATTTGACAGATTACTCCCCGATATTCGGACTCGTCGTCGATGACAAGAATGCGGCTCATAAATGTGATCTTCCTTTCTTGCCGTAACCTACGACGATGCAACGTCAACTTCAATAGATATTGAAGGTGCGCGTATGGAAGCGTACATTTAAAGCCTTTTCAGGAGCCGGCAGAACGGTGCCTCCGAATCACAAGGCGATTTGGACGGACTATTGCACCGGTCTTAAGTTGCTACGGAGAGCTGGCAGAACGGCTATTGCACCGGTCTTGAAAACCGGCGCCCCGAAAGGGGCTTGTAGGTTCGAATCCTACGCTCTCCGCACGTTGGGTTTCGCAAATACCGGAACACTGTTGCATTCTTCATCTCTCTGTTCCGATTCATAATTATTTCTTTCCCGCCTTTTCCAAAGTTTCTCACGTACTTCGGTCCTACAGCCGAAAAATGTGCTCCGGTGCCTGTGCCGCCGAGGCACGGTCCTTGCAAACATTTTCCCTGCTTGACAATGCAGTTGCGCCATCTCCAATCTTGCGAGATGTGACCTTCCGTTACCCAGAATCATGGACGAACCCAGATTCCATTGTCTCGATTGCGACAAGATCTTTCGCGTCGCGGTTGCCGGCTGCGAAAGCCAACCCATCGTGATGAGATGTCCGCTCTGTAGTTCTGTCGAGGTTGAGCGGCTTCCCGAAAATGTGGTGCACTTCCTCGAGGAAGGCGAGCACGCCGGCTGGGCGGGTAGTATCAGTTGAATGTCCTGCTTTTCGATCACGATGGAAAGCAGGATTTTTTATCCGACTCCGCACGATCGCGGCCCATTCACCCTCTTCCAACATCCACGAAAGTACCGGCCATGAGCCCTTTAAGCACGCTTCTTCGCTATCTGCGTCTCTGCGGAGTCCCCTTTCACGCGGGGTCGACGGAGAATACTGCTCTGCGCACCTCCGTGGAAGAAGACGCCGAGCTTGCCACCATAGACCGCGTTGTCGTTACACCGCTTTCATTGGACGGTCGCACCTGGCTCGCAGTTACCGGCGAAGGGCGTGTCATTCAACCGCATCTCGTACAACGATCGTTTGGGGTTTGCAGCGTCTCGGGCGTTCATGAAGAAAACCTTCCGTTGCTCTTCCCGGGCTGTGCGGCTGATACGATTCCGCCCCTTGGGAATCTTTTCGGTGTTCCGATTATCCTCGATGAATACCTCAGTGACGCTCAAGCGTTGAGTTTTCCGGCGTACACGAGTGATGTATGCGTCTCGATTCGAACCGCCGATCTGCGCAAGCTGGCCAAACCCGTCGTTGCGCAGATCTCTTCACCCGCGCGCACCGCGGCTGCCATGTCCTGACATCGAGCGGTCGGCCCAATCCATGCATGAGCTCTCCATTGCCCAGAACGTGATCGAGTGGATCCAGCGATCCCTGCCGCCGGAAGACCTCCCGCGTGTCCGCGTGGTGCGATTGCGTGTCGGGGCATTGGCGGGTGTCGTTCCGGATTCGCTTGAATTCTCGTTCGCGGCCGCAACGTACGGAACCACCCTTGAGCGTGCCGCACTAGATATCGAAGCACGGCCATTCGTTGTCCGATGCCTCGCATGCGGCGAGCGGACGTCGAATGAGCTGGGATGGACCGTGTGCGATCTGTGTGGAAGCCGCGACACTGTGGTCGACAGCGGTATGGAGCTCGACCTGGTTCACTTGGACCTGCAGGATCCCCCTCCGTCATGAGCCTCCTCACCATTGAACGCAAGGTGCTCGAAAGGAACGACGCGATCGCGGAAAAGAACCGCGAGACCTTGCACAAGCATGGTGTCTTCTGCGTCAATATCGTCAGCTCCCCGGGGTCGGGAAAGACGACCCTCATCGAACGAACATTGGAAGGCGTAAAGAATCTCATCCGCATTGCAGTTATCGAAGGCGATGTACAGACAGACCTCGATGCCCGGCGCATCGCCGCGTATGGTGTGCCAACCGTGCAAATAGTGACGAACGGCGGCTGTCACCTGGAAGCACATCTGATTGCCGACGCGCTCAACGGGATCTCGTTGGCGGATGCAGATCTTTTGCTGATCGAAAACGTCGGGAACCTCGTTTGTCCCGCAAGCTACGATCTGGGCGAAGAGATCAAGGTTGTCGTACTGAGCGTCACCGAGGGAGACGACAAACCGTTGAAATATCCCGCCATGTTCCGTAACGCTGCCGTCCTTGTCGTCAACAAGATTGACCTCCTGCCGTACCTGCGCTGCAGCATCGACACGCTCGTGGCGAACGCGCTCGGGATCAATCCGCGCCTGAAGGTATTCCGCCTCTCTTCCGCGACGAGTGAAGGAGTGGAAGCGTGGACGTCCTGGCTCGTGGAATCCGTTGCCCGCCATCGCAAGGAACCTTCCGCATGACAACCGTATCCAGCACCGCCCGCCCTCAGCCGAGCCCGTCCTCGGGCGAGGCCGGGGAACGCGCTCATCCCAGCGGCGATAATCGCTTCAAGCTGCTGGACCGCACGATCTCCCGCTTTCAAGCGCGCGGCGACGCGCTCATCGAAGTGCTCCATGCTGCCCAAAGCATCTTCGGCTTTCTTGAGAGCGACCTCATGATCTACATCGCGCGCGCCCTGAAGCTTCCCCTCAGCCGGGTGTACGGCGTGGCCACGTTCTATCACTTCTTCAATCTTAAGCCAAAGGGACAACATACGTTCGTTCTCTGCATGGGAACAGCTTGCTATGTGAAGGGGGCTGAAGCGATCCAAAACGCCGTGTCGGCGACATGCGGCGCTCGATTCGGCGAGACCACGCCGGACGGGGCTGTCTCGCTCGTTTCCGCACGATGCATCGGGTCGTGCGGGCTCGCGCCGGTGGCCGTGGTCGACGACCAGGTGGCCGGCAAACTCAATGTCGAATCCGCCGTCAAGCGGCTGGAAGCCTGGACCACGGAACCGGAAAAGGTGGCGACATGACACTTGAAGAACTCGATGAACGGGGCGCGGAGGAACGGGCGCGCCAGGAAGGATTCAAGACGCGTGTTCTCACATGCACGGCCGCAGGGTGCACGTCGTGCGGCGCGCAAAAAGTCGTGGAACAATTCCGAAAGAGCGTGGAGGACCGCGGCCTGACAAAGGAAGTCGAAGTTGTTGAGACCGGATGCATGGGTCTGTGCGGTGAAGGTCCGCTGGTCCAGATCTTGTCGGACGAGACCCGGTACAGCCGTGTCGACCCCGAAGCGGCGAAACGGATCGTCGACGAACATCTCGTCGGCGGTTCGATGGTCCGGGAACATCGCATCGACCCGGATATGCCGTTCTATGCTCGTCAGGTCAGAGTTGTTCTGCAGAATTGCGGCAGGATCGATGCGGAAAAGATCGAAGGGGCGATCGCCGTCGGAGGGTACACGGCACTTGCAAAAGTGCTGACCGAGATGAAGCCGGAAGAAGTTGTCGAAGAAGTGCGGAAATCCGGTCTAAGGGGGCGGGGTGGGGCGGGATATCCGACCGGTCTCAAGTGGGCGATTGTGCGGAAAGCTCAGGGGGAGCAGAAATTCGCCGTTTGCAATGCGGACGAAGGCGACCCGGGTGCGTTCATGGACCGCAGCGTGCTCGAAGGCGACCCGCACCGAGTGCTCGAAGGTATGGCGATCGCGGGATATGCCACAGGAGCATCGCAGGGCTACATTTACATTCGGGCAGAATATCCGCTCGCCATCGACCGTCTGCGGACGGCGATCAAACAGGCGGAACGGCTCGGCCTGCTGGGAAATCGCATCCTCGAATCGTCGTTCAGCTTTCGCGTCGACCTCCGCATCGGCGCCGGTGCATTCGTATGCGGCGAAGAAACGGCGCTCATGCGCTCCATCCTTGGACGCCGGGGGAGACCCCGGCCTCGTCCGCCGTATCCTTCTGAAAAAGGCTTGTGGGGAATGCCGACGCTTATCAACAACGTCGAAACCTATGCGAACATAGCGCCGATCATTCTCCGGGGAAGCGCATGGTTCGCATCGATGGGGACGCCGAAAAGCACCGGCACGAAAGTGTTCGCGCTTGCTGGCAAGATCCGGAACACCGGATTGATCGAAGTGCCGATGGGCGTTCCGCTGAGACAGATCATCGACGAGATCGGCGGTGGAACGACAGAGGGGACGACGTTCAAGGCTGCGCAGACCGGCGGCCCTTCAGGTGGGTGCATCCCTGCCGGCCATCTTGACCTACCCGTAGACTATGAGTCGCTCCAATCCGTAGGGTCGATCATGGGGAGCGGTGGAATGATCGTGATGGATTCGACTTCAAACATGGTCGATGTGGCGAAGTTCTTCATGGAATTCAGCGTCGACGAATCGTGCGGGAAATGCGTTCCGTGCCGCGTCGGGACGAAGCAAATCGCCCTCTTACTGGAAAAACTCCGGGCGAAAAAGGCCACCATCGACGACCTCGCGTTGCTGGAAGAGCTGTGCGTCATGGTCAAAGAAACGAGCCTTTGCGGGCTGGGGCAATCTGCACCGAACCCCGTTCTCTCGACTCTTCGATTCTTCCGACAAGAATACACGGACCTCCTGAAGCCGAAGCTTGTCTTCGAGCCGTCCGACGGCGTAGCTTGAAAAATCCGGGAGCACGTATGGCAGTCATTACCTTCAGCATCAACGGAGAGCCGGTCAGCGGCCGGCAAGACGAGAGCATCCTTGAGATCGCCCGCCAGCACAACATCCGAATACCAACGCTGTGCCATCTCGACGGTCTTTCCGACGTCGGTGCATGCCGGTTGTGTCTGGTTGAGGTCGAAGGAACAGCGAAACTCTTCCCGGCGTGCTCGACATTTCCCTCGGAGAACATGGTCGTTCGCACGGACACTGATCGGTTACGCCGGTACCGCCGGACGATCGTCGAACTGTTAGCCTCCGAGGGAAACCATCAGTGCGCCGTGTGCGTGGTGAACAATCATTGCGAGCTTCAGAACCTCGCATACCAAGTCGGCCTGGAGCACGTGCGGGTCCAATATTTGTTCCCGCGAAAGGACCTGGACGCCTCGCACAGGGACTACATCATCGACCGCAATCGATGCGTGTTGTGTACGAGATGCGTTCGTGTGTGCCACGAAGTGGAAGGCGCGCACGTCTGGGACATAGCAAACCGCGGTATCAACTGTGAGATCATAGCAGACATGCATCAACCATGGGGGACCTCAGACAGCTGTACGTCGTGTGGCAAGTGCGTGCTCGTGTGTCCGGTGGGAGCGCTGATCGAGAAGGGGGCGACGGTGGCCGAAATGGAGAAGCACCGCGCATTCCTGCCGTACATCATGACCGCGCGGACAAAACACGAATGGATCGCCCGGGCGATCGAGGAGGATTGACATGGCAACGAGTGCAAAACCCCGCGTCGCAACGGTGTGGCTGGGCGGATGTTCGGGTTGTCACATGTCCTTGCTTGACCTCGACGAACGTCTTATCGAGCTAGCGGACCGCATGGAACTGGTCTTCTCGCCGATCGCCGATGTAAAGGAATATCCGGCGAATGTCGACGTTGCGCTCGTCGAGGGGGCGGTGTCCAGCGAAGAGCACGAACATATGGCGCGTCTGATTCGGACGCGCAGCCGGTGTGTCGTTTCTTTCGGCGATTGTGCAACCACAGGCAACGTAACGGCTCTCCGCAACCGCTTCTCGGTCAACGATCTCATGAAGCGTTCGTATGTCGAGCTCGCTCCGGGCGGACCGGCGATGCCATCGACGGTCATCAGCCCGCTTGCGGACACGGCACGACCGCTGCATGAAGTGATCCCCGTCGACGCGTTTCTGCACGGCTGTCCTCCGACTGCGGAAGAGATCTGGTTCGCCGTCGACGCGCTGCTGCAGGGGCGGATACCCGAACTCCCGAATGTATACCTGCGCTATGGATAAGACCAACGACACTCGCACGATCGTCATCGACCCTGTGACGCGTATCGAGGGACATGCCAAGATCACGATCCGGCTGGACGAGAACGGACGCGTGGCCGATGCCAGATTCCATGTGAACGAATTCCGCGGTTTCGAGAAATTCTGCGAAGGCCGGCTGGTGTGGGAAATGCCGGGCCTTACCTCGCGCATTTGCGGCATCTGCCCGGCAAGCCATTTGATCGCTTCCGCAAAGGCGGGGGACGACATCCTTGCGATTCAAATTCCCGAGACCGCGGAGCTCCTCCGCCGGGTCTTGATGCTCGGACAATGGATACAGTCGCATGCGCTGAGCTTTTTTCATCTCTCTGCCCCCGATTTTCTTCTCGGATTCGATGCGGACCCGGCTACACGGAATCTCTTCGGACTCCTCGCGAACAACAAAGAATTCCTGCGAAAGGGCATCCGTCTTCGAAAATTCGGACAAGAGATCATCGCGATACTGGGCGGAAGGCGTATCCACACTCCATGGGCAGTCGCAGGCGGGGTACGAGATCCGATGAGCAACGAAGAACATGCGGCGATCGCGGCATGGCTGCCCGAAGCGAAGGCAACCGTGCTCGAGGCCATTGATGTCATGAAGTCCGTCAACGACCGCTACCGGAAGGAAATCCCCAACTTCGGCAACTTCAGGTCGCTCTATGTGGGGCTAGTCGCCGAGGATGGCAGTTTCGAGTATTATGGCGGCGGCATCCGCGTCATGGACGGCATGGGGAACACTCTCGCCGATCGAGTTCCTCCCCGAGAGTATGCACGGCTGTTCGAGGAGAAGTCGGAGGAGTGGACCTACCTCAAAGTTCCGTATTACAAATCATTCGGTCCCGCAGAGGGAATGTATCGCGTCGGACCGCTCGCACGCCTGAATATTTGCGATCGCATGGGCACACCGCTTGCCGAAGCGGAACGCCGAACATTCCGTCAACTGGCGGGGGAACAGGAAACGGTGAACAACGCCTTCTTCTATCACTACGCACGGACGATCGAGATGCTGTTTGCCGTGGAAGAGGTGGAACGATTGCTGGGACATCCGTTGATCCGAGGCTTGCATGTTCGGGCGCGAGCCATGATCAACAGCATGTCCGGCGTCGGCGCGTGTGAAGCGCCGAGAGGGACGCTGTTCCATCACTACGAGGTTGACGAAAATGGCGTGCTGCAGAAGGTGAACCTGCTTATCGCGACGGCACAGAACAACTCGGCCATGAACCGCACTGTACGCCAGCTCGCTGCACGCTATCTCGACGGAAAGGAGGTCACTGAAGGCCTTCTGAACCGTATCGAGGCAGGCATTCGCTGCTATGATCCATGTCTCTCCTGCTCTACACATGCCGCCGGAAGCATGGCGCTCCATGTCGTTCTTGAAAGCGCCGACGGAACGATCCTGGATGAGAGGAAACGATGACGCCGACGACGCTGATCATCGGCATCGGCAATGAACTGCGCGGCGACGATGGGGCCGGTCCCGCGACTGCACGCTGCTTACGCGAGCTGTATCCCCAGGCAGACGTGATGGTCGTTCAGCAATTGACGCCGGACCTCGTTGAGTCGGTCGGATCTCATGACACGGTCATCTTTGTTGATGCCGCCGCAGGTGCAGATCACGCACTCATACGGCAAGTGATAGCCTCGCGTGATAGGACGGCGCACGGCTCGCATCTCATGACGCCGGGACAGTTGTTGTCGCTCGTCGATGCTCTCGATGGCCGGGCGCCGCGGAACGCGTTCGAAACGGCAATTCCAGCGCAGACGTTTGAACATGGCGCGGTGCTCTCGAGCCACGCGCAAAAAGGTATTGTGGAAGGAGTGGAGGCCGTGTGCCGACTAATCAACGAACAGCAAACGCCCGTATGACGCGTTCGCGCGCGTTCATCTGCGCGACAGGAACTGTCCAGGGCGTTGGATTTCGACCGTTTGTCTATCGCCTTGCCCGGGAGCTTCACCTCGACGGAACGGTGCTGAACGACGGCTCAGGAGTTCGCATCGAGATCGAAGGAGAGACCGGGCATGTCGAGGAGTTCAGGCGCCGCCTCTTGACCGACCTTCCACCGCGCGCGGCGCTGTATTCACTCGAATGCACATACCTCCAGGCCTGCGGCCTGGGACCGTTTCAGATCCTCTCAAGTACTTCGAACGGCACTCCGAATGCCGTCGTCCTGCCGGATATCGCTCTGTGCAATGATTGTCGGAAGGAGCTCTTCGACCCGGCAGATCGACGATACAGATATCCCTTCATTAACTGCACCAACTGCGGCCCCCGCTTTTCGATAATTCTGAGCCTGCCGTACGACCGTCCCCGCACAACGATGCGGTCGTTCCGGATGTGTCCGGAGTGTCGGCGGGAATACGACGACCCTTCCGATCGCCGGTTCCACGCGCAGCCAAATGCGTGTCCCGCATGTGGCCCGACGATCACACTCTGGAACGATCGAGGCGACGTTCTGGCGAAGCAATACGGGGCGCTGGAAGTGGCAGTGCATTCTCTGCGAGCAGGTCGGATCGTGGCGCTCAAAGGGATCGGAGGGTTCCAACTTCTCGTGGATGCCTCGAACGACGAGGCCGTACAGCGGCTTCGCAAGCGGAAGCACCGGGAAGAAAAGCCGATGGCGGTGATGATGCCCGACTTGGCGACAGTGCGTTCGTTGTGCATGACAACCTTGGGCGAGGAGCGCACGCTAACGTCGTCGGAAAGTCCAATCCTTGTTCTGGATCGTCGGGTATGCGACGGCATCGCTTCTTCCGTCGCACCGGGAAATCCGTCGCTCGGCGTCATGCTTCCGTACTCTCCTCTGCATGCCCTCATCATGGAGTCACTTGGGTCGCCCGTCGTAGCCACCAGCGGGAATCTCTCCGATGAGCCGATGTGCATTGATGAAAAAGAGGCGCTCGTGCGACTCGGCGGGATCGCGGACCTCTTTCTCGTCCATGACCGTCCGATAGCCCGCCATGTGGACGATTCGGTCGTCCGGTGGATGGCAGGGCGGGAGCTGGTGATTCGACGCGCCCGTGGCTTTGCCCCGTTGCCGGTCGTTTTGCCGTCGAAAGTAACGGCGCCGCTCTTATGCCTTGGGGCGCACCAGAAGAATGCAGTTGCAAGGGTGATCGGCGATAGAGCCATGCTTAGTCAGCATATCGGCGACCTAGACTCGCTCGAAGCACGGTTGGCGTTTCGGCGGGTGGCCGACGACCTCATGAACATCTATCCGACAACTGAAGACACTGTCGTGGTCTGTGATCTCCACCCGGAGTATGCTTCGTCAATCGAGGCAAGGAAACGTTCCCCAGACCCCGTCGTTGTGCAGCACCATCATGCCCACGCCGCCGCGTGTCGAGCGGAGAACCGACTGGAAGGTCCTCTCCTCGCGGTTACCTGGGACGGTACGGGACTCGGTACGGACGGCACCATCTGGGGAGGGGAATTCCTCCATGACACGGGGAATTCTGCGGATCGATATGCCACGCTGCTTTCATTTCCGCTGTTTGGAGGAGACAAGGTCGCGCGTGAACCTTGGCGATCTTCGTTGGGTTTATTGTGGGAATGTTTTGGCGAAGATGCATTCGAGATGAGCGATCTGGCTCCTCTTCAATCTCTGGCGAATGTCGAAAAAAAACTTGCCAGAGCTGCTCTGCGTTCCGGCGTTCATACAATAACGACAACGAGCATGGGCCGATTATTCGACGGCGTGGCAGCGTTGCTCGGGGTTCGACAGATCGCTTCGTTCGAAGGGCAGGCTGCCATGGAACTGGAATATCTTGCGACAGGCACGGCGCCCATAAAGACGTATCCATTCGAGGACTTAGAAGGCGGATGTAACGTCCCCGATCGTATCGATTGGCGTCCCATGGTCCGGGAGATCTGTCGGGCGGCGACGGTCGGCGAAGACAGGAGAACTATTGCCGCGACCTTTCATGCAACTCTGACGGACATGATTGTTGTCGTCGCGAAAATGTCGGGACTTGATCGAGTCATGCTAACAGGCGGCTGTTTCCAGAACAGATTATTACTGGAATCCAGCGAGCATCGGCTGCGCGAAGAAGGATTCTCCGTTTACTGGCACCAACGCATTCCTCCCAATGATGGAGGAATTGCATTGGGCCAAGCCGTCATTGCCTCAGGCATGTTCGCAACGAAATTCAAGAAAGTGAAGAAAGAGGTGGCTCCATGTGTTTAGCAGTACCGGGGAAACTGGTTCGACGTGAGGACGGATCGGATCCGCTGATGGGCACCGTCAATTTTGGCGGTATCCTGAAGAATGTCTGCCTGGACTGGATTCCGGACGTGCGCGTGGGCGAGTACGTCATCGTTCATGTCGGATTTGCGATCAGCAAGGTGAACGAGTCGGAAGCATTGCAAACGCTTCAGCTTTTCAAAGACATGCAGTCCGGTTCGCATGTATCTGGCAAATCCGAAGCTGTGCAGCGGAAGACGACATGAAACACGTGGACGTTTACCGGAGCGAAGCTCCTGCCTGGACACTGTTACGCGAGATCAAATCGCTCACGACGCGGCCGTGGACGATCATGGAAATCTGCGGCGGTCAAACACACGCGATCGTCAAATCGGGGCTAGAAGACCTCCTCCCGAAATCGATCTCGCTTGTGCACGGCCCGGGATGTCCGGTGTGCGTGACGCCTGTGGAAACGCTGGACAAGGCTATGGCGATCGCTGCGCTTCCGGGGATCATCTTCACGTCGTTTGGCGACATGCTGAGGGTACCCGGGTCTTCCCTCGATCTGTTGACGGTCAAGTCGCGGGGTGCAGACGTGCGCTTCGTCTATTCGCCGCTTGATGCGGTCCATGTGGCGCAGGCAAATCCCGACCGAGAGGTTGTCTTCTTTGGCGTCGGGTTCGAAACAACTGCACCGGCCAATGCCATGGCAGTGGTCGAAGCGCGGCGTCTCAACCTCCACAATTTCTCGATGCTTTCATCACATGTGCTTGTTCTGCCCGCAATCGAGGCGATATTGGGAAGTCCCGACAATCGTGTGCAGGGCTTCCTCGCCGCAGGTCACGTCTGCACGATCATGGGATACGAAGCCTATGAACCGCTGGCGCATAAGTACCGCGTTCCGATGATCGTCACAGGATTCGAACCGGTGGACATTCTTCAGGGAATCATGATGGCAGTTCGCCAGCTTGAGACGGGGAGAAGCGATGTGGAGAACCAGTATGCCCGCGCAGTGCGGCGAGAAGGAAATCGTCGGGCGCAAAAAGTGATGAACGACGTGTTCGAGGTGTGCGACAAGGCCTGGCGCGGCTTAGGGATGATCCCCAAAAGCGGACTGAGATTGAGACATGAAGTACGATCGTTCGATGCTGAATATCGTTTCGGAGTAGAACGGACCGAGGTTCGAGAGTCTCCACTCTGCTTCGCAGGCGACGTTCTGAGGGGAATGAAAAAACCGACTGAATGTCCTTCCTTTGGCGGAGAATGCATACCGGAACATCCTCTCGGAGCTCCTATGGTTTCATCTGAAGGCTCGTGCGCTGCGTACTTCAGGTATCGTCGCATCGTTCCCCGGGGGGCAGCATGAAACGCGAACATGTAAAGCAGATGGCCACTGCGTCGAACATTCCATCGACGCCCGATGCGTCCTGTCCTGTGCCGCTGCACGATTACGACCGTATCCTGCTCGCCCATGGAGGCGGAGGAACGCTAAGCCGGAAATTGTTGATGGAGTCCGTATTCCCGGCCATCATGAACGAACATCTCTCGTCACTTCATGATGGCGCAATACTTACGATTGGCGGGACCCGGCTTGCCTTTTCGACCGACTCGTACGTCATAAGCCCGAGGTTTTTTCCCGGAGGTTCGATCGGCAGTCTGGCAGTGAACGGGACCGTGAATGACCTGGCAATGTGCGGAGCCGTTCCGCAGTTCCTTTCGGTCGGGTTCATTCTTGAAGAAGGATTTCCTCGGGAAGAACTTGAAGGAATCGTTGGAGACATGCGTTCCGCAGCCGACGCTTCAGGCGTTCAGCTTGTCACCGGCGACACGAAAGTGGTGGAAAAAGGGAAGGGGGATGGAATATTCGTGAATACGTCAGGGATCGGGACAGTCCGCGAAGGAATTGTTTCCGATCCGCGCAGAGTGAAACCGGGGGACGTGATCATTCTCAGCGGTGATATTGGACGCCATGGAATCGCCATCATGTCCGTCCGGGAAGAACTGGAATTCGGGTCGACGATCGAAAGCGACTGTTGTCCGTTGCACGCTGTGGCCGCGGCAGTATGCGGGGCTGCTCCGGATCTCAAGGTTATGCGTGATCCCACACGGGGTGGACTGGCAAGCGCATTAAATGAGATCGCCGAGAGTGCGTGTGTTGGCATGGAGATCGACGAACAGAAGATCACCATCCTTGAGCCGGTTCATGCGGCATGTGAGATTCTCGGGTTTGACCCTCTCTACGTGGCAAACGAAGGCAAGATGATCACCATCGTACCGCCGCATAGGGCAAGCGCCGTGGTCGAGGCCATGCGACGATTACCCGAATCCTCTGAAGCATGCGCTATTGGAACAGTGACTGTGGAAAATCCTGGCACAGTCGTTTTGAAGACTACCATTGGCGGCAAGAGAGTGGTGGACATGCTTAGCGGCGAGCAATTGCCCAGGATTTGCTAGCCTCGACCGGCAATAATGAGAGGGCTTTTCATTGCGCAAACGCGCACATTTGGCTATATTAACGGCCGGAAGGCGTTTGGCATGATCCGCCGTTGGTAAACAGAAGGCATAGGTCTGATGGTGGTGCAGGGGGAATGTTCTCGGTTTATGTGCTTATATCGGAAAGTTGCGGAAAGACCTATGCTGGCCAAACCAAAGATCGAACGGCGAGGCTAGATACGCACAATAGCGGGAAAGTACGATCGACA
>Ga0156245_1138_pt1 | contig 37318 bp, 31 predicted proteins | sample RifCSPlowO2_12_FD_107892 | JGI IMG/M metagenome (GOLD analysis project Ga0156245, IMG submission 107892) | Ignavibacteria bacterium RIFCSPLOWO2_12_FULL_56_21
AGTCCGGACGACAGGCGAATGTCCGGCATGGCGAACGGGTCAGAAGAAGTAGTAGTGAAGAGAAGCCTGAGGCAGCGGAAGCACAGTGCCGTTGGAAAAATACACAAACATTCCCTGGATCGTTACATGGACCGCATCTTTGACGTTGAATTCGCTCCCGAGACCGGCGCCGAGCCGAAAAGGACCCGTCAAGTCGTTCTTGCTATAGCCTGAATAAAAGTATCCCAGGGCGCCGACAAAAAAGAAGCGGTTCGAGCTCCCACGGGTCAAATCGTGCTGGTACTCGGCACCCACAGACATTGACAATTTCGCCGTGGTCTTGATAATGCCGAATACTCCCTGAAAGGAACTCTTGGAAGGCAGATGTGTGCGAAAACTGAGTCCGATGCCCGAAGCGGCTCCCGCTGAAAAGCCAAGCCCATACACAGATTTGCCCAGACTTTCCGCCTGGTTGAGCCCGGAAGTGCCGACTTGAGCGAACGATGGAAAGGAAACGGCGATCACAAAAGCGACAGCAGACAAAATTCGCATGAGAGGATTGGGAGAAAAGTAGGTGTCGGTTCGAAGAAACATAAGGAAATTAGACGACAGACAACAGAGGCCGAAGAACAGAAGTCAGAGGTCAGAATTCAGATATGCTCTTCCGCTACATTCTGCAATCCGCGTTCCGCACTCGCCATTCGACACTCGAAAATCGACAACCCGCCTGCCATTCGAGAACTCAGATGGCGGGCAGGTCGACAATCCCTCCGTGCTTTACACAAGCATCTTCCCGTCTTCCAATATTTTCCTCCCATCAAACATAACTGTCGGTTTTGTTACCAAACCGTCGAGATGACTCTGCACCCTCACACTTCCTCCCATCGATATGTTGTCTCCGAACGCCACATGAATTGTCCCCATCACTTTCTCATCTTCCAGGATCACACCGGAGATGACCGCCTTGTCGTTCGTTCCAATGCCGAATTCAGCGACATTCCGGGCGAGCCTTCCCTTCTCTTCCCAAATGCGAAGGAGTTTCTCAGCTTCCGGACCACCTGTGACTTCTTCGCCGTACCCCTTTTTCACGACGATACGCAGCGGACGAGTGACTTTGCCGAGTGCTGCCATGGACCCGTCGACAACCAGAATTCCTTCCGATTCTCCTTCGAGCGGTGCAAGGAAGGCTTCTCCCGTCGGCAGGTTTCCACCCGTTCCTTTTTCGCGGAAGAGTCCATGACTTGCGATCGCCTTCCGCCCTCTCACGGGCATTGTAAGGTTGGTTCCGGCAGGGGCCGTGACTTTTACGACGGACGTTCTGTCAAGCAGGTTTGCAAGTTTGTTGGTTCGCTCGGCGATGGCGAAGTAATCGGCATTCATGCACCGAACCATTACCTCTTCAGTGATGCCGGGAAGCGTACAGATGCGCACGCCCAACGCCTGTGCAGACCTTTTTGCGTCCGTGTGGGTCATCGACATGCTTGTCGGACAGAACACAAGGTCCATCCGCTTCATCAACTCAGCAACTTCGGCCGGCGGTTCTTCTCCGGGGACTCGACGTGGTGTCATCTCGACAAGGAAGACCTCATTTCCCTGTTCGTGCACTACATCAAACAGTGCTCTGCCAATAGAGCGGCACGGCTCGTCTGTGATAACGGCGACTTTCTCGCCTGGACGAAGTCCCATGCAGTCCCGTACTGCTATCAAAGCGGCATTCTGTAACGGAGTCGACATAGTATTCTGGGCGTTGCGTCGGTGCTAGTGCCGTTCCCAATAACCAATCTTGTGTTCTCGTTTACAGAAGCATTGGGAACGAGCACTAGTGCACGCTCCCACACAGTCTTTATTAGTGGGAGCGGCACTAGTTATCTTCCCTACTTCGACTTCGCACGTACAGCAATCGTCTCTAACCCGTGAGCATTCGGACCCGACTCCACCCGTCGCAACAAGAATGCGAACGCGAGTCCGATACATCCGAGCGACGATAAGATCCACATGCCGGCAGAATATCCATCGGGATTCGCTGGCCCGGCCGCCCCCCAATCATTCGCAGTACCGATCGCGAGGTTCATCGCAAACACCCCTACCTGCTGAACCAGCGTCATCAATGCATACGCAGTTCCCAGACGCTTCTGATCGACTATGTACGCGACTGAAGGCCACATGACGGCTGGAATAAGCGAAAAAGAGATGCCGAGCATGCTGACAGGGAGCCACAGCGTGACGTCGCTGTACGCCATGATGAGATACACGGGCATGAGCAGAAGCGTCGCCATCATCATGAATGTGGCACGCTTTCCCACCCGATCGACAAGTAGCCCGAAGAGCGGCGTTGCGAACATCGCTGAGAGGGGCAGTAAACTGTTGAAGAATGATGCGGTTTCGCGTGCGGTTTCCGGCTCGACTCCTGCAAAATGTGTGTCGAGGAAGAACTTCACGGCGAATGTCCGGAACGGGAACACTCCCGAATAAAACGTGAAGCACAATGCAACGACGAACCAGAACGAACGGTCGAATTTCAAGAAATTCTTCCAGTCGATCTTATCGGTTTCAGCTGCGGGACCAAGCTCATACTTTGTTTCAGCCTGCCGCTCCAAGATCCAGTAGAATGCCGCTGCGACGAGGCATACGACCCCGGTCACAACTGCGATCCACATCGGACCCTCCCAGCTCGGTCCGGCTTCGGGGCCGTTCGGATAGAACGCCCATCCCGCCCAAGAAGGCGCGTTGTCTGCGGCGACAGAGGCCATTCTTGCGATCATGAGATTCACGCCGAATGCGAACCCGAGTTCTTTCCCCTTGAACCATTTTGCTATCGCCGTCGTGATCGCTACGATCTGCGATTCCGCTCCAAGACCGAGTATGACCCGGCCAATAACCATGGTCGTGAACGAACCCTCGACGACCATGAGCAGCGCGCCGAGCAGGCACAGCGCCGAGAAAGCCGCGATCGAGCGCTTCGTTCCCAGCCGGTCAACGATCAGTCCCCCGATCAGCAGCGTCAAGAGCGCAGCAACGCTGTAGGCGGAATTCAGCCAGCCGATCTCCTGATTGCTGAACCCGAGCTGCTTCTCAAATACATCGACGACCGGATTGATCGAATCGTAGATGTAGTAGTTCCCGAACATGGCCAGACTCAGGAACAAGAGGATCGACCACCGGGCGAGTAACGTCGGTTGAGGTCGTAGGCCAGAGGATCCAGTTATCATGTAGGACTCATGGAAAAATAGAAAGCCACAAAGAGCACAAAGATACGTTTGTGCGGCAAGAGAACTTGCCAGCTCGCCTCCACGCTAATGTGCCAGCGGCTTCCGGCCTACGCGATACAACGTGAAACCCATGAGCGCGAAGCATGCGACGCCGAGCAGTTCATAACCGCCGACACCGAGCAACGACGTCAGCCAGGGACCGATGTTCACGCTTGCGATCAGGTTCTCGCCGAATTCTGTCACGGAGATCAGCGCAACGATAACTCCCAGGAGCGCACCACCGGCAACAAGGCCCGTGGCGAACAGCCCTCCGGGGCTGAGTTCATCGTCATCCACGCTTTTGCCTTCCCTCTTTGATTGCATATCGACAATTCCCTTGATCGCGCCGCCGACGAAGATCGGCAACGTTGTCGAAAGTGGCAGATACGCACCCACCGCGAACGACAGCGATTTCACGCCGCACAATTCCACGGTGATTGCAAGAAACACGCCGACCAGCACGAACTGCCAGTCGAGGTTGAACGACAGAAGCCCCTTGATCAGAGTGGCCATCAACGTCCCCTGTGGTGCGGGGAACTTGTCGCTTCCGATCGCGTGGGTCAGCCCTTGGTCGATCATGACACTCGTCGGCGTATCGAGGATCTTCACGGTCGCGCCGATGATGATCGACGATACGATGGCGCCGACGAACAGGCTCATTTGCTGGTATCTCGGCGTTGCGCCCACGATGTAGCCGGTCTTCAGGTCTTGCGATGTTGCGCCGCCATTCGCCGCCGCGACGCAGATCATGCTGCCGACGACGAGGGCCATGGGTTCGTAGAACATACCCGTCCAGCCCACGGCGATAAACACCAGACTCGTTCCCATGAGCGTTGCAATCGTCATGCCCGAGATCGGGTTGGAGGACGATCCGATGATGCCCACGATCCGGCTAGAAACCGTGACGAAGAAGAATCCAAAGATGATCACCAGCACGCCAAGCAGGAGTTTCGACAGTACCGAATCGCCCGGGATCATCGGGAGGAACGCCATGATGACGACCAGGCCGATGCTCCCGCCGATCACTGTCATGAATGACAGATCATTATCCGTGCGCGCCTGCGATATTCCTTCTTTCCGCTCTTTTAAGGAAGCAACGCTTGCCTTGAACGAAGAAACGATCGTTGGCAACGTCTTCAACAGCGTGATGAAGCCGCCCGCTGCGACGGCGCCGGCACCGATCTGCCGCACATAGGCGCGATAGATCGCCTGGGTCATGTCTCCAAAAGTCTGGGTGGCAGGGTCCCAGGCCCCCGGTCCGCCAGCAGTAGTAATATTTGCCAGATAGCCGAGCTTGACGAGTTGGTCTGCGATCACCGTCGTCGGAACGAGAGAAGCAAGCAGCGGAATGATGCCGAGCCATCCCAGCACGCCGCCCGCAACAAGTACACCCGCGATCCTTGGACCGATGATATAGCCGACACCGAGATACTCCGGCGTGATCGCCGCGTTGACGGTAGCCGAAGGGAAGTATTTGTTGGTCTGCGCCGTCACCCATGACGGGACAGCCGCGATCGCCTGGAACACGAGCTGAGAGATCGCATAGATCCCGGAGAACGCGAGTCCCTGGTAAGCAGTCTTCGCAAAGTCTCCCCCCTTCTCGCCGGCAATAAGGACGGACGCGCATGCAGTTCCTTCGGGATACGGAAGAGTTCCGTGCTCCTGAACAATGAGCGAGCGTCGCAGCGGGATCATCATCAGCGTCCCAAGAAGCCCGCCGAACATCGCTATGAAGAAGATCGTCCAGTAGTTAAAGTAATCGGCCGACGACGCCCCTCCATCCGCCACCGACAGGAACAGGAATCCCGGCAGCGTGAACACGACACCCGCGGCGATCGACTCGCCGGCGGAGCCTGCGGTCTGGATAATGTTGTTCTCGAGGATGGTCGTTTTGAGGAATTTTCGGCCGAGGGAAATGGCCAGCACGGCGATGGGAATGGAGGCGGACACGGTCAGCCCTGCCCGGAGCGCGAGATACACCGTCGCTGCTCCAAACAGAACTCCCATGAGCGCACCCACGACGATCGATTTGGCCGTGAACTCCGGGATCGATTGCGTAGCCGCGATGAACGGCTGGAAGCGCTTTATCTGAGTCTCAGCCATAGGAACTCCTTACGCTGATGAGGAGATATGTGGTGGGAACGTGCGTATTGCAGTATATAAAGAAAACCGCCAGGGACGCCAAGAAAGACGGAGATTGGTTGAAAAATCCGGAGTCGGTCTCAAAGGCTTGACAATCTTGACGTTCTTGGCGGTGCATGTTTGCCGAGCACTCGGAGTGCGGGGGTATCCGTCACGCCGGCCGCGAAAACATTGCCTTGAACACATACCCGGCGATCTGCGGGTTCTCACGCAGCCTCCGCACGCTGTATGCGTACCAGTGCTCGCCAAACGGCACATACACGCGAAGTGAATGGCCCGTGGACAGGATGGTATTCCGCAGTCCTTCCTGAACGCCGAGCAACATCTGAAACTCATACTCATTAGGCTTCAATCCGTGCCGCGCGATGCTGCCGTAAGCCTTGTCCACAAGCACATCATCGTGCGTGGCTATACCCACACGGCAGCCGCCGTCAAACATGACGTCCAGAAGTCGCGAAAAGTTGTTTCGCACATCTTCCCGCGATTTGAAAGCGATGCTTTCCGGTTCGACGTAGATGCCTTTGCAGAGACGGATCTCTCCGCCACCCCGCGAGATCATTGTCCGGATGTCGGGCTCCGCGCGGCGAAGATACGCCTGCGATACCATGCCGACGTTCGTCAAGCCCTCGCTGCGCAGCCGGTAGTAAATATCCCACGTTGCGTCGACGGTCGAAGAGTCCTCCATGTCGATCGTCAGCCTGTTCCCGAGGGACTCGGCGAGAACAACAATCGACCGCACATTCCGGTAACAAGCTTCCGTATCGAGAAGAAGGCCAAGCTGGCTTAGTTTTACCGATGCCGTCGACAGCAACCTGTGCCGGCCGATCGTTTGAAAGATCGATTCGATCAGCTTCTCGTTTGCTCCGGCCTCTTCGAGGCGCGTAATGTACTCCCCCAAAAGGTCCGTTGTAGCAACGAACCCACGGGAATTCAACGATCGGATTTGCACAACGGCTTCTTCGAGGGTAACACCCGCGATATAACGGCGCGCAACTGCGCCTACAATTGGCTTGGGAACGAATGGAAGGGTCGCAACAACAAGACGGTTCAGCAAAGACATGCGCGAAAGTGGGGGCTCAAAGGAACGCGTCAATATACCCAGAGACGCAGGAAGAAGCAATAAAAAACCCCCTGATGACAGGGGGTTTCTGTGCGATGACGTCCGTAGGAGCCATCTCAAATCTGAATTTTATTCATGCGTTTTCTCTTGGCGTCCTTGGCGTTCTTGGCGGTACTCTTTTTCTATTCTCAAAAATTGAAGATGAAACTCACCTTCGGTTCGATCCGACGCTGCTGTTCGTATCCGATGACCCGACCTGATGGTTCCTCTTTTTTCTCCTTGAAAGTCCATTGGTACAGAGTTGAGACCATCATGAACGGATACGGTTTGTATCCCACTTCCGCACTCAATATGGAATTGTTGTCGAGCTTGAACACAGACCCGACATTCCGCTTGTCATATCCTGCGCTGAATTGAATGACGGGAATGATGTCTCCTGTCAAAAGCTGGAAGTGCATCGTGCCCCGGTTCTTGACGCCAAGCGGAGCCTGGTAGTACCCTCCGATGAGGTGGAACGTCCCGAGAACGCTCATCACCACTTCGCCGTAATAGCCCTCCTGACTTTTTGCGTCTCTCAGGGCCATCGCTTTGCTCTCGAATGTCACACTGTCGGGTACGTATCTTTCCCGCTCGTACAGGGCGTCGAAATACGAGGGAAGGAATTGGTCGCCCAGGAATCTCCGCTCATACTTTCCGCTGATCGTCACCAATCCAAGGCCCGAGAAATGCATATCGATACCCGCCACGGCCCCGGTCCCGTAATCCATGATCGTGACGTAGTCGAAGTAGAGCGACGACTTGAAAATCTTATATGAAATGACCGGCAAACCCAAGTCTATCCCGACGATGGAAATCGAGCTGTTGTCGGTTACCTGACCGGTGGTAAAGTTGTACAGTTTGTGCGCGTTTTTGTCGACGTCGGTCGCGTAGGTCGCACCTATTTCAAAATTATTGATGACGGGGACCTTCGCCAGGGACGTGAATTTGAGCGGTTTGATATACCCACGCATTCCAAGGACGCTCGCACGGGCTAAATCGCTGTAGAGCATCTCCGCGCCGAAGCTCTCGAAGTTGACATCCAGTTCCAGGCCCACCTTGCGCAGGTCGACGCTTGCGCTGTTCCTGTAGTTGTAGACAATGCTGCCGTGGCCCAACCGGGAATAGTCCAGTTGGCCCAGGCGAATATAGAACGGATCGCCTTTCTGGGCCCACCGCACATACCTTACCATGCGGAAGTAATCATAACTTTCATCGTAGTCTTCTTTGCGGATAGTTCCGTCAGTCCCTACGCGCAGGTTGAGGTCCAGGCCGACACCCAGGTTCCCAAACGCAACTTCCGGAGCGATGTTGACGAGGTAGTATGTCTTTCCGTCAATGAAGGTGGCGCCGAATCCGACCGGCATCGAGCCGCCGTTCTGTTGTCCGGCCATCGCCGCGGCAGTCTGTGTATCTTGCGCCGGAAGAGAAACGGCGCACAGCGTCACCGCGAACAGAATGACAAGTAGTCGTTGCATGTGATACTCCCGAGTATTCATGATTGATTCACACGCCGAAGAGAATCCGGCAGATCAGGAGGGCCCCGATCATTCCGAAGAAATCGGCTATGAGACCCGCCGGCAGAGCATGACGCGTATTCTTGACGGCCGCAGAACCGAAGTAGACCGCCAATACATAAAACGTCGTTTCAGTACTTCCGTACATCGTCGAGACGAGCACCCCGAGGAACGAATCCGGTCCGTGGGTTTTCATGATCTCTGTCATCAAGCCGAGTGAACCGCTCCCCGACAAGGGCCGTAACAACGCCATCGGCAGCGCCTCGGCAGGCATGCCGATCAGCGATGTCGCAGGCGTCAGGAGCGTAATGAGCACATCCATGGCGCCGCTCGCCCGAAAGACCCCGATGGCGAAAAGCATCGCGACCAGATACGGGATGATCCGTACTGCGGTCTGGAATCCTTCTTTTGCCCCCTCAACAAACACCTCATACACCTTCACCTTCTTCACGAAACCCCAACCCAAGAATACCACAATTAGAGTCGGTATCGCTATGACGGAGATAACATTCAAAAATGCCCGAAATAGCTCAGTCATGGCCTTTTCCCCCCTCAACGCGATACATGGGAAGTCGTTGCAGCAGCTTCACCGCGATAAGTCCGGCAACTGTAGCGCACCCCGCCCCGATGATCGACGTTCCAATGATGATGCCCGGATTCGCCGAGCCCGCGGCAGCCCGGACCGCAATCGCCGTCGCCGGAATGAGCGTCAGCCCGGACGTATTGATGACCAGGAACGTGCACATGGCGTTCGTCGCCGTGCCGATCTTCGGATTGATCTTGTTCAGCTCTTCCATCGCCTTGAGCCCCATTGGCGTCGCGGCATTGTTAAGACCGAGCATGTTGGCGGCGATATTCATGATCATCGCTCCGACCGCGGGATGATCGTGCGGCACATCGGGAAACAGACGCCGTGTCAGCGGACGCAGTGCCCGCGTCAACAAAGCGACCAAGCCAGCCTCTTCCGCTACTTTGATCAGACCCAGCCACAACGCCATGATGCCGATGAGACCGAGGGAAATGTCGACTGCGGTATTGGCGAAATCGAGGGCGGCTTGCGTGATCGCACGCAGTTTGACGAACCGGATCGATTCGAATTCTACAGATCCGCCCGTCGGTATGCCGTCGACGACTTGTATGTTCGTCAGTGTTCCGGAGAGCTTGCCTTTTATCGTTCCCGACGCCGCCATCGTCTTCCACAGACCCGAAGTCGTCTCGCCCGGCGTCAAGAGCAACGTTCCCTTCCCCTCCCGCACTGTCACTTGGACGGACTGACGCACAACCGGGCCGGGGGCAGTGACTCCGTAAAATGTCCCAAAGATCTCTCCCCCGACAACGAGGTCCCCTTCCCACCTCGTGCGCTCGTCGTCAAGCTGACGGCGAAGGTCCAGCCGGACCTCCAGCGCTCTTCCGTTCCTGTACGGATTGGCGATCTCGTCGGACACATCCTTCCCGACGCCAACCACGATGGCGATCGCGATCATCGAGATCCAAACGTAATTCAGCATCTTCGTCCTCTCGGATCAGTGGATGACTGGCGTTACGTCCCATGAAACGTAATATAGAGAAGAAAACCGCGAATACACGCGAATACACGCAAATGAATATTGCAGGATAATTTCAATTTGGGTGCATTCGCAGTTCCAGATCTTAAGGATGCATCAGTGCCGCAACAACCGCCCCCGTTGCCGCGCATATCCAATTTACTCCATCGTTTCCCACCAAGCGCCGGCCGCCCGTTACATCGGCGGCCGCGCCGCAATGCTCACGCCGTTCCGTGTGCTTCCCGCACACCGTGCATCGATACTTTGCCTGCACCAGTTCTCCGGCGAGGCTGTCCACGATCGTGCCGCTCAGCCCACCGAGCAACCCTGCCACCGCGGTCGCTGCGATGCCCGTCCATTGTGCCCCGAGAAACGAAATCAACAATGCTCCGGCGACGGCCGCTGCGCTCCCGGCTATTGAAACGCCCCCGCTGGTTCCGCGCGGTACTTCCTGCAGGGACACGAGCGACACAGTCTTCCCGCGTGAAAGTACGCCGACCTCGGTGCCCCAGGTATCAGCAGTCACCGCGGCGATCGCGCCGATGTACGCCGGAAAGAAATTCGTTCCCGGAAATGCATACTGTGCGAGCGCCAACCCCCCTGCGATCGCACCGTTCGCGGCAACCTGCCCGTGATCTCGTATGGAAGATTTCTCAAATACCGAATCCAGATCGCTCTTCATCGTCATGCCCACTCGCGACAGTAAGCTGGAAAAGACAAAAAAGACGACGATGGGAATCGACCACTTCCATCCTCCCAAACCGAAGATGATGACGGCCAGAAGTACGGCCGCGACAGACCCGCTGAGTGTCAGCATGCGAAGCCGATGCGCCAGAGCTGCGACCGCAATCGATAGCGAGATTCCCAGGGAAAACTGCCGGATCGGCGCTTGCGTGGAGGGGAACAAGAACACCGCGAGCACGAGCGCATTGGAAAACGGGACAGTGAGATTGTCGAGCGCTTTTGACGAAATCGCCTCCCACATCGTCGCCAGGACAGCGGCCGATGCTGACATGACCACAAGATACATCGCCGAGTCTCCCTGGCCCGGCCACAATATAACGGCGCCAACGGTAACGGACGCCGCAGTTGCGATGAACATCGCTATCGACCCTTCGACCGATTTTCGATCGCCGGTCAGCGTATAAGTTCTTGGCCGCGGGAGCGACTCGCCGACGAGCGCAGCCGCAGCATCTCCGACTGCAAAGCTGAACATAGCAAGCGCCACTAGTTCCGGCGACCGCTGCCAAAAAACGACCGTCAGGACCAGCAAAGAAACGGGAAAATAGACGGTGCCGAAGGATCTCCGGTCAGGACCGTGGATCCCGGGAAGCCAGCCTTTCCACACCGCGAGAAGATTGATGGGGATGAACACCAGCGACAGGAGAATGAGAGGAACGGGACTGAGGAATAGCCGTGGAGAAAAGAGAATGCCGACACCGATTGCGAAATGGACGAACTTCCGCGACACCTCCGACGGAAACCGGGCAACGTATCGCAATCCTTCGGTGAGTCCGATCAGCGCAAGAATGCCCGTGAAGACAACGCCGATGCGAAGCCATTCGGCGTCATCGGGCCAGACAATGGACTCAAACTCTAACATCCGTCGCCTCGAATGTTGCAGCGGCCAGGGCCCTGCTCCGTACTATGGAGTGAACAAGGAGGTCGAGCTCCGTCGCCGCGTCCCCTCCCGTGGATTTCATCCTGCTGTCCGCGGTGCGAAGGGCCACAAAGGCCGCTTCCACTTCGCCGACCGTGAATTGCTGAAGGAACGCCGGATACCCGCGCAGGAAGAACGGCGACATGCGTAGCTGAGATGCCATTTCGCTTTCCGATAACCCCTGCTGCTTGAATTCCCTGAATTTCCACAACTGCGTGAAGAACCTTGTCAGCATGACAACGATATATTGCGGTGACTCTCCCGATTCTACCATCTTCCGGAGGATCGACGACGAGGCCCGATAATCTCTTCGTCCGATCGCGTTTTGGAGGTCGAACACGGTAAACCCGCGCGATGCGCCGGCAATCGCCGACACGTCGTCGACGGAAAGCTCGGAGCGGTCCCCCACGAACGTTATCAATTTCTCCAATTCACGCTGGATCGACATCAACGAATCGCCGACATATCCCTGCAGCAAGCGGGCCGCGTCAAGGTCGATCTTCTTCCCCATCGTTCTGCATCGTTGAACGATCCATCCCGGGACCTCGTTCTCATACAGCTTCTTGAATTCGACGACGTCGGCGTGCTTCTTGAGGTCGGTGAAGGGTTTCTTGCGGAAATCCGGAGCCTCGGCAATCAGGACGAGTCGTGTCGAATTCAGCGGCCGAAGGACGTATGCAGCGAAAAGTTCCCGGGCCTTTTCGCCGGCGACAAGCCGCTCGAAGGACTTGACGACGACTGCCCGTCGATCGCTCATCATCGGAAACGACGATGCTTTGGCGAGAACGTCCCGAACATCCGTTTTGGCGCCGTCGAGGATATCCAGGTTGAATTCGCGCATCGGGACGTCGACAGATGCGCCGACGATTGCATCGACACACTCGTCGATCAGCAGGGCCTCTTCACCCACCAGCAGCGTAACCGGGCCGATTTCGCCCCGGGCTACCCTGACGGCAAACGCGTCGTGTTTGTGGGCCGGCATGCGGCCTCAGAGTTTGGACTATTTCTTGATGGTGACGGACTTGATCACGATATCCTCGACCGGCTTCCCGTCGTTCGGACCCATGACCGGCGTGATCGGAGCGGCTCCGATGGAATCAACTACGTCCATGCCAGAGGTCACGCGCCCGAAAATCGTGTAATTTTTCGGGAGCCACTGCGCATCCTGCAGGACAATAAAGAACTGGCTGGTGTTCGTATTCGGTCCGGCGTTCGCCATGGCGAGAGTGCCGCGAACGTAACCAGTCATGTACGAAGGGGCATGGGGAAACAACTCATCCTCAAAGCGGCCGCCGTAAATGCTCCGTCCACCTCTGCCCGTTCCCGTCGAGTCGCCCGACTGCACGACGAAGCCCTTGGAAATGCGATGGAACAGGATACCGTTGAAGTAGCCCTGCTCGGCCAAGCCGACAAAATTGGCGACGGTCTTTGGAGCATCGCTGGCATACAATTCCAGTTCAACAATCCCTTGCGACGTCTGCAGTGTGGCGTTCACGATGGTGCCTTTCCCTGAAGTTTGACTCATTTGTTGACACCCTGCGGAACTTCCTGCGACCATGCTGCCCGCGAGGAGGATGGAAATCATGCGCATGCTGAGCTCCTTACGTTAGATCAGAATAATGCCGAATATTCCTACGACCAAACAATAGACAGCGAACAATCTGAACTTGCCGCGGGCAATCACCTGCAATAGGACGCGGATCGCGACATAACCGGATACGAACGCTGCCGCTGTTCCGATGAACAGGATTCCCAAGCTGTCCAACGTTGTACCCGTCGAGATCAATTCCTCGGTTTTTAAAAGGGTTGCACCACAGATGACAGGCAACGACATGAGGAATGAGAACCTTGCGGCCCGTTCCGGCAAGATGCGGCAATACATACCCGCGCTGATCGTGGAGCCGGAACGCGAGATCCCGGGTATGATCGCAAATGCCTGTGCACATCCGACGGCCAGCGCGACGGCCAATGACTGTTGCCGGTCTGGCGAGGGGCGTGCCAATCGCGTCAGGAAAAGGATCAGCCCGGTGACGACAAGCATCGTTGCGACAAGCTTTGGGTCGGTAAAAGCCGCCGCTATGTCCTCTTCGAAGAGCACACCGATGACGCCGGCGGGAACGGACGCAACAAGGATCTGAACACCAAGTCGGTACATCTCATCTTGCCGGTATTGTTCCGCAACATGGAGCGGGTGAAGCGAAGCTTTTGCGAACGACCGAACGATCGCGACGAGGTCGTGCCAATACATGACTGCGACGCTCATCAGCGTCCCAAAATGCACGAAAACTTCGAACGTCAAATCTGAATTATGCTGCACGCCGAGAAGATGGCCCACAAGCACCAAATGGCCCGAACTGCTCACTGGAAGAAATTCCGTCAAGCCTTGAACGATACCGAGCAACAGAGCATCGAAATATGACACAAGTTATCCTAGATTTGGTAGAACATGCCAAACTTCAATTCCAGAACAAAGAACTGGAGATCCGCCGTTGCCCCGCCGTACGTCGGACTGCGTCCCGCACCGTTGCGAAGCTTCTTGACGAACGACCAACGGAACCCCGCTTCGATCGTCCCATAGAAGTTGTTGTCGAATGGCGTATACGCTGACGCTTGAAGCAGGAGACCCGGCCCTCTGCCCTCAAATGTGTTCTTGCCTCCCACGGAGGGGTACCACTCCGTCAGGACCCCTGAATACCATCCGCCGCTGACCGAACCTTCGACGATCGCCCCCTCTTCTATAAACACTCTTCGCAAACTGACCATCGGCATCGTCACATCGGCCGTCATTTCTGTACCGGTCGCCTCGTTGGGCTGTACTGATTTCACGAGCCGGCTGTATTCCAACCCCACGGACCATACATTGTCGACGCGAACAGCCGCACTGAGCACGAGCTCCGCTACAGACGTGAATTCCTCCATCCGTCGATCGGGTGACGGAGATGTCACGACGTTGACATAATCCGAAAGCGCCGGCATCGATGCAAGGCCAACCCCCAACCCGCCGCCAAAGCGCACCGTCCAGGATTGTTGAGCCATTGCAGGCCCAACCGCAGCCAGCATCACGGCGATGTTACAAAGAGATCGGGCCGCCACGTTTGAGCGACTCCTCGACGGCAAACGTCGCGCGCGTAGCCGCGACAGACTCCGCAAACGTGATCGGACTCGACGAGCCCATACGTACCGCTTCCATGAACGAACGGACTTCTGCATGATGACCTTTGTCTACGGTCGACCACGCGCGTTCAAAACGCTGCTCCTGCCGGTAGGTCGTCAGTCGGCGGTAATTATCGAGCACGGCCGTCCTGCCTCCGCCGAAGACCTGAAGATACTCTTTGGGGACGTTGACATCACCGTTTGCCAGATAACTGACGGTTGCCACGGACCCGTTGTTCAGCTTCAGCGTACATACAACAGAATCGTCGTCCGCAGAGGTTGTCGCCGACCCGATGTGTTCGGCAAAGACTCTGGCCGGTTCCGCTCCGCACACAAACTGAATGATGTCGATGAAATGGCACATCTCTCCGACAATACGGCCGCCGCCTTGCTGAGGATCGCGCGACCAATGCGACGGAGGCAAATATCCCGCGTGTATGCGCATATCAACAGCCAATGGTGCGTCAACCGAAGCAAAGAAAGTACGGATCTCACGGATAGAAGGAGCGAACCGTCTGTTGAAACCGACCATCAGCAACGGGCGCCGGTCCTCCGACATGCCGGCATACAACCGCTCCACGTCCAGCAATTCTTCCGGGCGCATGACGAGGGGCTTTTCCACGAAAACATTCTTGCCCGCTGACAGCGCCGCGAGCACAATGCGCGCATGCAAATCGTGCCGGGAGGCGATGAAGACCGTACCGATCTCCGGCCTGCCAAGCACATGCTCGAACTCCGTCGTGCTGTGGGCAAATCCGAACTGCCGGGCAACATTCGTGGCACTCGGACCCGTAGCGGTGCAAACCGATACGAGTGTGACTCCTTTGATCTGCTTCAGCGGGGGGAGCAACATCGATTGTGCGAACGATCCAGCGCCGATAAAACCGATGTTCAAGGGATCTCCGGCCGTCGGAGCGGATCTTCCGATGGAATGGGACTTTTTCGGAACGACTGGCGGTGCGTCGCCGTATGCCAGGACCACTCCGAACGCACGTTTGCCCTTCGACGGTGCCGTCAACGCGGCGAACGCATCGCGCACCTTCTCGATCGGATACCGATGCGTGGTCAGCGTGTCGGGGTGAATACTTCCTTCGGCGACAAGCCGGACAAATTCCTCCATGTTCCTGCGTTCTGTCCACCGGACGTACCCGATCGGATAGTCTGTGCCGTGATCTTCATACGAGGGGTCGTAGCGACCGGGGCCATACGAACGTGAAAGTCGAAAGTCCAGCTCTTTCATGTAGTACGGGGCTCGTGGAAGCCTCAATCCGACATCCCCGACGATCACGACCCGGCCGCGGTCACGAGCGATGTCGCCCGCAAGCCGAACCGGATCGTCGCTTTTTGTCGCCGCAGTAATGATCACGGCGTCTGCTCCAACCCCGCCGGTCTTCGTTCTCACGAGGCGCCGAACATCGTCCTGACGACCGTATGCCGAATCGGCGCCCGAGGTTTTTGCCAGCGTCAGCGCAGCAGGGTCCGGATCGATGCCAATGACCAGGCAGCCGTTCGCCTTGAGCAACTGAACCGTCAATTGCCCAACGAGGCCGAGACCGATGACGGCAACCGTCTCGCCCAGCGTCGGCGCGGCCTGACGAATACCCTGCAGGGCGATCGCGCCGATCGTCGTATACGCGGCGGAAACAAGGTCCGCGTTTGCAGCAACTTTGACGCACAAATTCCGTGGAACGACAATGTACTCCGCATGGTTTGCAAGTCCCGCCCCGCCGCACGCAACCCGGTCGCCGGGTTTGAACTCCTGCACTCCCTCGCCGACCGACACGATCTCGCCGGCGGCGGAATAGCCGAGAGCCGCCAGCGTTTCCAGTTGTCCTTTCACGCGACGGGCGGTCGCCCGAAGTCCATTCTTTCGTATTTGATCCAGAACTTTTGCAACAAGGTCGGGATTCTTCCGCGCGCGCTGTAAGAGCGATTGTGACCGTTCGGCGATTGACGACCGCTCCGTTCCTGCACTGATGACGGAAAATCGTACCTGCACAAGAACATGGCCTTCTTTCAACGCGGGAATCGGCAATTCTTCCAGCTTGATCTCGCCGGTCTTGACGTATTGCACGACCTGTTTCATGCTTCGGACTCCTGTGGACGGGACTCGGTGATCTCCATCTTCCCCACGCGTCCATGATCGACGACATAATAGTATGCCCCCACGATCATGACCAGTACGAACCCGACTTCATGTGTGACGACCGAGAAACCAAGCGCCGCGGTTTGATCGACGCCATACAACTTTACCATGGCCACCGTGAGAAAGGAATGGTATGTCCCCATCGCACCAGGTGCGGGCAAAACCCAGGCGATCGACGAAATGACGAGCAGAACGACCGCCGCGCCGGGACCAAGGTGCAGCGAAGCGATTGACGAGAACATGAAGAAGGGAACATAGAGTCCGAGAGCATAGATGCCCCAGATCGCCATGCTCCACCCGGCGACGGCCGGCCAGGACTTCCGAAGATGTGCGACACTTACCCCGGCGCGGAACGAGTCCAACATGGACCCGATGCGAGGACCGAGCGTTCCCGGAAGCCGGTGACGATAGCGGGCGACAAGTTCGACCAAGGCTTCAAGTTTGAGAACGAGCGCCAGAAAAATTCCGATCGAGATCGCCGATGCCGCAAGGAACACCGGCCGCCACAGATCAGGATCGTCAACAAACGGGTCGATGGCGGACGGATACACAAAGAGCGTTATGCCAACGACAAACGAGAATGTCAGAAAATCGAGAACTCGCTCGATCACCACCGTTCCAAGCGCAGCGCTGCGCGAGATATTCTCGAGCTTCCCAACGACGACCGGGCGGACCACCTCGCCGACGCGCGGAAGCACGTTGTTCACCGCGTACCCGATCATGACCGAAGAGAAAAGATTGCGGAGAGAAACGTTGATCTTAAACGGTTGCAGAAGAAGTTTCCAGCGCACGGCGCGGAGCCAATGCCCGGTTAACCCGATCGGGATGAGCAGGAAGACCCACAACGGTTCAGCCTGGAGAATCGTGGCCCAGAGAACGTCAAAATCCGTCCCGCGAAACGCCAGATACAAGAATAGCGCGGCGATCGCGAAACTGATCACGGCTTTTGTGGCGGAGGAGAGGCGCAAGGACGGGCCCGGTCGTCGGTCAGCGGAGGTCCACTACTTCCGAGCCCGCAGGGGGCGTGAATTCGAAGGCAGAATCTTTCACGTTAGTATTGAGGCGAACCGCGTTGATGGCATATGTTGTCTCAGTTTCGTTCTGATCGACGATCTGAATCTTCCGAACTTCCCACGTCGACTCGAGCACCCATAACCTAACAGTCTTAATGAATGACCGGTCGTCTTTTGGCAGCAGTTTCAGCTGCAGGGCCGTCCCTTGCGGCAGCTGCTCCCGTCCCAGCACCGATGTATAGTAGCTTTCCGGGAGATTCAGGAGAAATTCTTCCGGCGAAACGGAATTTCGCCGTTCCTTATACGTGTCCACAACCACCTGCTTGTTCGCCGGCGTGTAGGCCCACACCGTCGCGCCGTCTGTGATCAGCGTCTGGTGTTCCGATTCCAGGCGGTATCGCTTCGGCTTCTTAAAGACCAGGCTTCCCTTGAATGTCTGTTCGACGTTGGCATATCCAAGCTTCACGGTCTGTTCGAACTTCGCCGATACGTCGTCAATCATGTCGTATCGCCGTTGCAGTCTGTCCGTAACATCCTTGACACCGGGTAGAGACTGGGACACTGCCAGAGTCATGGACAGCAGTATGAGAAAACACACCGCGAATGGACGCGAATACGTGTGTTGAGAAACACTGCTCGAATGAAGTGGCTTCCCTATGACTTCCAGGATACTATTCGCGTTCATTAGCGTTCATTCGCGGTGGAATCTTCTTCACGGTCATGGAATGCTCTTAAGGATGGCTTCAAGTTCAGCCTCTGATTCGCACAGCACCTGCCGCGCTTTGCTGCCGTCGAACGGACCCACGATCCCGGCCATCTCGAGCTCGTCCACCAGCCGGGCGGCACGGGAATAGCCGACCTTGAGCCGCCGTTGAAGCAGCGAAACGGAGCCTTGCTGGTGACGAACAATGATGCGGGCCGCCTCCTCGAACAGATCGTCCCGGCTGCCATCCCCCGAGCCTCCTCCCGACCTTTTTCGTTCGAGCACTGACGGCAACGTTGCCGGCGTGCTGTAGCCCTTCTGTTTCCCGATATGCGTGGTAAGGCGCTCCACTTCGTCCGTCGAAATAAACGCATTCTGGATGCGGATGGGTTTCGAGATCCCCGGAGGCAGGTACAGCATATCGCCGTTCCCCAAAAGCTGCTCCGCCCCGTTCATGTCCAGGATCGTGCGCGAGTCGACCTTCGAGGACACCTGATACGCCAAACGGGCCGGGAAATTCGCCTTGATCACACCTGTGATGACGTCCACAGACGGCCGTTGCGTCGCCAGGACAAGGTGGATGCCCACCGCCCGGGCAAGTTGAGCGAGCCGGGCGATCGGTTCTTCCACTTCCCGCGCCGCGGTCATCATGAGGTCAGCCAATTCATCAACGATGACAACGATGAAGGGCATCTTCCTGTGTTTGACGTTGTCTGTGTCCCTCAGCCGTCCCTGAAGAAATCGCTCGTTGTAGTCGGCGATATTGCGGACGCCGGCCGCGGCGAGCGTATCGTATCGCCGCTCCATTTCGAGCTCCAACCCCTTCAACAGCAGAACGGCGTTTTGTGGGGTCGTGACGATCTCCTCATCGATATCCGGCGACACAATCAAATAGTGCTTCCGCAGCCTACCGTATAACGACAACTCGATCTTTTTCGGGTCGATGATCGCGAATTTGAGGTCGCTCGGATGCAGCCGGTAGATCAGGCTCGCAATGATCGTGTTGACTCCGACGCTCTTTCCCGAACCCGTGGCGCCTGCAATGAGTATGTGGGGTAGGCGTCCCAGATCGTCCACATAAACTTCACCAGAGATCGTCTTTCCGACTGCAAGCGGGAGGACCGCTTTGGCGTCGCGAAATTTCGCCGAGTTGATGACGCTACGTATTGTGACGAGCGACGGATTGTGATTCGGTATCTCGACGCCGACAGTTCCTTTGCCGGGGATCGGCGCGATGATCCTGATCCCTTTTGCCTTCAACGCCAGCGCAATGTCGTCCTGCAGACTTTCGATCTTACTGATCTTGACCCCGGTCGCCGGCACAAGCTCATAAAGCGTAACAACGGGCCCCGGGGTCACCGAGACGCTTTCGATAGCCACGCCAAAATCCGAAAGCTTCGATCGCAGGAGTTCGGCGTTCGCCTTCAGCTCGTCCTCATTGACGTCCTCGGAGGCGCGATGTGTGTCCAATAGCTCAACCGACGGAAAAACATAGTCGATCTCTTCCTCGACGGCTACGCCCTGCTCACGCTCGTCGAAATTCACTTCCTCCACCCGAACCGCCCTTTGAATGTCCAAACGCAGGTCTTCACCGGCATCATTCTGGATCTCCTTCGCAGGCGCAGGTCGCTGCGCGGGGACGGTGTGTCCCAAAGGCATCGTGTCTGTCCTGTGAACTGCCTGTTTTTGAACGGTCGGAACTCCGGCCTTCTTCTGTGCAGCTAATTCATCAGCGGGCCGCCGGATCTCGACGGCGAGATCTTCGGCCTGACGATGACCTTCCCGTTTTTCTTGTAGCGCCCGAATTCTGTCTCCGACCGCCTCCGTGCCGCGTTCAGACCACTCCTGTATCCGATGCCAGAGTTCCTTGAGGTCAATGTTCAGCATCAGCGTAACCATCGTCAGGAATACGGCGACGAGGAGAATGATGGTGCCCGCCAATCCTACCAGGCTGATGGAAACGTGGGCCATAAAATGGCCAACGACGCCGCTCCATTCCAGCGGGAGCGAGTCGTCCAGATGCTTCAACGTTCCGGAGAAGGCGGAGAACAGGAGCGCGAGTGCGAGGATATACGCCGTCAACATCGACAGACGGCGTACGTTGCGTGGTACGATCAGATGCAGCGACCACAAGGCTAGCAGCAGCGGCACGACAATGACCGCGAATCCAATGGTTGAATTGATCCACCAATTGGCCAGGATCGCGCCAAGCAGACCGAGCAGATTCTGGGTCGTCGCTGCCTTGGCCGCCACTGCATCATCGTTCGTGAAGACCTTCCAAAGGTCTACGATCGCCAGTTCACCGCTGGCCTGGTCGGCAGATGAATACGAGAACAGGCTCAGAAAGAGCATGATGGAAACGACAATCCCCGCGAAACCCAGCAGCTGTCGTCGGGGCGCTGCGGCGCTCTTCTGGCGAGGGATCCGTGGACTATCGGAGGTCTGTCCGTTCAAGGTAGCTGGCACAATCGTTCAGACGTTCACGGCCGCCTGGGGCTCGGTGGTCGCGTCGGCACTGCCGCTGTCCCGACGCAACTTGATGACCGTTCCCTGCTGGAACGGGAGGACGGGGATCGAATCGATCTCGGCGCAGATCTTCAGGTCTTCTCCCATGCCGATCTCTTCCAGGTATTGACCATGGTCCGAAGTCTTGAGCATTTTCAGAATGGAACGGCCAAAGGTCTTGAAGAGTGCGATGGCCGCACGCGAAGAGTCTGTCAACTCTACATCCTGCCCTTTGTCCTTTGTCAATTCGCTGATCATCATGCCTGCGCACACAGCGTCCTCAATGCTGAAACTTCTGAGTCCGTTCGACTTTCCAGCACAGATGATCAGAAAATCACTCTGCTCTTCCTTGATGAAATTCACTACGGCACTCATGTTCACGAATCCACCGACCACAAGCCGACGCGCATATCTGCTCCTGGACATTGCCACGGAGCCGTTGGTCGTGCAGAAGATGATCGATTTACCACGAACGGTCGCTTCGGTATATTCGCGCGGGGAATTCCCCAGATTGAATCCTTCGATGATCTTGCCGTTGCGTTCTCCGCCGCGAAGGGTCACTTCGCCGAACAGACTGCCGGAGATCTTGACGGCCGATTCAATGCTTGCGACCGGTATGATCTCGCGAGAGCCGTTCGCAAGCGCGGTGGCGACGGTCGTGCTGGCTCGCAGTACGTCCACGACGACCACGTTGCGGTCGCGAAGTTGAAGCTCATCAAGATGATTCGAAGAAAAGCTTACATCGATTCTCATAGTTCCTCCCCTTACCCGTTGCCGGGTCGCTGCACAAATGGCAGCGGTACAACAGTAGCGGGCGTGGCCTTCCCTCGAATGACCACGTGGACGGTTGCGCCAGGCGTTGCGACGGACGGCGGTACATACCCCATGCCGACCGATCGCTGCAACGTTGGAGAAAACGTGCCGCTGGTGACTGTCCCAATGCCGTTCGTCCCGTCTGAAATGGCGTATCCGTGCCTCGCAATCGTACGGTCGGGGAGAACGAATCCGACCAACTTTCGCGGAATACCGGCAGCCTTTTCACGGTCAAGAACCGCCTTGCCGATGAATTCCCCCTTCCCCAGTTTCGTGATCCAGCCCAAACCTGCCTGCAACGGCGTTGTCGTGTCGTCGATATCGTTGCCGTACAGGCAATATCCCATTTCCAGCCTCAACGTGTCGCGTGCGCCCAGACCAACGGGCTGAAGTCCGTACGACTTTCCCGCGTCAAAGATCGCCGACCAGACACCGGGCGCATCCGGGGACACCGCAAAGTACAGCTCAAACCCGAGCTCTCCCGTGTACCCCGTGCGCGAAATGATCGCCTCCTGACGGGCAACGATCCCGCGTTTGAACGTGTAATATCCGATCTCCCGCAACGGAACCTGCGTGAGATGCTGCAGTATCTCCAGGGAGCGCGGCCCCTGAATTGCAAGCAGGGCGATCGTGTCGCTCACGTCAGTCAACTCGACGTCCCCCTTCAGGTTGCTCTTCAACCACGCAAAGTCTTTGCCAATGTTCGAGGCGTTCACGACGAGCATGTATCTATCGCCGAAATGATATATGAGCAAATCGTCGACGATTCCGCCATCGACATTGCACATCGCCGAATACTGCGCTTTACCTTCCGTCAATCGGGATACATCGTTGACCGTCACACGCTGGAGAAATCCGACGGCATCTCTTCCCCGCACTTCGAACTCCCCCATGTGCGACACGTCGAACACTCCCGCCGCATTGCGAACCGCCGCGTGCTCTTCCATGATGCCGGCGTATTGCACAGGCATTTCAAAGCCGCCGAATTCGACCATCTTGGCGCCGAGCGACTTATGCAGTGCATTGAATGGGGTGACCTTCATGTTCGTAGGAGTGGTTATGGTGAAACTGTTTCTGTACGGCGGCTGTGAAAAGAGATGCTCCGACCGCGATCACGCTCCCGGCCGCTTTTTCCAGTCCGCCAGGAATTTCTCGAGGCCGATCGTTGTCAGCGGATGCTGAACCAACTGATCGATCACCTTGAACGGCATGGTGCAGACATGGGCGCCGATCAACGCCGCCTCGACAACGTGCATCGGGTGCCGCACGCTCGCGACGAGCACTTCCGTCGCGAACGCATAGTTCTTGTAGATCGTCACGATCTGTTCTATGAGCTGCATTCCTTCGTGGCTGATATCGTCGAGCCGGCCGATGAACGGACTGATGTACGCCGCCCCGGCCTTTGCAGCCAACAGCGCCTGGTTCGGCGAAAAGCACAATGTCACGTTCGTCGGAATCCCCTCCTGCTTCAGCACTTTGACCGCCTTCAATCCTTCCTTGATCAACGGCACCTTGACCACGATGTTCCTATGGATCTTCGCCAGCTCGCGTCCTTCTTTCAGGATGCCGTCGACATCGGTCGCCACTACCTCCGCGCTGATGGGACCGTCGACGATCGCGCATATCTCGCCCAGAAGTTTCCGAAAGTCCTTCCCTTCCTTTGCGACGAGGCTGGGATTGGTCGTAACCCCGTCGAGGACTCCGAGCGCCGCTGCTTCCTTGATTTCGCCGAGGTTCGCTGTATCGATAAAGAATTTCATGGTCGTGTTCCCGTGTTCATGCCGTATGCTCGTCCGTGATATCCTTGTTGTCGCGCGCGGAAAAGAACTTGAAGTCGTCCGAAGCGATGTTCTGGTCGGCGATGAGCTTCACCTTTACGAGAAACTTGATCTGGATCTTCGTCAACCGGCTTATCGTACCGTGAGTCAGGTGCTCGGCAATCGAAGGATTGACACGAAGTTCCACGCGCCACCCCTTCCGCTCCGTCGAGAACCGCCGGATCCAGCGTTCGATCTCGTTAATCGTGGTGTTCTTCGACTGCACCATGCCCGTGCCGCCGCACGTGGGACACGCTTCGCTGAAGCTCATCGACACCGTTTGGCGAATACGCTGACGCGTGATTTGCACAAGCCCGAATTCCGTCATCGGAAGCACCGTCACCTTTGCACGATCCCGCTTCATTTCTTTCTTCATCTCGTCGTACACCTTCTTGCGGTTCCGCTCGTCGTCCAAGTCGATGAAATCGATCACCACCAGACCGCCGATATCTCTCAACCGGAGCTGCCGGCACACTTCGCGCGCCGCTTCAAGGTCGGTCTTCAGAGAATTGAGCTCCTGCTCCCGTTTCGCAGCGTATCGCCCGCTGTTCACGTCGATGACGGTCATTGCTTCCGTTTTTTCGATGTAGAGATAGCCGCCGCTCTTCAGCCATACTTTCTTGTTGAACAGCGTCTGGATATCCTTTTCTACGCCATACTTGTCGAAGACCGGAATCCGGTCTTTATACAGTTCCACACGGTCGGCCATGTCGGGCGACGAAGAAACGACGTACGCACGGATCTCCTTGAACAGCTTTTTGTCATCGAGGACAATACGCTCCACAGCTTCCTGGAACAAGTCCCGGATAACGCTCGACGTCGTGTCCATGTCTTTGTAGATCAGCGAAGGAGCTTTCGCATTCTTCACAGACTTCTCAATATTCTCCCACTGGGCGATGAGATTCTCGAGATCCGTCTTGAGCAGTTCATCAGACTTGCCTTCTGCTACGGTCCTGATAATGGCGCCGTATCCACTCGGCAGCATGCCCCGAACAGTCTTCCGGAGACGACGCTTTTCCTTGAAATTGTTGAGTTTCTTGGAAACGCCGACTTTACCGTCGAAAGGAATAAGGACGAGGAACCTCCCCGGCAGGGAGATCGCCGAACGCACGCGCACCCCTTTCTTTCCCTGGGGTTCTTTGGTGATCTGAACCAGGATCTCCTGGCCCCGCTGAAGATTGACCTCCGGACGGCGTTCCTCCCGCCGCCGATAGCTGTCCCGCTGCTCGCCGGCCGTCGCAACAGCGACTTCGGATTTCGGTTGTTCGGCGCTGCCGTCGCCGTTGGTCGGCACGTGATGCGCCGTCCCGCCGTTTCCCTCCTCTTCATCTTCGTCGTCGTCGTCGAACATTGCGTTGAAGTCTTCCAACGAACCGATATCGGAAAAATGGAGGAAAGCATCCTGGCTCATGCCAATGTCGACAAATGCGGCCCGAATGCCGGGCATGACCTTGGCCACGCGACCGAGATATACGTCGCCGACATTCCGTTCTTTGCCGGGGGATTCTACAAAGAGCTCCGCAAGTCTTCCATCTTCGATGATGGCGACGCGGTGCTCGTTAGCAGTGGAATTGATGATGATCTCTTTGCGCATAGGTATGGAGTGTCCGCTTCGCTCGCAGTGGGCTGCAGTCCATCGATGCCGTTCGGCGCACATGACGCGCCTTCAGTCGATGTGTGAGTCCGGTGCGAAGCGGAAGGCTCCCTGCGCCGGCGAGAGACCGTCGGGGGGAAAACACTCGTGCGTGTGCCGTTCCGAACCGCCCGGACGCCAACCTGCTTCCCCTTGCGGGAAGAAGGCGGACGAATTGGGTGGTGATGGAAGAAGAGCGTTCCACGGCCCGCGTCGGGCCGAGACGCATGCGGGACGAGATGAGCCCAATGATCAGGCCCATCGCGTAAAGAAATGATGTCCAATAAATACAGAGGTCAAGCTTCCCTGCGTCACACAGGACCTTTTGCCGACCGTTGCTTCCTTCCGGACCTGGCGGGGTTAGGCAACGTTCCGTTGCACAGGACTTGACCTCCGAAATGCTTGAAGGGATGATTGACGATACTCCTTGTGCCAATTCCGGGATCCACTCTTTGAGCGGCGAAGTCTTTTTCGCGATGCGCCGTATGCCGATGAACAGCGTTGGTGGTCGGAAGTGGAGCTGATCGGGATCGAACCGACGACCTCTTCGTTGCGAACGAAGCGCTCTCCCAACTGAGCTACAGCCCCGCGAATGACCTACACCTTCGAGCTGCGGTGCCCCCAGAATGTCCTCTGTCGGCACCGAACTCTTGATACATTACATGAAATGTACGAAACAAGCCTAACAGATACAACCGATTGCTTCAACGGGGATAATTGCCCAAGTTCCCCCATCTGAGCACGTAAAAGCACGCCGAAGAACTTATAAAATCTTGCCGCGAAGGCACCCCGCCCGACCGTTGAACTGACACTCCGTTCAGGCGGGCAAGACACGAAGGACGTAGAATGACCCCATTCTTTTCTTGGTGTCTTCGTGACTTTGTGGCCCGTGGATTTCAACTTTCTAAAACATTTGGTGACGGTATTTCCAAAGGAGCACGTATGAATCAGTCGGTAACGGACGAGTTTCGGGCCTACGTCGAAGTCGTTCGCAGACTTCGAAAGGAATGTCCATGGGACAGAGAACAGACCCATGCATCGCTGAAGTACCACCTCCTCGAAGAAGCCTACGAGGCCCTGGAAGCCATCGACCACGGAGACATGCCCCATCTGCGGGAAGAGCTCGGAGACCTCCTTCTCCATGTGACACTCCATGCAGTCATCGCAGAAGAATCGGATGCCTTTGATCTGGCCGACGTCCTTCGGTGGAACCGGAATAAGCTCGTTCGACGGCACCCGCATGTTTTCGGCGAAGCGACGTTCGCCGGAACAGATGAGGTAAAGCGCAATTGGGAACGGACGAAAATGAGCGAGGGCCGAAGGTCGGTCACGGACGGCCTGCCCGCCGCACTCCCCGCTCTTTTGCGCGCCCACCGACTGCAGGAAAAGGTCTCAAAGGTCGGGTTCGACTGGAACAGGAAAGAAGACGTTTGGTCGAAAGTGGAGGAAGAGCTGCGGGAACTCCACGAAGCGGAAAACGAAGGCAATTCGTCGCAAATAGAGGAGGAATTCGGCGACGTGTTGTTCTCCCTCGTCAATTATGCGCGATATTTGAGCGTGCAACCCGAAGAGGCACTTCGCCGATCGGTGGAAAAATTTAGCGACCGGTTTCGAGTTGTTGAGGACACCCTCCGCGAGCAAGGAAGGTCACCTGAACAAGCTTCTCTCGAAGAAATGGACAGGATCTGGGAATCTACGAAGCGGGCTCCGGGCGCATGACCCGTAAGCTCAGGTTCGTACATCCCCCTTTCCCGCGCCCGAGGCGCCGTTCAAGGATTTTTGGTATCGTTCGTATGCGTCGATGATGTCCTTCACGAGCCGGTGACGCACAACGTCGTTGCGGTCGAGATACGAGAACGACACTCCCTGGATATCCTTCAGAACCTCCTGGATCTGCACTAACCCTGATACGGTTTTCGTCGGGAGGTCGATCTGCGTGGTGTCGCCCGTAATGATGGCGCGCGAGTGTACGCCCAGCCGCGTGAGGAACATCTTCATTTGCACGGCGGTCGCATTTTGCGCCTCGTCGAGTATGACGAAAGCGTTGTGGAGCGTGCGGCCGCGCATATATGCCAGTGGGACGATCTCAATGATCCTCTTTTCGAGATAGCTTTTCAGCTTCTCGGCCGATAGCATGTCGTCCAAGGCATCGTAGAGGGGACGCAAATACGGGTCAATCTTCTCGCGGAAGTCGCCGGGGAGGAATCCGAGGCTTTCGCCGGCCTCGACTGCCGGCCTGGCAAGGATGATCTTCGTGACATCTCTGTTCTTCAGGGCGGCGACAGCCATAGCGACAGCCATATACGTTTTGCCAGTCCCCGCCGGTCCGATCGCAAAAACAATATCGTTTTTCCGAACCTGTTGCAGATACGCTTTTTGTCCGGGCGTTCGCGCCTTGATGATGCCGATCCGCGTGTACAGAATGGCGTTCTCGGGGTCGTCGACGGACGTTTCGCCTGGAGGAAGGGCGGGAGTCGAGCCGTTCACGGTGACCAGGTCGATGACCGTTTCCACATCGCCGGGTCCGAGGTTTCCGTTCTTGTTGAGGATGAAGATGAGTTCTTTGAAGATCTTTTCGACCTTGGCCACATCCTGCTGCGCGCCGCGCAATGTCACTTGGTCGCCGCGCACAGATACCGTGGCATCGAATTGATCTTCAATGAGTTGTAGGTGGGCATCGTTGAACCCCAGGAGTTGTACGGGGTCAATGCCGGTCAGCTGAAGCTTTCGTTCAGTCAAGTTGCGGAGTTGTCCTCCCGGGCGTGATGAAAAGACAGAACGCCCACGGCACACTTTCGTGGCGCGCGGGCGTTCGTCTTGAAGGTCTCATTCAACAGCAGAATACTCGCTGTAAGCTCCGTTCGTTACTTCGTTCCGCCAGCCGGAGCGGCGGCCTGCTTTTTATTCCAGTATGACCGGACCGCAGACTTCTCCTGACTGGTCAACGCTGCCTTGGGTGGGATCTTCAGGTTCTGACCTGGATGGATCACATCCGGATTCTTGATCTGATCCCGGTTACCCTGCCAGATCTTCGGCCAGAGGAACGCGTTGTCATACACTTTCGGCTTCTTGGCGATGTTCCAGAGGCAGTCTCTGTCCTTCGCCCAAGTGCCGACCGTATACGCCTGCATACCCTGACCCGATTCAAGGATCTGCTGCAGGGTTCGCTTCAGGGCATCGACGCGGCTCTGCTGGTCTTTAAGTCTATCTGCATACTTCGGAAGGACGCTCAGTCGATGCTGCTTGGCGGCGTCGATCCACTTCTGCACGGAGTCCACTTCGCCCCGTCGGGCGTACAGGTCCTGGTTCGACAGACGTGACAACTCGTTCAAACGCGCGTCGATCTTGTCGAGCGAAGCTGCATAAGGAGCCTCTTCCGCACCAACCATGGCCGCCAGCTCATCCTGACAGGTCTTTAATGCGGCCGCCTTGTCGGCATCCTGCTTCTTTAAATTATCGATCTCCGTTTGGACAGCCGCAAGCCTGTTCTTCAGGTCATTCCGCTTCGACGTCAGTTCGGTGATCTGTTTTTGCCATTCGTCCTTCGTCAATTCCTGCGCGACGGCGCTGACAGCAAACGCCGCGATCAGGAGTACGGCGGACAATATGCGTGTTATCGTCATGTTCGTCGTCTCCCTGTGATCACATTCCGCCCGGCGTGCTTTTCAGGGCGTCTTTGTCTTTCATGCACTGGGCCAACTGCGCATCCTTATCTGCGATCGCTTTCAGAAGCGCCTGCTTCTCCGCATCCTTGTTCGCGATCTCCTTCTCCAGAGACGTTACTTCTGCCTTGAGATCCTCCAGTTGCTTCAGCTCTTCGTCGGACAGTTTACTGCCGCATCCGGTGAGCATCGAAACGGAGAACGCTCCGAGCAGGACTAGCGTGCACAGCTTTTTCATGAGTGGGTCTCCTTGCAGTTCATCGGGATCGATCAAGATCCGTCTCCCGAGAGTATACGGAGTTCTCGACCGAATGTCAAGAATTTTTGAAATTCGTGGCCTGTTTCGGGTTACAGAAGGTGACGGTCGGCAAGACTGGTGAATTTTTCTCCCGCAATGATGACATGATCGTGAACCGGGATTCCAAGGATCCGACCCGCCTCTGACAGTTGACGCGTTAACGCCAAGTCTTCGTGTGAAGGTTCCGGGTTACCACTCGGATGGTTGTGTATAAATATAACGCTCGCCGCGCGCCGTTGGACCGCCTCGGCAAAGCATTCGCGCGGGTGCGCCAACGAGGCATTGAGGGTTCCACTGGAAATGCGAATGTCTGCCTCTACCCTGTTAGCGGAATTAAGCAGAACGGCCCAGAATTCTTCGTGTCGCAGGTCACGTAACAACGGCCCATACCGGCATGCAACGTCTTCGGGTGATCGCAGAACCGGCCGGTCCACGCCGGCATCGGCCGAGCAGCGACGCCCAAGTTCAAATGCCGCGACGAGCGTGGCGGCATGCACCGGTCCCGATCCCCCCGCGATGAAGTCCCGATGGCTCATCTTCGCCAGATCGCGTAAACTTCCCGCCTCCGTCAACAGGTCACGGGCAAGGTCGAGCGCATTAATTCCCCGTCGCCCGGTTCGCAACAGTATTGCCAGTAAATCGGCGTCACGCAATGAGCGCGGACCGTGCAGCAACAACTGCTCTCGCGGACGTTCCGAAGCCGGCCATTGCTTGATCGAATGGCGGCGCACCGTCATACTACCCCCTCTCACTGTGGATCAAAAGGTGTTCATCCAGAAGCCAACACATCATATCATTCGCCCCGAGCCGCCGGTTCTGAGATGAATTCTACTCAGGTTGGCTGGAATCGGAAGTTTCGTCCGGAACCGTCAGATCTATTTCCCCTTCGTGCACGATCGAACCTCTGCCATACCGTAGCACGGTCAATGCAGCATTCACGCGCTGGGGAGAGAACGAGATCGTCGAATGAAGTCCTTTATAGCCGCGGACCTGCGACAAGCCTTCCGCAATCTCCGTGCGCAGCGTCGCTCCCTTTTCGATCACGCGCAACAGCAGGTCGGCGGCGTCGAATCCGAACAATGCGTTAACCGTCGGCGGACGCTTTGTCGCTGCCTGATACCGCGCGACAAACGATTGAAATCGGGAATCCTTCGGCTGGAGATACGCATCCACCAGAAAAATGACGCCGTCGGCATAGCGCCGATTCCGGTCAAGCTCGGCCGGATCGTTCCAATCGCCTGTGCCAAGGATCCTTGCAGTGAAGTTGTAGAACTTGATCTGCGAACTTGCCACGGCGATCTCTTCCGACGACGCGATCGGTACGAAGATCACATCGATGCTGTCCACCACGATCTCAAGACTGTCATACGGAATCGTAGGGATCTCCACGGGCAGCCTCAACGAATCAGCGATCTGTCTCCCGGACGGTCCGAACAATGAATCGACCGACATCGCTCCGCCGATCTCCATCAGCGAATCGAGCGTTTTCTGGCTGGCCCCCGCCATGGACATGGCGACGACATCCTGATGCCGGATGTTCTTCGCGAAGTTCACGACAGGGACCTCTTTCTTCTTCAACGCCGTCCTTCGCATCTCCTGAAGCTGTGACCGGAGATCGGTCGCGCCGGAATAGTACCATTGAACGGCGACCATGTCTCCCTGTCTTTGGCGGACCTCTTCCACGAATCCGTCCGCCATAAGTTTGCCGACCGCATCCGTCGGCGCAAGAACGGCAAACCTCCGCGCACCCAGCGTCTTCCATGCATACGCGGCCACGGCGCGGCCGCGAATGTCATAATCGGGATTCCCCTGGAACACGAACGGTCCGATCGCCGAGATGCCGTTGGACGTCGCCGTCGGCGTCAACATCGGTACGCCGCAGGCATTCGCGATCCCAGCCGCGGCGAAAGCCTCGTTGCTGGAAATCGGCCCCACAATGGCGACAACATTCTCGTCCCCGCACAGCGACGAAGTGACCCGCGCCGCAGCAGAAGGGTCCCGCTCGGAATCCCGGGCATCCAGCGTGACTTTGACGGGAGAACGCCGGTTGAAATCGTCGACGGCGAATCTGATCCCCTCGAGAAATTCAATGCCGAGTTCTCTCGTACCCGGCCGATCGGAAGCAAGCATCAGCGGAAGGATCGCACCGATCTTCATTGTGCGGCCCGCCTCAAGCTGCGCCAGCATTGTTCTCGCCTCGGTCACATGTCCGGCCGAATCCGGAAAACCGGCCACCGACTTCAGCACATCTACCGCCGACCGCTGATCGCCAGCCGACTGCAACTGTTGTGCTCGTCGCAATGCCAGCAGCACGATGACCGCGGTGTCCTTCGCAGCAGTCCGGACAGCATCGAGCTGACCTCCCAACAAATGTTCCGTGGCCAGTTCGCTCAACATCTGTTCGGACCGGCGAGCAAGCGTCGTGTCGTTCGTAGATTCGCGTGCCGCCAGGAATTCATTCGCGGCGTCTTCGTACCGTAGCATCCGAAAGAATGACAGCCCGAGCGAATACTGTGCGTCGTCGACGTATGCCGAGGAAGGGAAGAGATCGATGAGGTCCTTGAGCAGCCTGATCGATTCACGATGCCGGTGCGATGCATACAGCGCCTTTCCCCCCATGATGTACGCCCCCGTCGTTCTGTGACTGCGCGGGAAATCCTTCAGGTTTTGGAGGAAAAGCGTCGCGGATGAATCGTACAGCCCGGCCTGGAACATCCTCATCGCGGCGACGAACGATCGTTCTGCACCAGCATCGTACGCAATACTGTCGCTGGACCACTGCGCGACGGCCATGCCGGGCCACACACACGCAAACAGCACCGCTCGAAAGCACCGCACGCTCATCCGTCCCTCCTGCGCGTTGTACGTGACAGCGTTCTCGCTCCGGCAAGCGCCCGACGATGACCGGGGTCGGCAGCCAGCGCCCTTTCGAACCATTCGCCCGCCCGCACGTAATCGCCCCGTTCCAATTCAAGATAGCCGTATTCAACGACCGCGTCGATCATCGCGGGATTCAGCTCCAGGGCCTTGCGCAAGTAGTGTTCCGATTCCGCCAGCCGCCTCATAGCGATCAGCGTTTCGCCGCATTTGTGCCACCCGCGCGGTTCATGCGGGTCGATATCGACTGCCTGAACGAAAGATTCCAGCGCTTGTTCCCAGCGTCTGCGGCGGGATTCCAGAAGCCCGCGGAGATAATGTCCCGTCCAACTGTACGGTTCCTCCGCCAACGCCAGGCGCAGATGTCCATCCGCTTCGTCGATCTGTCCGCGCCTCAACAGCACCTCCGCCAGCGATTCATGGATCCGCGGAAATGTCGGTTCAACCTGTACGACCGTTCGGAAATGATATTCCGCAACCGACCACTTGTGCTGCTCGCCGAAGATGGCGCCGAGAAAGTAATGCAGACGACTCCTGACTTTCGCGTCCAGTCGCTGCTCGACCCGGAGTACGCGCGCAAAATGCCGGTACGCTTCCGTTGTCCGGCCGGCACGGTAGAGAATGGACCCGAGGATGAACAGAAACGGCTCGGGACTCTCGGCGGCGGCGGCACGCTCCATCAGCAGCACTTCGGCCGCGTCCGGCTTGTGCAACGCGGCGTACGCCGATGCCAGCTCTATCCAAGCGTCGTCGCATGCGGGCTCCTCATTGATGATGGATGTGTACACCTGGACGGCATGAAGCCACTTCCCCTCATCGGCAAATTGTCGCGCGCGCTGCAAGAGACCGTACATCGTCAGCTCATCCATTCGTGCGTCCAAGATAGCGGTCGGCAGTCTGAGTTGCAATCACCAGTCGCGTCGGAGGGAGCGCAATCCTACGGCGAATGAAACGCCGCACACAGCCGTCGAAATCATGCCGGCAAGCGTTCCAGGAACGACAATGCTCCACCGGTCGAATGGACGGAAGATAAACAGGGATTGGAAGTAAACCGACAGCGGATACAGAAAAATCACGACGAGTACAATCAAGAAAACGAGCGTGCAGAGAAAGGTCAGCGTCGCCCCTTGTGTCGATGCGACACGGATGGGGTTTTTCTCATTGTAGTTGGCAAAGTACCCGCCCAGGCCAAGGTTGAGACCGACAACGGCGAGCGACATCCAGAACGCGCTGAACAATCCAAACCATGGCAACAACGGGGTCCGTCCTGAAAATCGAAGGAAGGGAACGTTCGACGCGAACGAAACCACAAACGCCAGAAAGAAAACGATGAAGAATCCGATCGCGAATTTCAACGCCAGGATCGCCTCCGGCCGCACCGGTGCGCTTCGGAGCGCCCAAAACGCATTTCCTTCCAGGCTGACCGCCGGATATACAAACCGCAATGCGACAGAGCTTACGAGAAAACCTCCGAACGCGAAGAGTACGAGATACGTCACCAACTGGATCTCCGTCACGCGGATGCGCAGGTTCAGATTTCCAATGCTCGCAACAAACAATGTCGTAAGCACAAGCATGACGATTAGATGGATCACCTGGCTCGGCTCGCGCACAAAGGTCAAATACTCTTTCTTCACCAATGATTCAAGGGCTCCCTTCAACAGTCCGGAGCTTCGAAAATCGACGACGTTCGCTTTTTCCGGGTCGTACGGGGCGGAAGCGGCCGCTTGGATTTTCAAACTGATGAGCCAGGATTTGTAGTAGTATCGCGATGCAACAAGCACCAAGACCGCGAACATGCCGGCGACCGTGCACAGGAGGATTCCTGCATGTGATACCCCGCGCGCAACGTCGCCACGGGCCAGGAAAAACAGGAACTCCGCAACCCAATGACTGGGCAGATAGTTGAGGAAACCCGGGTCGAGCTGGGACAGGTAATTGTCTACGTTCGGATAGTATCGATTCACCTGCTCGATAAGCCGGACAGGATTCGACGAGCGGAAGAAGAGTGCGATGAAACCGACATACACGGCGAACAATCCGCCCATGACAGGACGGAAGCCAAAGCGTCCGGCGAGCCGCATAACGCCCATCAGTACGAGCACCGCCATGCAAGCGGCGAGAAACATGAAGGGAATGAGGACGAAGAACATCACTCCCGCAAAAAAATACCACGAATATCCGAAGTAGGTCCCGTAACCGAGCAGCACCGCAAATGCCACCAGGAAGAGGGTTGTAGAGCTGTAAAAGAAATTGTCCAGGAATTTGTGGAGGAAGATGGTGATGTGCGGTATCGGTTTTGTCATGAAATACGACACTTCGCCCGACCGATACAGCGTCGAATACGACACGATGACGTTTCCCATGTTCACTGCAACGAAGAACACAAACAACATCATCGAAATGAAACGGTGATAGAGATATAACCCCGTCCGCGTCTGTTCCAGCACAAATGCGGTAATGTTGTTGGAAAAGTAATACGCACCGACGGCGAATCCACCGAAGACAAGCAGGGACCCGATGCCCCGGATCACGGATATGGACGAAACCTCGAACGTGGCGTTTAAAAACGAACGCACTTTGTAACGCAGGATGTGCAGAAACAGCGTCACTTCGTAATCTCCAGGAATACGGACTCGAGTTTTCCGTCCATACTGGCCTCAAATGCCCGCATGCCATCCTTGGTGTCGCAATACACCAGTCGCCCATTATGAATGATGCCTATGCGATCGCAGAGTTCTTCGGCGACCGGAAGACTGTGCGTCGACATCAGGATAGACACGCCCGCTTTCGCCTGCTGCCGAAGCGTCTCGCGGACAATCTTGGAGCTTCGCGGATCGAGCCCGATCATCGGTTCGTCGACAATGATCGTCTTCGGCTGATGCACCAAGGCCGCCGCAATTGAAATGCGCTGCCGCATTCCCTGCGAATAGTCCTCCGCTTTCTTGTCCACCCATCTGCCGATCTCGAAATGTTCGATCACTTCGGCAACCCGGCGATGGACGAGGTCCTTCTGCATTTTGTATAATCCTCCCACAAAATACAGGAATTCCCTTCCGGTCAGCTTGTCGTACAAGAACGGCTGGTCCGGCACATAGGCGAGCGTCCGCTTCGCGTCGATAGGGTGGGTGACAATGTTGAACCCGTTGACGATCACCGTTCCGGAAGTCGGTGCGAACAATCCGGCGATCATTTTGATCGTCGTCGTCTTGCCGGCGCCGTTCGGACCGAGAAAGCCGAACAGCTCGCCGGGCGGGATTGTTATGGAAAGATTGTCGACGGCCGTGAATGTGCCGAAGGTTTTGGTGACGCTGCGGAGTTCGATCATTCCCACTCGATCGTTGCGGGGGGTTTGGAAGTGACGTCGTACACGACTCTGTTGATGCCCCTCAGTTCATTCGTTATCCTCGTCGAGACGCGCGCCAGCAGGTCGTGCGGCAGAGGGGCCCAGTCGGCAGTCATACCGTCCACACTCGTCACCGCACGCAATGCACACGCATTTTCATAGGTCCGTCCGTCACCCATGACGCCGACCGATTGGATCGGCAGCAGTACAACGAACGCCTGCCAGACAGTATCGTACAACCCTGCAGACTTGAGCTCCTGAATGAACACGTTATCCGCCTCTCGCAGGAGGCCAAGCCGATCCCGCGTAATTTCGCCGAGGAGGCGCACAGCCAGACCGGGACCCGGGAAGGGATGTCGGCCAATAAGCGATTCGGGCAAATCCAACAGGCGGCCAATGGCGCGGACTTCGTCCTTGAAGAGCTCCCGAAACGGTTCAATGAGCTTGAATTTCAGGTCTTTCGGAAGTCCGCCGACATTATGGTGGGTCTTGATCGTCTCGGACGGACCCTTGAAGGAAACTGATTCAATGACGTCTGGATACAGGGTCCCTTGAGCGAGGAACTCGACGTTTCCCTGCAACTTCGCTGCCTCGCTGTCAAAAATGTCGATAAATGTCTTCCCGATGATCTTCCGCTTCTGCTCCGGGTCTACAACGCCCTTTAGTCTGTTGAGGAACGTGTCTGATGCGTCAATATATCGCAGATCGATGCGGAATCTGTCCCTGAATGTCTTGACGACATCTTCGCTTTCGTCCTTCCGCATCAGGCCGTTGTTGATATGGATGCAGACCAGTTGTTCTCCGATCGCCTCATGCAGCAGAACGGCAAGAACTGAAGAATCGACGCCGCCGCTCAGCGCGCAGAGGACTTTGGACGACCCGACGCGAGAATGAAGTTCCATCTTCGTCTGCTCGATGAATGAAGATGGGGTCCAGCCGCCGCGTAATCCCGCTACCGCAAAAAGAAAATTACCAAGGATCTTCTTCCCATCTGGAGTGTGAACGACCTCGGGATGGAACTGGACTCCGAAAATCCGCTTCGTTTTATTACGGATCGCGCAGATCGGGGAATTGTCCGAATGGGCGATCGCGTCGAACCCCGGCGGCATCTGGCTCAGCGCGTCTCCGTGACTCATCCACACGGACGTCGACGCATCAAGTCCTTTGAAGAGGTCCTCGTGCCTGTCGATCCTCAGCGCCGCCTTCCCGAATTCCCGGCGTGCGGATGGATCGACCTTCCCCCCAAGTTGATCGGCGATCAGCTGCAGGCCGTAGCAAATGCCGAGTACAGGAACGCCAAGTTCAAACACGCCGGAATCGGGCTTAGGAGCCTGTGCATCATACACGCTGGACGGTCCTCCGGAGAGGATGACTGCCGAGGGATGGAATGCCTTGATCTTGTCGATCGGTTCATTGAAGGGCCGGATCTCGGAAAACACACCCAGCTCCCTCACCCTGCGGGCAATGAGTTGCGTGTACTGTCCTCCGAAATCGAGAACGAGGACGGATTCTGTGTGAGTCATACAGGAAAATACGGAAAAGAGAGGGAATAAAAATGAGGTAAAGCGGGAATGATGGAATGATGGAATATTGGAATAATGGAATGGTGGAATCACACAGCCCAATGCTGTCAGAATGTCTTTCTCTTTACTGCTTACTGCATACCGCCTACTGCTTCATCCTCTCCCTCACCATGTCCGTCACCTTCCTGAAGTCGATCTTTCCGCTCCCCATCTTTGGCAGCTCTTCAATTACGACGAATTGTTTCGGCAGTGCGATATTGGGAAGTGAAGAGCTCATCTTCTTCGTGACATCCCGCTCGTCGATACGACGAGTCACGGCAGCGACGATCTTGGCCCCTTTGAGGTGGTCCGGCACCTCGACCACGCAACACGCGGTCCCCTCTGGGAGCAGTTTTTCGAGGACATCTTCGACTTTCACGAGCGAAACCATTTCTCCGCCGATCTTGAGGAACCGTTTTAGTCTTCCGACATGCCACAGATATCCGTCCGCATCCATCCACCCCATATCTCCCGTATCATACCATCCGTGACGAATAGCCAACGACGTCTGTTCGAAATCGTCGAAATATCCCTTCATCACGTTGTCCCCCTGCACCAGGATCTTTCCGATCTCGCCGACAGGACACTCTTCCCCCGTTTCATA
>Ga0156245_1011_pt1 | contig 33454 bp, 28 predicted proteins | sample RifCSPlowO2_12_FD_107892 | JGI IMG/M metagenome (GOLD analysis project Ga0156245, IMG submission 107892) | Ignavibacteria bacterium RIFCSPLOWO2_12_FULL_56_21
CCCAGTATTTCCAGGAGAGCGTCGTGTCACCTTGATCCGCACGCGCAGGAATGAACCTGTTCGTGTTCGCGTCGGGAATAACGTCCGGCGCGGGCTGGATATTGACTTCCCATGCAACGATGTTCGCGCTGGCGTAAGGTGCATCCAAGATCACGAATTTGTACTCGACCTGGGTTGCAAAGGCAGATAAAGGAAAAGTGGCAACGCCCGACCAAAAGTTGGTACCGTCATAGGTCATCGAGTTGTTCGAGTGAGAATTCTCACGAGTCAGGAGGAGATTTGTCACACCCCAGTCGAGCGGAGGAGTTCCTCCCCTGACCCCCACGTATTGCGTATTCCTGTCGAATGCCGCGTTGTCCGACATGTTCACCCTGAACAGGACTTCGACATTTTCCGACTCGGCGTACGGTCTCCAGTATTGCGGAACTCCGTCGGCCCATCCGTTGACGAACTGGATCGGCAGAGTGGTGTCGTTGACACCAACGATGAGTACTCTATTGAATGTTGGTAATCCCCCTTCGGGTGTGACGTTCGACTCCCAACCCGTATTCTCCTGACCAACCGGCAGAGGATTCGCGGGGTGGGTAAAGAACTTGAACTCGATCGTGTCCCCCACCAGAAGCGGGAATGTGCCCACCCAATAGTCCCCGCCGACATTTGCCAGCATGGCGGGAGACACCGAAGTCCACTGACCGAAGTCCGGGATACTGCCTCGTATTTGGACGAAGGACTCCGCGCTCAGCGTATCTGGTACGGTCGAAGTGTTGGCGATGAATGTGACGTTGACGGTGGGTTGTGACAGGCCGGCAGATACCCACGTGATGAAGGAAAGAAAGAACGCGATCGTTCTTTTCATTGCAGTCTCCTTCCCGGCTTTGACGCCGGTGCAGTAGTGCGGTTGACTGGCAACGTGAGTATTCTCACGTACATCGGAATGAGGAGTGAGGAAGGCAGTTATGTTGACGAGTCCAGTACAATGCCGCGGCTCATCGACATACGGGGGGATTCCTAAAAGCGAAGAAACCTAGGAGGCTCGTGTGGGAGAGCCTGGGCGTATGCAAAGGTAGAGAAGTTCAGGACAAAAGAGAAGTGCTCTTAGGAATACAGGTCACGCAAATGCGAATGAGGATTCTCACTTTTGAGACAGCAGCTTTGCGCCCTTTTTGCGGGAACGTTTGGCGGGGGATTTACGGATGGAAAGCTTACGACCCTGAGAATCTCTTCAATGCCTCCCGTGCGAGCTCTTCGAGCATCAGTCGGGTCATGGTTCCTTCGACCGCCTGCATATGACCCACCATATACTCAATGGACTCTTTTAGTTCAAAGAGGTTCAGGTCAATGGCAACCGAGAGCGCAACGGACGTGCGCGTTCTTTGAGGTTTCCGAATCCAGTCTTCCATGATGGCGACTATATTTTTTCGCTCTTTTCCGATATGGACTTTGGCAATTTCCAGGACCTTGTTCTGTAGGCGCGTTCGATCCTGATCATGCTCAGTCTGGGCGATTGCGGCTGAGATTTTCATGAGGATTTCTGACTGGGACATTTCTCATTCCTTTCTTAAGCAACAAAGCCCCCGGAATCCCGGAGGCTTGGATACATGATCATTCTGGTCAATTGACCCATTTCTTGTTACCGAGAATTCGGGCTCTTCCCCTGCCTCTTCCAACATGCAATGTGCAACTTACATTTTGGAATCGTGAGCGCGGGTGGGCTCGAACCACCGACCCTCTGCTTAAAAGGCAGATGCTCTACCCCTGAGCTACGCGCTCGAAATTCCAACACAAATATAGCGGAAAAACCGCTGAATTTCAACGAATGCAAAAATTGTGACGGAGGGATTGACGAACAATATTTGACGAATGACGAACGGTTGAATGAACAGGTCGCTCCTCCGGGGCTTTCGATATGATTTGCATGGCTTGGCTACAAACTGTACCGCCCCTACGGGGAGGCTTAAAAAACGGGATTTGAAATTCTACGGAGACCGGATGAATGTTCATAAAGCGAAAAGAGATCCAATTATCCCTTCGTGCATCTTCGCTCAATCTTCGTGGTCCTTCGTGGTCCCTTGTGTAACTGAGGATTTTATTGCGCGGGCTTTTCAGCAGGATTTGACGTTGTCTCCACCGCTTCCGCCTTCGCCCGATAAAGAATGCCGAGCGGAATCACAACGCAATATCCGAGCACCAAAAGAATCGGCGCCACGACGAGAGGGACCGTTCCGTCCCATGGCTCCTGTCCGAGCGCAACATAACCCATAACGATCAACAGCAAACCTGCCCCGAGGATCTGGTAATTCCTTTGTGTGAAGGGCAAGGACTCTGCCTGGACTTTTCTGCGGGGAACGTTGCGTGTTTCTGCTTTTGCCATTGTCGTATTCCTGTCACTCTAATGAATTGAGCCGCAATAAGCGCAAATGCGGTTCATTTTTGTCTGAGCTCATCGGAGAAAAAAAGCCCAGCGTCGGGGGGTACGCTGGGCCGACCGTACTGCAGACAACAGTCAGGGGAGTCTCTGTTGTCTTAGTCGGTTCAAAGGTAGCCCGAAATTCAGCGTTTGTCAAGCCTCGCGATGTCTGACGTGTGTCAGCTTTCCTTCCTGCAGACGAGTGACACGTGTCGCACGTTTCATCAGGTCGCTGTTGTGTGTAGCGACGACGATCGTCAATCCGCGGTCCTCCGAAAGCTGTGAGAGAAGCTTGTGCAGATGGAGGCCGCTTTCCTCGTCAAGATTCCCGGATGGTTCGTCCGCAAGCACGAGCCGCGGCTCGTTCATCAGTGCACGCGCAACGGCCACGCGCTGTTGTTCGCCACCCGACAGCTCATTCGGCCGGTGATCCGACCTGTCCGAAAGTCCGACCTCTTCCAAAAGCCTCTCCCCACGAGTCCGCGCACGGCCGAATGTTTCCCCTTTGATCATTGCCGGCATGCAGACGTTTTCGAGCGCCGTAAACTCGGGCAACAAATGGTGAAATTGAAACACAAACCCCATCGTTGTGTTCCTGAACTTCACCAGCTGTTCCTCAGGCATCGCAAAGATGTCCCGCTCCTCGAGGAAGACCCTCCCCAGCGTCGGTCTGTCCAGAGCACCCAGAATGTGCAACAGCGTGCTTTTGCCGCAGCCGGAAGGACCGACCACGGCTATGATTTCCCCTTTCCGGACCTCCAAATCAGCGCCCTTCAGGACCTGCAGTGAAAGGTCCTTGCCGGTCCTGTATTCCTTCCAGAGATTTTCGGTTCTCAGAAGAACCGGCCGCTTGATCATTCCCATCGGATCGCCTCCACCGGGACGAGCCCAGCCGCTCTGCGGGCAGGAGAGCGAGATGCCAGCACAGACAGCCCAATGGCGGCACCGGCGACGACAACAATGTCATACCACCGTATTTCCACGGGAAGCGCGGCGATGATATACACTGTTGGGTCCAACGGAAACAGATGATACACATCCTGGAGCCAGACCACGGTCAGTCCGATCGATATGCCAAGCGTTGTTCCCAGGATCCCCACGAAGAATCCCTGAGAGCGGAAGACCCTGGCAATACTATCGTCCGTTGCCCCCATAGCTTTGAGAATGCCGATGTCGCGGGTCTTTTCGATGACGGTCATCGTCAGCGAGCCAAGCAGATTGAACGATGCGACGGCGACAATCAGCGAAACGATGATATACGCCGCCCACCGTTCAACTTGCATGACCGTATACAACTCTCGATGCAGATCGTGCCACGTCAGCGCCCTGAATCTGTCTGCAAATTCATCTTCAACCCACCCCTGGAGATGTTCAGAGCGATTGATGGAAGCGAGACGAACTTCATATCCGTCGATTGCCCCGCCGGTTTGAAACAAGGACTGGGCATCCTTCAATTCCACGAATGCATAGAAGGAATCGTAGTCTTTGTTGTTGGATTCGTACATCCCTTTGACATGAAACCGGCGGATCAGTGGCATGCCGAATTGCGCCACGGCCGGGGCAACGGAGGACGGACTCACGATCGCCAACGTGTCCCCGACGACAACCCCCAGCCTGTCGGCGAGATTGAGTCCGAGCAGTATGCCGCCTCCTCGTCCGTCATCCAGCTTCATATCGCCTATGACAATCTTGTCCTGAAGCCCTGAAACGGCAGAGACCGTGTTCACGTCGACACCCTTGATCGTCACCACCCGCATGGAATTCCCGGCAAGGACGAGAGCTTTTCCCGCCACAAACGGGGAAACGCCTTTCACGTCTTCTCTCTGCCCGACCAGCGTCAGAAGTGTGTCGTATGCTTCCACCGGCCTACGACCGACGGATTCGATACGGACGTGCGGGTCGAACGAGACAAGGATCGAGGTCACCAGGCTTCCAAAACCGTTGAACACGGAAAGCACGATGATCAACGCCGCCACGCCTGTTGTGATGCCTGCGACGGAGATCACCGATATTAGCGTCACGAAACCGAACGAGCGCCGTGAACGCATATACCGGAGCGCCAGGAGAGTCTCGTAGCGCATCAGGAAAACCTCAGTGTGCGTATGGGATCGAGACCGGCAGCCATCCGGGCCGGGAAGATGGAAGCGGCAAAACACATGACAAGTGCAAGGGTACTCACCAGGCCAAAGTCCCAAACGGACATATCGATCGGAACATGCGTCATGAAATAGACTCCCGAAGGGAGGGGAAAGAAGTGATACCGCAACTCCAGCCAACACAGCACAAACGCGATGGCGTCACCGAGAAGAGTTCCCACCACCCCGATCATGATCCCCTTCCACTGGAATATGCGGACAACCGTCCGTTTGCTCATGCCAAGAGTCCGGAGAGTGCCAATTTCCTGTGCCTTTTCCATGACCATCATCAGTAGAGTGCCCACGATATTGACAGTCGCGACGATGATGATCAATCCAAGAATGATGGGGATCGGCTTCTTCTGGAGTTCGATCCACGTAAAGAGGTTCCTGTACTGTTGGTACATCGTCCGGGCGTAAAAGGGATATCCAAGCTGCTCCGGAATATCTCGCGCGAGCTTCTCTAATGTTCTCGTGTCGTGCACAAGAATATCGAAACCTGAAACCGTTCGTCCAATCTGAAAAAGTCTCTGTGCGTTGCGGAGATGAATATACACGATTGACCCGTCATACTCCGCCATCCCCGTTTCATACAATCCCCGCACGGTCACCTGCAACACACGTGTCTGGGAGAGTGAGATTGTCGATCCGCCCAGTCCATACAGAAGGATGCGGTCGCCGACGCCGACCTCGAGCTTTTCGGCGAGTCGCCTGCCGATGATGACTGACTGCAACCCGCTCTGTCGCTCTGCGAGATCGTATGCGCCGTCGACAAGCCGACTCCGTGCGGCAGAAATGTCCTGCTCCGGGTCGACGCCCTTGACAAGAATGCCTTCGACATTTTCCTCGGAACGGGCCATTCCCTCGCGCGAAACATACGGGGCAATGGCCATGACCTCCGGATATCGTTCCTGGATCGTCCGAACAACCGATTCCGGTTCGGGGAGCGTTTGATTCTGGAATCCGAAGAGCTGAAGGTGGGCCGTGAAGCTGACGACGTTATTGTGGATTGTCTGCTCGAAGCCGTTAAGGATGGAAAGCGTGATGATGAGGCTTGCGACGCCCAACATCACGCCCGCCATTGCGATGAGCGTAATGAATGAGAGAAATCCCTTGTTGTTCCGCGACGAAAGGTGGCGGAGGGCGATGAAGAAGTGAATGGCATTGCGCCGGCGTCGCTGGGCGAGCATCTTACTTCTGGGCCGCGAATTCCATGAGATACGCCTTGATGAAATCGTCGATCGATCCATCCATGACCGATTGGACGTCCCCTTTCTCCGTTCCGGTTCTGTGGTCCTTCACCAACTGATACGGCTGGAACGTGTACGACCTTATCTGACTTCCCCATTCGATCTTTTTCTTCGTGCTTTCCACGGAGGCCAGCCGCGCCTCTTCCTCTTCCCGTCTCTGCTGATACAGCCGGGATTTCAGCATTTTCATCGCGCGTTCGCGGTTCTGGAACTGCGAGCGCTCCTGCTGGCAGGCAACGACGATCCCGCTGGGGATGTGCGTAATGCGGACAGCCGTTTCCACCTTGTTGACGTTCTGTCCCCCCTTCCCTCCGGCTCGATACGTATCGATCTTGAGGTCCGCGGGATTGACCTCTATGACGATGTCCTCTTCTATTTCCGGATAAACAAAGACCGATGCGAACGAAGTGTGACGGCGCGCGTTCGCATCGAACGGTGAGATGCGTACCAACCGATGCACGCCAATTTCCGCCTTTAAATAGCCGTAGGCATACTTGCCAATGACCTCAATCGTTGCGCTCTTTATGCCGGCTCCTTCGCCGTCTTGCATGTCCGCCAACGCAATTTTGAACCCGTTGCGCTCGCTCCAACGGCTGTACATTCGAAGCAGCATTTCAGCCCAGTCCTGGGCTTCAGTGCCACCGGCCCCCGAATGGATTGTCAGGATGGCGTTCTTTTCGTCATCCGGACCCCGCAACATGTTCCGGACCTCGAGACCGGCGAGTCTTATCCCAAGCTCTGCTATCTCGTTTTCCAGGTCGATCGCGACCGCTTCGTCCTTGCTTTCCTCGGCGAGTTCGAGAAGTTCCACGGCGTCTCTCGACTCTTTGTCCAGCATATTCCAGGAATCAAGCCAAACCTTCCGTTCGTTGATGGACGCGATGACTTTTTGGGCCGCGATGTTGTCATTCCAGAAATCGGGTCCGGTGGTTTTGGATTCGAGTTCCAGGACCTCACGAGCGAGCCGGTCGACGTCCAGAAACCCACGCAGGGCCTCCACGCGCTTACGCATGTCTTCAACTTTGGATGTCAGGTCTGAGATCATCGTTTCCTGCGACCGCCCTTGGATATGCGGCTTCTGTCTTTCGCAATGCGCCTTCTGTGTACATTCTTCGGTGTTGTGCGACGCGGTTTCTTGCCTTGCAGGACCGATTCTAAACCTTTGGGGACCTCCACCTCCATTCGAAGGAGCGCCGCCGCAAGGGTTTTGCCCTGCGCATCGTTCTTTAAGGACTTCGTACCGCCTCCGCCCAGCGCATTGTGGAGCAGAAAATTGAGCGCCCAAAGGTTGGGGAGTTCGTATCGCTCCACAGAGCCGCCGATCATTCCGCCGAAATATTTCGCCACTCGCTCCGCCGTCAGATACTGTTGCAGGAAGGGATACACTTCCGCCCGACGGGCGATGATCCCCACGTTGGCCGTGTCTCCCTTGTCCCCTGAACGACCGTGGCAAATATCAAAGAGTTTAATGCGTGCCATTATGCATCAACAACCTCTACGCTCGGTGTGACTGCAGATTTCCGGATGAGGGCGGGCCAATAGGATATCACCTCGCTCGGTTTTGGACGACCTCCTGCAAAGCCTGTAACAGACGGCGGGCCCGTGAGAATCAAAGGGGCAATTTCCTTCCCAAATCTCTCCACATCTTTGTAAGACTGACCGCGAACGCCAACGCGCATGACCACCTCGTCCGGCTCGCGCCCGGACGAAAGATGGCTGTGGCTCGAATCGTGTCCAAGGAATTCCGTCCTCATTTCATCGAAGCGCAAACCTGCGTTCGCAAGACGCTTGCGAAGAATCCCATCCGCCGCCCTTGCCTTTTCGAGGGCATCGGGCCACGCATACGTCAGCGTACCGAAGGAAACGAATCCGTCGAGATAGGACATGGACACTTTGTACAACTCCGTCGCTGGCCGCCCTTGTATGCCCGCGACCTTCACGCGATTGCGGCCTTCTTCAAGAACACGGATGGACGTAAAATCGGCAATGCAATCGGGAGTGACATAGTTTTTCGGATCTCCGATCTCGTACAGCAATTGTTCTTTCACCGTCGCCGCGGACACCAATCCGCCAGTGTTTTCGTGCTTCGTGATGACTACCGTGCCGTCGGGATACGCCTCTGCAATAGGAAAACCGATTCCTGCAAGATCCGGTACCGACCTCCAATCCCCAAGAAAGTTACCGCCGCTCGACTGACCGCCGCATTCCAGAATGTGTCCCGCGATTGTACCGGCTGCGAGAAGGTTCCAATCACTCCGCTGCCAGCCAAATTCATGGATCATCGGGGCGAGTGTGAGCCCGGTGTCGGTCGTGCGTCCGGTAATGACGATATTCGCCCCCTTCCGGAGCGCTTCGACCACGGGCCACGCGCCAAAATAGACGTTTGCGCTCTGGATGCGATCCCGAACGGTGGAGAGCGGTTCACCCGTTTCCATGTTTTTCAAGCCTGTTCCGTCGGCGGACAGTTCGTCCAGTCGTTCCAGAATATCGTCTCCGAGCACGATGCCGATCTTGATCCCCTTCATTCCCCGCCGGCGGGCGATCTCCAAGATCGCACGGCTGCACGCGGCGGGATTGACTCCACCTCCGTTTGTAATGACCTTGATGTTCTTTTCAACTATAGTTGGAAGGATTGTTTCGAATAACGGCAGGAGGTCTTTTGCATACCCGAGATTCGGGTCTTTCCGTTTCTGCTTTTGCAGAATCGACATTGTCACTTCGGCCAGGAAATCCATCATCATGTAGTCGATGGGTCCTTTCGTGACCTGATCGATCGGTGCCGACGGCAAATCTCCCCAGAATCCTTGGCCGGAAGCAATTCGGATGGAAGACTTCATAGTACCAGACGCCGGGAGAGTGAATGTCGAACAAGGACCACGGATTGTAGAATTTCGATGTGCTTGTTTACAGCCATGAACGGCGGGTCAGAAATGGACACCAACTCCGCCAGTGAAGGTCATCCCGCTTTCTACGCGACGAACATAATGAGGCGTCGCGTCATGGCCGGCGGGGAAAAGACCAGAATTCGTGTTGTATCGTTCCTGAACTGTCCACCCGTTTCCGAATGCTATTGAAAGATGGAAGCGAGACCGACCCAAAGGCATTCTGGCACCAACGCGCCACCCTGCAAAGTAGTCGGGCTCAAACGGCGCAACATCCGTGGCTTGAATATGCGATCGTCCCTGACCTGCCCACAACTGGGCGAAAATAAGGGAAACCGGATATACGGAGATTCCAGCCCTCAATCCGTCGGTCGTAATGGACCCATCAGCAGACATCCATTGCGACAACATAGCCCGTCCATCAACCTCCAACATCTCAGGTCCATATCTGACGTCAACCGTTCCGCTTTGAGCCAAACGAAGCGGCGTGATCGAAGACTCGCCATCTTGTGCGAATGACGACATAGTCCCGACAAAAACTGCGAACGCGAAACACCCGAAGGATGCGCGAGTACTATGAAGGCGTAATGCGCACATGGAGTTCTTTCAATTGCTGTTCGTCGACCGTGGACGGGGATTCATCCATGAGTGAAAGTCCGCCGCTCGTCTTTGGGAATGCGATGACGTCCCGGATCGACGTGCAACCGGTCATGAGCATGATCAGCCTGTCGAAGCCGTACGCGATGCCGCCATGGGGCGGCGCGCCGTACTTGAACGCATCGAGCATGAATCCGAATTTCGCACGCGCTTCTTCAGCACCAATACCAAGCAGGGAGAACATCTTGCTCTGAAGTGTTGAATCGAATATCCGAATGCTGCCCCCCGCAACCTCATTCCCGTTCAGGACGAGGTCATATGCTCGTGCACGCGCCTTTAACGGCTCGGTTTCGAGTAGTCGAACGTCCTCCGGCTTCGGCGCCGTGAACGGATGATGCACTGCGACGTACCGCTTCTCCTCCTCGCTCATTTCGAGAAGGGGGAAATCTGTGACCCACAGGAATTCCCAACTGCCATCGGAGATCAGCTTCAAACGCTCCGCGATCTCGAGGCGCAGAGTGCCGAGGATCGTCAAAGCCTTTTGCCATTGACCCGAGACAACAAGGACCAGGTCTCCTGGCGATGCTCCTGCCGCCTTGACAAGCGCTTGAGTGCCTTCGGGACCGAGGAACTTCGAGATGCTGCACTCGACCTGGTCGGGGCGAACGCGGGCCCACACGAGTCCTCCCACACCTAACGCCTTCGCCCGGTCTGTGAGCATGTCTATCTGGTTTCGGGTCATCTCAGCCTGTTCGGGAATCCGCAGGGCTGCAACAACGCCGCCGCCTTTGACCGTATCGCTGAACACACGAAATCCGCTGTCGCGCACTGCGCTGGAGACGACTGCGAGCTCCAGCCCGAATCTCAGGTCCGGTTTATCGCTCCCGTACTGTTCCATCGCTTCTGTGTACGTCATCCGGCGGAACGGAGGTTTGAGATCGACCGCGAGGATTTCATGGAACAGCTCCACGATGCAGCCTTCGGTCATGACAACAATATCGTCTTCGTCCGCGAACGACATTTCCACATCGATCTGCGTGAATTCCAGTTGTCGATCGGCCCGCTGGTCCTCATCCCGGAAGCATTTCACGATCTGAACGTAACGGTCGAACCCCGCGACCATCAGGATCTGCTTATACGTTTGGGGTGACTGCGGCAACGCATAGAACTTTCCCGGTTGGAACCTGCTCGGAACGAGAAAATCGCGGGCTCCTTCGGGCGTACTTTTCATAAGGACCGGCGTTTCGACTTCAATGAATCCATTCCGATCGTAATACGACCGGACGATCTGCGCCGCCCGGTGCCTCAGCATAAGATTCCGTTGCATCTTCGGCCGCCGGAGGTCGAGATACCGGTATTTCAGTCGAATGTCCTCATTGATTGCCGCATCGTCGTCGATCGCGAACGGGGGCGTATCGGCCTTTGTGAGTATGTCCATCATCTGCACTTCGAGCTCGATACTCCCGGTCGGAAGCGAAGCATTGAGCATGTCCTGTGGACGCGCGGCAACTTTGCCCGTCACCGACACAACGAACTCCGATCGCAGCGATTTTGCGGCTTCGAATGTCTGGTGCGTGATCTGCGGGCGAAATACGATCTGCGTCAGACCGTAGCGATCTCGGAGGTCGATGAAGATGAGTCCCCCGTGGTCGCGCCGGGTCTGGACCCATCCGGTCAGGGTGACACTTTGGCCCACATGCGATGCACGAAGATCTCCGCAGGTATGTGTGCGTTTCGGGTAGGTTGTCAAGGGCGATGTGAGTGCTATGGGTGTAATGTCGAAGAGATGTTAGATAAGAAATCAACCGCGAATTAACACGAATGGACGCGAATAAGGATTTGGTAAATAGTGAATCGTGAATAGACAATAGAACATCGTTGAAAGATATAACTTCACATTAGCGTTCATTCGCGCTTGCCCGCTATGCTTCATCTTTTGGCGGGTGAATTCGCGGTTTGTCTTACACCAAGGTTTCCGTCAGAAATACGAATGCGAGACGTTCGCACATTCGGCGAACCGTCTCGCATCGTCGATGACCGTCGTCAGTTCAGGTGCTTTGTAATCTTTTCCACAAGCGTCCTCTTGGGGACCGCGCCGACCAGCTGGTCCACGACGCGTCCGCTCTTGAAGATCAAAAGCGTAGGAATGCTCCGTATGCCGAATTTCATCGACACTTGTTGGTTGTTGTCGACGTCGAGCTTGCCAACCTTCAGCTTGCCGTCGTATTCCTTCGCGATCTCCTCGACGGCGGGGGCTATCATTTTGCACGGACCGCACCACACCGCCCAAAAATCGACCAACACGGGTTTGTCTGATTTCAGGACTTCAGTGTCAAAGTTCGCGTCCGTCACTTCCACTGGTTTCATACGTTCTCCTTGCAGATCATCCCTGCAGCCGCACCGAACCGGGGCCAAGCAACTGGCGCACTGCCGATGTAAACTGCGGGTTCGGATTGATAGTGAATTTCCTCGCCAAATATAGAGAATTCTTGTCTGAGCCGCCACCTACGACGTTGAGATAACAGGGACACGAGCCCGTATGACGTTCCAGAAGAACGGCGAGCTCATGGACTGAGCTTTCGGACGTCGTGTCGAGGTTGAGATTCACCATAACACTTTTCGCGAAGCGCTTGCGGACGTCATCGATGGCGATGACTTCATTGACGATGACCTTGATGGCTTCGTCGCTGCCGTCGTTTCTGCCAATGACCATGACGATCGACCCCGGCTCAAGAAGCTTTCCGTATTTTTGGAACGGGTCGGAGAAGACGATGCATTCCGCTTTCCCGCTGAAATCCTCGATAGTAATGAACGCCATCGTATTGCCGCGTTTGTCGATCTTCTTCTTTACGTCCGTCACAATGCCGAACACGCGGACCGTGGAATTCGGCCGGACCGATTCCGGAGATCCCAGCATTGCCGACGCGAACCCTTCGATCTCGTCCGCATACTTCATCAGAGGATGGCCGGAAACGTAAAAGCCGAGGACAGACTTTTCGCGATGGAGTTGCTCCTGCTCTCCCCACGGATGAACTTCGCGCATTGCGGGCCTTGCCTGGACTTGCATTGCCCCGCCGTCAAAAAGGTTCGACTGCCCCTTTCCCTTTTGTTCCTGCCTTCCCTGACCGTAGCCGATCGCGCCTTCGACGTTCGCGAAAAGTTGCGCCCGGTTTTCATGGAGTGAATCGAATGCGCCCGATTGCACGAGGGCCTCGATCGTCCTCTTGTTGTTGAGGCGCAGATCGACACGGGCACAGAAATCGAAGATATCCTGGAAACGCCCTCCCTCGCTGCGAGCGCGCACGATATGCTCAACGGCGGACACGCCGACACCCTTGACAGCGCTCATGCCGAAGCGAATCCCCTTCGGAGTGACCACGAAGTGCACGCCGCTCTCATTCACATCGGGCGGCAGCACGCTGATGCCGAGCTTGCGGCAGTCGTCGATGAGCAGGACGATCTTGTCAGTGTTCCCCATTTCCGATGACATCGTGGCGGCCATGTATTCCGCGGGATAATGTGCCTTAAGATACGCGGTTTGGTAGGCGAGCACCGAATACGCCACGGAGTGCGATTTGTTGAACCCGTAGGAGGCGAATTTTTCGATGAGGTCGTAGATGTCGCCGGCGGTCTTCGTATCCGTCCCGTGCTTCACAGCGCTATCGACGAATTTCGCTTTCTGGTCCCCCATGAGCTTTTTGTCCTTCTTGCCCATGGCACGACGAAGAAGGTCGGCTTGGGCCAATGAGAACCCCGCAATTTCGCTCGCGATGCGCATGACTTGCTCTTGGTAAACGATGACGCCGTAGGTTTCGGCAAGGATCGCTTCCAGCTTCGGATGAGCATACGTGATCTGCTGCCGGCCGTGTTTGCGGTCGATGAAGTCGGGGATGTTCTCCATCGGTCCGGGTCGATATAACGCGTTCATCGCCACAAGATCATGAATCGTCGTCGGCTTCAATTTCCGCAGATAATCCTGCATGCCGGAGCTTTCAAACTGGAAGATCGCGACAGTTTGGCCCTTGCCGAAGAGCTCGAACGTTTTCTGGTCGGGATGCGGAAGTCTGTCGAGGTCCAGGTCGACGTTGAAGTTCGTCTTGACCATCTCAACGGCATGGTCCAGCACTGTCAGGGTCCGCAGACCGAGGAAGTCCATCTTCAGAAGTCCGGCGTCCTCCAGGTCTTTCATGTTGTACTGCGTCATGAGATCGGTCTGGGGCGTCTTGTACATCGGCACATAGTCGCTGATCTCCGACGGGGCAATGACAACGCCCGCGGCGTGCGTGGAGACGTTCCTGTTCATTCCCTCCAGGACCTTCGCAGTTTTGATGAGGAGCTTGATCTTCTCGTCGGGACTTTCCTTCACCCATTTCAGGTCTGGGATCGTTTCCAACGCCTCTTCGATCGGCGTCACTTTTCCCTGAATAACGGGGATCTGTTTCGTAATCGAATCGATCGTGCTGAGGGGTATGCCCAACACGCGACCGACGTCCTTGAGGACGGCACGCGAAGAGAGTGTGCCGAAGGTGATGATTTGGGAGACGGAGTTCTCACCGTATTTCGCCCGGACGTATTCGATGACCTTGTCCCGTTTATCGTCCGCGAAATCGATGTCGATATCGGGCATGCTGATGCGCTCCGGGTTCAGGAATCGCTCAAACAGAAGGCCGTACTGCAGAGGGTCAACGCTCGTTATGCCCAATGCATACGAAACGATACTTCCTGCGGCGCTGCCTCGCCCGGGTCCCACGTGCACACCCATCGACCGTGCCTTCGCAATAAAATCCTGCACGATCAGGAAATAACCTGAATATCCCATCCGACGGATCGTGGAGATCTCCAGGTTCAACCGATCTTCAATTTCTGGCGCCACTGTCCCATATCGTCGTTGCATTCCTTCGCGGACCAGTTTCTCAAAATATTCATCGGGATTCTTGACACCAGACTCATCCGGTATCGGGAATGCAGGCATATGATTGGTCTTCAAATCCAGCTCGAGGCTGCACTTTTCCGCAATTTCCATGGTCGAGCGAAGAGCCTCCGGCTGATCCTTGAACAATCGGTGCATTTCCTCGGCCGACTTGAAGTACAGCTGATCGGAGCCGTACCGAAGCTCGTTGATGTCGGGGGCGAACGTCGAGGTCGCTTCCGGAATAGCGAGCATGATATTGTGAGGAATGGCATGGTCGGCAGCGATGTAATGACAGTCGTTTGTCGCAACCAGCTGTATGCCGAGTTCTTTGGCGAGACGAGGTGCGTCCCTGAGGATCGGAACCTCGACTTCCATACCGTGATTCTGGATCTCGATGTAGAAATCTTCGCCGAAGATGTCATTATAGATGGAAGCGTATTCGCGGGCGTCGTCGTACCGTCCCTCTTTCAGATGTGCACCGACGATCCCTCCGGGACAAGCCGAAGTGCAAACAATTCCCTCATGGTACCGGTTGATGAGCTCGACGTCGATCCGAGGCTTGTAGTAATACCCTTCCGTATGGCCGAGCGTGCAAAGTTTGATGAGATTCCGATATCCCTTTTCGTTCTTGGCCAGCAACAGGATGTGGTGGTAGCGCCCCTGTCCGCCTCCTCCACGTTCGGTCGTACCTGACTTGTCGAACCGAGTTCCACGTGTAACGATATACGCCTCGCAGCCGATGATCGGCTTGATCCCCGCTTTTGTCGCTTTTTTGTAGAACTCTATTGCGCCGAACATGACCCCGTGGTCGGAGATTGCGACAGCCGGCATCTTATTCGCCACGGCAGCCTTCACGAGCCCCTCTACGGTCGCGGCGCCGTCAAGAAGGCTGTAGTGGGTGTGATTATGGAGGTGGACGAAGTCAGGCATGAAAGAGCATCGAAAAGAAGTCTCAATAGAGAAGCGTAACTAAAAGAATGCCCACGAATGTACACGAAGAAAAGACGAAGGACACGAATAGTATATGTTATTCGTGTGATGCAATTTTATCACTACATATTCGTGTCCCTTCGTGGGTATCTTTTCAAACGTTGATCATTGTCCTAAAGTGCACTCACTAGTTCTTTGACTTTTGAAGCTGCCTCGGAAACCGGGACCATGATTCGTTCGCCGGTTCGGCGGATCTTGAGCTCGAGTTGACCGTTCTTCAGACCTTTTTCACCGACGATCACCTGGATGGGCATTCCGAGCAGGTCGGCGTCCTTGAACTTAAACCCGGGTGAAACGGTCGCCCTGTCGTCCAGGAGGGCCACCACTCCAGCGGCTTTGAGCGCATTGTAGACTTGGTTTGCGGCGAGAACGATCTCTTTGTTGTTCATGTTCACCGCGACGACATGCGCATCGTAGGGCGCAAGCGCGGCCGGCCAAATGATGCCGTTGGCGTCGTGGCTTTGCTCCAGAGCGCAGGCGATGATCCGCTCGACTCCAATGCCGTACGACCCCATGATCACCACCTGCGACTGACCGTTCTCATCGAGATAGCGGATGTTCAACGCATCCGAATATTTTGTGCCGAGTTTGAAAATGTGGCCGAGCTCGATGGCATTCGCAATCCGCAGGGGCTTGCCGCATGTTGCGCACGGTTCTCCATTCTCTATCGTCCGTACATCTTTGTATTCAACACCCTGGACGTCCCGCAGAAGGTCAATCCCCCCCAGATGATAGTCATTCTTGTTGGCCCCGCTGATCAGTCCGGAAGCGCCTTCGAGGCGCTTGTCGGCGATGATCCTTCCATTGAATCCGATCGGACCGATCGAACCAGCATCGGCCCCCGTAAGTCTGAGGAGTGTTTCCGGGTCTGCGGCGTGGAACTCTCCGTTTCCGAGCGCCGCGCCTAGCTTCGATTCGTTCACCTGATCGTTCCCCACGGTCAGGACAAGGACCGGTTTCTTGCCCTGAATATAGACTCGCGATTTTGCAAGCCGTTCGTGCGGGACCTTCAGGAATGCTGCCAAGTCGTCAATGGTTTTGACCCCGGGGGTTTGGATCTCAACGGGTTTGGGCTTGTCGTTGCCTTTCCCCGCTGGACTGATCCCCGACGTCGCAATCTCCATGTTCGCAGCATATCCGCAACCGTCACACATTCCGACGGTGTCTTCACCGTGTTCGGCCTCAACCATGAACTCCTGCGAACCCGTTCCCCCCATGGCGCCGCTCGAGGCTCCAACGACGAAGAACTTCAGTCCGCAACGTGTAAAGATGTTCCTATACGCTTCGGCATGGGCGTCGTAACTCTTGTCCAGATCCTCCCACGTACGATCGAGGCTGTACGAATCCTTCATCGTAAACTGCCTGCCGCGCAGCACGCCTGACCGCGGACGAGGTTCGTTGCGAAACTTGGTCTGAATCTGATACCACGTCTGCGGCAGGTCTTTGTACGACTGGATATGCATCGACGCGATCCAACCGATCACTTCTTCGTGCGTTGGTGCGAGCACGAGGTCGCGCTCTTTGATGCTCAGAATGAAGTTCGGGATATTACGCCGACCCGTTTGGACCCAGAGCGACTCGGGATTAAGGGCAGGAAGGTGGAATTCCTGACCTCCGATCGCGTTCATTTCTTCCCGGATGATCTGCATGGCCTTCATCATCGCCTTGTACATCATGGGGAGATATGCATAGACCCCGGCCGTCAATTGACGCATCATCCCCGCCCTGAGCATAAGCTGGTGGCTGGGAATTGTCGCGTCTGCAGGGATCTCTTTTACGGTAGGTAGAAAAGCCTTTGATACTCTCATGAATGTTGCTGGAGGGGTAAATGGTGAATTTTAACCTGAGCGAAGTCCTGGTGAGCGTCGTCGCACTTCGACTACGCTCAGTGCGACCCTGAGTCACCCGAAGGGTCGGACCAGTCGAAGGTCGACAATAGAAAAGCGACTTCCGATGTCTGTGAACGGGGAGGGTGAGCTCATCCACAATCGGCAATTTTACCCCGAGCGAGTCCGCCGTCGCCCCGAGCGTAGTCGAGGGGCAGGCGGACGAGTCGAGGGGACGCAATCCGAAATCGACAATCCGCAATAGTCCTACAATCAGTACCCCCGAGCCGATTCGAACGGCCGACCTAAGGTTTAGGAAACCTTTGCTCTATCCAGCTGAGCTACGGGGGCGTGGACATGCTTACTTCTGAGTGAAGATACGAAAATCGGTGAAGCGATTCCAGAGCAAGGTACAATTCATCGTCAGCCGACAGGTTTAAGATACAGCACTGCGACCGGCGGCAGAGTGAGGACCAGAGACTGTGGACGACCGTGGGCCGGCGTCGCTTCGGTTCGAACGATTCCGGCATTCCCTACGTTGCTGCCTCCGTACAACGAAGAATCGGTATTCAGGATTTCCACGTACTGCACGGCTTTTGGAACTCCAATCCGATATCCGTGTCGAGGCACGGGAGTAAAATTGCAGACAACGACAACATGTTCCAGGTGCTCGGCCGACCAACGGATGAAGGAAATGACGCTGTTCGCCGCGTCGTGGAAGTCGATCCATTCAAACCCGTGATACGAGAAATCGACCTCATGCAGCGAAGGTTCGGATCGGTGGAGCCGGTTCAGGTCATCAACACATTTCTGCATCCCGGAATGAACGGCGTATTGCAGGACTTCCCATTCAAGCTGGCGGTCGTGGTTCCACTCCGCCTTCTGTCCGAATTCACAGCCCATAAACATGAGTTTTTTCCCCGGGAATCCGAACATGAGCGCGTAGAGGGCTCGCAAATTGGCGAATTGCTGCCATTCGTCTCCCGGCATCTTTGAGAGCAGCGATCGTTTCCCGTGAACAACCTCGTCGTGCGAGAAGGGAAGGACAAATCTCTCCGAAAATGCGTAGAGCAGTGCAAATGTCAGACTGCCCTGATGATGGGAGCGATGCACCGGATTCAACCCGAAGTACTGAAGAGTGTCGTGCATCCATCCCATATTCCATTTCATGCTGAATCCAAGACCGCCGTTGCTAACCGGTCCCGTCACCTGAGGCCACGCCGTCGACTCTTCCGCGATCGTGAGAACGCCGGGATAGTATTGATGCACAACGCTGTTCATATGCTTCAAGAAATCGATCGCTTCAAGGTTCTCTCGCCCTCCGTACGGATTGGGCAGCCATTCGCCCGCTTTCCTCGAATAATCCAGGTAGATCATCGACGCTACTGCATCAATGCGGAGCCCATCGACATGATACTTGTCTATCCAAAAGACAGCGTTGCTCAGGAGAAAATTCCGGACCTCATTACGCCCGTAATTAAAGATCAACGTCCCCCAGTCCTGGTGTTCCCCCTTTCGCGGGTCTGCATGTTCGTACACATGCGTTCCATCGAACCATCCCAGCGCGTGGGCGTCCTTTGGAAAATGAGCCGGGACCCAGTCCAGGATCACGCCGATGCCGTTTTCGTGGCAATGATTGACGAAATACATGAAGTCTTCGGGACTGCCAAACCGCGAGGTCGGTGCGAAATAACCGCTGACCTGATATCCCCATGAACCGTCAAACGGATGCTCCATGATGGGCATCAGTTCCACATGCGTGAACCCGCGCGCCTTGACGTAGTCCACCAAGAGATGTGCCGCTTCGCGGTAGGTGTGCCATCGATATCCGTCGTGCACATTCCTCATCCAGGATCCGAGATGGACCTCATAGACGCTCACGGGTTTGACTGACAAGTCGGTTGTCGATCGTTCTTTCAGCCATCCGGCGTCGTTCCAGTCGAATCCATCGAGGGAAACGACGATCGAAGCGGTCGAAGGCCGGTGTTCCATGGCTCTGGCATACGGGTCCGTTTTTTCCAGCAACGTTCCGTCTGTGGACTTGATCTGAAACTTATAGAGCGCCCCTTCTTTCACTCCCGGAATGAATATCTCCCAGATCCCTGAAGAGCCCAATACCCTCATCTGATGATATCGTCCATCCCAGCCATTGAAATCGCCCAGTACGCTGACACTGCGGGCGCTCGGAGCCCACACCGCAAAATGCACGCCAAGAATGCCGTCGAGAGTGCGGACGTGCGCTCCGAGCTTTTCGTACACCCGACGATGATCCCCGGCGTTAAAGAGATATCTATCCTCCTCTGAAACGACAGGCAAAAAGCGGTACGGATCTTCACGTTCTTCCGTACTTCCTCCCGGCCACTCGATAGCGAGCCTGTAAGTAAAGACCTCTTTCCTTCTCATAAAGACCGCTTCAAACATTCCCTCCCTGCTGATCTTCGTCATCACTTTTGTACGCATTCCCTTCGGGGCAGGGATCACGCGAACCTTCACAGCCTCCGGAAGAAACGCCCGGACGATGACGCCGGAAGAATTTCCGTGCACCACTGGATGAACGCCCAACACAACGAAAGGATCGTGATGGTCGACACCAACGATCCGGTGTATGTCGTTGAAAGTCATCGCGCCGTCCCTCGTGGACGTTGTGCCGCATAGACACAATTGCGATGTATATACCTCTCAACTCCCCGCGTCACAAGACCCTCGATGCTTTTCGATGCGGCTGCCAGTCTTCGGATCTCCGTCGATGACATGACATGCGGACCTCCCCGCAATATGCGGTCGCGCTTGTCGAGTTTGCGGGTGACAGGACGAATGCCGCCCCGGGGATATACTGTGATCACTGCGAGCTGCCGGATGATGTCAGGGTCTTTCCAGGTATTCAACAAGCGGTAGTTATCCGAGCCCACCAGGAAAAACATCGACGCGCGCGGATGGCGCCGGCGCATCGCCCGAAGCGTATCGACAGTATACGATCGACCTCCGCGACGGATTTCCAAGTCCAGGACGTTCATCCCCGGGATTCCCCTGACGAGAAGCCGTGTCATGCCAAGTCGGTGTCCCGGAGAGCTGACCGTTTTCGGTCGGCGGTGAGGCGGAATTGCAGCCGGAATAAGATAGAGCTTGTCAAGTTTCAGCTGCCTCTGTGCATGGAGCGCAATGATCAAATGAACCACGTGAGGAGGGTCAAAACTTCCACCGAGAATTCCAATGCGCATGATCGACTACCTGAGCCCGACCAAACGATAGATGAATTGTTTCAGAATGCGAAGTCCCTGATATCCAAAAGCTAGCCAAGCCGGGAATCCGTGCCGTATGGAAATGTCCCTGACCTCCCTGAATGATCGAAGCGCTTCGCGCGTTGCAAATCCTCCGGTCGTCATGTGCACACGAAGTCCGGGAACATACAACCCTTTCTCACCTGCGCGATGAACCCGAAGGAGGAAATCATAGTCCATCGCAATGCTCCATCGTTCATCGAACGTCCCGTACCGGTCGTACAGGGATTTGCGCACGAGGATCGTTGGATGATTCAGCGGGCCCATGACATAGCGGATCCATCGGCCGTATCGCGGATCGCCGTGGAGGACATGGATGTGTCCTGTGTGCGGGTTCTCTTCCACTAGATCGCCATAGGCAAACGACCGATCGCTCATGAGCTCCAGCGCCTCAACACCTCTGGAGATCGTATCGGGCTCCATCCAGTCGTCCGCATTGAGTAGGTGAACGTAGGCGCCACGCGACAATCGGATCCCTTTGTTAAAAGCATCACTGATCCCCCGATCCGGTTCGCTCACGATTCTTGCGATCTTGCGCCGATTCCGGCGAATGATGTCCAACGTGCCATCCGTGGAGCCGCCATCGACAATGATGTACTCCAGGGGTTTGTAGGATTGGGCCAGGACGCTTCGCACCGTGCGCTCGACGGTCGTTGCCGCATTCCGGCAGACGGTAATGACGGAAACGAGAGGTTTTCGCGCACGGCCTTGTTGTCCCTTACGCCTGACCCCGGAGGTCTTCATCAGAACGCGTTCATTCGTTCAATGACCTTCAACACATCGTCTGGAGTGTGACACAAAGAGATCGGCAGACTCAGAGTAGTGGAATGGATGTCATCGGAGATTGGATAGGATCCCTGGTCGCAGATCCCTTTCATTGCAGTCTGCCGATGCGGCGGCACGGGATAGTGGATCTCCGTGCCTATGCCTCCACGTGTCAAATGATCACGCAGGGCGTCGCGCCGAGGATGCCGCACATTGAAAATGTGATAGACATCGACATAGTCCTTATGGACTGCCGGAAGCCGGAAGTCGCTCTTCAGATTGCGAAGGTAAAGCTCCGCCAGTGAACGCTTGTGTGCCGTGATCTCGTGAAGATGCTGCAACTTGACTTCCAGGAAAGCCGCCTGGAGCTCGTCAAGCCGTGAATTCACGCCGAGGACCTCACTATGGTATTTCTTCTCCGAGCCGTAATTGCGCGTTTTGCGGATGGTTGCTTCAAAGACAGGATCGTTCGTCGTTACCGCTCCCCCATCTCCGAGCCCTCCGAGGTTCTTCGTCGGATAGAAGCTGAAGGCGCCCGCATCACCGAAGGTACCGGTCTGTCGGCCCCTGTAAAGAGCGCCGTGCGATTGGGCGCAATCCTCGATCACCCGGAGCCCTTTTCTCTGCGCGATCTCCATGATCGGATCCATGTCGCATGGTTTTCCGTACAAATGGACCACCATGATCGCACAGGTCTTCGATGTTACTGCATCTTCAATGCGCGTGGGATCGATATTGCAGGTGGCTGGGTCGGGCTCGACCAGTACCGGCCGGAGTCCGTTCTCCACGATCGACAAGATCGTCGCGATATATGTGTTCGAAGGCACGATCACCTCGGAACCCCGACCGAATCGATATGCTCGGAGGGAGAGCGTCAATGCATCCAATCCAGAAGCAACTCCCACGCAAGCACGCGAACCGACGAACGCTGCGAACTTCTTTTCGAACGATTGGACGTGCGTTCCTAGAATAAACCAGCCCCGTTTCAGCACGTCGTTGAACGCCTCGCGAAATTCATTGAGGTATGGCTTGTTCGCTAGTGCCAGATTCTCGTATTCGATCACCGCGGGTACTCCTCGTGAATGTAGTCTGCAGGATCGAAGTACTCCGACGCAAGCACCATCAGGATCGCATCGGGGGAAAAATCATACATCTTGTGCCAATCTCCGGGTTCGAGCAACAAGCACTTATCGGGAGAATCCAGCAGAAATATCTCCTCACTCTTCCCAGTATGGTTGTAGATCGTACAGCGGCCGAGGAGGCAGATCGCAGCCTGCACGGTCTTCCGGTGACGATGCCGTCCACGCACCGAACTGTCAACGCCATAAATATAGAAGATCCGCTTGATCTCGAACGGCAACACCCGTTCGATGACCGTCAGGTTTCCCCGGGGATCGCAAAACGTTTTGAGGTTGATGAGCTTTGCCATGTCAGTGCGGTCGAACAGGCAGAAGTCGGTCCAGTGCAGTAACGTTGTATTGAAGTTTGAGACGACGTTTCATTCTGATCTGCCATTCATCAAAACCCGAAGGAAACGGTCTGGGCCCATGAGGGTCAAAACCGGATTCCACATTCAGAATCCTCTCCTTTGCCTTTTCAAGGCTCCGGAGATACGGAAGGTACAACTCTTCCAGAACCGGCTTTGCAAGCCGATAATCTCCAAGATCCACCTTACCTCCCGGATAGAATCGCAAGTAGTGAAAGTGATAGACGACAATTGGATAGGACTGCGAAGTCGCCTTCTCGCGTATTGTGAGGCCCCCGTCAACTCTTTCAACGTCGAATCTGGCAATGTTCCAGGGAGCCAAAGCCCCGCCAGGATGACGCAAGACATGGACTCCTTTGAAGCGCGTCGTCCAGTCGTCTAGATACTTCTGGTCCCCGAACTTGCCATCCTCTTCTCGTGCGTAACACCATTCGATGCATCTCTCGCGCCACCAGCGGAGAACCTGCAGACCTCGTTCATCGTTGCGAAATGTGATGAACTGAACGCAGTACAGTCCGCTTAATTGCACAAGATGCGTGTAGGAAGCGCTGTACCCATGCTCCGTGATGAGCACCGAATTCTGTCCCAGTTCCTCCAACACTGTCGCCGGCGACGCAGTGAACATCACGTCGGCATCGACATACGTGCAATGCGGCACTGCGAACCTTTCCAGAACGTAGAGGATCGTCGACGAGGTGCTGGTCCAACAGTATTCTCCCGCCGTCCGCGTCCCTTTGACCTTCAGCAATTCCGGATCTTCGAATTCCGATAAAGGAACTACAGTCACATGTTCGAGGTGCAGGCGTTCTATGATCCTACGTGAACGCTCATCAAACGGGAACACATACAAATGGAAATCAACGCCGGTGGCGCGGAGCGATTCATACATTGCAAGTCCCCGCGACAGATAGTTGCTGTCAAAAAGGGTGCAGAAAGAGAGCATTCCGCGATCACCTCAGTCGGGCAAGTAAGCGTTCGATCAGCTTGCGCGCGGCCATAAACGGCAACCCGGCAATTGCGTACCGGATCTTCCTGACGGCGTACCGTTCGACTTCTTCGAACAACGGGTCGCCGAACCGTTCTCTTCCGAGTCCGGCAAGGCGGATCACGAATCCATATTGCCCCTTGACGATCGCAAAAGTACACGCGACGAGCATGTCGCGGAGCGAGAACATCTTCAGCGTCCCGAAGGAATTCATGTAAGACACTTCACCCCATCCCGGCGATGTCTTCACGAGATGATGAAGATAGCGAAGGTGAAAACGGGACAATCGTCCCTCCACATCTTTCAGTCGTATCCGCTGTGACCCTCGGATATCGAGGTCGCTCATCCAAAAGCCGGATCGTTCCATGCCTTTCATGAGCTCATGAAGCTTGTCCTCGCCTGCGTATGCATCCATAATGCCCGGTTCAAAATCTGCAACGAGCACTTTCCGACGAATGGAAACGGGCAGGCTCTGAAAGAGCCGTACGTCAATACCCTGTGCATCAGTCTTGAACCAGTCGACGTTTTCTAATCCAAGCTCTTCGAGAACGTGCGCCAACATGCGAGATCGCACCTGAGCGACCCGTTCGACTTTGAACGAATCCGCAAAAGCCCATTCAGAAAGTGCGGATGAGTCCGGAACGAGCGTACTTGAACAAAAGGGGGAATGCGTGAGATAGAACTTCGTCATCGGTTTGCGTGACGAACTCACGACGGAGTGGATCACGTGCCGGCGAAGAAATCCCGATGATTCAGAACGGGTGGCTGCAAGTTCCCGATCATCGGCATCGAATGCAATGCAGACGGAATATCTGGCGATGGGGGCCCAGATCGGATGAATGTGACCGGATGCGCCAATGTCGACGAGTACGGGGGGCTGAAGTTCGACCTCTGGACGTCCGAGCAGGCGTTCGATCATCGCGAAGACCGGCGAAGAATGAATCCTTGGAACCGAAGCGATTGCACGCCAAAAGAAAAGACGGGGTCAGTGAACGGTTCAAATGCCTCAACCAACGTATACGATCGCCTCAATGCTGAGTCCAATGCGTCGTAAGAAAACAACCAACACGGATAGCTGGCTTCGTAAATAGATTTGGCCACGTGCTGCACCATGACCTTGTCCTTATCACCGTCGTGGACCAGAGTAAGATCAACGATGATCCATGCAGGGCCGAACTCCTGAATTCTGCGGATCAGCGCGTATGGATCAGCAAGGTACGAAAGAACGCTTGAGAGAAGTACAACATTCGGCCGTTCCTTCTTCAGGCAAGCCTCAATGGAGTCATAGAAATGGAGTCGACCATCCTCGAACTCGGCCTTCCCCGCCTGTGCAATATGCGGCTGTTCGACGACGCTCCATCGCAGACGCTTGTAGTCTTCCAGGAATCTCCTGTTTTGGACGTAACTTGTCCCCAACGATCCGCCGATGTCCATGACAGAAAGTGCTTTCCGATCTGTCGCGGCCGCCTTCATGAGACCTGCCACTACCGGCCATGAATACTCGGTCCGGTGGAACAGGACACCATCGCGCTCGTATGTCGCGGCCCCCGTGCTCACAGCCCGCGCGGACTCCAGCAAACGCTCAAGGATCCGAGGATCCGAGTATCCGGTTGCATGAGCGCTTGCGTCTTCCCACGACGAAAACGGTCCTTCCCATCGAAACTTCGTGCGCCATCGTCGATACCGCAACAGTATGACCGGCGGTAGCCACTGCGACAGTCTTGACTTCCAGGAGGGAGAAGTCCGGTTTTGGCTCATGACGTCAGCGCTGATATTCATTTAACCGTTGTTTGGCGATCGCGTCCCAGCTGAACAGGTCCCGCATTCTTCGCGCTCCAGCCTCGCCCATTCGTCGACGTATCGCCGCGTCTGCCAACGATGCGATCCGGTCGGCAAGACTGTTCGCATCACCTTCACGGTATGTCAACCCGTTTCCATCGATCCGTTCACTCGCCTGAACGTTGTCGCTGATGATGATCGGGAGGCCGCAGGCGGCAGCGTCGAGCTGGCTTGTCGACTCTTGACGCGGCCAAACTCCGATCTCGCAGGCACGATACAGGTCCGGAAGCTGGCGGGCCGGGACGAACGGATGCACTACGCAGCCCTCTCGACCGCCGATCTCCTCGACCTCGGCCTGTGTTCCAGAGCCGATGATCAGAGACTTGAATCGCTTGTCCTTCCGGTGCAACATTTCGACGGCCACTGAAAGGCATCGGGGGTCTTTGTCCGGATGGAATCGGCCGGAATAGACACAGACGATATCGTCATCTAGAAAACCGAGCCGTTGCCTCGCGGCCGCGCGAGATGATCTGTCCGTCTCGGTTCCGACAGGATGGAAGAGGTCAGTGTCGACTCCGAGCGGACAGAGCGTGATCTTGCCGGCAGGATATCCGTAGACATGTGTCGCGATTTCCGCGACATCGGGAGCGATCGGAAAACACTGTTCACTGGCCGCACCGATGATCTTACCGGCAGTCCACCGGAATATACTGAAGAACATCCTACCTTTCAGTCCGGGACGAAAGACCGAACGATGCATATGCTCTTCCAGGAATAATCGGTAGCCGAGCGTCGGCTTCCAGAACACCGCCTGATACGTACTGAAAGATGGGATAACGAAAGTCTGCACGATGTCGGGTCGGATCTCACGAAGAACGTTCCCCAAGCCCCGGAGGGAGATCCCCTGCAACTCCGATCCATGTGGCAGCCGATGCAACACGAACCCGTTGAGCTCTTTCCTGCCGACGGCTTGTTTGCGGGGACCAAGGAAGGGCTCATAGGTCTCTCGGTAGTTCGGGAAATCCGGTTGGAGGTCTGACGTGACCACGTGCACTTCTGCGCCTTGACGGGCCAGCGCCTCCGGCAACAGGTTCTCCGCATAGCCCATTTTTTCTGCGAACCAATCCGAGATGACAACAATACGCATGGGCGTGTTCAGGATTCGCGAAGATAGATATTGGTCTGCGAAATCCACCGATTGCATGGTGTCATTCCGCTGAATTGATGCGGCCGGAAATTCTCGAGATGCGATCCAATGCGGGACACATAGTAAGGACGTTCGGCATTATCGAGAATGAGTATCCCTCCTCTTCTCACCTTGGGCGCAGCATGGACGATGCACGAAGGCCGCGAACGTCCGTCAACAAGTACAATATCCAGCGATCCGTCCGTAACCGTGTCGATCTGGCGGACATACTCCTCAAATGTGTAACCGGTGAATTCGACCGCTTCCGAAGCGTAAGCTGCAGGGTCTGAAGGATCCGAGTTCTTGTCGGATTCGCTGCGACGCATCGGCGGAGACAACCGGTACTCCACTGAGTTGTCAGGAGCGAGCTTTTTGTGCACGATCTCATACCACATCGGGTCATGCTCGACGGAGATCAAGGAAGTCTTATAGCGAAGCCAGTAAAACGTCGATCCGCCGCTTCCATATTCAAATACGTTCATCCCCGGACGGATGTACTCCTCGAGAAAATCGATCGCTCCGAACGTTATCCATGGCGAAGGGCGCTCCAGCAAGTAGTTCGGACGCAAGGATCGGAACCATTCCACGATATTCCTCGGCCGCTCTCCCCGTATAAGCATGTGGGAGGCGAAAACGACCGCTCCGATTCGTGATCTCATCCATGTATACGCAGACATTGCTTTTGTACACCTATTCCGAAGCTTCGACGGACTTCGTCGAACGTATGGATCGTACAAGACTCAGGACCGAGCGAGTGCGATCAGAACCTCCGGGAAGGAAATGTCCGATCGACAGAATACAGAAAGCGGTTACGGCCGCAGCAGCACCTCCCCACAATGTCAGCTCTCCCCAGGATGACGGTCCCATCCACGCATTTCGTGCAAGAGATCCGGCGCCGCCGAGGATCGTTGAAAGAAACAATCCACCGAAAGCGGCCGAAAAGTACGACCGCCCGGGGATCCATGCACGGAAGACTGTTCGCCACATGGCTATCAGGATAACGGCATGGACGAGAGTTCCTCCAGCATATGCGATTGCCGCGCCGCTGAGCCCCAGAGGCGGGACCAACAATGCGCTTGCAACGACGACAATCGCTCCATTCATCATCGACATGCCTGCAAGCCATCTCCCCCGCTCGGTACCAAGAAGATAGAAGCTCGGGGCGGCAAAGAGACAACCGATGAATGAACCGATGCACATGATGCGGAGTGTTTCCGCTGCCACGTTCGAAATCTCGCCTCCGACCCAGAGGCGAAGGAGATCCTGCGCAAAGATGGCAACAGGGACAAACATCGCACCGGCTGCGACGGAGACCAGCCACGTTGCATGTACCACGATCTCGGCCGCCTTCTTTCCCTCTCCCTTTCCAACCAGAGCGCTGACCTCCGGGAACAACACCTGACCGATCCTGTACGCGATCATATACAAGGTGTTGACCAGCTGCTGACACACATTATAGAATCCGATGCTCGTGACATTCAGGAGAATGCCCAGGAGCCAGCGCAGCGATTGCTGCGAGAGGATGCTGCCCAGCATGTTCAACATTTGCCAGAAACCGAATGTCGTCGTCTGCCGTAAGGAGGCGCGCTCGAATGCCGGAATCAACGAAATGCCTCCCGAGACCTTCATGCTCAACGCGATCCAGACGCCTGTCGCTGCTACAGAGGCTCCCGCCTGCGCACCGACAAATCCTGTCAATCCACCGCCGGACCAAAGAGCCGCAAGACCGCACAACAGAATGACGGCTTGCATAAGCGATGAGCCGACATTGAGGAGGTCGAATCGTTTGAACGCTGTCATCACTCCCGTCGGTGTTTGACGGATCTGCGCCGCCATCCATAGAATTGCCGACAATCGCATCGCTCCGATCGCTTCATCATGATCGATCAGCGGTATGTCGAACACAGACCGGACGAGGAACGGAGCTATCGCGACAACCAGTCCTGTACCGACAATCCCGACAGCAATATTGAAGAACATTCCACTGGCGGCATATCGTGCTGCCCCGGCGCGGTCATCTTTTCCAAGACTTTCTGAAAGATACTTCACCGTCGCATCGGTCATGCCGAAGTCCAAAAGTCCCATGGGAGCGGCAATGCTTATCGCGAGCACAAAAATACCGTATGAGGAAGGTCCAAGCTCGCTAATGATGAACGGAACGGAAAAGAAGTTGAGAAGAATCATGAATCCCCACCCGAAGGAATGCCAGATGGAGTTTCGCAGGATCCGACGAGCAGTGGACTCAGGTCCAAGATCGTTCCCAGGCCCGCCCGATTCACTATTCATTCGCGGGCCTCTCAGGACTCGTTGGAACGGTGTCATTTAGTATCTCAGCATAGACCCCTTCAGTTGCAGTAACCATTCTCTCCTTGTCAAAGCGGTCATGCACCGTCGTGTAGGCATGTTCGACCAAATCCTTGCGAAGTGACTCGTCTTCGAGAGCGCGTAGTATGGCGGAAGATAGTGCGTCCCTGTTTGCGGGCGGAACGAGCAACCCACTTTGGGAATCTTCGATCACAGTCATTACCCCGTCGACGGCTGTACTCACGATCGGGCAGCCCGAGGCCATAGCCTCCAATACGACGAGTGGAAGCCCTTCCCAAAGAGATGGAAGCACGAACAGGTCCATTTGAGCCAAAAGTTCCGGGATATCCAATCGAGTTCCAAGAAATCGGACGCTGTCGGCAATTTCCAAGGCGCGAGCGTGCGCAACAAGCGAATCATGCTGCGGCCCATCGCCTGCGATCCAGAATTCCACATCCGGCCGTTCTCGAAGAACTGCCGCTGCGGCATCCAGGAAATGAACATGACCTTTTTGCACGTGCAATCTGCCGACCGTTCCGACGATCAATTTCTCCTGCGACGACCGGGACGAACGGGCTAACGCGGCCCGCTGCGAATACTCTGCGACGTCGATGCCGTTAAGAATGACGTGATTTCGCGCGCGCAGTGCGACGCGCGCTCTGAGTGCTAGTTCCGCATCGCTCTCCGACACGCAGATCGTGGCGTCAGTTCGCGATACAAGCGCACGATCAGCCGCCCTGAATGCAGTTCGCTTGAACACGTTCCGAAAATGGAGATAGTGCAGTCCGTGGTACGTATGGACAACACCCCGCACGCCCGCGTTCCTTGCGGCGAGGCGTCCGTATACTCCAGCAAACCCCCCGTGCGTATGAACAATGTCGGGCTTCACGGACCGCACAACGCGAAGCGTCTCGTTCATACTCGACCAAGAAATCCCCTTACTCAGCTGCATTGCGATGTGAGAAACGGGAATGCGGGAAAGTCGTTCGGGGAGAAAACCGGCAGGAGGGCAGGCGACGAAAACTCGATGACCACGGACCGAGAGTCCGCTTGAAAGCAGGTAGACGTGCTGTTGACCGCCCCCAACGGTCGCTTCGTCGATCATCAGGAGTATGTTCGCCATGGGGGGAAATGTCACTTCAGCCGAAGAGCGTCGGCCACAGTCGCCAGATCCTTGTCCCCTCGTCCCGAAAGGTTGATGATAACGGTGCCGGTCAGGGTTCTTTTCTTCCCTTCTCTCATGACCCACGCAAGTGCATGTGCTGATTCCAGTGCCGGAATGATGCCTTCCTGCCTGGACAGTGCGGTGAGTCCGGCCAGAGCCTCGTCGTCTGTCACCGAAGTGTACTCCACAAATCCCTTTTCCTTCAGGTACGAATGTTCCGGTCCTACGCCGGGATAGTCGAGACCGGCAGAGATGGAATGTGCGATCTGCACTTGCCCGTTCTCGTCCTGCAGGAGATATTGCATCGCTCCATGGAGGACTCCCGGCGTGCCGAGCGTCAACGACGCAGCGTGCCGACCCGACGCGAGTCCTTCCCCTGCCGCTTCGACGCCGACGAGCCGGATCCGGTCGTGTTCCTCGAGAAATGGATAGAATATCCCCATGGCGTTCGAGCCGCCGCCGACACAGGCCACGATCACATCGGGCAGTTTCCCTTCCGCCTCCAGGATCTGGTCGCGCGTCTCTTTTCCGATAACGCTCTGAAAATCACGCACCATCATCGGATACGGATGCATGCCGACAACAGAGCCGATGATATAGAACGTGTCGCTCACATTCGTAACCCAGTCCCTGATCGCTTCGCTCGTTGCGTCTTTGAGCGTTCTGCTGCCGGTCGTGACACTCCGAACTTCCGCGCCCAGCAATTGCATGCGCGCGACATTTGGCGCCTGGCGGCGCATGTCCTCTTCCCCCATATACACAACGCACGGGAGGCCGAACAACGCACACACGGAGGCAGTGGCAACACCGTGCTGCCCCGCTCCAGTCTCTGCAATGACGCGTGTTTTTCCCATCCGCTTGGCCAGCAGGATCTGTCCAATAGTATTGTTGATCTTGTGGGCGCCGGTGTGACAGAGGTCTTCGCGCTTCAGGTACACCCGAAGTCCGCCCGCTTCTTTTCCATAACGCTCAGCCAGGAACAGCGGCGTCGGCCTTCCTGCGTATGTGCGCAGGCAGGAGGCGAGCTCCTTTTGGAAATCGGGGTCATTGCGGGCTTTCAGATATTCGCGTGTGAGCTCTTCGGCCGCCGGGATCAGCGTTTCGGGAATATATCGTCCGCCAAAGCGGCCAAAATGGCCGTCAACGTCGGGCACATTTCCGAGATATCTATCCGGAGTTGTCGGACTCATTGCGGTTCAACCGAGAGATACGCGTTACGGGCGCGGGAAATGAAGTCTCGCAACTTCGCCGGATGTTTTTTCCCCGGGTGCATTTCGACGCCGCTACTCACATCCACCCCGTATGGCCGCACAAACTTCACCGCAGGCTCAATATTGTCCGGGTCCAGCCCTCCCGAGAGTATGATTCGTCCGTACCGTTTTGCCTGCACCGCGACATTCCAATCGAATGTTTTCCCCGTTCCGCCATATGCGCCTTCTTTATACGTGTCCAGCAGGAAGGCATCCACAAGGTAGTTCTGCATGGTTTCCACGTCAAAACCGGGACGGACCCGGAAGACCTTGATGATGTTGAATTCATAGTCGACGAGATCATCCGGCCCTTCGTCCCCCGTCAGCTGAACAGCGCTCAGGCTGACCAAACGGGCTGTGTCCACAATCTCTCGGGAGTCGGCATGGACGAACACGCCGATCTTCGAAAGATGCTCCGGAAGTTGACGCGCTATTTCCACGGCGTGCTCTGGCGATATATACCGCTCGCTTCCTTTGTGGAATATGAACCCGACTGCGTTCGCGCCAAGTTCCGACGCCAAACGAGCATCGTCGAGGTTCGTTATTCCGCAGATCTTAATGAAGAGTTCCTGCATGGTCCGGGTTTCGCATAGTTCGGATAGTCTGGGCCCGGTCTCCCGACCGGACGATCCCTTCACCTACAAGCAGTGCGTCGAATCCGGCCGCAAACATTCGATGGGCATCTGTGGTGTTTCGAATGCCGCTTTCTGCCACCGCTATCGCGTCAACCCTGATAAGCGACCGCATTCGCTCCGCCTTGCTCAAATCCACCTTAAAACTCTCCAGGTCCCTGTTGTTGATGCCAATGATCGAGGCCCCTAGTCGGTTAGCCCGTTCGATCTCCTGTTCCGTATGCGTTTCGACCAAAATGTCCATATTCCACTTCTTTGCAGCTTCGAAAAGTCTGTGCAATTCAGCATCGTTGAGAATGCGCACAATCAGCAGGATAGCATCCGCTCCCATCGCCCTCGATTCCACAACCTGTCGTTCGTCCAGCACAAAATCCTTCCGCAAAACGGGGAGCGAACACGACCCTCGTGCTGCACGCAGGTCCTGATCACTTCCGCCAAAGAAGGGGGAATCGGTGAGGACAGATAACGCCGCCGCCCCGCCAGCAGCGTACTCTTGGGCTATCACCGGGATGGATATGTCATCGGCTATGACCCCCCTGGATGGAGAAGCACGCTTGATCTCGGCTATAATCGTGCGCGACCCCTTTCGCAACGCCGTGGCGAATCCCCGGACGGAGCTCGCCTCAATCGCCGCCCGCTCCAATTCGTCGACGCGTTTCGACCTGCGCAGCTCGTCGATCTCCAACCGCTTGCTGCGGAGAATATTCACCAGTGTATTCACGAAACTTGTTCCTGTTCCGCATCCGTACGGGGTTGACGTGCTACGCGCACCTGGCGGATGCGTCTGGCCGTCTTACTCACGATCGTGAATACAAAATCGCCATACCGAATCTCGTCGTTCGTTTCCGGAAGTCTGCCTGAGGCTTTTTGCAGAAATCCGGCGAGCGTTTCGTAGTCTGCGGTCTCGGGGATGTCGGCCTGGAACTGTTCATTGAAGAGCCCGACCTTGATCGTCCCCTCGACATACGTCTTTCCACCGGATGTGGTCACAGGCCCGCGTTGTACTTCGTCATATTCGTCATGGATCTCGCCGACAATCTCTTCAATGATATCTTCCATGGTCACCAACCCCTCTGTCCCGCCGAATTCATCGACGACGATACCCATGTGTACTTTGTGAGCCTGGAATTCCCGGAGAAGTTCGCTGATTTTCTTCGACTCCGGGACGAACAACGGCGGCCGGATAATGTCTTCGAGAATGATGAGGTTTCGGTGCTCCAGGAGGCTTAACAGATCCTTCGTGTAGATGACGCCTGAGATCGTGTCGAGCGTTCCCCGATAGACCGGCATTCGTGAATATCCCTCCTCGATCACTTTGTGTATCAATTGCTCCGGAGGGAAGGCAATGTCAACTGCTACGATATCGGGCCGCGGCACCATGATCTCTTTGACGGTGATGTCGGAGAATTCCAGAAGGCTCCGGATCAGTTCATGTTCAGTCTTGTCGATCGCTCCGCTGAGCGTGCCCGCATCTATCACAAGCTTGAGCTCCTCTTCGGAGATGTCGGCCTGAGAGATACCGCTCCGGATGAGCAGTCGCTTGAGCAGGTCTTTGATGCGCTTGATCATGCGTCCGACCTTGAGGCATCCGACCAGCGATTGAGCGTTCGGAGGGCATTTCCGGT